>Ga0207753_1000939_pt1 | contig 10458 bp, 8 predicted proteins | sample PonA233FremontCA_2_FD_187273 | JGI IMG/M metagenome (GOLD analysis project Ga0207753, IMG submission 187273) | Salt pond sediment microbial community from Fremont, CA, USA - Pond A23 Sediment 3 (SPAdes) | ecosystem: Environmental > Aquatic > Non-marine Saline and Alkaline > Saline | place: USA...
GAGGAGATGCGCGACCTCCACGAAGAGGACCCGACGGAGGTGAAGGCCGGCGAGCACGGCCTGAGCTACATCACGCTCGACGGCAACGTGGGCTGCATGGTCAACGGCGCCGGCCTCGCCATGGCGACGATGGACATCATCAAGCTGGCCGGCGGGGAGCCCGCGAACTTCCTCGACGTGGGCGGGGCGGCGAGCGCCGAGACGGTGGAGGCGGGCTTCCGCATCATCCTGGAGGACCCGAACGTTGAGGCCCTGCTCCTCAACATCTTCGGCGGCATCGTGCGGTGCGACCGCGTGGCGCAGGGCGTCCTCGAGGCGGCCAAGAACATCGACATCGACGTGCCGCTGATCGTCCGCCTGCAGGGCACCAACGCCGAGGAGGGCAAGCGCCTGCTCGACGAGAGCGACCTGTCGCTCCGGTCGGCGGTTCTGCTGAAGGAGGCGGCCGATGAGGTGACCGCGGCGCTGGGGGGAGCATAGTGCAGATTCGTGGGGAGACTGGAGGAGGCGTCGCTGCGCTTCCATAGCTCGCTCACTGAAGACGGCGGCGCAGGGCGTCCCAGACGCTGCTCATTCGCGGGAGATTGAGGAGGAATGCGGCCCCGAGCTTCACCGGAAAGAGCAGGACACTCAAGACCAGCATGAACGGGTTTGGGCGATTGCCGACGGGCTCGTAATCGTGCGCTTCCATTGGTCCTGCGGCGACGGTCTCGCATAGAAATACTTCTGTGTCCGAGAGGCCGCCCTCCCACCAGTTTCCGGAGCGGGACGGATCGATGCCGCGCCGGTCCGGACGATCCTCCTGATTCGAGGAGCCGATCTGACGCACGGCGAGCATGGAGTCACAGAACGGGATCCCCACAAACTCGCAGACGCTGCGGACGGTGGCTTCGGGCGCGTCGAGCACATCCTCGAACGCCACAGTCTGGACACGGGGATGGTCGCGGTACGGTGCCACGGCCCGCTCGGAGGCTCGCCAGAGTCGGCTGATCGTGAGGGGGTGGTAGTTGACCCACGACCGGACAGCCTCGGTGAGCGGGATGTTGGACGCCCCCAGGAAGCGGCGCCTCCACTTCCGCTTCTGGGAAAGCAGCACGTCGCGAGGGTCGCGCACCATGTGGACCACTCGCGCCCCGGGAAACCGCTCCAGGATCTCCCCGAGGTAGTAGCTGTTGCGGGGCGTTTGCTCGCACGGGATGGCGGTGTCGTTTTCCGCGGCCTCCCGAAAGAGAAACGTGCGGTACACTTCGAGGCGAGTTGAGCCGGCAAGGGGCGGTCCGGCTTCCAGCGACGCGCGCGCCTCCTCCCGGTAGTCGGACGGGTCTCCATGTGCCAGATATCCGCCCCCACGTTGCCGATAGAGCAACCGCGCAGCTACGTCGAGCGCCTCGTTGCGACTCGACAGGGAGCGATCCGACGCCGGGCTCCACAGTTCCTCGAAGAAGTGGAGCTCATGGAACGTGTGCACCGCCGGATGCCGATTCAGGATGCGCCCCATCATCGTCGTTCCGCTCCGGCTGCTGCCGACGATAAAAATGCAGCACCGGTCGTCAAGATCTTGCACCATCAATCACGTTCGGCTAGCCATTCTGGGAAATCGTAATCCCCGTGTTCTTCAAGACGGCGACGTAAGGCCCGGTTGTACGGCTTGTATAACTGCTCTAGCAAGGCAATCGTCCCGGTATCGTACTCGTCGGAGAAGGGCTTTCCATTGATCCAATAATACGCCGATCGCGCAGTTCTTTTGAGTTCCGGAAACGCCCGCCAGAATCGCTCGCCCATGTTGTTGACGCTAATTGCCAACCGTTGCATCCAACGTGACCTGTAGTTCACGCTCCGGTTTTCCCGAGCAAGATTAACTTCCGAAGCATACGATGGGGACACCTCGAGAAATGAAAACACCTCTCGGAGCACGTTCCTGGGTTGCTCGCGGAGATGATTGGTAAATAAAAAGCAAACTCGACTCCCAAATTTCTCAATCCAAGGATCAACGTACTTGGCGTACTGTCCCTCTTCGACTCCTCTCAAATACCAGTCGTCGTCCGCTTGTGGCTCGGTATAGTTCAGAGATCTACAAGCACGAACGTACTCTGTGAAGGTGGTGTCCTGCGGAATTCGAAGGCTTTGCCTCAACGATTTGTAGAAAGAAAGAAGCCGTTGCACCGGATCGCGAAAGATAACCACAACTCGGAGGTCGTCGCCAAGCGTCGCCTCTACGTTCTCGACGAGAGCCCTTCCCCCATAGAAGTAACCAGGAGTGGCTTCCATCCGAATGGGCTTGTCCGTCACGTGGTCGAATAGAGCCCGATATTTCGCCAGCGATCCCGGCTGTTTCCCATTTCGCAACGGAAGGAAGTGGCCCGTTTCCTTCACTTTCGAGGTACCTACCGACGGATGTTGGCCCACATACTTAAAGAGGGAAGTCGTCCCGGCCTTGTTTACGCCAGCAATGATCGCGTTGGGCAAGGAGTTCGATTCCTCCATCGACACTAGAATCTTTGTTACTGAGACGAGAATGAGCCCTGGCATTCCTTACTTCGTGCACCTCAGTTGGCCAGAGCATCCATCACGTCAAGAAATATAGTTCGGACACAGGGGGCAAGCTCCACAGACTGCTTGTGGCACGGTGATCGCACAGCTTGCTGTGCATATGCTATGGGTGTGTTATCGGGCGTAAGCCCACACTCTCTCACGATCCGCTCAATTTCTAGACCGGGATCACGTACAAAGCGCTTGTAACGGATGCGTGTGATGGCGTCGGGGTATTTTTCTTCGTACTCCAGGCCGTCGCCCATCGCGAGCGCCCACTCCAGCGCGGCCCGGTCCACGTGACGATCGAGACCGAGCAGTTCTTTCCTCTGCCCTCGGAGTGCGGGGTGGGTCGTGGCCACCTGTTCGACCAGGAGGCGCCACTTGCGGTCGTCCACGCCCCACCAGTCGTGCTGGTCCCCGTCGCTCTCCGTTCCGTGCCGGTCCGACCACGCGTCGACGGAGCGAATCGTGTCCCACCCGTTTCGGACGACAAACAGGAACTGCGCGTCGGGAAAGATCGACCGGACGAACGGAATGCGGAAGACGAGCTCCGGGTACTTGTCGAGCACCCGCGACGACCCAACGACGGTCAGGTAGGCTCCGAATAATCGGTGCGCACGGCGGACGACCGCCTCGTCGGCATCGCTCGCGCCGAGCCGGTAGGCGGCCGGACCACGATCGTAGTTCCCGATGACGTCCTCGTGGGGGTGGATGGCGTGCCAGAGCGCCTTCGGCTCGTTCAGAAACCCGACGTCCCGGTGGAGCGACAGGACCTTTCCGAGAATCGTCGTCCCGCTCCGCCCGGTGCCCACGATGAAAATGGGCTGCCGAACCGATTTCAATTGCGGGATCTTCTTGGCGACGGCAAGTTGCCCAAATACGAGGGGATTGATCCACCGGCCCCGCGTCGTCACCGGTCGCCCCTCGAACAGCGCGTAACTGACGAGCCGCGAGAGCGCTTTCGTCGGGCGGGCCTGGACGTAATCGGCGTCGAGCTGTGCGATCATAAGAGGGGACAATGAGCGGGGAGCCATTCACGTAACCTCGGCGTAGACCTCACGCACCTGCTCGTAGTACCGCTGCGACGAAAACTGCTCTTCGATCTTTTTCCGCCCCTGCTGTCCCATCTCCACCGCTTTGCCACGATGCGTCTGCATCCACACGAGGGCCTCACGGAGGGCCCCCACGTCGCCGGACGGAAAAAGCCGACCGTCCACCCTATCGTCGATTAGCTCTGGAATGCCTCCAATGTCGGCCCCTATAGCCGGGCATCCACATGCAAAGGACTCTAGTACAGTCAGGGGACAAGTGTCGTATACTTCAGATGGTAGCACCGTGCAGATGCTCCGCCGAACCAGGTCCCACAGATCCGCCCCGTCCTGAAACCCCACAAATTCGATGTGATCGAGGCCGCGACGGGCCACCTCCGCCTCTAGGGCCTCCCGCTGCTCGCCCGCGCCGGCAATCCGCACCGGCAGGTCGGTGAGGGGCGCCGCCGCGTCGATCAGCGTGCGGAGGCCCTTCTCCGGCGCAATCCGTCCGAAGTACAGCACGTGCTCGCCACGCTGCCGGGACGGTTCGAAGCGATCCGGATCGACGAAGTTGTGGACTGTCGTGATGTCGTCCGGGGCGGCCACGTCGTGCTCGATCATCTTGTCGCGCAGAAAGTCGCTCACCGCAATGAAGTGGTCGATGCGATGAGCATCCCCGAGGGCCCGGGAGACCGACGCCTCCAGCACACTTAGAGCCGTGCGAGCCAGGGACCCCTCGTTGCATCGCCGCGGCAGCGCTCGCCAGAACGCGTGGCCCGCGCACGCCTCACAGATCTCCCCCTGCGACAGGTGGGAGTGGACCGGGCACGTCAGCTTGTACTCGTGCAGGGTCTGCACGATGGGGACCTCGGCCGCTACGAGGGGCTTGAGGATGGAGGTGGTCAACTGGCCGTAGTAGATGTGCAGGTGGGCCAGGTCGAACGGCCCGCCGTCCTTGAGGAGGCGTCCCATCTGCCGCCGCGCCTCCGGCGAGTACACGAAGCGCGCCGCGTCGCCCAGCGACGGATCCTGCGTATCGACGCCCGGGGGGAAGTAGTCGTCCCACTTCGATGGGCGATTCTCCGGGTGCTGCGACGCGAAGGGGACGACCGTGTGCCCCCGCGCCTCCAACAGCTCTCCGAGCCGAAGCATCACTCGATCCGAGCCACCCTGGACGTGATAGTGATGCCCGGCGTTTAGGAGGCGCATCGCGTGCGCGGCAGAACGTGACCAAAACGGCGCGGAGGGGTTACCAGCGTCAGGACGACGCTTGCTGATCCTTCAACGTCCTCGTGTACGTATAGGACAGACTCACCCCCACCATGAGCCAGAGATAAAAGGAAAACTGACGCGTTTCAAAGTATTGGCCGATGAGATTCAACGGAATCGCCACGACGAGCAGCAGCAGGGCAATGCGGGCCAGTCGCCGTTCGAGGAGTTCCTTTCCCCAGCGAGCAACTCGATAAAGCTGCCCAAAGATCAAGGCAAGGAATCTCCCAAACAATGCGAGGCCGATGAGACCGTAGTACACAGGGAGCGCCACCCAGTAGACATCCTCAATGACCGCAACATTTCCCGTGAGAACCGCAGGAACTTCGGCCATGTCGGCCACGAACCGGTTGATAATCGCCCGGTCGGGACTCAACCCAAAAAGAACATCCAGGACGCGCAATTCGGAAAGAAACTGCGGGAGCACCTCCAGGAGAATTCCGAGCCGCTGCGTCATCGCGACCCGAAGGTATTCCGCGGAGAATACCTCGAAGACGTGGAGTTCCGTAAGGGGGATTCCCGAGAGAAAAACCAGAAGCGCAAGGGGCAAAAATGTGAGTGCACCTGCTTTCAGAAATCGTCCGGCGTCCCCACTGAGGTAGTGATCGACGCCAACCAGGAGCACGACCGCAAACGTGACGGCCCGGGAGCCGGACATGTACGCAAGAAAGAGAAATACGACGACGATTCCCCAGTAGAAGAGCGTCCGGCGGTCTCGAACGTACCGCGTGACGTAGGTCGCCAGACCGACGAGCAGAAATCCCCCGTAGGAGATGTTGTTTGTCATCGTCCCAAAGATGTAGCCCTTTTCTGCCTCTCGTATAGCCGTTGACCCGAACTCGACACCGGCGACTTCTGTGTCCTGAATCCGTGGAAAGAAAAACTGGTCAACGCTGACAGGCCCCACGATCTGGACCAGTGAGACCAGAAGTTGAATGCCCAGAGACACGTAGATCAGCCGGAGGAACGTATAGACTTCGGCGCGCTCAACTCGTAGATTCAGGAGGACGTACAGCAGCAGAACGTACCGAAGGAGCGCCTTCAGATTGAGTACGGTGATCAGAACGTCTCCCCCACGCGCAACCACCGTTCCCAGAGACAGAACGACAAAGGATACGAGACAGAGGTCTGCTCCCCGTCCAATGATCCGGAAGCGGTGGGTTGAGCGGAGTCGCGTGCCAATGGTGATGGCCACCGCGACCAGGACGAGCACGTCGGACATCTGACGGAGTCCCAGATAGACCGGATACGGGACAGGGACCCACTTGAGGAGAAAATCTTCCAGCGGAAGATACACCACTAGAAAGTAGACAATCCGAATTGCAGCCGTCCTCATATTCGTACTTCATCCGTTGAAGCAACGCTCTCCGAACCCGGATCCGTCCTCTTCTACTTGCCGTAAATCCAAGAACACCGATGTTAGGTGCAAACCCGACCTGAACAGAACAGTGTTTGTTCTCCTGTTTCACATGTCGACCGGCACCTCCAAAGTTAAGACCGACAGATTCCATTTTGGGATAAACGCACACCTACCGTGAGCGAGCTCCCCTCTCGAATTGCACTCTTCTGGGATACACTACGGTTCGGGGGCATGCATCGCACCATGCTCACCCTCGCCGAATCGTTCCTGAATCGGGGGATCGAGACGGAAATCGTGTTGCTGAAGAGAGAAGGAGAGCTGGTGGAAGACGTACCTTCAGGGGCTCGTGTTACCAGTCTGGGCGTGCAACGATTTGTTACGAGCCCTCCCGCTCTCGCCCAGTACCTATGGGAGAATCAGCCTCCCGTATTACTTTCAGCAGCAACATACACAAATCGTTATGCCCTCATAGCGCGGGCACTGAGCTGTGTATCTACCTCGGTTGTCATCAGCGAGCACAACATATTATCCCATTCCGGTTCAGGATCTATTTTTCCGGGCTGGGTTCATGTCCAACTCACAAAGCTCACGTATCCGCTCGCGGACCGAGTCGTTGCTGTCTCTGAGGGTGTGGCCGGCAGCTTGTCCCAGAAGTTAGGTCTTCGCCGTGAGGAGATTGAGGTAATATACAACCCGGTTATAGGTCCAGACACCTCCAAGCGCGCAGAGGAAAACGTCGATCATCCCTGGTTTTCGGATGAGAGCGATCCTGTAATTATTGGAGTGGGACGCCTCGTCAAGGAGAAGGACTTTTCCAATCTTCTCCGGGCCTTCGCGATCATGCTGAAGAAAAGAGACGAAGGGAAACTCGTAATCCTGGGGGAAGGCGAACAGAAATCAGAACTAGAATGCCTTGCTGATGCTCTCGACGTACGCGATCAAGTTTGGTTACCTGGATTTGTCCGAAATCCGCTGAAGTACATGGCGAGATCCGACGTATTTGTCTTCTCGTCGAGAGAAGAAGGGTTGGGAAATGCGTTGATTGAGGCGATGGCCACACGGACCCCGGTCATCTCGACGGACTGCGAGGGAGGTCCCAGCGAGGTTCTTAAGGCTGGCAAGTACGGTCGTCTCGTGCCTGTTGATAATCCACCCGCATTAGCGACGGCAATTGAGGATGCCCTCGACGACAACGACGTTCCACCTGCCCCGCGCTCAGCTCTCGACCGTTTTCGTCAGGATACAGTGGTCGAGCAGTACCTCGACATTCTGAGTAGAGTCGCGTCAGAATATCATGACCGTTGACTTGATCAGCGCACATGCTGCCTGATTTATAAATCCCATTTTGTCACAACAAACAGGTGGCTGCATGAGCCAAATGCCCTCTCGAATCTCACTTTTCTGGGGGACACTAGGAGGCGGCGGTGTAGAACTCGTTATGCTCACCCTCGCCGAAGAGTTTTTGAGGCGGGGGATCGAAACGGATATCGTGCTCATGAAGAGGAAAGGGGAGCACAAAGGTGAAGTACCGTCGGAGGCTCGCGTTTTTGATCTGAAAGCACATCAAGTCGTCATGGGTCCACCCGCTCTGGCCCAGCACCTGCGGCGACGACGGACTTCCGTTTTGCTTTCCGCAGGCTATACGAACCGTATTGCTCTACTGGCACGGATACTTGCCGGAGCATCTACTTCAGTTGTTATATCTGAGCATAGCACAGTATCGATTTCCTCCTCGAAATCCGTTCTTCCAGACTGGACTCTTGATCAGCTAACGAAGTGGACATATCCGCTCGCGGAGCAAATGATTGCGGTTTCGGAAGGAGTCGCTGACGATGTTTCTCAGTCGCTGAACCTCCGTAGAGAAGATTTCGAAGTGGTCTATAACCCGGTGATTGGTCCAGAAACATTTGAACGGGCAGAGCAGACCGTCGAACACCCCTGGTTTTCGGATGCTAGTCCCCCTTTGATTCTTGGAGTTGGGAGACTCGTCGAACAGAAGGGCTTCTCGATTCTCCTCCGAGCGTTTGCGGAAGTGCAGGAAAGCCGTCGGTGTCGCCTCGTTATTCTAGGCGAGGGTGACAAGCGCTCAGTTCTCCAAGAGCAAGCTACACAACTCGGCATACGGGATGACATCTGGATGCCGGGCTTCGTGTCAAACCCACAGAAGTATATGGCTGAGGCCTCTGTGTTTGCGTTATCGTCAAGGTGGGAGGGACTCGGAAACGTACTGATCGAGGCGATGGCCTGCGGCACCCCGGTTGTCTCCACAGATTGTCCAAGTGGCCCCGCCGAGATTCTTGAGAACGGTGAGCACGGACGTCTCGTGCCGGTAGATGACCCAGTCGCACTGGCAGCGGGAATTGAGGACGCCCTCGACGGCCATGTTGCCCCTGCGCCGCGTTCCGCCCTTGACCGCTTTCGCCGGGAAACGGTGGCCGAGCAGTACCTAAACATTTTGAGTAGCGCTATGTGAAGATACCGCGTTTAGTTTCAACTTTATCCCTTGAGGACATTTCGTGGGTTTGCGGTGATCGAAAGTGCATGATACATGGCGTAAACCGCTGCCAGACTTGCAATTACGCTACTCATTGATGTAGCAGTTGCGGCCCCGTACATGCCGTACAGTGGCACGAGGATGACGTTGAGCACGAGATTCGAAGCTGCTCCTAGCACCGTCACATTACGCACTATTTTTTCGTGGCCGGTCATCATCAAGACTTGTATCACACTCCCCATAGCTACACCAACAAACTGTCCGAGCACTAAGATTCTCAGTGCCCCTGCCCCGACTCCGAACTCCGCCCCAAAGATCCAGAGGACGTATTCCGGGAAGATCGTAAGCACCAAAACGACCGGGAGAGTGAGAAGGATCACGACTAGCGTCACCTGCTGAAGCAGTCTCTCCAATCCATCATAGTTTCCCTGAGCATGAAAAGAGGCAAACTTTGGTGACGCAACACTATTCGCCGCCACCAGGATGAACGTCGTCAGCATAGAGGTCTTGAAGGCCACTTCGTATATTCCCACGATACGGGCGGACTCCCACACGCCCAGCAGAATCGTGTCCGTCCACCGAACCACTTTGTCCATGGACGCCACCACGAGCAGCGGAAGGCTGCTCCGGAGCAGGTCTTGATATGCGACGTGACCCTCAGCATCTTCATCCGAGTCTACTCCGACATCCGGAGTGCAGGCATGCCAGAAGTATCCACCGACTGCCGCTACGACGACGGAGGCCACCACGTACACCAGGACCGCCCCTTCCACACCGTACGGCCCGGCGACAATTAGGAGCAGCGGCGCGGCAAGCAGTGGCACCCCGAACCCCCGGAGGAGCATCGCCCGCTCCACCTCGTCGATGCCCTTCAGCAGTTCGGTGTGCAGGCTGACGAGGGACAGCACTGGAATGCCCCACGCCATAATCTGGAGGGGCTCCGTCAGCTCAGGCACCGAAAACACCCTCGACGCGATGATGCCTGCTCCTACGCTTAGGACGACTGCCACAGTGACCGACACGATCAGGGCGATCAAGAGCCCCCGTCGGTATGTGGTCTGCACCGCCCGCCACTCCTCTTTCGAGGCCCCCTCGGCCACAAAGCGCATCAGCGTGTTGTTGAGCCCCACCCGTCCCACCATGCTCCCGATGTTTGCAACCGTCAGCGCCAAAAAATAGACGCCGGCTCCCTCGGCTCCGAGAAGCCGGGCAATGATCACGTTGACTGCAAAGCTAAGCCCCGCCCCCGTGACGCGGAGCAGGAACGCCGCCGATCCCCTGAAGAGAACATCGCGGATGTGACCGTCGAGTGCATTCGCCGACGAGCGAACGAGACCAAGAAACTTTTCCAGCACGCTAGAGCCAGCCAATTACTCTCAGGAAGAGGAGGCATGGAACTACCTCCCAAATTTGACCCGGAGACCTACACCGAGAAGCTGGTTCACAGAATCGAAGGGTCCCCAGAACCCGGTGTCGCTACGGTTTGAGGCGTCGATCGCCTCGTCCGGCAACGTGACGTTGAACCGGGACTCGATGTAAAACAAGGTGGTGCGCCCCAGTGAAATACCGATCCCACCGCCCACGGATGGGCCGGCGCCGGTGCTCGTGAATTGCTCGCCGCCGAACGTCACATTGCCCCCCAGGTCAAAGTAGGGGCGTACCGTGCGATCCGGATCCCGGAATGTGTAGCGGACCAGAAGCTGCGGCGTGTAGCGGTACGAGTCGTTGATCGTGGGCTTTTTGTACCCCACGATGGGATAATTCCCGAACTG
>Ga0207753_1000940_pt1 | contig 10445 bp, 11 predicted proteins | sample PonA233FremontCA_2_FD_187273 | JGI IMG/M metagenome (GOLD analysis project Ga0207753, IMG submission 187273) | Salt pond sediment microbial community from Fremont, CA, USA - Pond A23 Sediment 3 (SPAdes) | ecosystem: Environmental > Aquatic > Non-marine Saline and Alkaline > Saline | place: USA...
CGGAATGCCCCGAGTGTGGCAGCATGTCGCTGTACTTCTCGGAAGGCTGCAAGACCTGCGAGTCCTGCGGCTGGTCGGAGTGCTAAGTCGGCGCATCTACTCGGTTTGTAAATAGACGGGCTTGTTGAGCCCGTTTTTGCAGACGTTGTTTTAATTGGGCTGTTTCACGGCACGCGTGTGTCGATCATGCCTCGTCGTCACTCTGTTCTTCTATCTGCTCCGCAAACACATCGGTGAGAATCTCGGAGAGGCGGTCGACGCCGACCTCGTCGATCGCTTCGGCGACGCGTTTCGCCTCCGCCACGTCATCCCGTTTCTCGGTCATGTCGGCACGTATTCGGCTCCGGCGATTAGGTGTTGTGTCCCGCGGACCGTCTCGTTACGGCAGGAAGTCGAGTCCGAGCGACCCGAGAAAGACTGGAAGTCCAGTTCCGACTGCAATTCCGATCGTGAATTTCAGACTGGTCTGCCAAGACTGCTCGGAGAGCCCATAGAACACCAATCCGATCGGAACGGAAGCGAGGGAAAGACCGGTCCACTCGGGGAACGACTGGAACGGATCGATCCGGAAATAGAGCATGCTACAGACCACGCCGCCGACGAAAGCTCCGATTCGGTGCCAGCGAACGTCGGACCACTGGAACCCGTCGGAGGGGCTATCCACAGGAACGAGCTCTCGCTTCGTGGGCATACGTTACTGTGAGTTGTCCGATCTGCCTATGGGTTTCGGTCGCTCACATCGGTTACAGCAGCGGTGCCGTCCGTCAAGAAACCCTCTCAGGCCGTTACCATCCACGTCGTCCCCGACGAGTAGCCCCACTTTTCGATCGAGAGGTCGACCTCGCCCTCGACCAGCGATGGCATGTTCGTCCCGACCTCCTTGGCGCTCATCCCGAGTTCCTCGGCGATGAGTCGGGATTTGAAGTAGGTCTGGCTGTCGACGGCCTCACGGAGATAGGCCAGAATGCGCTGCTGTTTCTCGGTGAGGTCGACATCGCAGTCGGTGGGGAGGGTGGTCGACTGGGGGTCGGCTGCCGGTGACGTGCTCATACCAGTATGCTGCGTGTCTCAACTAATAGGGGATTTGGTACGACCGGTTAACACGCTCCAGTCTTGCGATTTCGTGGCTTCGACGGCGGTTCGATCCCCTCGCGGCTCCGGCGACAGGTACGGTCGCTTAACAGCGACCGCACAGCCGTCCTTTTTAATAGACCGGGCTGGAAGGTGGGACTATGCACGCGAAAAGCGAGACCTACGGGCGACTGGTCGACAGCGGCGTCGTCGCAGTCCTGCGCGGGGCGGATCCGGACACGCTGGTCGAGATCACCGACGCGCTGCTCGAAGGTGGCGTCACGGGGATCGAACTCACCGCCGACAACCCCAACGTCACCGAGATGCTGGAGGCACTCACCGGCTCGTTCGACGACGAGATCGTCGTCGGCACCGGGACGGTTCTCGACGCGTCGACCGCCCGAATGGCGATGCTCGCGGGCGCGGAGTTCGTCGTCAGCCCGAGTCTCCACGAGGACGTGATCGATATTTGCAACCGCTACGGGACGCTGGTCGCGCCGGGCATCATGACGCCGACCGAAGCGATTCGTGGCTACGAGATGGGTGCGGATCTCGTCAAGGTGTTCCCGGCGTCGTCGCTCGGGCCGGGACATTTGGGCGCGATCAAAGGCCCCTACGAACAGATCCCGCTGATGCCGACCGGCGGCGTCGACCTCGATAACGCGGCTGACTACATCAACGCCGGTGCCGAATGTGTGGGTGCGGGTGGCGCGCTGGTCGACTACGAGGCGGCCGAACGTGGCGACTTCGAGGCGATCACCGAGCAGGCCCGGGAGTTCACGAGCGTCATCGAGGCCGCCCGCGAGTCGTAGTCGAACACCCTGGCTTTCGCCCGAGCCCTATTGCGAGGCCGACTCGTCGTCCGATCGATCGACGTCGTGACCATTGCCCAACGGCTCTGTCGAGTCGGAAATGGGCTCGGTATCGGTCCGTTCGTCTGTGTCGGAACTGACCCTCTCTTTCTGAAATCGTGACGGCTGCTGGCGCGACCGTCGACGCTCCGCGAGCGCGGACCGGAGCCGTTCAGTGAGCCGCTCACGGAGTCGCTCGGCGTCCCGTCGGTCGATGTCGACCGCCGCCGCCCCCGTGCCGAGGATCGACAGCGAGCCCGCGGTGTCGGCGATGACCGTCGCAACCGACCACCGGCGCTGGAAGACGGTTTGGGTCTCGATCACCGTCTGAATCCGGTAGTAGGCGACCTGTTTGGTCTCTCTGGACCAGAAGCCGTTCCGGGTGACGAGGTGGTCCTCGCCGAGCCAGTAGCCCCGGTGGAGCCACTTGTAGTGGGCCGCGATCGGGGTGAGGAGGGCCGCGACCGCCGGGAGATACCACGGCATCGCGTCGGCGAGACCGAACACCGAGAGACCAGCGTACAGCAGCCCGGTCAGTCCGGCGAGGGCGAGCAGATACCGGACGAGGTAGCGGCGTCGGATGCGTTTCGGTGGTCGACTGAACGACGGCTCCTCGATCGTCGAGATCTCGTCGGCCAGCCGGTCGACGCGTTCGCGGGTGGCAATGGGCACGGCCGCCTGACTCCCCCGGCCCTCCGACTGGCCGGGCGCGTAGCCCGCGGTCTCGACGACCAGCGTGGCGTACCCCGCTCGGCGTTTGAGGGGGTTGTCGGTGATCGTGACCGCCTGGATCTTGTCGACGGGGATCGTCCCGCTGTAGCGCTGCAACAGCCCGCGTTCGTACCGGAGTTCGTCCTCGAACCGGGTGAGCCGAAACCCCCAGTAGTTGAACACTGCCGAGGCCGCGCCGACGATCCATGCGAGGACGACGCCGACCGCAAACAAGAGCCCGAGAAGGCCGAGAACGAGCCACACCGGTCCGTCGACCGGAATGATCGGCGAGATGAACGGCACCGAGCCGGTGAACAGCGCGATGAGCGCGCCGGGCACCCGTGGATCGAACGAGAGGATCCCCGCGAGGGCGAGCTCCGAGGGCGCGATCTCGAACAGCAGCTCCTCGTCGTCGCGTGCGCGATCATCCAGATCGGCGTGGTCGAGGTCAGCGCGGTCGAGGTCAGCCCGGTCAATATCAGCGCGGTCGAGGTCAGCCCGGTCGACACGGTCGGCAGCGGCGGGGTCGTCGGGAGAGCCGCTTTCGATGGCGTGTGCCTCGGTCGACTCGCCGCGTTTGTAGCGCCGGATGTCGAGTTGGAGGCGTTTGGCCTCGAAGGCGGTGACGTACCGCAGCGAGGCTTCGGTCGACCCCCCGCCTGCGGTCTCGATATCGAGTTTCGAGAGCCCGACCAACCGTTGAAAAACGTTCCGCGAGACGTCGACGTTCTGAATCCGGCCGTAGGGGATCTCCCGCTCACGGCGATTGAACACCCCCGACTGGATGTCGAGGGTGTCGTCGGTGAGTGCGTACTCGAAGCGGCGGTAGTAGGCGACCTCGTAGCCGAGGGTGGCAAGCAAGCTGCCGACGGCGACGACCGCGATGAACGCTTGGCGGCCGAAGAGATCACCCACGGCGGAGGCGGCGAAGATCCCCGTGATGACGAGCGTCGACGTCTTCTGGAGGGCGCGGTAGGGAACGGCTTTCAGCGCGAGTTTCACACGGCGTCCTCCCCGTCAGTCTCGATGACCAGTCCCTTGAGCCGGGTGCGAAGACCGTCGGCATCGCCGGGTGTCAGTCCCGGAATCGTCACATCGGCCCCACGCGAGCCCGCGGTGTAGACGACGGTACTGGCGAGCCCCACGAGGCGTTCGAACGCCGACCGCCGGGAGTCGACGTGCTGGATGCGGACCAGCGGGACCTCGGTTCTGACCTGCGTGAACACGCCGCGTTCGAGATAGATCGCGTCCTCGCGGACGACGTAGGCCCAGTTGCGGTAGCGAAGGATGGCGTGGATCACGCCGCCGACCACCAGAACGACGGCGAGGCCGACCGGGACCAGCCGCGAGATGTCGGCGAGGGTCGACACGCCGACGCCGACCGCCCCGACGACTGCAGCGACGACGATCGCCCGGAGGACCCAGATCACTCTGATCCGTGGATCGAGGCTGTTCATCGTCCCACCTCCGGACGCCCGCGGTTCTCAGACATACCGCGATATACTCGCGGCGGCAGTATAAGTCTCAATATCCGGCAAGCGTCTCGTCGACGACCTGCTGGAGCCGGTCGACCGTCTCGGCGTCGGGCGCGCCGACGTACCGGCCGTTGTCGGCGACCGTGTCGAGAGCCTCGACCGCAGCTTCGGCCGCCAGCAGGCTTCCGGCGTGCTGTTCGTAGGCTTCGGGATGAAAACAGACCAGCCCCTCGATCGAGCCACGAGCCAACAGTCCCCAGTCGACACAGGGGGCCCACGTCGTCACGACTCGCTTGCAGCAGTCCCGAAGGGCCAGTTCGAGCGTTTCGGCCTGCCGGGCCAACTCGGGATCGGTCACCGCCTGCAGGCCGACCACGAGCGCGACCGTCCCGTGGTCCAGCGGCAACGACGAGCCGTCAGTCGCCACAAGCGGCTCGCCATTGAGCGTTGCCCCCGCGCCGCGCTCGGCGAGATAGAGGTCGTCGACCAGCGGTTCGTAGATCGCCGCTGCGACCGGCTCGCCGTTATAAACGGCGGCGACAGCAGAGGCGAACTTCGGGAGCCCGCTGGCGAAGTTGTTGGTGCCATCGAGGGGGTCGACGACCCAGTGGTAGTCGTGGTCGACAGTGGTTGGGTCGGACTCCTCGCCGTCGAAGGCGTGGTCGGGGTAGTGGGCCTCGACCGCCGCCCGGACTCGCTTTTGGGCCTCGCGGTCGGCGACCGCCTTCACGTCGAGACTGTCGTACTCGCCGTCGACGGGGCCGTTTCTGAACGCCGCCCGGAGGTAGTCGCCGCTGGCGTGGACTGCCTCGCGGGCGACCGCTGTGAGGTCGGCTGTCGACTCGGTCATGTCTGCGGTAGGAAGGCCGGTCGTATCAGCCCAGCGGTCGGTCGACGGCGAGAGAGCCGAGGCCCATGATGAGCGATGCGCAAAAGAAATCCGAGCCAACCTGAAAACCCCTGAGGCGACTGCCGCCAGTGGGAGTTCAGTCAGGTATTACGTGTTGGGATCGATACCGACAGTGATACTATCGAGGAGCCGGATGCTCGGTTCCGTCTCGCTGAATGCCCCACCAGCAGCCGACTGGATGCTGTTGTACATGTCGTTCGTGATATTGATCTCCAGCCCGATAGCTTCGACTCCACCCGCAGAAATCGTAATCGTGTTCGGGTGAGTGTTGGTATTGCTATCCGGTGGAGAAATGGGAGCCCCAGACGAATTCTGGAATTCGAACATCTGGTAGACCTGATCCTCCGTGAGTGCGTCACCAGGGTCACTACCGACGTTATCGCTGAATGGAACGAGGTCGACTGCGATCGTCTCTTGAGTGTCTCCGAGGTTGGCGACCTCGAAGAACCCGTCCGCGTTGTCGACCGTGTACTGAGAGTATTCCTCTGTCGTACCCGTGGCATTGGTGTTATTGAACGCTAACTGTGCGCCCAATTGACCGTTTTCGGAAGTGTTGAGATGTGCGACAACTGGACTACCCTGCTCTGCGGTTACATTACCGAAATCGGTGATCTCGGAGTCGTTCCACGAGGCGTTGCCGCTCGCCAAGTTACTGTACGAACTAACGGTATCCTGCAGCCGCTGGACGACCAGTTGCGAGTCTTCCGGAACGATCTGGAAGTTAGTCGACGGACTTACACTAGCTCCGCTGAACGCTGCTGAGGTGACTGATGCCACACCACTGATGGTAGCGACTGTCCCAAGCCCCACCACGAAATTGCGCCTGTTCATGCTACAGTGACAGTCATTGAAGCCTACATATATAATATCTTCTATTGTTAATGGCTATTTAATAATTTGATTATTCGCATCATAATTTGATTATTCGCAGCATAAATCCATTATTTATTCCTAATTTATTCGAGACAAAACATTTGTTGGCCTTCGTGCATGATATAGGAAAAGTATAGAAATTATAAGCAGTTACAGATGAGGTGACCCTTTTATACACTCGCGGTGGAAGGACGACTTGTTTTCCACTCGATCGATCTAAAACCGTCGGCTACAGACGTTCCGTCCAATAACCTCCTCTTGATTGTGGATTTGACTGTCTCGGCGTGTGACGAGTCATCGGTTGGTGTGAGCGGTCCGTTGCGTTCCGTCGACCCCTAGCAGCATCGATTCGAGGGTGCGACAGATATATAATTGCATTTCTTCTGAATATCAGTGTTGAAAACCAATTGGGAGAGATAGGGCTGCTGGACGGATACTCGGTCGGGGGAACCAACCGACCGATCCACGGAGTCGCTCTTCCGCGTCGTCTCCGGTTCGATACACGGGCAACCAATGGGTACTGTGTCAGCCATTCAGAAGTCGATCACGGTCGTGCTCATCGCGATAGCTGTAGCGTTGGTCGTTGGCCAGGTCCTCGGCCAGCCACTACTGATCGGCTACGTCGCAACCGGAAGTATGGATCCGACACTCGAACCCGGTGACGGATTCGTTGCGATCCCACCCGTGGTTGCAGGGGATATCGCTCCCGGCGACGTGATCACCTACGACGCTCAGGCCCTCGATGGTGGAGGACCGACGACTCACCGCGTGGTCGGGACAACCACAGAGGGGTATATTACGCAGGGAGATGCCAACAGCTTCACCGACCAAGATGCCGGCGAACCGCCAGTAACCGATGCGCAGGTGCTTGCGGTCGTCCTCCAAACCGACGACGGGGTCGTCAGGATTCCGTCAGTCGGGGTGGGTGCGACTGCCGTCCAGAACGGGGTTCAGACGATCAGCAGTGCCATCGGTGTCGGTGGAGCCGCACGGATCGGGATCATGACCAGCGGTTTAGGTATGGTGCTGATCACCGCGACGTTGCTCTATGGGTTTCTGACCTCAGATACGCAACGGGAAACCGAACGGTCGACGAGACGAAGCAGCGTCATCAGTGGGTGGGTTATTCTGGCTTCGATCGTCGTGATCCTGGCGCTCCCGCTGATGACGAGTATGGCGCTGCCGAGCGGTACGACGACCGATCGGCTACTCAGTGTGGACCCCAGGCTCGACACCCAGGCCGGACAGGTACCGGCCGGTCGCTCGGATTCGATACAGTTTGCAGTGGAAAACAGCCAGTACATACCGAAGGTGGTGATCATCGAACCGGCCGGGTCGGGAATCGAAGTAAGGAACTCGACAGTCGCGATCTCACACGGAGAGGCCGAACAGGTAACGATCACGGTGACTGCACCGACCGAAACCGGAACGTTCGCGAGATCCTACGCCGAAAACCACTATTTCCATCTCCTCCCGATACCGATTATTGAACTATTACATGCGATCCACCCAGCTATCGCAAAGATGGCGCTCTCGGTGCTGCCCACGCTCCCGTTTGTCGGTCTCTACGTGTTTCTCATCGGGATCAGACCCATCTCACTCCGGGACACTCACCGTTGATCGCCGTCCGAGGAGCCGACGTTCGCCCAGAGTTCGATGTTCGTCGGCTCTCTGGCGAAGTAGTAGATGAGGTCGCTGTCGACGACGACGTACGCATCGAGGTCGGTGTCGTGGATCACCCGTTTGTCGGCATCGATCCCGATGTCGACCAGATCGCCCAGCGAATTCACGTAGACGTACTGGCGGTCGGGGTCGACCACCAGTTCGCCCTCGGAGATCCACTCGCTGTACTCCTCGTTGTACATCTCGATCCGAAGCTCATGAGGGTCGTACTCATTGGATTTGAGTTTCGTGACGCCAGCCAGCGCGATGAGGCCGACACCAGCCAGCGCGAGCAGGACCGTACGCATGTAGTCGGGCGGTTGTTGGATGGGATCGGGGCGTTCGAGCTGTGTTTCGCTGTCGCTGGTGCTCCGACTGCCGGAGAACCAGTAGGCGTCCGACGTCGACTCGAAAGTAAGTGAGAGACTCAGCTCGCCACTGTAGGGCTGCCCTTCGACCGGTTCGGTCCGATAGTTCGTCACCAAGCGCAGACTCGTCGTCGGCGAGGCGATACCACGGAGGGCGGATCTGATTCCAGTTTGGTTACCCGCGATGTCTTCGATGTCGAGAGAGAGGTTCGTTCGGCTTTGGCCGTCGGTGATTAGTTCCTCGTTAGTCAGAAGGACCTGTTCACGACTCCACAACTCCTCGTCGTCCCTGGTCGCCTGCTCGGTGAGGACGAACCGTTGGGTGATGCTGATGTTTCGCTCGTCACTCCCGGAGACCTCGGTCACGAACGTGATTTCCGGCGTGATATTGCTGAAGTAGGCCGGTTTCGAGCGGAGTACCTCGCCGGTATCGTAGAGGGGGTTCGGTGTTTGGACGACCGCCCGTTCGGAGAGATCGAACCGGATGTCGTAGCTGTCGACCTCGACGGGCTCCTGTTGGACGACCTCCTGGGTGGTGTATACCTGTCCGGCGGCCCCGAACACGAGGAGTCCGGCGATGACACACACCGCCGCTAACTCCAGGCCGTTGTTGGCCACCCGGAGCTTGAGACGTGGGAACATCGTTAGGCCGTCCCCGCATCGGCCGGACGTGCTCGCGGTGTCGACACGCCTGAAGCCTGCCGCAGACGCGCCGAAGGGTGTCGGTCTCTCATAGCCACTGCAGGACATATCTGATAGCAAGAATATAATGATACTGATTACCGAACGGTGTGGATCGACCGAGTGGGTACTGTCCGACTGCTGGCTACTGCCGTCCAGAAAATAACAACTGAGGGGACTGTCATTCGAGAATGGGATCGTAGCAACGGAGCGCCACATCGATCTTCATATTGTGTTGAATTACCAGTACATTTAACAGCGGTGAGAATAAATCGGCCACAAGCACCCAACTGGAACAACTATGTCGAACGATTCCTCTCCTGTCGGCGGCGCTCACGGGTTCGATTCGGATGCCCTCGAAGAGTGGGTAGCCGAGACGGCCAGACAGAAAGGCGTCTCCAAGCAGAAGCTGCTCGACGAGATCCTCTCTTCGTACTGGGTTCTCGAAGAGCTGTCAGGCGTCGTCACTGATTCGAGTGTGACCGACGACGCCCGGCAGTCCGACCGAGCCCAGTCGGGAGACCAGACTGGCGACCGTCGACACGGGCCGACCGAGGGACAACGCGACAGTGGGACGGCCACACCGTCGTCGAGCGTGGAGTTTTCGGAGCTCAAAACGGAGCTCCAGAGCCTGCGGACGGCGATCGAGGGGCTCTCGCGGGACCACGGGGGCGAACAGCCAGTCGACGACGCCGACGAGGTGTCGGCACTCGAAGGACAGCTGAACGACCTCTCGTCGGCAGTCGTCGAACGACAGACCGAAACCGACGAGACCGTCAAGCAGCTCGCCGAGCGGATCGACGGCCTCAGCCAGCAGCTCGACGAGGTCGAATCACGGCTCGACGAGGGGATGTCGCTGGCGGAGCTCGAAGAGCGCGTCGAAGACACTAGCGCCGACCACGCCGATCTCGAAGCCCGGCTCGAATCCGAGTTCGACAGTATCGAACAGGTCCTCCAGCACCTTCTGGATACGACCGACAACATCGAGTACCGACTCGGTGCGGTCAGCGAATCCCGACAGGAGGCACTCGAACCGCTCCGTGCGAGAAACGAGATGCACGAGGCAGTCGCGGAACTCAAACAGGAGGCGCTCCGACACGAGGTATCGGCGGCCGTCTGTGACAACTGTGACCAGAAGATCGACCTCGGGCTGCTGGAGGTCCCGAGCTGCCCGAGCTGTGAACGGCGGTTTACCGGTATCTCGAACGGCGGGTGGCTCCCCTTTTCGAAAGCCACGATCAACACCACCGACCGGCCCCAGGAGTTCGGCGACGACCGTGAAGCACGGAGCCAGCAGTGGGATTCGAACGAGGACACGACAGGGGGGCCTCACAGATCGGGGAGACACGAGAGCTATCAGACGGACTGGTGAGTCGTGGTGGCGGAGCCGACAGTGAGCCGACCGCCGCGCCGTCGGTATCGCCGCCGCAGACGTGACGGTCCGCTATCATTGGGAGCGCTATGACAGACGATCCACACACGGACGACTCGGGGGGTGGGGGAGACAGCTCGGAGCAGGAGTCGACCGAAGACTCCCGTGTCGACGAGTTCCTCCAGCGGTTCGACGGCGACCAACAGCCGTCCGAGCGGTCGCCACCGAGCGAGGCCGACCGACCGTCCGACCTGTCGACGGGTGACGCCGACCGCCCATCCGACTCGTCGACGTCCCCGAGCGATAGCGACCGATCGCCCGAACGAAAGCGACTGTGGGACGGGTTCGACTCCGAGCGGACCGATGACCCACGCGAGCAGCCACCGGAGTCCGGCGACGATCGAAGCGATGGAGACACCGCAGAGGACGATCGAAGCGGTAGAGACACCGCAGAGGACGATCGAAGCGGTA
>Ga0207753_1000941_pt1 | contig 10438 bp, 11 predicted proteins | sample PonA233FremontCA_2_FD_187273 | JGI IMG/M metagenome (GOLD analysis project Ga0207753, IMG submission 187273) | Salt pond sediment microbial community from Fremont, CA, USA - Pond A23 Sediment 3 (SPAdes) | ecosystem: Environmental > Aquatic > Non-marine Saline and Alkaline > Saline | place: USA...
CGCCGCGGGCGAGGGCCACGTACTGGCCGATGAAGGTGACGGCCCGCTCCCCGGCCTCGTTGATCTTGCATTCGAGTTCGAGCCGCGCCCGGCCCCAGCGGTCCAGCATTTCCTGAAACCGCTCCTGGGCGTCCTCGTCTGGGGGCTCACAGACGACTGAGATGTTCTCGTAGACGGGCCGCAGGTATTCGATGTCGCTCTCTTGAATCATCACCTCCACCCGGTGCCGCATGTCCTCCATCGCGTCGTGCATGGCGTCCTGCACGAGCTGGTGCATCATCGCCCAGCCGGTGACCGTCGCGAGCATGCTTAGGCTTCCCCCAAACGCGCTGCCCATGTGGTTTGCGTTCGGTTGGAGGGGGGCCGAGGCGCGCAGGCGGCCCTGCTCGTCCGCCGCGAGCTCAAACTCGAGATGCTCGGTGATTGGCATCTTCTCCGTGATAAGACGCTCCAGTTCGTCGAGAGCGGCGTCCTTGAGTGACGGGCTGGACATGGCGCGAATGACCGGCGTGACCGAGGTCCTGGGAGCAAAGTAGGGAAGACAATTGTCCCTTACGAGCCGAGGGGGGATACGTTCTGCAACGAGCTGTAACGAGTCGTCTCGTTCTGGGGGGGGGGAAACTCCCCGGGAGGATTGGGGGGCGCCGTCGCACGCCGGAGATGCGTTTCTCGGGGCACGCCGTCTTTGACGCTGTCACTTTTCTTCTCACTGGTCTCGTTCCCATGCCCGCCGACAATCCGTTCGTCCGCATCGCCGACCGGTATGCGGGGCTGCCCCCGCGCCTCCGGCGTCCCCTCGTCACAAACGCCGTGGGGGATGTCATTCCGTTCGTCGACACCGCCGGGTGCTTCGTCGAGGCGTACACCCCCCGGCGCGTCGCCGTGCGGCTCGACAACGAGGAGCGCCTGCGAAACCACCTTGGCGGCCTGCACGCCGCGGCGCTTGCGCTCCTTGCCGAGACGGCGTCGGGGCTCGTCGTGGCCCTCAACGTCCCGGACGGCTCCTCCCCGCTCCTGCGGACGATGAATGTCTCGTTCGACGCGTTTGCGCGGGACGCCGTCCAGGCCGAGGCCACCCTCACGGACGACGAGTCTGCTCAAATTCAGTCGCGCCCCCTCGGGCAGATCGAGGTAGACGTGACCCTCGCCGAGCCCGGCGACGACACCACGCTCGTCTCCGGCACGCTGAAATGGGCGTGGGTGCCGGAAGAGCGGCTGTCCGACGACGACGCGTGACTCACACGTCTCCCTTCTGAGGGCGGAGAAGGAGTTCTTCGAGCACGGTGCGGTCGGAGAGGTGGTAGGCATCGACCACGGACTGCGCCACGTCCGACGGGGCCATGAGCCGCTCGGCCGGAATGTCCGCGCCGTCCCACGTCGGTGTGTCGGTGGCGCCCGGAAGCACCGTCGTCACGCGGAGGCCCTCGTCCTTTGTCTCCTCGCGCACGGTGCGGGCGAGGCCGCGCAGTCCGTGCTTGGCGGCGCAGTAGCCGGCGTTGCCGGGGTACGCCATGAGGGAGGCGACCGAGCCCATGAAGAAGAGGTGCCCCGCCTCCTGCTCGCGCATCGCGGGCAGGAACGCCTTCGTGACGGCGAAGGCGCTGGTGAGATTGATGTCGATCTGATCCCGGAAGCCGTCGACCGTGAGTTCGCTGATCGGGGCGTACGTGAACATGCCGGCGTTGTTGACGAGCACGTCCGGCGGGCCCCACTCGTCGTGGACGGTCGCCGCCATGTCGGCCACCGCTTCGTCGTCGGTCACGTCGGTGGGCAGCACGAGCGGGGTGCCGCCCCGCTTTCGGCACGATGCCGCGACCGCGTCCAGTTTCGATTCGGTGCGGGCCACGAGGGCCACCTTCGCCGCGTCGCGCTCAGCAAACGCTTCCGCAATGGCCCGGCCGATGCCCTGACTGGCGCCCGTAACAACCGCGATCATATCGGAGAAATGGTGTTCGACGACCGAATTGAAGAGAGGGGGTCCCCAAAGCGGGGGCGGCTCTGGGGGCACCGGGGCGCCCTACTCCGTAGCGCCAATGAGGCGCATGAACTCGGCGCGGGTGGCGTGCTCGTCGAACTCCCCGCTCACCGAGCTGGTGGTGGTCGCAGAGTTTTGCTTCTCGGCCCCGCGCATCATCATGCAGAGGTGCTTCGCCTCAATCACCACGGCCGTGCCCATCGGCTCCAGCACCTCGTCGATGGCGTTTCGGATCTGGAGGGTCAGCCGCTCCTGCACCTGCAGGCGGCGGGCAAAGACCTCCACGGTCCGCGGGATTTTGCTGAGGCCCACAATCTTGCCGTCCGGAATGTAGGCCACGTGGGCCTTCCCGTAGAACGGCAGCATGTGGTGTTCGCACAGCGAGTACACTTCAATGTCCTTAACGAGAATCATCTCGTCGTAGGCCTCCTCAAACACGGCCTGTCGGAGGATGTCCTTCGGGTCGAGGGCGTACCCGTGCATCAAGAACTGGTAGGCGCGGGCGACCCGCTCGGGCGTGTCGGCAAGGCCCTCCCGGTCGGGGTTCTCGCCCAGAATCTCGAGGATGGACCTGACGTGCCCGCTGAGGGCCTCGGAGGTTTCTTCGTCGTAGATGTCGCGCCGCTCATAGAGCTTCGGCGGCATGCCGTCGGCGGAGCCGTTGGTGCGCAGCCCGCTCGCTTCGATCTTTTTCTCGGCCATTGCGGAAAGGGGAACGGTGAAACAGTGAGTGGAGGGAACGGACGGGGCGGCTACTCGCCCCGGTATTCCACAAAGTTGCGAGGGGTTTCGTAGAGGCGGACGCAGTGGAGCCGGCCGGCGGGCAGTGTGCCCTCCAGCTCGTTCCAGATGGCGATGGCGAAGTTCTCACTGGAGGGGATGACGCCGTCCATGAAGTCCACCTCGAGGTTTAGGTTTTGGTGGTCCACCTTGTCGAGGATGCGGTCGTGGAGAATCTCTTTCAGGTCCCCCAAGTCCACCACGTACCCGGTGTCCGGGTCCGGCTCGCCCGCCACCGTCACCTCGAGCTCGTAGTTGTGCCCGTGCCAGTTCGGGTTGTTGTCTTTTCCGTAGGTCTCCTCGTTCCACGCGTCCGACTTCTCCGGATTGTGAAGGCGGTGGGCCGCGTTAAAATGGACCTTGCGAGTAATGTAGACGGTGGACATGGCGAAGCAGGCCTCCAAAAGTTAGAGTTTGTCTAAGGAAAATAGTGATACAGACGACCCGGAGCGATGTTGTTCGATGGGGCGGGGCGGCGGCACTGTTGTCAAGTTGTTCGCACATGTATCGGATGCGTTGCGGGTGGGGCCGCGCCGGGGCCGCCGTGTCCTTGTGATTCGTCCGTCGCGTCCGCTATATTATGGACCGCCAAGACACGGCGCCGGTGTGCGGGGCCGTTCGCTCACTTCCGTTCACGGACTGTGGATCCGTCCCATGTCCGAGAAAACCATTTTCCAACGCATTATCGACGGCGAGGAGGACGCCGACATCGTCCACGAGGACGACCGGTGTGTCGCCTTCCGGGACATCAACCCGGAGGCGCCCACGCACATCCTCGTCGTTCCCCGAAAGCCCATCCCGTCGCTCGACGACCTGGACCCGGAGGACAAGGACTTGGTGGGGCACCTGTTCGTCGTGGCGCGGGAGCTGGCCCAGGAAGAGGGCCTGCGCGATGGCTACCGGACCGTCATCAATTGTGGCGACGACGGGGGCCAGTCCGTCTGGCACCTCCATCTCCACCTCCTCGGGGGGCGCCGCATGAACTGGCCGCCAGGATGATCGGATCGGCGTGTGCGGGCCGGGCAGTCAAGGGAGACCGGGTGCACTCGCTGTCTGGCATTGTCCCTTTGCCATCCGTAGCCTCACCACTGTGATCACACTGGGCGTCACCGGAGGAATTGGGAGCGGCAAGACGACGGTCTGTGGCTTCCTGGAAGAGCAGGGCGCGCGCGTCTTCTACGCCGACCTGGAAGCGAAGCGGCTCATGCAGGAGGACGCCGACGTACAGGCCGCGGTGACGGAGGCCTTTGGGACGGGGGCGTACCGGGAGGATGGTACGCTGAACCGGGCCTACCTCGCCGACAAGGTCTTCGGAGACGCCGAGCAGGTGGAGCGCCTGAACGCGATTGTGCATCCGCGCGTCTTCGCGGCGTTCGAGGCGGCGAGAGAGCGGGCGCGGGAAAAAGGCATATCGCTGCTCGTCCACGAGGCGGCACTTCTCTTCGAGGCCGGGGGCGACGAGCACGTAGACACGACTGCCGCCGTGGTGGCCCCGGACGCCCGTCGCATCGACTGGGTGACGGAGCGGGACGACGTGACGCCCGAGCAGGTGCAGGCCCGCATGCAGCACCAACTCCCCCAGGACGAGCTCCGAGCGCGAGCCGACTATGTGCTTGAAAACGACGGCACCCTCGACGACCTCCGACAAAAGAGCGTAGACCTGTACTGGGCGGTGGTGGAGGGCCGGTAGCGTGCCGAAAAGCGAGACGTAAGGTCCGCAGGCGATCGGTGTCCCTTCTGGAACGTGCTCGGTCCCCGCAGGCGTGCAGGGTACAGTTCACACTCCCCGGTAGCGACTTCAGATTCTTGGGGTAGGCCGTCTCGCCGGGTCCGTCGCCCTGAAGTCCCGTCGAACCGTCTTGTCTCGTCCAGGCGGGTCCGGTTAAGGCACAATTACCACAGGTTTATGCCTTGAAATCGAAAAGTTCACACGATACTTTATGTCAAGCAGCATGCAGTCCGTCGCCCCAAGACATCCGGGTGCGTAGTATAAACCTCGGGGCCTTCGCGCAAAGTATGGAAAGGGAAGCGGGGGGTGCCTCTCCGAACATCGGTCTTCTCGTGGAGGATGTCCTGCGAGAAAGCGAGCATTTCAGCGTGGTGGGCGTTCTATGGCATGTTGTTTTCTACACAGTCATGCACGGGCGCTCGGGGCCATGACGCGAATTTCGAAGCGCCGGACGGTAGTTTTCTCCGGCCTCTCGGGGCCTCTGCGGGGGCGGTGGGGCGAATCAAGGGAGCAGCGGCCTCGCGTGCGATAGACACTGACGGTTTCCAATCTGAGGGAGTGCGATGAGCAACGATTCGAGACAGCTCTCCGCTGTATTGCACGAGCTGAAGAATCCCATTCTGGCCATCGAGCGTCTCTCCGACATTTTGCTCGAGAAGGACCAAGAGCTGTCTAGCGACGCCCGGCGCAAGCTTGAGCTCATCTACACGTCGGCCCAGGAAGCGTCGAGCTACCTCGAAGACCTCGATTTTTCCTCCCCGCCCGTCCTCTCCGACAGCTTCTCGTTCGAGCCGGTCGACATCACGGCCCTGGCCGAGCAGGTGGTTGAGAGCTTCCAGCCGCACGCGGAGTACAAGGAACAGACCCTGCGCCGGGCCGAGTTTGCGGAGCAGGCCATGGTGGTGGGGGACAAGGTGCGTCTCCAGGAGGCCATGAAGAACATCGTGAACAACGCCCTGAAGTATTCGCCCCACGGCGAAACGGTGGAGGTGCGCGTGGTGCGGACCGAGGATGAGGTGCGGTTCTCCGTGTCCGACAGTGGACCGGGGCTCGATGAGGAAGACCTGGATCGGCTGTTCAAGCCGTTTCAACGCCTCGCCCAGCAGCCCACAGACGGCGAAATTTCGCTGGGGTTGGGGCTCTACCTCGTGGAGGAAATTATCAGCCGCCACGGAGGCGAAGTGGACGTCGAAACGGTCAAGGGGGAGGGAAGTACCTTCACACTCATCCTTCCGCCGGCCTCCATGTCCCCGAACGGTCAGTAGACAGTCGGAGCCCGTGCCGGTATAGACGACCGACGGGCACCCACGCAGCGCTTGTGTCCGCGGCGTTTAGAATGTACACTTGGAAAACCCTTCAACTCTTGACTGTAGCCCAAGCGACCGGGGCTTAAGGGTCCGTTCGTGTCGTTCCTTTCATCGTCTTGCTGCCCTACATGCCGGATCAGTCTACAGACCACATTCAGACGTTCCTCGTCGATGATCACCCGGCGATTCTAGAGGCGGTGCGCAATCGCATCGACGAAACCCTCGATGTTGAGGTCTGCGGCATGGCCACGTCGTCGGACGAGGCCTTCCGTAAGATTGAACAGCTCGCCCCGGACACGGCCGTCATCGACATCTCGCTGGAGGACGCGCACGGCCTCGACCTCGTGCAGAACCTTCAGTCGCAGTGTCCGGAGGTGCAGATCGTCGTGTACTCGATGTACGACGAGATGGTCTACGCCGAACGGGCCATTCAGGCCGGGGCCTCCGGCTACCTGATGAAGGACCAGCCTACTGAGGACCTGATTGAGGCCATTCGGGTGGTGGATGAGGGAGAGGTCTTTCTGAGCCGAGAGATGGCCTCGCAGATTCTCAACAAGGTTGCGCGGGGGGAGTCGTCGGAGCCCAGCTTCCCGATCGAAGAGTTTACCGACCGGGAGCTGGCCGTCTTCCAGATGCTCGGCGAGGGATGCAGCATCGAAGAAATTCAGGACCGGCTCAACCTCGCCCGGAAGACGGTGGAAACGTACCGGCGCCGTGCGAAGGAAAAGTTAGGGTTCGATTCCGTGTCGAAGCTGCTCCAGTTCGCGGTGCAGTGGGCCTCCGCGCCGGGAGCAGGACGGACGGTGTCGGGGATGTCCGACGGGGGCCTGGACGAGTCCGCCGAAGAGGAGGAGTCGGACGGGCGGATCGACGAGGAGGACGAAGAGTAACGACACCACGGCGGTCCGCAACACAACTGCGTGTCCGCTGTCTCAACGACTGTTCGGGGCCGTGACGGGCAGAGTGAGCCTCCAGTCCAGCCTGGACCCGTAGAGCCCTCCCACGACTGTGGAGCACAGCAGCCCCCACCGCTGTGCTCTGAGAGGGAAGTATTGGTGCCCCGCTCTTCCAAATCGTGCTCCAGCGGACCACAAAAGGCTGAGCCGTTTCCTCATGACGCGTGTGCGTCGATGTGGTAGAAAGGCGGCACTTATGTTCCCGTGTTTGTGGAACGTGCTGAACGTCTACTCGGAAGAGCACCGCCTCGTCTAGGTTTGGCGTGGCGACCGTCCGGGACACGCCGTCATCGGATGAGGGCCTCGATCCCCGAACTGGATGCCCTGTTCGGAGTGAGAGATCCGTTCGAAACATACAAAACGAAAAGTAGAGTCCGACGGGCGCACTCCACAACTGGGACGACAATCCCTGAAGGATCCTTTGACGTCATCATCCGACAACGGAAGGAACGCAGCGCTTGCGTACGGGAACCCGATCGCATTCCCTCGTGCTTGTGCCTTCGACACGGACGGTGACTTGGGGCGCGTTTTCCGGAGGGGCGACGTGCCTGCGGGCCATCCCGCTGCGACCGGCCGCGCCGTTCCCGCAAGAAGGGACTCTCGGTGCGACCGGCAGACCTTGATGATTCGATATTACAAGACACCCCACCCCTAGGCGAATGAGCTCCGAAGCGGTTCGCGATAAGACACAGATTGTCGTCGTCGACAAGCATCCCGCCATACGGGAGGTCCTGCGGTCGAAGATCGACGATCATCCGGAGATGGAAGTGCGAGCGGGATCGGCGAACTCGGAGGAGGCCCTTGCGCTCATTGAGGAGCACGACCCGGACGTGGTGGTGCTGGAAATTTCTCTGGGCGACGCCGACGGACTCACCCTCATCCAGGAAATCCGCGAACAGGTCCCGGAGGTTCGAATCCTCGTTTTTTCGAAGTACAACGAGGACCTGTACGCGGAGCGCGCCATCGAGGCCGGGGCGTCCGGGTACATCATGAAGACGGAGCCGACCGACGAGGTGATGCGGGCCATTGAACTCGTGAGTGAGGGGCAGGTCTTTCTGAGCCGGCACGTGGCGTCCCGCATTCTGAGTCGACTGGTGCGTGGCAGTGGCGATACGGAAACGTCCCCCCTCGAAAAGCTCACCGACCGCGAACTAACGGTCTTCCGGAAGATTGGGGAGGGGCACAGCGTGCGTCAGATTGCCGACCAGCTCGACCTAAACCGGAAGACGATCGAGACGTACCGGCGGCGCGCAAAAGAAAAGCTTGGGCACGACACGGTGGAGGATTTGCTGCGGCACGCCGTGCAGTGGGTGGAGCAGGGCACGCGCGAGCAGGTTGACACCGAGTAGGCACACGAGGGGCGAGTGCCCGGCCTCGTGCCGGAAAGCAGAGAAAAAGCCGCTGTGAGACGTCTTCCCCGGCCGGGGCGGCCGAAGGACGTCCCGAACAGGCCAGCAGGATCACATCTCAACGCAGGGCCCGCTCCACAACTGGAAGCACATCGTCCGGCTGCCAGTCGTTGCCGCGGAAGAGGCGTCGCACGGTACCGTCGGGGCCCACCACCGCCGTCACGAGATTGTGCGTGATCTCATCGCCCGCGGTCTTCGTGAAAACCCCGAAGCGGCTGGTGATGCGCTGAACCTCCGTGGAGTCCCCCGTCGCGAAGGTCCACGTGTCGAGCCGGTCGGTGTACCGCGACGCGTAGTCCCGGAGCACCGCGGGCGTGTCGTAGTCCGGATCGAAGCTGATGGAGAGCAGGTGCGCGCGGTCCCCCACCCGGTCGCGCAGCGTGGGCTGAAGGGCGGCAAACTGCTTCGACATGCGGGGGCAGTAGGTCGGCAGCGGGCACCGGGTGTAGATGAACGTGAGGACGAGCGCCTGGCCGCGAAAATCGCTCAGTTGAATGGAGGTGCCGTCCTGGGCGATCAGTGACAGGTCGCCGGGCACCACGTCGCCCTCCTGAAGAAGGGGACGACCCTCGCCGTCTGCCGCCGGCATGGGCTGGACCGTCCGGCCCGGGTGGCGGGCCACGGCCGTGTCCGGGAGGCGCTCGAAAGACTCGATCCACGCGCTGTCGTTGGAGACGGCGAGGCGAAACTGAATCGCCTGGCGGGGCGACAGCGAGGCGGCCCGGGCGGAGTCCTTCACCGGCAGCGGCATGGTCATCGCCGGCATGTAGCCCGGAATTTTTTCGTGCTCTACCACGAGGGTCTTCCCCCCATCCTGCACCCCCGCAACGCGTCCCCGTCCCTCGTACGTCCGCGTCCAGAAAAAGAGGAGGTAGACAAGAACGCTCGCTACGAGGAAAAGGGCCAGCCCACCCCCGAGGACTGTGGTCCGGCGCATCGGCATCGAGTGATCGGTTGAGGGTCGGCGAACACGAAGTCTACACGTCGAACAGCGTGTCGAAGTACTGCTCGCCCCCGTCACAGACGATCATGACGACGGTGGCATCCGGCTGTTCGTCGTGGATATCCAGGGCGACCGAAAGGGCGGCCCCGGCGCTCGGGCCGATCGGAAGCCCGTTCTGCTGGGCGGCGTCCCGGGCCTGCCGAAAGGCCTCTCCATCGGCCACGTCCCGCATCTCGTCGACGTAATCGAACCACATGGTCGGAAGCTCGCCGCCCTTGCCCAGTCCCTCCACGGAGGTGTTGTAAGAGACCGGGTCGATCCCGTAAAACGAGGTGGAGATGTTGGAGTGCTCGGCGTCCACGCCCACGACGGTGACGTCTCGCCCCGTGTCCGCCGCCTGTTCCTTGATGTAGCGGGCGCTTCCGCTGAGCAGCCCCCCGGTGCCCATGGCACTGACGAGGTGCGTCATCTCGGCCCCGGCCTGCGCCCAGATTTCCGGGCCGGTCCACCGGTAGTGGACCCCCGGATTGGCTTGATTATGGTACTGGTCGACGAGGAAGGCCCCTGTGTCCTCCGCGATCCGGTGTGCAACGGCGCGGTAGTGCTCGGGGTGATCCGAGTCCACATCCGGGCAGGTATGCACCTCCGCCCCGAACGCCTTCATGTAGCCGATCTTGTGGGGGCTCGTGCCTTCTGGACACGTCAGCGTACAGGGCATTCCGAGGCGGTTGCACACGAGCGCCACGGCCCCCGCCGTGTTGCCGGAGCTGGCCTCCACGACCCGGTCGTAGTCGCCGTCCTGAAGCGCCTCCGTGAGAATGCCCATCGCGATGCGGTCCTTCATCGACCGCGTCGGGTTCGAGGACTCCATTTTGCAGAGGAGCCGCTCCCCGTCGACGCCGGCGTACGGGAGCATCGGGGTATGTCCGATCTGGCCCAGGATGGGATCGTCGGTCGGAAAAGGGGAGGGCGGCAGGGTATCGCGCTGGGCGGAGGAGAGGGTCGCGTCGGTCGGCATGTAGGAGTGGAGGCGGTGGGAAGAGGACGTCACACTGCGAATTGGACCGGTCGGCAATCCTCGTGTTCGGCGAAAAGGTCGAATTCGGGGCGCATTTGTTCGGAACCGTCTGGGCGATAAAGGGGCGAGAGTCCCTGCTTGTGGCGTCACCGGTCCCTGCACGGGCCTATTGGGGAGGGCCGCGCGTCTCGGTCACCGGGCGGTCACGCGGGCTCCATCCGAGAGCTCTTCGCCCGGATGCGTCACCACCCGCGCTCCCTCGCTCAACCCGTCGGTAATCTGCGCCCGGAGGCCACTCCGGTAGCCCACGTCCACCGGCTG
>Ga0207753_1000943_pt1 | contig 10425 bp, 9 predicted proteins | sample PonA233FremontCA_2_FD_187273 | JGI IMG/M metagenome (GOLD analysis project Ga0207753, IMG submission 187273) | Salt pond sediment microbial community from Fremont, CA, USA - Pond A23 Sediment 3 (SPAdes) | ecosystem: Environmental > Aquatic > Non-marine Saline and Alkaline > Saline | place: USA...
GAACTCCAGACGCTCGCCGGTCGGTTGAGCGACTACGGGCGCCCCTTCGTCGCCCACATCCGGAACCAGAGCAACGATATCTGGAACGCCCTGGACGAGTTCGTCGACATCGGGAAAGCGGAGGATATCCCGCTGCACCTCTCGCATTTCAAGCTCATGCACCGGCCCCAGCACGGTCAAGCTGACCGTGCCATCGGGTTCCTCGAAAGCGCTCGCGACCGTGGCGTCGATATCACCGCCGATCAGTATCCCTACACGGCTGGCAGCACGATGCTCGCGGCCGATCTACCGTCGTGGGCCCGATCCGAAGGCCCCGAGACGACCATCGACCACCTCAAGAACAACCGGGAACCGATACGGGAGCATCTCGAACGCGAGATCTCGGACTGGGAGAACATCGTCATCACGAGCGTCGCCAGCGAGGCCAACGAACGGCTCGTCGGCATGAACATGGAGGATATCGCCGAGGAACTCATTTCCGACCCCGCTGTGGCGGTGATGAACCTCCTCATCGAGGAGGAGTTGGAGGTAGAGCGCGTCTATCACTTTGCGGCCGAGGAAGACGTCCGAGAGATTCTACAGTACGAACGGGCGGCCATCGCCACTGACGCCCTCCTCGGCGGGGAACCCCACCCACGGACGTACGGAACCTATCCCCGTGTGCTGGGTCACTACGCTCGCGACGAGAACCTGTTCTCGGTCGAGGAAGCTGTCCGCATGATGACCTCGCTCCCTGCCCGTATCGCGGGCCTCCACGACAAGGGTATCATCAGTCCGGGCATGGACGCCGACCTCGTCGCGTTCGACCCACACTACGTCTACGACCCCGGGACCTACGATAACCCGCGGCAGTTCCCCGATGGCATGCCACACGTTATCGTCAACGGCGAGTTCATCGTCCGCGATGGCGAGTCGACCGGCGCGATGCCCGGTACGGCGATTCGGAGATAACACTGATGGCTGTGAGTTCGTAAACATATTCGCCACTCCGGAGTGGCGAATTACGTCAGTTTGTTACAGCCACCGGTATAACTCGAGTTTGCTGTCTCTCTGTCCGCCCGTGTCTCCACGGGTTCGCCGTCGTCGGCTAACGTGAACTGGAGTCATAGTGGACGTGTCGGAGGCAACAGCCGACCTCCTCGACCGGACCGGCTTCAACCGACGTTGTGGGTCGTCAGCGCCTCGGCGAGGATGTCGGCACAGCGATCCCAGTACTGTGGCGTGTGGCCGGCGTTGTGCGGCGTGATATAACAGTTCTGTAGCTCCCAGAGTGGGCTGTCCTGGGGGAGCGGTTCGGGGTCGGTAACGTCCAGTGCCGCACCGCGGATCATGTTTGTCTGTAATGCCGTGACCAGGGCGTCGGTTTCGACGACCTGTCCGCGGGCGATGTTGACGACGATGGCGTCTATCGGGAGTGAGAGCAGCGCGTCCTCGTCGACGAGCCCCTCCGTGAGCTCCGTCAGCGGACAGGCGAGAACGAGGGAGTCGGACCGTGAGAACGCGTCGTCTATATCGGCGTCGTCGAAGCCGATCACCTCGTCAGCCGGGCCTCCCTTCGACGGGGTGTACCTGACACCGATGGTGTGGACGTCGAAGGCGTTCAGCCGGTCGATGATCGTCCGACCGATGGGGCCCATACCGACGACGGTAGCTGTCGACCCGCCGAGTTCGCCTGTCTGGAAGTGGTTCCACTCGCCGCGCCCTTTCTGTTCCCACGCCTGGTCCAGGCGACAGACGAAGCTGAGGAGATAGCCGAGTACCTGCTCGGCGATGTTGGGGCCGTGAACGCCGGACGCACTCTCGAGGGCGACGTCGTTCGCTTCGAGTGCCTCGGTGGGGAGGTGGCCGGTGCCGGCGAACGTACAGACGAACAGCTCGAGTCCGTCGGCGGCTTCGACCTGCTCGGCTGAAATATCGTATCCCGTCGCGACCGTCGCCTCGGCCAGCAGTTCTTCCTCTTCGGCAGCTGTCTCTGCTAGCGTGACCTCCAGTTCCGGAAGGGCCGCCTGCAGCGTCTCCGTGTAGTCCTCGACCGACAGCCCGTGAATCTTGTGTCGAAGCACGACGACGTCAGTCATCGCCGCCCTCCGAGTGGGGTCGGCTTAGACGGGCGCTCCTCACGTCGGGGGACTGATGAGCGATGGGACGAACGTGCTGGACGGTGGCCGGCTGGCGCGGTACGGTTTGAGAGTTGGCTCGTTGTGGTCATGGTTAGTTGGTCCGGAATTGCCGGTGAGGCAACTAAAACCACGAGAGCGATATCCATTGAGGGCTCACTGAGGCGTGAGACGGTGGTCGTTCGACTCCCGATGGGTGTCTCCTCGTACCGACATCCGGAAATTTCACACCTCAGCAAAAAAAGCATATCGATATACGCACTAAATGCCAATATCTTAGTTGTCTCGTTGATTCTGTGGCCTGGTAGTTTACCTTCCCGGTTTTCGTCGTCACGGAGTCGCCTGTATTGTTTGGGGCGCACAGCGGGATAGATGACACTGAACAGGTACTGTCAGCTTGTGCCGACAATTTGGCAAACGGCAGTAGTCGGAGTTGATGGGTTGGACAGTCAGGTTTTCCTGGGTCGCCAGTATTGATACGTCCGGGTCTGGAGGAGCCCATCCCGCAGCCCACTACGCGAAGCGAACAAACTGCACCATTTAGCAATTAAGCACGACACTGTTGGTCGATACAGCGGCCAAGACCGTACACCGCAGTACGTGACGACCACACGAAAGCACGATAGACAGATCGTGCCACAAGCAGTGAAACGGAACGCGGTGTCCTTCCCGGTCTTGACCAGCGACGCGGGGAATGACGACCAGAAACGCCGCGTAGCTCACCCATATCGACGGCATTCAGCTCCTTCCGGGCTGTCGACGCCTCCAGCGGCCTCGATTTCGACTGTCCTCTCGACTTCGACAAACGTTCTTTGGCTCCTGTTACTCGTCTTATCGTTTTTGGACTTACACCTCCGCTGCTTGGTTGGATTGAAACGCGACACTCCCGTCTCGGCGGGCGACGACCGAACTGAAGCCCCGACATGGGACGAGACAGTGTCTGAGTTCGGAGGGTGCCGGCCGGTAACGACAGAAATATCAGATTATATTAAATGTCAGAATTAGTTTTTAACTGCCTCGACAGCGTGATTGTCAGGACTGACAGATCCATCGGTGCGTGGTGCCGCCCACCGGACGGCGTTGTCTAGCACTTTCTGGACAACCGGCTGTTGATACACTGGATAGGTCTCGTCTCCCGGCCGGGAATAGAAGATACGGCCGTTGCCGCGACGGTAACAACAACCCGACCGGAACACCTCACCGCCTTCGAACCACGAGACGAACACCAATCTGTCAGGCTCAGGGACAGCAAAGGGCTCACTGTACATCTCTGTCGCCGGCAGTACGAACGATTCCTCGAGTCCATCCGTAATTGGATGACTCGAGTCAACCGTCCATAGGCGCTCTAACTCGGCCGATTCTCGATAATCAAGCGAACACGCTGTCCCCATGAGTCGTTTGAACGGCTTCGAGAAGTGCGCAGCGTGGAGCGGAACGAACTCCATGCAATTATATTTTTCTAATATATCCTGTTAACAACTGTTTTTTTGATATAATCGTGGGCACGGTGTTCCCAGTATACCAGCACCTCTGTTTCGTCCAGTACTTCCGGGGTCAGGCCGTGATCGGGCTCGGCGTAGGTCGCGACGTGAACCTCGTGACCAACTGCTTCGAGTGCCTCTCTGCGGACAGTATGGATACCGTTCGGGTGGACGGCACCGACGTCGTCTTCTACTCGTTCCTGTATGTACTCGTTCCAGATGGTAACTGACACCATAGCCACCAGTTCCGCGGGCACCACGCTAAAAGTACCACTGACTGACTCATATGCTACCTCGAACACACTCACCGAGATAACGGGAGCCGTTTCACTCTCTAAGAGTTCGGTCCACAACCCCCTCACGACGCTCGAGCATCTTGGGCTGCTCGTCAGGACCGACAGCCGATACAGAGTCAGCCTCCGGTTTTTAGAGGTCGGCGCGACAGTCCGGGACCAGTCGCCGCTCTACAGGGGCAGCCGTGCAGAGGTAGAGCGACTGGCTGGGATATTTGATCTTGCGGCTGGGGTGGTTGCCTTCGAACGCGACCGGACCATCTGTCTGTACACGACTACGGGTCATCGTGTCGACCGAGCCCCGCTCCAGCAGGGTGACGTAGTACCCGTACACGCGAGCGCGGCTGGGAAAGCGATTCTCGCGACGCTGGCAGAGCAAGAGCTAGATCGGGTCCTCGAAACTCTGGAACCCGACAGTTGACTGAAACGACCATCACTGACGAAGGTGCGCTGCGGAATGAACTGGAGACAGTTAGGACGCGCGGGGTTGCGACCGACCGCGAGGAGTGGTGCGAAGACCAGCGGGGCTTGGCAGCTGGTATCGGCGACGCTAATGGTCGAGCAGTCGGTAGTGTCTACGTATTAATCGATGCCGAGAGCATGTCGGGCAAGCAGGTCCAACAAGATATCCCTGGACTGCTGATCAGTTCGGCGAATCAGATACGGCAGTCTATCTAAATTCGGTCCGCGTTCGGTAATACCGAACAACAGGACCGTCTGCTCGGGAACCGCAGTACTTGTTTCTTGATAACGTTCCACACGGTTATGGGTCCTACCTCGATGAATTCTACCGCCACGTCACTTAGCCGCGAGCTATTACGATCACAGGAAGTTCGGAACCAGTGAACCGGTGGTCGGTTCAGCGATGATGGCAGCAAATTTATCACGATTCTTTATCCAGTATTGCGAAACAGAGGTAGTGTCACCGTCGCTAAATCCGGACGCAGACAAATATGAAACAGGGTAAGGCTGTTTCAGAAGCTATCGAGTGGAAGACAATATGTGAAATAGGGGTACCTTATTTCAAAATTTTCCTGTCAGGCGGTCGGTGCCTCCTCATCGGAGACGGTATCCCACTGATCCGGCGAGATATGATAGCCGTCGAACGTCCCAGCCTCGGGATAGGCAGTCGTCACGAGGACGTTGGTTGCGCCGCTCAGGTACTCCGTCAACGAACGGAGGTTAGCCGCCGACAGTTGACTGATGCCGTCGAGCAGGATTAGTGGAACCCGGTCGGCCACGTCGAAGGTCCGGTACCCGGCTACTGCAACGACGATACCGACCAGCTCTCGCTCCCCCTCGCTCAGATTCTGGATAGTCGTCTCGCGACCGTCGCGAGCGATAATTAGTTCGAACGACTCTATGTCGTTGTCCGGGGTCGTCTTGACATCGAGACGGGCGCCGTCGAACCCCGGGGCGAAGCGGTCGATAGCAGCCGCCATCGCCTCGTCGAACTGGTCTTTCAGCTCTCGTTGTTTTTCGGTCTTTAGGTTCCGAAGTCGCGTTATCTCGTCGGTAAGTGCCTCAATGTCCTCTCGTAGCGTCGCTGCATCCGCACGGGATTCCTGTAGTTCTTGCAGCCGTGTTTGCTGCTCATCGAGCTCCTGTTCTTTCGTCCGGAGGGTCGCCTTGATATCGGTGAGCTCTTCGCTCAGCTCTTCATCAGCCGCCGCGACCGCTGCTTCGAGTTCCGCAACCTCCGTGGCAAGATCGTCTCTCCGCTCCTCGGCCTGTGCGAGGTCGCCGTTCCGATCGTCGAGCGTTGCTTTGAGGTGCCCAATCTCCTCTTCGAGCGCTTCTTTCTCCCGCTGTTTCTCTCGGTAACGGCGCTGTTGTTCCTCTATTTCCTCGATATCGTCGGTCAGGCCTTCCTTCTCCTCGCGGAGCTCGAGGATTTCGTCTTGTAATGCCCCCAGTCTGGTCTCGATAGTATCGCTCGTCGTCGGCTCCCCGCACACCCAGCAGTCGAACTCGTCACCTACGACGCTCCGCTCGACCGAGCTGACAAGGTCCACTTCGCCTTCCTCGATGACGCGCTTGTTTGCACGGTGCAGTCCCTCCAGCAAGTCGATCTGTAACTCACACTTCGCGATGCGTGATTCCTTCGACTCGATGTCAGCTGTCGGCTCGGGATCTTCGGGGACAGCAAGGTTATCGAGTGCCGCTCGTTTTTTCTCCAGCTCCGCCTCGGTACGGTCGATCTCGTCTTGGAGTCCGCTGATTCGCTGGTCCAGGGACTGGAGACTGCTTCGCTTTTCGGCCAGCTCGTCGCTCAGCGAGCCCTCGTCGGTGACGTCCCCGACGCTCGCCGACACCTCATCTCTACGCTCCCGCAGAGACTCGATATCGTCTTCCAGCGTTGCGATGGCCTCCTGGACCGCCGGGAGATTCTCCGCCGCACGCTCGGCTCGTTCGAGTGCTTCGCGCTTCGATTCGCGTTCCCGTTTGCGGGCTGCAACCTTGCTGTCGATGTCCTCGAGGTTGAGCGGGTCCTGTAACAGTTCGGTGAGATCGCCCTGCTCTCGTACTCGGGCCCGAATCGGATTGTTTTCACCCAGAAACGCGAACAGTCGTGCGCAGGTCTGGTCGGTCTCATCTCCGAGGAGCGTGTCGCCGCGCCGGAAGACCGTGCCCGAATTCGAGCGTTCGAGTGCAACCTCGTAGGAGCCTTCCGGTGTCTCGAGTTGCACCGACCCCTCGTCAGTACCTTCCCTGAGTGGATGGGTCTCTCCGTACATGCCTGAGGTACCCATTGCAGTCTGAATAGCACGCACGAAGCTAGATTTGCCCATGAAGTTCGACGCCTGAACCACGTTGAGTCCCGCATCCAGGCTGGCATCCGCGTTCCTGATCCCACCGATATTTCGAATCTCTATATCCCACATTACCCATAGACAGTTCGAGCAGGATTATGAAACCACTGGGATATAGATTGGGGCTGGAGACGGTAGCCCGGGACGCACGCTGTGGTTACTCCCGGGACGACGTGCCGCTGGTTCCCTCACCGACTGCTTCGCTAACCGCGGCACCCATGTGGTCACGACAGATGTATCCCCGCTCAAGAGCGCGCTCGAAGCTGACCTGCGTCGCACACTCAGGGCATCCAAGCACAATATCCGTTTTGATAGTTGCCCGTGTTGCTTCGGGTATCGCAGATTTGTTCTCCAGTGACCGGAGGCTCTCATTAACGCTCCGCTCGACTACCTCCCTCGCGTAGTCAACCTTGTCCGCTTCCCAGTCAGAGTCTCGTTTGGCGGTGTCGTCCGATTTTGTCTCATCAAGGCAGTCCCTGAGATGCCGGTACAACGTGGACGTAGAGAGAAAATCGGAACGAAGCTGCTCACCATCAATGCCATCGGCCTCAAGATCGCCAAGAAGAGATATATCTGGCTCGTCACCCGACAGGGCTTCATAGTCGGCTTCGACACGTGTTCCAAGTGTGCTCCGGTCCTGGTTGGTGTAGACGGCCTTCACCAGCTGTTTGTTGAACCAGTCTTTGAGTGGTCGGAGCCCAGTATCCGTGTACTCGTCGTGACCCAGCCAGCGAGCCAGTAGATAGCCATCGACATCTCCGTCTCCTGCGGCGTGCTGGAGGTCGTACGTTGCCGTCAACCGGCCGACCTTGCAGCAGTGGTGCATATGACGGGCAGTGTTGCCCCACGAACAAAGATGTGTGTCATCACGACCTGGCGGAGTTTAGTTATTCTAAAAAGCGAGCTGAGAGGATTTCTTGGTCCGTTATTCTAGAAATTGTCCGGCTCATCTGTAGTTTGCTGGATGGGGTATAAATGTGTAGAGCGGACTCTATAACGGTCTATAGATTTGGGATTCAGAACTGTGTGGCAGTAATATCATATTCAAATACAAAATGAAGACTTGATAATTTAGGGATCTACCCTTTCTACATGTCTGTCTCTTTTGATCGCGGAGCGTCAATTGATAAAATGTTAATAGCAAAGAAATAAATCGGGTTGCTGTTGACTAAACGACGGTTCGCACCAGTGAGCAGCATCTCAGGCTTTACAACGCCGCAAATCAAACGACGAACGGAAGGTCATTTGGCTCAATTTTCGATTACAGTGGCTGCTCTCTCCGAGCACCTACTAAATGATTCGAACCACAAATATGCTGCCGAGACCGTCCCTTTCAGGGTAAATGACGTGAAACACTTCCAAGCTCCAAAGCAACAAGTTGCCCTTTGATTTCAGACGGAACATCACGGTACTCGAATCTCTGCCGAAATTATATTCAGAGATGTATAACAGCTAACTATACTATTTCCAACGTTTTGAAACCGTTCGAACTGGGTGTAGTTCTCGTTCATGTATTCGATGGTCTCTGCTCTCGGAATCACCGGATAGCCTCCGACGTACTCAATTTCGAGTGACGGTTGTGGATCCAGGACGATTTGAAGTGGTTCTGTGAGTTCGTCTCCGGGCCTGTGTTCGAATGTGGTAGGAAGGTCGAACGGTGACTCAGCCGAGTGGGTTAGCTACGGTATCTGTGCTACGTAGTCATCTTCCTTAGCTGGCTCACTCAGCTATATCGTATAGCTATATTGATTAGCTATACCGTCTGGCTGAGTTTTATAGCTAATGGGGCCAACTACCTGAGTATGCTGGCCTATACAGTGTATTCGGAAGCAGGGGGCGTTGGCAAGACGACGCTCGCGACGAACCTTGCCAAAGCCGACGCACGGGCGGGTCGAAAAGTACTGGCAATCGATCTGGACACTCAGGAAGCATCGTTATCACACTTACTGGACGTCGCCGGGGACCGCAACAACGACCAAGCGGACAGTCTCCTCCGGCACATGATCGACCGCCCACGAGGGGAATTCGCCGACCTCATCAAGACCAGCGAGGGCATCGACGTCGTACCCGCTCACAATATCCTCGAATACGCATCCAAACATCTCCGCCGGCGGGAAGAGGAAGCTGCCGACTTCGGTGAATCATGGAATCCGAATAAACAGCTCCTGCGAGTATTGCGCGAGGCCGGTGTTCACGAGACATACGATACACTCATAATCGACCCGCCAGCGAGTGCCGATATCAAGCTGCACAACGCAATCCACGCCACCCGTCATCTGGTGATTCCGTTCGAGCCCAGTGGCAAGGGATACGAATCTGTTCAGGGACTCGATCAGCTCGTCGGTGGCCTCGAAGAATCACTAGGGATTGAAGTCGGCGTACTGGCGGTCGTTCCAAACCGGTACAAAGGCATGAACGACCAGGACCGATTCCTCGCGCAGCTCACTGCAGACGGCTGGGAGACGCCGATCCGGTTCCGTGAACGTTCGTCATTACTGGAGGGATGTTGGGCGGAGCAATGTACCGCATATCGCTATATCGAGGAACACCGTGACCGGGAGCGCGAGCACGAACTGGAGACCCTCGAGAAGTTCGACGAGCTCGCGAGCCAGATTCGCGAACAGAAGGCGGTGGAAGCATGAAACAGGGTTCTGCAGACGACCCCTTCGCTGACGACGCCTCCGAGGAGGCGGATACTGAAAAAGAACCCGAGCTGGAAACAAATAATCAGGGAAGGGAGACGGGACTTGCATCGACCGGGACAGACCGTTCGATAGGCTCCACGGCTTCTTCCCAGACCCGCTCACTCCCGTATATTCATTCACGGGATGGTGTCAAGGACGGCCGGACCCAGCGACCGATTTTCCTCCGAGACCACATCGAGTCGGGCATCGACGACCTCGTAACCCAGATGGAGGAAGAGTTCGGGGAGGATGTCTACAAAACCGATATTACGGAGGCTGCGATGGCTGTCGCTCAAGAGAATCCCGAACTCGTCAGAGAGAAACTTGACGAGTGGGGATATGGGTGGGACTGATTTCGTATAGCGCTATACAACTTACATGATTTAATACCTGAAGCGCATATTTTGTGGTAACTCGCGTCACGCTATCCGACAAAACTATACAATAACCAAATGAACCACTCAGTATGCCAAAATCGGCCGATTCAGATTCAGTTACCGGCCAGGACGACCCCTCCTGGACGCTGCTGGACCGCGACGGCCTCGTCGACGCCTACCGGGACGTCGTTGCTCCTGCCATGCGGGCCGACGGACTCGACAGCCCAGCGAGGTGCGGTTCGAACGGCTTGCGAATCCCAGCCGAAAGGTGCTCGGCGCGCAGCCTGGGTTAGTTCGACGAAAGTTCCTCGATATCGATATCGAAGTGGAGCGTCCCGTCAACCACCTCACGGGTGACCGGGGCCTGTTGCCCGACGAGAGCCTCGGTTTCGTCTGGGCCGAGGCCATATGCGTCCAGAAGCCGTTTGAGATCGCAGTTGGCGCCCCAAATCGGCGGGCGTTCGAACCGCTGTTCGAAGTTCGGGCTCCCCGGCAACTGGAGGTGTACATATACTTCATGCCCGTCTTCGGTGACATCGACGATTTCGGCGGTATCGAGATCTGTGTTCGATTGCACGTTGGAGAGGGCGTCGGCGGTGGTGTCGATATCGTCGCTCATGTCCGTTTGTAGTGTCATGCCGGGCCTAATCTCTTGCTGCT
>Ga0207753_1000944_pt1 | contig 10417 bp, 7 predicted proteins | sample PonA233FremontCA_2_FD_187273 | JGI IMG/M metagenome (GOLD analysis project Ga0207753, IMG submission 187273) | Salt pond sediment microbial community from Fremont, CA, USA - Pond A23 Sediment 3 (SPAdes) | ecosystem: Environmental > Aquatic > Non-marine Saline and Alkaline > Saline | place: USA...
GGGGAGGGCCTGGTCAAAGCCGTTGGACGCGATGATGCCGAGGATGATGAGGGCGAAGCCAACGTGCGAGAGCGCCCCGCCGGCCATCCGGGGGTTGCCCCGAAGAATTCGCCAGAGCACGGCCCCGTTGCCAAACAGCGAAAAGAAGCCCACGAAGAGCAGGAGCAGCATCTGCAGGGCCTGCCCGTACGCTGCCCAGAAGTCGGCCAGGCTTCCCGTGAGGCTGGCCGAGGCCGTCTGGGGGGCGCCCCCGGTTCCTGCCGGGATGACGAGGGCCTGCTCCGCAAACGGCGTCAGAATGAGCACGGCGATGGTGCTCGCGGTGGCCAGGGCGAGCGGCTTCAGCAGAACCCGGTTCACCGTCGCCACGTCCATCTTCTTCCACCAGAAGAGCTGGCCGAGCCCGGCGAGAAACACGAAGCCGAGCGCCAGGGGCAGGGTCCACTGGTTGTAAAACGACTGCGGCACGGCCGACGGGTTGTCCCGGAAGATCTGGCCGAAGATGGGGGCGCTGGTGCCGAGGATGATGACGGCGGCCGTGGCGGTGAGGAGGACCGCCCCACAGAGGATCATGAACTCGCGGGAGAGGGTGCGTGGCTCCTCGTCGGGCACGGGCAGCTCGCCGTACCGGTACGTGAACAGCCCGATGCCCGCAACGCCCAGGGTGACGATCCAGAGCAGTAGCTGATTGTAGAGGCCGAGGCTCACGAACGAGTGCACCGATATGTCCCCCAGAATCCCGCTTCGCGTGAGGAACGTAGAGTAGATGATGAACAGGTACGCCGCGATGGAGAGGAGGAGCGAGGCCTTTTGGCTCGATCCGCTCTTTTTCTGCACCAGCATCGTGTGAAAGGCGGCCACGCCCAGGAGCCAGGGGACGAGCGACGAATTTTCCACCGGGTCCCACGCCCAGTACCCACCGAACGAGAGGGTGACGTACGCCCAGTACCCGCCCATCGCGATGGCCACCCCCAGTGCCATGACGGCAAAGAGCGTCCACGGCAGGGCCGGCCGGACCCACTGCGTGTAGCGCTTCTTCCACAGCGCCGCGAGGGCAAAGGCAAAGGGCACCACCATCGCCGAGAAGCCCAGGAAGAGGATCGGCGGGTGGATTGTCATCCAGGGGTTCTGGAGCAGGTCGTTGAGCCCCTGCCCATCCGCCGGCACAAAGCCCGGGTTTTGCTGGAAGATGGGCGCGTCGGCAAACTTCTCCGGCAGCGTCATGAACGGGGAGGAGCCGATCTCAAGGGGGCCAACCTGCAGTCCCACGATCATCGACAGCAGGAACAGCTGAGAGAGGCTCACGACGGCCATCACCGGCGTCTCGTACTCCCGCTGGACATAGGCAATGAGAAGCCCCCCCACGACGCACATCATGAGGCCCCAGAAGAGAAACGAGCCTTCCTGCCCGGCCCAGAACGTGGAGAAGAGGTAGTGCCCCGGGAGGTCATTCGACGATTGCTGGTAGACGTAGGCGTACTGGTACTGGTGCGTCAGAATCATGTACCAGAGCACCCCGGATGCGGCGCCGACAGCCGTGCTCATGGCGCCCCAGGCCCAGCGGCCTGTCCGCTTCCAGGTGCTGGCCGTGCGCGTGCCCTCGTCGGCGCGGGCGGCCCAGAAGAAGGCGACGGCCGAGGCGCCACACGCCACGAAAGCGCTCAGAAGAAGAAACTCGCCGATCGTGCCGAGCATGTGGAGGGATAAATAACCAGGTCAAGAGGCGGAGATTCTTGAAAATGCGGCGCCGGGCTCGGTTCCGCTCAAGACGGCGTCTGACGGCGCACTTCAAATTAGTAGCAAACGTTTCAACGAACGAGGGCGCGGCGTCGACAGTGGGGGCGTCGACAAACACCCGTTGTGGCGAACCCGGGGCGCCTTGGGCCGGGTGGAGGCCGGGCGTGGTGGGGAACCTTGGGTTCGGCACTGCTTTTCGACGGGCGACAACTGTTTTCGGAATTCCGCCCTGCGCACAGTCCATGGGGATCCGATCGCATCCGGCCGTGAAAGGCACTTGGCCTGGGTCCCGCTGGGCCTTGCTTCTGCTATGTGGGATGCTGGTGGGGTGCAGTTCGACGCAGCACGTGGGAGAGCGGGGGCTTCCCGACGCGGAGGGAGTGGCCAGCTACTACGCAGACAAGTTCGTGGGCCGGACGACGGCCAACGGAGAGATTTACGACCACGAAGGGCTCACGGCTGCCCACCGCAGCCTTCCGTTCGGGACGCGGGTTCGTGCCACCCGCACCGACGTGCCCTCCCAGCCGTCCGTCGTCGTGCGCATCAACGACCGGGGGCCGTTCAAAGACGGGCGCATCATCGACCTTTCGAAGACGGCGGCCGGGCGCCTGGACATGATCCGCGACGGGCTGGCAGAGGTGCGGCTGGAGATCGTCTCGTACCCGGCCGGCACGGCCTCCATGCCCGCCGACTCCGCCACCGCCGAGCCGTCAGGGCGGAATCCGTCACGACCGGAATCGTCAACCGCAGGGTGGTAGCGTTCGCCTGACGAGAACGGCGACCGATTGGCAAAAAAGCCCAAAAACAACAGAAAAGGAGGTCGACCCGATGAACAGGCGCGACCTCCTCTCATGAATGCAGCACGGCGGCTGAACGCGGCAGGGGACTACGGCTTCTCCGTAGCCACAAAGTCGGCCCGCTCGCCAGACGGAGTGCTCACCACGTCCGTAACCTCGACCGAAAAGCTCTTCTCGCGCTCTCGACTTCGGTCGTAGAGGATGCCCTCAAAGGTGGCCTCGTCTTCCTCGTCGGCGAGGTCCTCAATTTGTTCTTCGTTCTCTCCGAAGAAGACGCCCTTGTAGGCCTTGCCGTAGACGGTCTTCTCCGAGTAGGCGAACCCCTCCCCTTCCATGTCGTTAAGTGTTGCGTCATGCAGGTCGTACAGGCTCATGGTCGTGCAGAGAGTTTAGGTGGGAGACAGCGTATGCGAGGCAGGCGATGCGGAGACAGGCAATACAGACGCGTTGCGCCGCCCGGGCGTGAGGGGGCTCCAGACGAGAGTGAAATGGAGGGTACGGCCGGGCAATCCGCATTGCGCAAACGTCGAGGCATCCCCTTCGGAATGAAGACGTCTGTGACCCCGATAGAACCGTCGCTTATACGACGCGGAAGCCCATCGGTTCGCCGAGACGGCTTCGGTCCCGTTCTGCCCGGAAAAAGGGGGGCACTCTGCCGTCGTCTCCGCCCGTCCGCCGTGTCGTCTGTTGGTTATGCCTGAGTCCGCGTTCGATCCGGATCGTGTTCGGGAGGCCCAGAACGGGGACAAGCAGGCCCGGAATGGGCTCCTCCGTCGCCTAGAGCCCATTCTGCGGGGATACTTCATCAAGCGCATCGGGGCGGAGACCGACGTTGATGATTTGGTGCAGAACACGCTGGTGCGCATCCACGAGAGCCTCAACGACCTTGAGAAGCCGGGCAGCCTGAAGTCGTTTGCCATGAAGGCGGCCTTGTTCGAGTTGCAGGACTACTACCGTGGGCGCTACGACATGAAGGAGCACCTGCGCGATCCGGACCTTCCGATGGGAGAGTCGACGGATCCGGAGGACCGGAGTGCCCAGGTGGACCTGGAGAAAGCCCTCGATGCCCTCACGCCAAAGGCACAGCGCATCATGGAGTTGCGCGAGTACGGGTACCTCTACCGCGAGATTGCCCAGATGCTCGACACGACGGAGGCCGCGGTCAAGATGCAGGTGAAGCGCGCCTTCGAAACCATGAAAGACGCCCTGACGGCCCTGCTCCTTCTCGTGTGGTTTTTTGGGATGTAGGCGAATTGCCGGAACTGTTACTTTCCCAGCATTGGGGGCGGCTGACTTTCTGGCCGGATCAATTCGGGGGCGTAGAACGCCACTTGAGCCCCCTGGCCTCGGAGTCGGTTCTTTTCCTGACGGACACGATTATTCGGACCATGGACGACGCGTACGGTCCTCTTCTGTTTGAGGACGACCTTTCCCCCGAACAGCAGGCACGGCTGCGGGAACGGCTCGACGAGGATCCGGCGCTGGCCGACGGCTGGGCGCGCTGGCGACAGGTGCGTGCTCGGCTGCGTGCGCGCCTGCAAACGCACCTTCCCGACCGACGCCTTCTCGTCTTGTACGCCCTGGCCGAGGAGGGCCGGGACGACCTGCTCACTCCCGAGGAGACTGAGGCCCTCGACGCGGCGCGCCGCGACCTTGCCGCGGCCATCGATGCTGTTCCGGCCCTCCAGCAGGTGGTGGAACGGGTCCAAGACGAACGAGCCGATTTTGAAACGGTATGGGCGCAGCATCGGGAGGAGATCCGTGCCGCGGAGGAAAAGACCAATCGTCGTTCGCCGTCGGATCGGAACGAGCGGTCCCCACGACCCTCTGCGAGCGCGCAGGGGAAGGCATCCGGGCGCCAGTGGGCGTGGCGCCTCACCGTCGCGTCCCTCCTGCTGGGCGCCGCAGTTCTGGCCGTCTTCTATGGGCCGCAGGGGTCGGATCGGATGACCGTGACGGCCAAGGCGGGCGAGCAGCGACAAGTGGAGTTTGAAGACGGCTCGACGGTGCGGCTCGTGGGGGCGTCGACCCTGTCCTACACCCCCGGGATGAACACGGCCGAGGAGCGGCGCGCCACGCTGGCACGCGGGCGTGCCTACTTCGATGTGGCGTCGCGGGAGGAGGCCCCCTTCGTGGTGACCACGCCCGCTGCCCGCACGGAGGTGCTCGGAACGCAATTTGGAGTTGCGGCCGGCAACGACACCACGGAGGTTGTCCTCGTGGATGGGCGGGTGCGCGTGGGGCCGGACGAGAACGATGAGGCCGAGCCGGTGGTGCTGGCCCCCGGCGAGCGCAGTATGGTTCGGAAGGGAAACGCGCCCACGCCTCCTGCTCCTGTGGACCTCACCGCAACGCTGGACTGGACCGGACTTTTCGTCTTCCGGGCCGTGCCCACGCGTGCCATTGTGGAGCGACTGCGCGATCACTACGGCGTGTCCATCTCCGTCGCGCCGGCCCTCGCCGACGAACCCGTGACGGGAACCTTCGAGCGAGATCAGTCGGTCGAGCAGGTGCTTAGCACAATTGCCCGCACGCTGGGGGCAGACGTGCAGAAAGAGGGGGACGCCTACCAACTTGCCCCGGCGTCCTGAATGCCAATTGGTGGAGGACGGATGGGGGCGCCCTCCCACAAGGGGGCGGGTGTTCGTTGAACGAGGACCTGTGTCGAGAGTTAGACTGCAGTCGTCTACTCTCCGGGTCCACCTCAACGAGAACCGTGCCGCGCTTCCTCTCCGTCGTCGTTGCCCTGCTGGCATGGGGAGCTGTGGGTGGGGCAGGTGCCTGGGCACAGGCGCCCATCACCCTTCGCATCAACGATGCGCCCCTGGCGACGGCTCTCGAAGAGGTGCGCGCCCAGACGGCCCTCGATCTCGTCTATGCCGAGCGGCTCGTACGGGGCCACACGACGAGTTGCACGTATACGGGGGCCGATCGGGAAGCGGCCCTGGCGTGTGTGTTGGAGGGCACGGACGTCCAGGCCGAGCGGGTGCGCCGGGGGCAGTACGTGCTCGTGTCCAATCCCGACGAGAAGGGCCGCACAGAGGCCGCCCCGCGCACCTCGCTCAAAGGGTATGTGCTGGACGCAGAGACGGGCGAGCGGCTGCCGGGCGCGCACGTGTATCTCACACAACTGAAGGCCGGCACGACGACGAACCAGGACGGCTATTTTGTGCTGTCCGGCCTTCCTCCAGAAGACTATGCGGTGCGCATCTCGTACCTTGGGTACCGGTCCGTAGACACCTTGCTCACGGCCGGGGGCGGGCCCGTTCGCCTTGCGCTGGCCGGCACGTCCATCCAGTCGGAAGGGGTCGTCGTGGAGGCCGGGTCCACCAGCCTCGACGAGAGCGAGCGCCTCCCAGGCATGCGGTCGGTTGCCCTGGACCGGCTCGACCGGCTGCCCTCGTTCGGGGAGCCGGATCTTTTTCGTGCGCTCCAATGGACGCCGGGCATCCGAAAAACGGGCGTGACGAGCGGGGGCCTCAGCGTGCGGGGGGGCAACCCCGATCAAAACCTCTACCTGCTCGACGGGGCTCCGGTGTACCATCCGTGGCACGCCTTTAGCCTGATCTCGACGTTTCAGACCCAGACGCTCCGCTCCACGGATCTCTATCGCGGGACCTTTCCCGTGGAGTACGGGGGGCGCCTGTCGGCCGTGCTCGACGCCCAGATGAAGGACGGAAGCCGACGCGCCCCGAAGGCGGTGGCGGGGCTCAGCGTGCTCAGCGGTCGGTTTCGGGTCGAATCCCCCCTCACGGAGTCGACCTCGTTCATGGTTTCGGGGCGGCGCTCGTACCTCGACAAGCTGATCGGGCGGCAGCATCCGGTCACGGGAGAAAATGGGCGGCGCGACACCCTCCGCACGGGGTACTATTTCTTCGACACCAGCGCGAAGGTCACCCACCGCTTCGGGCCCAACCACCGGCTCTCTCTCAGCTACTACCACGGACGCGACGACCTGGACCTCCGCCTTCCGTTTGACCTGTCGCTGGATTTTTCCTCGTGGCTTCGCCCGGCGGATCTGCTGTTTGAGATGGCCCAGAACTGGGACAATCGGGTCGTTAGCGGTCAGCACCGCTATCTGGTCGGCGATGACGTGTTCGTCACCACGACGGGGTACTATTCTGGGTATCGGGCCCAGGAAGCATCGTTCGTGCAGCCCACCACGACCGCGTCGCTCACGTCCGACTACCGCGTCCAGCTCTCCGATGCGGGGGTGAACGTGCAGGCGAACTATCACCACTCGGTGAGCCACGAACTGACGGGAGGGCTGGAGGTCTCCACGCTCCAATTTGAGAGCACGCTCAACAGCGACCTGCAGCGGTCGAGTGGGACGTCCACCCGGCGTGTGCAGGACAGTCGCGTCTCTGCCGCGAAGGTGGCCGGATACGTGCAAGACACGTGGACCCCCACGCCCCAGTGGACGGTGGAATCGGGCGTGCGGGCGAGCTACTTCAGTGGGGGCAATTACGTGCACCTCGCCCCTCGGCTCAGCGCGCAGCACGTGGTGCATCCGCGGTGGCTCGTCGTGGAGGGCAGTGCGGGGCTCCATGTGCAGTACCTGCAGCGCCTCCGCGATCGGTATTCGCTGGCGTACGACCTGGTGTCGAGCCGGTGGATTCCGGCGAGTGACCGGGTCCGGCCGGCGACGGGGGGGCAGGTGGGCGTGGGGACCTATACGCAGCTGCGGCCCGGGTGGAGCCTGGAGCTTGACGCGTATGCCCGAGAAACCCGACACATCCTTGTTCCGGCCGACGTGTTTCAGGAAAAAGAAGGCATTGACGGGCCCGGCATTGAAATCGGAGCACTGCTCGGGCAGTACGTTACTGGGGCCGAGCGGGCCTTTGGCCTTGAGCTCAACACACTTTACGAGCAGGGCCCGTGGCGGGCGCGGCTCGCTATGAGCACGGGCCGAACGTTCATTCAGGCCCCGGCCCGATCGGGCCTTCGCTGGCGTCCGTCGGGGCTCGACGTGCCCGTATCGGTCCGCAGCACGCTCGGGTGGGAGGGGGAGCACTGGCAGGCCACGGTGGCCGCGGAGCTGCGCAGTGGCTACCCCATTACGGTTCCGGAGGCCCGCTACCAGTTGGGCGACCCCACGGCGACCGAGCCGACGACCTACCTGCATCGCCCACAGGTTCACAACGGACGGCTTCCGCCGTACGTCCGGGTGGACTTGACCCTGGGCTACCAGTTCCAATTGCTCTCCGCAGATTGGACCGCCACGGCGGACGTGTTCAATGTCATCAACCGTGACAACATTCTGGACCAGACGTACCAGCCCACTGAGGACGGCATCAAGGTCAATCGTCAGCGGGGACTGCCGATTCTTCCTCTCCTGGAGCTGGAGATGGAGCTGTAGGGCGCCGGGGACTCCAGACGGCCGAGAATAGAACAGGAGGTTCGCTTGCCGACACGACACCGGATGAATCGAGAGACAACGCGACACATGCTGCGGGCCTTCGGGGGCGTGCTCCTGATGGCCGGGCTTGTCCTGGTGCTGGGACGATGCGACCTGGCGGAGCCTACGGAGCCGCGGTCGCTCGTGGTGGAGGCGTTTCTAACCACTGACCGTGCGCTTCCGCCGATCACCCTCCGGCGGACGCGCCCGCTCGACGCGCCGGGCAGTCGGGCCGAGAATGCAGCACAGGGGGCGGCCGTCGAGCTCGATCTGGACGGGCAGACTGTGGTCTACGACGAACGCGACTCGCGCCCGGGCCGGTATGTCCCCAGAGGGGCCTCTGAGACGGCACGGGCGGGTGTGCCATGGGCTCTCACGGTGCGGTGGCGGGGCGAGGTCGCACGGGCGGAGGGCCGGGTCCCGCCGTCCATCGACCTGGGGGAGGTGTGTGTCGACGTGCCGGACTCTCCGGTGCAGGCCGTCCGCGTCGATTCGCTGCGCCGCGACTCGCTCGACATTCCCGCAGAGCGAGGATACCTCTACCCGGTGGACGTATCGTTGGAGTGGCCGGCCGGATCGATCCCGGCGGGGGCAGACACGACCCACTGGGTGCGGCCGCAGCTCCGTCCCGACACCACCGAGTCCACGTCCCGCGTCGTCAATTTCTTCCTGGAACCGGTGGATGTGCGGCGCGAAGATCAGTTTCGGACCCAACACGGACAGCGAACGTGGCGGGGCGTCTACGCGGTGCCCGTCGAGGACAGTGCCTCGGCGTTCCCCGAACACGATCTTAGCGTAACGCTTACCCGCGGCGACACCGCGTTCGCGGCGTTCGCCCGAAGCCGCGACGACCCGGAGCGACGCGAGCCTGTCTCGAATGTGGACGGAGGCGTCGGCGTTGCGACGGCGGTTGCCATCGATTCGCTGCGCCGCACGGTGGCGTCGGCGGGAGAACGGTGCTACACTCCGTAACGGCGCGGCGCCCGGGGAATCCAGCCTGGCGGTTGGGCATAAAAGGACACCCAACAACACGGCGGCCGTTGCCACTTGACGCGCATGCTCCATTGCAAATCCGCGTAGCCACATGCCCGAGGGGACGCCGGAGGGAACGATTACGCGCCTTGACCCCCAGGTTCACAACGAGAACCGGGTGTCGGTCTTTCTGGATGAGGAGTTTGCGTTTGGGGTGCACGAGGACCTCGTGGTCAAACACGAGTTGACGGTGGGCACGACCCTCACCCCCGAAGACGTGCGCGACATTCAGGCCGACGAGCAGTACGTGGAGGCCAAGCAGTCGGCGCTCGACTACCTTGCGCACAAGCCGCGCACGGAGACGGAGGTGCGCCGAAAGCTCAAACGGAACGACGTGCCGGCGTTCGTCATCGACGACGTCATTGCCCGCCTGTACGAGCTGGAATACCTTGATGACGAGGCCTACGCGCACGACTACGCCCACAACCGCTTTTCCAGCAAGAAGTACGGCCCCGTGCGCATCCGGCGGGAGTTGGAAGAGCGGGGCATTGACCGGCACTTGGCCGACGTGGCGGTCGATGCGCTCTTTGCCGACGAGGACGCAACCGCGGCGGCCTGGGAGCACGCCGAATCCCGGTGGCCGCGGTTGGCCGACGAGGACGACCCGCGCCGTCGCCGACAGAAGATGTATCGCTACCTTCGCCGTCGCGGCTTTGCGTCCGAGACGATCCGTCCCATCCTCGACGAACTGGAACGAGAGGGGGGACGCTCCCCCGCGTAGACAGGCGAGCACACGACACGGCGTTCCGCGCCCGACCGACGACGCATCTCTTCCGCACGACCCGCCCGCCCGCATGCCCGACGGCTCCGATCCGTCTTCCGCTGGTTCCGACGCGTCTCCGGGTCCCGACCAGGCAGAACCGTCGTCGTCGGAGACGGCGCCGGCACTCCAGAACCGAACGCCGCCGGCGTCCCGCCGGAGCCACGCCCGAGAGCGAATGCGCCGTCCCCCTGACGAGTCCCCTGGCACATTCACGTTCGACCGGGTTGTCCGCTTTTTGCTTGGGGCCCTGGCGGTCGTGTCCGTCGGGTGGACGCTGTGGTACTTTGCCGGCATCGTGCTGTACCTCATCGTGGGGGGGCTTCTCGCGTATCTGCTCCGCCCCCCGGTCGACTACATTCAAGGGCTCGGCATCGGGCGGGTCCCGGCCATCCTGGTGGCGTTTGCGGCCTTTCTAGGGGTGATCGTGGTGGTTGTGACGTCGGTGGTGCCGTTCATTACGCGCCAGGTTCAAGACCTGTCACAACTTATTACCGTCGATACGGCCGCGTACGTGGCCAACCTCATTGAGGCGCAGGTCCAGGGCGTCGTTCCGCTGGAGCAAGGCGTGTTGGAGGAGAACGTCCGCCAGGTGGCCGAGTCGCTCATGCGGGGCGATCTGGTGGAGGGCCAACAGGTGGCCGAGACGGTGAGCTCTGTCGTGAGCGTCTTCACGAACATCGTGTACGCCGT
>Ga0207753_1000946_pt1 | contig 10414 bp, 4 predicted proteins | sample PonA233FremontCA_2_FD_187273 | JGI IMG/M metagenome (GOLD analysis project Ga0207753, IMG submission 187273) | Salt pond sediment microbial community from Fremont, CA, USA - Pond A23 Sediment 3 (SPAdes) | ecosystem: Environmental > Aquatic > Non-marine Saline and Alkaline > Saline | place: USA...
GGCCTGCCCCTGATTTGCTCAGACATTCCGCTGTGGCGGCGGTTCGTGGAGCGGCACGGGTGCGGCGCCGTGGTGCCGCCGGGAGATCCGGCGGCGGTGCTCGACGTGCTCGACGAATGGCAAGCCCATCCAGAGCGATACCGGCGGTGCGCCGAGAACGCCCGGGAGGCGGCCTCGCAGTATCGGTGGGGGCCGATCGGCGAGCGCTTCGCACGGCTCTGCCGTCACGTGCTGCCCGACAACATGCCCGAAACGCTTACTACCGAATCACGCTGATCTTCTCGACGTCGCCCCGGAAGGTGGACTCTCCACCCTCAATGTCGACGCGGTAGAGGTACACGCCGGTCGCCACCCGGTCCCCGTCTTCATCCCGCCCGTTCCAGCGCAGCGTGTTCCACCCCACCCGCAGCGGCTGGTCGAGGTGGCGCTCCTCCAACTGGCGCACGAGGCGGCCGGACAGGGTGTAGATGCGGAGGGTGAAGTCGCGAAGCGCCTCATTGCGTCCCCCTTCGACCCGAAAAGCAAACGTCGTGTGGGTGCTCATCGGATTCGGGTACGGGTACACGTCCCGAATCACCTGTGCCTGCTGCACCCGGAAGCTGCCCTGATACGGCTCCACGGCATTGCCGCGCGTGTCCTCGGCCTCCACTTTCAGGGTATACGTCGAGTCGCGTGCCCCAAGGTCGGGCTCAAACTGCAGTCGCAGCGGATCGGTGGTCCCCGAGTCGGGAGGGACGAGCGAGAGGGCCGGGTCCGAGAATGGAACGCGCCGAAAGTCGGTCCCGAGGCCCGGGCCCCGACTCGGAAGCCCGCCTTTCAGATACACGTCGACGTGGCTGGTGTCGTCGAGGACGAGGTACGGGTTGTCGTCTTGAACGAGCACCTCGAGGGTTGGCTGCGTCGAGACAAACGGCAGCTCGGGGGCCTGGAGGTTGGTCACGTCGTCGGAGGTGGGGGGGAGCTCGCGGCCGTTGGCCAGCACGCGCAGAGAGGGGGGCTGGTCGTCCGCCCGCACGAAGAGATTTCGGACCGCGGTGTTGTTGCTTGGGAGGCGCTCCGGCGGCCCGTCCGCAGCGGCCTCCACCCGGAGCACATTTCCGCCCGGGAACTCGGCACTCGAGAGGGAAAGCGCGCTCGTGTCGCGGCCTCCATCCGGAGACAGCGCCGCGAGGGTATCGGCAAGCAGGGTTGTGGTCGTGTTGGAGGCGTCTTGGAGGGTCGCACGCACACGGACCGGCCGGCTCGCCACCGGGCCCAGGTTCACGACGGAGGCGGGCGCCGAGGCCTGCTCCCCCTGCCGAAGCGTATCGGAAAGCGACGCCAGCCCGGAAGGGTCCAGCACGAGCTCGGGGACGCCCGTGTGCGCCACGCTCCACCGATCGAGTTGCGGCGCGGTGCGGGCCGTCGAGTCCGTGAGGGTGGCCCGCAGATGCAGGTAGGGATGGGCCTCCGCGTCGATGGAACTGAGGGCCCGCTCGCCCGACGGCCCGGCGAGATCGTCGATGAGGACCGTCGAGTCCGCGGCGAGAACGTCGAGCGCAATCGCGTCCGACGCGTCCGGGGCCGTGCCCTCCCACCGCAGCGTCTCCCAGTCGCTGGCCGGGCCGATGCGTGACGAAATTGTGCGCCCGGTAGCGTGTGAGAACGGAGGCTCCGACACGAGGCTGACCTCATTCACGTCTCCCGCCTCCGAGGGCGGAGAGACCTGCTCTACGGTTTCGTCGGGATGCCCCTTCCGGGCTTTCAGGGCCCAGACGTGATTGTACGTGAGCGTATCGACGGCGGCCGAGCCCAGGTCCTGGAAGAGCGACGTTACCTCATCGGGAATGGTCGCCCCACCCTGGCGGGCGAGGTGCCGGGTGCGAACGAAGACGTAATCGCCCTGCTGCGGCACGGTGCTGAGGAAGTTGTCGAGGGCATCAATGGCATCCTGCCCGTCGCCAATAAATTCTCCTCGGTCCTTCAGGTACTCTTCCCACTGCGTCGGCAGGTCGTAGGTGGGAAACGACTCGCTGGCCCGCACTTCTCCTGTGAGCCCGTCCATGACGAGCACGCCAAACCCGAACTTCAGGTACTCGTAGTCGGCAGTTCCGTCGATGATGAAGCCATCCGTCCGGGATCCCTGTCCCCGCTCGGAGAAGACCAGCACGTTTCGGGTGTACGTGTCGAACGTCCAGGAGCGTCCGGCGCGGCGGAGCCGAGGACTCTCGTTTTCCGCGAAGAGCCGCCCGCGCTGGAGCCACGAGGCGTCCCCATCGCCCTCCTCTCCTTCGACAGTAAAGCGGGCCGTGCGCCAGGCTTCCGTGCCTCCGTCGGCCAGCCGGGCGCGCCAGTAGTAGGTCTGGTCCGCAGCAAGGCCGGACGGCCGCCAGGTGCCGCGCAGGCCGTCCACCTCGCGCCGCACCTCGCGGCGGGCCGGCGACGAGAAGTCAGGCACCGTGTCAAGCTGGAGGACGACCGGGATCGGCCCCGTCGCCTGGCCGGAGACGACAACCTCCAGCGACGGCTCCTCGGCGGGAATCGTCCCGTAGTCGGGCGGGGTGAGGAGCGAGACGCCCGTGTCGAACACCACCTGGGCGCGCTCGGCCGTGTTGTTCGTCTCGTTCACCTCGTCGTACGCGTCGGCAGGGTCGACGCCCGCCCGAAACGTGTTGCTTCCGATGGTCTCCTCGTCGAGAGAGAACGAGAAGGAAAGCGTGCGCTCGAGGGGAAACCGGTCGACCCGCCGTGCACGCCGGGTCGTGCGCCCGTCTGGGCGCTCCCAGGTGAGTTGGGCGGTGACGCTGTCCGACGGAATGAGGCCGCGGTTTTGGACCTGCACCGTCGTGGTCAGTGCGTCGGACGGGACCGGGGCCGTTGGCTCCGTCGCGATGAGGTCGGACGACACGTGCAGGTCGGGCTTGGCCGGCAGGGCCAGGTTGGTGGCAGGGTCCCCGATCAGGCCGTACTGCAGAAGGTGCTTTACGTAGAAGTCGCTATTGCCGAAGTCGGCGGCGATCTCCGCCTTGGCCGAGCGGATGGCCTCGCCGAGCACGCGCATCGTATCGACGAAGACGCGCTGCACGAGGGCGTCGTTGAGGCGGGCCGAGGGCACCAGGTTGCCCAGGGCCGATTCGCCAAAATGGGCAATGCCGCCGTTCAGGGCCCCGTCGCGCGGCGTGCCGTCGGGCCGCACGGCGCCGACGACGAGCTGCTCGCCCAGCGAGGGCGTGCTCTTCTCCTCAAAGCGCCCCCCGGCGAACGACCCGGTGCGGCAGCCGAGGGACACGACGACCGGGAGACGGCCGGCGTTGTTAAACTCCGCAGGGGGGTCCGTCACGATCTCCCACGTCTGGGCGCCCGAGTGGCCGAAGTAGTTGAGCCATCCGGCGCCCCGCTGCAGATCGACGGCCAGGGAGTCCTGAAAGCTGGCGTCCAGGGGATCGTTGACCTTTTTGTAGTACCGAAGCGTGTCCGCCCCGGTGTGCACGGGCAACTCGGATCCGTCGATGGACGCCTCCGTGTCCGATGCGATCTTGCCCCAGCGATTGGAGTAGAACTGGAGCTGGTTCTGTTCGCTCTCGGTCGTGCCCCCCGCAAGCAAAAGCATGCGCTTCTGCCACCGCTCCAGGGGCGCCGCCTCGTAGGTCTGGAGCTTGTCGACGAAGAGCTCGCCCTGCGCCACGGACCGCACCGGAATGCGCCCCACGGCGAGGAGCTCGGACCAGTCGTCAGGCCCGTCGCTCTGCATCGCAAACCACCCGTCCGAGGGCGCGTAGCCGAACGAGGGGACGCTCCACTCCGGATACAGCGTATCAACCGAGCCGTCGCGGATGGGATACTGGGCGTCGGCAAAGATGGCGAGGTACTCGGGGGGGCTGGACCACGACTGCGTGGACTGCACAAAGCGACGGATGGCAATCGGGGTGGGCCGCCCGTAGTCAAACTCGTCGAAGACATTCTGCACGAGCGCCACCTCCACCTCGTAGCCGTCGTGCGACCGGCGGTGGTCGGCCAGCTGCTCGGCGGCGGGGAGCAGCGCCTCGGTGGTGAGGAGAAGGTAGTCGGCGCTGTGGGCGTCGGGGTCCGACCAGTTGCTGGACGCGTCCGGCTGGATCGCAGCGGGCGTCTTGTACCCGTCCGCCCCCACGGCCCAATGCGGCGCCGGCGCCGTCGACGGGGCGGCCTCCACGAACGCGGTGTCGGCCTCGATGGCAGCCTCGTACCGGCGAGCATCGGCCGGGCTGTACACGCGCACCGAGTCGCCCACGTGGTTCGTTAGGGCAAAGGTGGTGGCCTCGGTTGTGGGGACGACATGGCGCTGCGCATCGTCGTCCTGGGCCGCGAGAGTCCGCGTGTAGGCCGCCTCCGCCCAGTCGAACAGGACGTAGTTGGGCGTGCTCGACGGGTCGGAGCACTCAAGGTCGGCCGAGAACCCGTCGTTGTAGGAGGTGAGGCGCAGCTCCAGCCCCCCCTCCGGAACGCGGTCCTGCGCGACGGACGCCTCGATCGTCCGCCGGGCGAGGTTCTTCCACTCCGCGGCCGCGAGCGACTCGAAGGCCTGGGTGCCATCCGGCTGCCGGAGCTTTCCTTCCACTTCGACGCGGTGGCACGAGCTGCTCGCGGCGTCGACCCGAACCCGAAGGTCGAGCGACGCGCCCGTGTCCGCCCGGCGCCCGACCGGAAGGAGATACCGTTCGGAAATGGGCGCCGTGTCGTTGTGCCGAAACTGGCGCCAGTAGTAGCCCTCCGACTCGGTGTAGAGGGGGTTGCCGTTGCTGCTGGGACGGCCGAAGTAGTAGGTCTGGTCCTGCTCGATGCGAACCGTGTCGCGGAGCGCCCGCACCACGGACGTGGCGTCGGGGGTTCCCTGTGCGTATCGACGCCCGGCCTCCCCGCCCCAGGTCATCCAGTAGTGGGTTGTGTCGCTGTAGAGGCTGCGGTGGGTGCTGCTCTGTGCCGAAGCGTCCCCGTCGTAGGCCCAGCGCTCGTCCGTTCCCCGGTTCCGGTGCCCCACGAACGTGATCGTGTCCGACGGGTCGAGCGCACCGTCCCCCGCCCCCTCGACGTGGATCGGGATCTCGTCCCCATTCTCCAAGAGACGAATGGTCTCCGGAGGAATGTCGGCCAGCGTCGTCCCCTCCGGAAGCGCCGCCGCCAGTGCCTCCGCCGAGACGCGGTACACCCCATCGGTGGTGACGCTCAGTTGGACGTGGGGCGCCCCTGGGTCGTACCACGCCGGGTCGAAGTCATTGCCCACCTGCCCCACCGCCGATGCGGGCGCCAGGAGCAGGACGCCCCACAGCACCCACGGAAAGAGGCCACGACGGTCGAGCATAGCAAACACGGAAGGGGAGCGAGACGGCCCCGATCAGATGGTGCAGGCGTGCCGATAGAGTGATTGCGTGCGCCGAACGAAAGGTTCCGGCCCGTAGCGATCCACTGCGTGCGCCCGGATGCGACCAGGAGCGTACGCGGCCCTCTGCTCTTGCATCGTGCAAAGGGCCTGGGCCAACGCGGTCGGGGCCGCGGGCGGCACGAGCAGCCCCGTTTCCTCCGTCACGATGTCCTCGGGGCCGCCACACCGGGTTGCGATGACGGGCAGCCCCGTCGCCATCGCCTCCACGAGCGCAACGCCAAACGTCTCGTGGCGACTCGAGAGGGCGAAGGCGTGGGCGTTCCAGAGCGCCTCCCGCACGCCGGCGCGACCTTGCTGCCCCCGGAAGTCCACCCGGTCCGCAACGTTGAGCCGACGCGCCTGCGCCTCCAGCGCCGCCCGCCGCGGCCCGTCGCCCACGATGCTGAGCACCGCCGCCTGGGAGGAATCGAAGGCCCGCGCAAACGCCTCGATCAGTCCACCCACGTTTTTGCGAGGGTTCAGCCCGGCCACCGTCACGAAGCGCAATGGGGGCGGCGACGGACGCCCCTCGGGGGGGCGCGTGAAAAACGAGGCCCGGACGGGGTTCGGGTGGACTGCCACGTCCTCGGAGGCAGCCCCTCTCCGGGCCCTGAGAACGTCTCTGAGGGCCGTACTGACGGCCGCGAGGCCGCTTGCATGGCGGAGTCCCCGGTCCACGAGCGGCCGGCGCCACGGCCACATCGTCCCCCGAAGGAAGCCGCTGAAATGCTCGGTCAGCACGTACGGCACGCCCAACGCGTCGCTTATCTGGGCCGCGGCCGCTCCGGCCCAGCGGGCGCTGTGGGCATGAATCACATCGGGGAGGCCGCGGCGGTCCACGTACCGTCGCGCAAGGCGCACGGCACCACGGATCCGGAGGCGAAAGCCAGGCGGGAAGCGCCACCACACATTCCACCCGTACCGGCGGAGGGTCGGGACCCCGTGGTTCGTCGTCCATTCCGTCTGGAAGTGCTTGCGCCGGAGCGCCCCCGCGGTGGCCCGGCGCAGGCTCTGCTGCTCCGGGTACACCACCCCCACCTCCATCCCGTGTGCCTGCAGGCAGCACGCCTGCTCCGCGAAGTAGATCCCCTCCAGGGGCGCCTCGGTGGTCGGATACCAGGACGGAACAACGAGAACGTGCATGGCGGCCGAGCAGCCCCTTTCAAGTCTGAGCATTCCAGTCTGAGCATGTAACCACACGGTGAAGATACACCGCGGTCTGCCCGGTGTTCGGGGCAGGGTGCCGCCGATGAACGGACGCTGCAAGGAGGAGCCCCCTCCAATCCAGAGCGGCGGGCGGGGCAAAACCGAACCTTCCCCAACGCTCGCATTTACAAAGGGGCACTGCCTCAAAAGAGGGAGGCAGTCTCTTCGCACGCTCCCTACACGCACCGGGCCCCGTCTGTGCTTCCCGAACGGATCCCAATTCCCGAGTCGCTGCACTCCATCGAGACCGGAGACCCGATCGCCACGTGTCTCGCCTGCGACCGGTCGCTGTTGGACGGCCCCACCGAGTACCTGATCGAGAAGGGCTACCGCCAATACGAGGCCTATGACGTCCGGGAAACGGTCTTCGGGCATGCCCTCTGCATGAAGTGCCACGCCACGATGCAGCAGTCCGTTTCCGCATCCTCGAAGCGCCGGTGTCAGGCCTATCTGTCCGAACACGTCGACCTCGCCGCGCGGACCGGACGTCTCCTCGACGCCGACACGCACGATCCGGCCGACTGGACGCGTCGATGTGTGGTTCACGACACGCCCCGAGAGGAGCTCGAGGAGTACCAGGTCGTGGCCCACTGCCAGGGAGACGAACTGCTGCTCACGCACCTCCCCCTGCTGATGGGCGGTCCAGCCATCGACGCCCTCGTGCAGCGCCTCTCCAGCGAAACGATCGACGACCTCGGTGGCTTCCGCGACGAGCACACCGGCCTGCCGCCGGACCTGAAGCGCGACCTCCACGGTCCGATCGTGGCGTAGCCTTTCTGCCCCTGTCCCTCCAGGATCTCTCGCTCCATGAAGAACGCACCGCCCCTCTCCGCCCTTTTCGTGGCCCTTCTGCTGGTGAGCTGCTCCGGAAGCCGTCCGGCCACCACGCCAACCACGCCGGACACCACCACGGCCTCCGCCCCGGCCGCCTCGGACACAACCTCCGAAACAACCTCCGAGACGGCCGACGCGCCCCCGGCCCCCGAGCGCGCCCCGCAGGACTGGTACCACCTCGATCGCGTTCCGCGCAGCGGCCCCGGCCTCGACACCCGGGCGGCCTACCAGACCGTGCTTCGGGATCGGGCGCCCCGGGACACGGTGCAGGTCGCCATTATCGACTCCGGACTCGACCTCGACCACGAAGACCTGTCGGCCGAAACCTGGACCAACGCCGACGAACGCCCCAACAACGGCGTGGACGACGACGGCAACGGCTACGTCGACGACGTGCACGGCTGGAACTTCATCGGGGGCCCCGACGGCAAAAATGTCAACCAGGACACGTACGAGCTCACCCGGATCTACGTCGACCTGCGAGAGCGCTTCGCCGATGTCGACTCGGCGGCGGTCGCCCCCGACGAGCGGGACCAATACGAGCGGTATCAGGAGATCAAGCGCACGTTTCAAGAGAAGCGCCGCGAGGCCCGCAAGCGGCTCACAGGGGTCCGGAAGGCCCAGAAGGCCGTCCAGGCGTCCGTGGACGTGCTGAAGACCCACCTCGACACCGACAGCCTCACCCCGTCGGCCGTCCGCTCGGTGTCCAGCCCCCGCCAGGACGTGCGCCGGGCCCAGCAGACCCTCCAGTATTTTTACGACCAGGACCTCGCTCCGTCCGACCTCGCAGACTACAAGGACCAGCTGGCGCGGCAGGTCGAGTACAACTACAACCCCGACTTTAACCCACGTCCCATCGTGGGCGACGACTACGCGGACAAGACCGAGCGCCGGTACGGGAACAGCGACGCGGAGGGCCCGGACCCCGGGCACGGCACACACGTGGCCGGCATCGTCGGCGCCACCCGCGCGAACACGGTCGGCATCGACGGCATTGCGCGGGGCGTCCGCCTCATGTCCGTCCGCGCAGTGCCCAATGGGGACGAGCGGGACAAAGACGTGGCCAATGCCATCCGGTACGCGGTCGACAACGGGGCCGACGTCATCAACATGAGCTTCGGCAAGGCCTACTCCCCCCACAAGGACGTGGTCGACGCCGCCGTCCAATACGCCGACTCGATGGGGGTTCTCATGGTCCACGCCGCCGGAAACGACGGGGCCAACGTGGATTCGACCAACAACTTCCCTTCGCCCTACTACGACGGCGGCGGGCGGGCCCAGCGGTGGATCGAGGTGGGGGCCTCGTCCTGGAAGGGCGGCAAAAAGCTGGCCGCTCCGTTCAGCAACTACGGGGAAGAACGCGTCGACGTCTTCGCACCGGGGCACTCCATTTACTCTACCGTCCCCGGCAACGCGTACAAGCGCAACGACGGAACGAGCATGGCGGCCCCCATGGTGAGCGGACTGGCCGCCCTCATCATGGCCCACTATCCGTCCCTGAGTGCCACCGACGTTCGCACCATCATCCTCAACACGGCGACGCCCCATCGGGACCAGCTCGTCACGCGCCCCGGCGACTCTAAGTCCGTCCCGTTCGGCACGCTCTCCGACACCGGGGCCATCGTAAACGCCCCAGCCGCCCTCCGGCGGGCCGACGAGAGGACCGCCGCGCGGTAACCGTCTCCACCAAACACGAAAAGCCACGCGCCGGCGCAGGGCCGGGCGTGGCTCTTGCGTGCGTGGCAGAGGCCAACCGGAAACGCCCGAGGCCTCTTGCACACAACCACAGTGCCGCAACGCTGCTCAGACGTTGCGATCAGGCGTCCGGGCAGTCGGCGGGACGAGACCCGACAGGACCTGTTCTGCCCCAAACCAGGACAGAGTCCCGCCGCTGCTCCGGTCGACCTGTGGTGGGGCTGGAGGGCCCGCTTGGTGGCGACTGAGAATCCGCGAAGGGCGGCCGACCCGGGAGCGATGCGGCTCACGGACGCCGCTGCCCCCGCCTGCCCCCTTCGAGCATCGCGTCTCGACAGTGCCGTCAGTCCATCATCTTTCGGAGGAAGGCCGGGGTGTCGGTGTCATCCTCTTCGTCGGCGCGGGAGCGCTCGTCGCGGTCCTCTCGCTCTCCCAGGTCGTCGGCCTCTAGGCGACGAATGTTGGGGGCATCGTCGCGGTCGTCCGCGTCCGTCTCGTCGGGAGAGTCGCCCTCCGACGACTGAGAGCGAAGGGGCGCGTTGCGGCGTTCGTAGGCCGGGGTGTCGAGCTGTCGGAGGTTGGTTTCGCCTTTGTACTCCGCCGTCTCGTCGTCTTCCTCCTGGTCCTCGAGCGGCACCGTACGCCGCCCATCGCCGCCGTCGTTCTCCGGCTCGTTGTCGCGGTCGAAGCCTGTGGCAATGACGGTCACCCGAAGCTTGTCCTCGATGTCCTCCTCGATGACGGTGCCAAAGATGACCTCCACGTCCTCGCCGGCCTCCTTCTGAATGACGCTCGTGGCCTGGGTGGCCTCGCGAATCCCGAGCGACGGGCCGCTGGTGATGTTGACCAGCACGTTGGTGGCCCCCGCAATGGAGAGGCCGTCGAGCAATGGGCTGCTGATGGCCTGCACCGCGGCTTTCTCCGAGCGGTTTTCGCCGGTGGCCGTGGCCGAGCCCATGAGGGCCGTCCCGCCATCCTTCATGGTCGTCTGCACGTCGGCAAAGTCGAGGTTGATCAGGCCGTGGACCGTGATCAGGTCGCTGATGCCGCGGGTGGCGTTGTAGAGCACCTCGTCGGCCTTTTCGAACGCCTCGATGAGGCTCGTGTCCGGGTCGGCAATGTCGAGCAGCCGCTCGTTGGGGATGACGATAAGCGTGTCGACGTTCTCGCGCAGCAGCTCGATTCCTTCGAGCGCCGTGTTCATGCGCCGCGACCCTTCACAGTCGAAGGGCTTGGTGACGATGGCGACGGTCAGAATGTCGAGGCTGCGGGCGATGGCCGCCACCACGGGCGCGCCGCCAG
>Ga0207753_1000948_pt1 | contig 10410 bp, 9 predicted proteins | sample PonA233FremontCA_2_FD_187273 | JGI IMG/M metagenome (GOLD analysis project Ga0207753, IMG submission 187273) | Salt pond sediment microbial community from Fremont, CA, USA - Pond A23 Sediment 3 (SPAdes) | ecosystem: Environmental > Aquatic > Non-marine Saline and Alkaline > Saline | place: USA...
GCCTCACAGCCTGGAAGAACCGGCGCTTGTCCTGAACGGGGATCTGTTGACGACCCTGAACTTTGGGCGGCTCGTGGATTTCCACGCCGAGCGGTCGCCGGTGGCCACCATGGGCGTGCGCAGGCATCGCCTGGAGATTCCTTACGGGGTCGTTGAAATAAATGACCGGCGCATTGAAGGCCTCGAAGAGAAGCCGGAAGAACAGTACTTCGTGAACGCCGGCATTTACGTCTTGGAGCCGGAAGCGATCGAGAAGGTGCCCGGCAACACGTTCTTCGACATGCCGGAGGTCTTTCAGCTTCTCATAGACGAGGGGCGAGACGTGGCCGCCTATCCGGTCCAAGAGTACTGGCGGGACATCGGCCGGGAGGAGGATCTTCGGCGGGCCGAGGAGGAGTTCAGCCAAGCGTTTGAGCAGTGAGGCCGATGGGTGAGCTCCAGACCGTCGCGATCATTCCTGCACGGGGCGGGAGCACCTCGGTGCCCCGGAAGAACATCCGCCTGTTGGGCGGAAAGCCTCTCGTGGCGTGGTCGATCGACGTGGCCGAGGCAGTAGAGGCCATCGATCGCGTCGTTGTCTCTACCGATGACGACGCGATTGCCAAGGCGGCCCGTCGCTACGGAGGCGAGATCGCCCGGCGCCCTGCAGAACTGGCGACCGACGATTCCCTCGTGATCGAGACCGTTCGGTACCACCTATCGGAGTGGAAGGCAGAAGGGCGGGCCGCGGGCATCGTCGTGTTGCTCGAACCGACGTGTCCCCTCCGCCAGCCCAAGGACGTGGAGGCCTGTCTTCGACGCCTCAGCGAGGAAAACGTCGATTCAGTTGCCACCTTCACCGACGCCGCGGTGAATCCCCATCGCGCGTGGCGAATTGAGGAGGGCCGCCCGAGTCCCTTCGTGGAGGGCGCAGTGCCCTGGCGCCCGCGACAAGAGCTTCCCGAGGCGTATCAGCTGAATGGCGGGGCCTACGCGTTCTTTGCCGACCGGCTTCCCGACGACAGCGTTGCGCCCCTTTTCGGCCGTGTCGGAGCCGTTTACATGCCGGAAGAACGGTCCGTGGACATCGACACCGAAGTCGACTTGAAGCTCGCCAATCTTCTGCTGGAGAACGAGCCCGCTGGCGGCAGGTCGGCGTGAACCGTAGAGGGGACTGACATGGGGGAGCCTGGCCTGTAGGTCGCAATATCGTCCCTCGGACATCTCAACTAATAGGTCTGCATACGTTTTTCTCAAAGTCTATGATTTCTCAAGGTTTATGAGTCCCGACCAACGTCTTTTAATCACCGGGGCCAGCAGCGGGGTTGGTCGTTCCCTCGTGGATCACCTGAAGGCCCGGTTCGAAATCGTCGCCGTCGCCCGGCGTCTCGAGCGCATGGAGCGGCGGTTTGGCGGCGACGACCAGGTTCACTGCTACCGGCTCGACCTGGCCGACACGGAGTCCCTCGACGATCGGCTCGATCAGATCTTAGGGCGTCACGGACCGGTCCTCAACCTGATTAACAACGCCGGCGTCAACGTGAGCGAGCGTGTCGAGGAGCTCGGCGATGAGGACGTCCAGCACTCGTTCCAGGTGAATGCGATTGCGCCGCTCACGCTCATGCAGACGGTCCTCCCCGACATGCAGTCGGCCGGGTTCGGGCGAATCATCAACGTCACCTCCGGGGCTCCGCTCAACTGCTTCCCCGAATACGCGGCGTACAGCGCCTCGAAAGGAGCCCTAAACGCTTTTGCTGTGACGGCCGCCCGCGAGCACGAGGGCGAAAACATTAAGATCAACCTGATGAGCCCGGGTCCCGTCCAGACCGAGATGGCCCCGGACGCCCCGATGGACCCGTCGGCCTGCCACCCGACGGCCGACTACCTGCTTGGTCTCGGCGAGGAGGGCCCCACCGGCCAGTTCTTCTGGCTCGGGTACAAGATCCCGCTCTTCCCGGACTTGAGCGGGGTGGAGTGGCTGGAGGGAACGGCCAGCGACCAGTACGAACAGGTTCTCTGACGGACGCTTCTCGGCCTAAATCACGCCTCTTGGCTCCTATGATCGATGTCGGCATCGTCGGTGTGAGTGAGGGAAACGGCCACCCGTTCTCGTTCTCCGCCATCGTAAACGGGTACGACGACGAGGGTCTGCGGCAGTCTGGCTGGCGGGTCATCTACGACTACGTGCGCGAGCGCCACCCCTCCGAATTTGGGTTCGATGGCGTGCGCGTCTCGCACGTCTGGACGCAAGACCCGGAGCAAACCCGGCGTCTGCAGGCAGCCTGCAACATCCCCCACGCTGTGGAAAACTGGCGGGATCTCGAGGAGGTCGTCGATGCAGTCATTCTGGCCCGGGACGACCACAGGCGCCACGCCGAGATGGCCCTGCCGCTCCTGGAGGCGGGCCTGCCGGTGTTTATCGACAAGCCACTGTCCCTGGCCCCAGAGGACCTGCGGCGCTTCCGGCCCTACCTGGAGGCGGGCCAGCTCATGTCCTGCTCCGGCCTCCGCTACGCCCAAGAGCTCGACGAGCCCCGGGCCAATATCGGCGCGTACGGGTCGCTCCGGTGCGTTCGGGGCGCCGTCGTGCTCGGATGGGAGAAGTACGCGATCCATCTTCTCGAGGCGGTGAGCACCGTTTTGCCGTCGGTGCCGGTGTCCGTCGCGCCCGTGCCGGCGGGGCACGCGTCCGTGGCCATCACAATGAGCGACGGCACGCTCTTCCAGCTGGACGCGCTGGGCTCGGTCCCGAAAACCTTCCAGGTCGACTTCTGGGGCACTGACCGGAGGAGCACCCACGAAATCACCGACAACTTCTCGGCCTTCCGCCGCACCCTGTGGCACTTTTTTGAGATGGTCCGGACGGGTGTCCCGGCCATCGATCCGGCCGAGACACTTCGACTAATGCAGGTGCTCCGGGCCGGGCACCGCGCACTGCAGGAGAGACGCCCTGTTTCTCTTGACAACATTGAACCTGTTTCTCTTGATAACGCAGCATGACCCGCGAGAAGGGAACGGACAGAGAGAAATGAATGGGTGGAGGGCGCCTGCCGGAACAGAGAGGTTCAGATCGAACAGAAATGCAGCCAGGAACCCGCTTCAAGCCGGAGGAAAGCCCCAATCCACGCTGAGCCGCAGCCCCCTGCAGCTTCTCGGTGGAGGCTCCGAACCCTGACATGTGGAGTTGAGAAAAGTGCACTTTGCAGTCCTGAAGTGGAACCCGGCTCCCCGTCACTTTACTTCACTGGTATAGCCCCCGCTACTGCACAACGGTAATCCGTCGTGTTCGGGTTTCTCCTTCGGACCGTAGCCGCAGAAAGTAGACGCCACTGGAAAGTCTCGACAGGTCCGCCTGCGTGACCTGGCGTCCCTTCACTTCGCCCTGGCCAATCGTTTTGACGACCCGCCCGAGGGTATCGTAGAGCTTTAGGCTCGCGTCTTGTTGCTTGGGTGTCGCAAACTGGATGGCCGTAGGTCCACGGGTGGGATTGGGGTATGGGGCCGAAAGGGTCAGTTCTTCCACACTGGGAATGTCACCCGCGGACGTCGCCCCGAGGCGGACAGACCGAAGCCGGTACACTGCATCGCTCTTGTAGGACCCGTCGTCGCGGCAAAGGGGTTTCAAGCCGCTCGGAAAGCGCTCACACTTTACGAACGTGCCGGACCCTCCCCGGTATTCCTCCCCGCCGGCTCCGTAGAGCCGAAAGTGGAACGACTCCCCGTCCTCCAACCCTGTTGCCTCCAGCGTGCCACTTCCCGCCAGGGCCACAGATTTGGCGTTCGAGCGGGGCCATGGCGCCTTCCCGATACACGTTCCATCGGAGGTGAATACGGCGATGGAATCGGGGTTGAGGGAAGAGAACCCGGTCCCCTTGACAGCGGTGGTGGGAGGGATGACGACGGTTGCGTTGTTGACGCTTGTGGCACAAGCGGCCGACTGTCCCCTGCTCTCTGTGCACGAGAGAAGGAGCAGGACCCACGCCAGTGAAGCGGTAAGACCGGTCCTGCTTTTGAGAACGCGAAGGACGGGAGAAAAACGGAAAAAGGCCACGGTCCGAGAAATTGAATGTTCATTCGCCCCGAAGGCGGTCCAAACAGGACGCGTTCAGGATCGCTTTGGGCCTTCTTGCCTTCCCAGGACTCCCTCAACGGGAGATTCAGCGCAAGATGGCGCCGCAGTCAATGGGGGATTTGCAGTGGGAGGACCGCGTGGCGACAGGTCGTGTTCGGGCGGCACGTCAGGACAGCGCAGGCTGCATCTTGAGTGGCTTCAGTTCATAAACCTCGGCCCTACCTTCCGGGGCTACTTACAGAGGAGGGCCCTTGATGGTCCGGTAGCCGCCGGCGTCTCCCCTACCTGGGGACGAAGCCAACGATGAAGAGACGTTTCAGATTGGGCGTTGGCACAGAGATTGGGCGTTGATCGAAAGGAACTCCTCTCGACGGATCAAAGCCCACTTCCTGTTGCGGCACGTTCTGTTGCAGCACATTCATTGAGCAAACAACCCGTTTCCGACCCGTCCATGACGCCCCCCACCTCTGCCGCTTGGTGTCCAGGACAACGGTCTTCGGATGCCAGATCCCCGGAGGTTCAACTCGCCTGCACGGCACTGCTCCGTACGTTGGGTTACGCCACGTCGGAGATGGTTTCGACCCGTGCCCGCACGCTGCGTGGTCGCGTTCAGGCAGGCCGCTTCGTGGCGTGGTGCCGCTACCAGAACATTGTCCTCCCGGTCTACCGTGGGCTCAGGGCCGAGGCGACCCTCACCGAGAGACTGAGAAATCGCCTCAAGAGACCAGCCCAGGCCCTCACCGGCCACAGTTTGTACCAGACGAAGCGCCTGCGAGAACTTCTCGAGGCGCTTTGCGCGGCGGGGGTGCCGGTCATGGTGCTCAAAGGCACTGGACTGGACGTGTGGGTATATGGGGGCCCGGGGCGTCGGCCCGCTGGAGACCACGACCTGATGGTGCCCGCCGGCCACGTTGACGAGGCAGCATGTGTGCTGCGGGACGTGGGGTACGCCTGCGTAGATCCGGACTGGTCGTCAATATCAGACACAAATGATCCGGACTACCACGCACCTCCGTTCAGAAAGAGTCAGGACGGGGCTACGTCGTTCGTAGAGCTGCACTGGCGCCTGAACGCGGTAGACTCGACCCAGTTGGTCGACGATGCCCGAGCGGTGACAAAGGCCATGTGGGGGCGGGCAGTGGAAACGACACTACTGGGCGCGCCGGTTCGGCGGCTGTCCCCTGAAGACGAGCGCCTCTACCTGTGCGCACACGCGGCAAAACACATGGTGCAGCACGATGCAGGACTGAGCATCCGACTGTCCATGCTGGCAGATGTGGCGCGCCACGCCACCGACGGGCCGACTGTAGACCTCGATCTGCTGACCCAACGTGCAGAGGCGCTTACCGAAAATGATGTCTTCGCCCCGCTTCGCGCACTCTGGGTGCGAGGGGTAGGAGGACCTTCGGGCGGCCTCGTGCCCGACGCTCTCGTAGAGACAGATCAGTGGCCACGGCGGCCCTGGGAACGGGCCGTGTTCTCGGTGTCGCTACTGCTTGGGGATCGAAGCGTGCTCTGGGAGACGGACTGGCAGACACAGCCTTATGGGCATCGCCTACGCCGCATTCTGATCCACGCTATGATGCTCCGCCGAGGCCCCGATCGGTGGGTTCTGCTTCGCCACGCCCTGCTGGACCGTCTGGTTTCGGTTAACGAGCACGACCGGCGCCTCCTGCCCGGTAGGTGGGCCGGGTGGGCCCTGCTCCCCGTCCGGGTGGCCCGCCTGCTATGGAACATCATCCGGCATTGACGACGAGCGGCTGAATGTGCGTGCCCTCTGTTGGAGCGTGTAGGAGAGACTGAGAGACAAGACCGGCTCCTACGTCTCAATCCCTACGAAAAATGGTGGGAGACTGCAGAACACGGAAGCCGCCGGTAGGGCCTAAGATGACCATCGGCGACCAGTCGGCGACTTAATCAGGAAAGGAGACGGGCTGGATTTGACGTTCTGGAGTAGGGGGCTACGGGCTCTGAAGGCTAGATTTTCGGGATGGGAAGACACAGCCAGGGGCCTCCAAACCCAGAAGCGCCGCGTCTTGGCGGGCGTGAACGGGCCGCACGCTCTTGTCGTGTCCCGTCGGGACGACATGAGCTAGCTATTTTCTGAAAGCCCGTGGAAGTGGGACTGGATGAAGCGCACCATCTCAGGAATCCGGTCTAGATCAGGGGGGCGTTTGAGCCTGACGACGGGGACTGTATCGGCAAGGGTGCTTGCCTTCTCGAAATGGAACGGCGTCGCCCCCGTCTCTCCCAAGAACCGCTGTGCGTAGGAGTGCTGGAGCAAGTGAACGAATGCCTCCTTCTTGGGAAGCAGCTCCACCGCGAACTCATCGTCCCATTCCAAAAGATAGATGCACCGAAGTGCGCAGGGCTCGCGCTGAAATCGCTGCCCGGCGTGGCCGATCCGCTTGCCGTACCCTTCATGGAGACGGGGAAGCTCCTCGGGCGTCGTGTCGAGCGTGGCGGCCACCGCCTCCGGATCGAGGCGCATCTGCGGAAATCCCGGGAGCACGGTCGCGTCCTCATCCGGCGGAACGACGACGATGTCGTCGGTCACCAGCCGGGCCCCACTTGCGTACAGGGCCGAAGCAGTGGTGGACTTTCCACGCCGCTTCCATCCGATGAACGCCGCCGCTCCGTTCCCCAGCCCGACGGCACTCGCGTGAAGGGTGAGGTGCTTCTTCTGGTGGAGGGCGATGCCCGTGCACACCCCGAGGACGAGGTGGCGCACAAGGCGGCGGGACGTGTCGACCGTATCGTCGACGACGATGCGGCGGCCATCTTCTACCCGGAAGCCGCCCGAATGGTCGTAGTGCAGCAGGGCCTCCGTGCCGGTCGACTGAACGACGCCGTTTACCCCCTCAATCTCCCCCATTCCAGCGATCGGTTCCTGAACGACCCTAAGGTCTGCGTCGTCGGCCTCAGAGCTTGAGCACTCAGCTGTCCCCAGTTCGGGAAGGGCGACTTCGGAGCCGACCATCTGGCCGTATGCGACGTGATGATGCGGAAGCATCCGCTCGTGAGATGGGCCAGAATGCTCCAATGTTTGTGAGGTGTCAGGGATGACTGGAACTGCCGATCGTCCCCGTATGCAGTTAGAGGACGGATAAAATAATTTGGAAGCTCCTCTGAAGATGAAAAGTAGCCCGAGGATGCGAGTCCTCAGTCTTAGCTACCGCACAGTGCACGATAACCCGCCCCGTCAAGGTTGGATGACGCGCAAATTCTCTCCTTCTGTTCGGGAGTAAGATCATCGCAGGGGTCGTTGACGGCAGTCAGTTCCTCGACACTGCCGTGCTCAGTCGGGCTGGGAGCGTTCCAGTTCTTCTGGGCTTTGCTGTTCATGATGTCTGAGGGTTTGTATGGTTTGAGTACGGGCCGTGTTTGAACTTCGGTATTATAGATCCCGCCATCGCAAAAGAGGTACACGTTTCGGATTCGGTTCGAAAGTCTTTCGGATCAAAGAGTTTATGTAGATGATCTACACCTTGCGCGTATTGCTTCGTTTCTACCAATTGTTTTCAGAACGTGTGGTTCTAGCGGTGCTCCTCTCCGGCTTGTTCGAGCGCGAGACTGCTGTTTGAGTTTATTGGAGATAGAGGCCCACGGACGACCTTGCCGTTGCCTGCTTTCGGGTCGCTGTCTCAGTCTTCTATTCTCTGAAAGGCGTCGGGCGAGCACACGCGGCGGACGAGATGCATACAGAACCTCGTTCCGACGGCCCGTCGAAGAGAAAGAACCTGCGAGGAAATTCTGCAATCCTAGCTCACTCCGTGGTAGGAAATGGTGCACCTTCCAGTGTGCGGGCCGATCTTTTCGCACTCGGCATCACCCCCCAAATGTTCTTCTAACCAGTCTTCAAGCCAGCCGAAGGTCCCGGTCAGCTTCTCTACGCTTCCATACTCAGTGATGCTCGGAGTACTCCACTCCATCTGCTTTGCGGTATCCATCAGAGAAAGGTGATCTGTAAAAAGTGCAGGCTTCAAATCGAACTGACTCAAGCAAGGATACCTCAAAGCGGAGACGGCGTCCACCCAATTCCTCTGTGCTCTGGATGGGAATAACTAATCTTTTGGATCACAACAGAAAAATTTTAAACCGTTTCAGGTTCAGGCCTTGCTCCTCTTCCGGAAAAGATGGGTGTTCTTCCCCGAAAGCTGAGAGCTGACGCGGATGTTCTTGTCCACAACGAACCGCCTGCCGCTGATCTCGTCTTCTTGGGACGAGTTGCTTTGCGAAGCGATCAAATCCCCTACACCCGGGAGGTTCTTTTCCTATCTGCGTTTGAAACCAGTCGTCGGGTCTGGACTACGGGGAACTGGATGGGCGACGTAGTGCCAAGAGCGACCGGGTAGTTCCCTTTCGAAAATGGAGTCCTGACGGCTCTTTGACGAGAAGTGCTGGTCTGCCCGAACTGCTCGTGGGGGAGAACGGGAGGGTGAGTCACTATGGGAAGGACGTGGCGAGACAGGATGAGGTATGCCGGAGCGACTTTCTTCAGCGAAACCTTTCACAGTGCGACTGTGAACTGTCGCTTTAGCTGCAATGGGGAGGGTTTCCTGGGTTGTCACAGGATCTGCCACGCTCCCAACCGTCAGGAGGCCCCCCACCTTGCTGGTTGTTGTATGGCAGGCTGGTCAGCTCCTCAACGGTCCCGTGCCTGGTCATGCTTGGAGGATGCCATTCTTTGCGCATCGAGTTTTTCATCGGATGAAAGATGGGTCTTTGGTTTTGTATCAGAGCGAAGGATAAAAAACAGAATTAATTACAGTATTGAGTAGAGCGCGAGAAGAGCGGTAAAGGTCCCTCCTTCAGGTGGGACATACACGGACTCTTCTCGCCCGGTGAACGGAGTGAGCCGGAAACACTTCTGGCTTGAGCATGTGTGCTTAAACACGGACGTGGAACTCCGCAATCAGAGTGCGATTGTCTTGATTGCCCTCGTGAGCAATCGGCAGCCGGGCCTACTCTGAGCCCAGTTCCACCTGCCGAGAGCCGCGAGGGCTTTCGTATTTGCGTATGTATCTGACCCGCAAACTCAAATTGGGCCGCACAGACCAGCTTGACGCCTTGGCGCGTCGGGCCGGAGATCTGTGGTCGACCGTAGCGAAGTGGCACTGGCGCTTCGTCGACCGGCAAGGGTACTGGCTGTTTAAGGGTCAAGCGCAGAAGATGTACTGCAAAGGCTTCGACGGGCTACACAGCCAGTCCGCTCAAGCCGTCGCAGACAGCTTCTACGACAGCCTGAAAGCGTGGCGCAAGAAGCGAAAACGCCGCAGCTATGAGGGACTGCGTCCACCCTACAAGCAGAAGCGCTACTTCAAGGTGCAGTGGAAGTCCTCCGCGATACGCCTTCGAGACGACGGTGTACTCAGGCTTTCCAATGGTCGGGGTACTGATCCAGTGCTCATCGACTGGCCTTCAGAGAAAGAACCGAAACGAGTCGAGATCGGCTGGGACGGCGACCAGTACGAGCTTCGCTGTCAGTACAAGGTCGAAGAAGACGAGGGGCCGAAAGGCGAAAGGACCGCTGGCATTGACGTTGGCGAGATTCATCTTGCTGCTGTCTACACCGGAGACGAGTCTTGGACTGTCAACGGGAAAGAGCTTCGGAGTCTACGTCGGCAGCAGAACCGCACGAAAGCACGTCTCGACTCGAAGATCGACCAGAAAGAATACGGCAGCAGACGATGGAAACGAGTGGTCCGAGCCAAGGACCGACAGACCAGGAAGATCCGGAATCAGATCAAGGATCTCCTGCACAAGCAGTCTACGCGATTGGTAAAGACCCTCCACGAAAGACGGGTCGGAACAGTTGTAGTGGGCGACTTGACAGGAATCCGAGAGCGGATCGACTACGGTGAGAAGGCGAACCAACGGCTCCACCAATGGGCCTACGGTAAGTTCCTTCGCATGATCGAGTACAAAGCGCGACTGCACGGAATGACCGTGAAGCGCGTCGGTGAAGCCTACACGTCTCAGACGTGCCCCTCTTGCGGAAGTAGGCATAAACCGCACGGCAGAGAATACATCTGCGGCTGTGGTTTTGAGGGCCACCGAGACATTGTAGGTGCAGCCAATATCCGAAAGAAGTATCTCGGGCAGGACGAACCGACAGGTTCTTCTCTCCGAGTAGCTGGCGAAATGGCTTCGCCCACCGGAGTGCGGTATCGTCCGCACATGCGGTGTAACCCGGCGACCGCTGGTAAGACCTCTCAAGAACCGACAGGTTCTAGCAGGCAGGCGGGCAGACCCGTGGGATAAGGGCAGAGAAGCCCGTGAAGAATCTCCCGGCTTTAGCCGGGGGAGAAGTCAAAAATATGAAGCTAAGACAACACAACGGACAGGAAACATTAGAT
>Ga0207753_1000949_pt1 | contig 10407 bp, 7 predicted proteins | sample PonA233FremontCA_2_FD_187273 | JGI IMG/M metagenome (GOLD analysis project Ga0207753, IMG submission 187273) | Salt pond sediment microbial community from Fremont, CA, USA - Pond A23 Sediment 3 (SPAdes) | ecosystem: Environmental > Aquatic > Non-marine Saline and Alkaline > Saline | place: USA...
TGCCACGAACTCCGCGTCTTCGGGGCCGGTGTACTTCGCGCGTGGCCGGATCAGGCGGTTGTCCTCCCACTGTTCGAGGACGTGGGCGAGCCAGCCGCCGACCCGCGAGACCGCGAAGATCGGGGTGTAGAGGTCGATCGGGATCCCCATCTGGTAGTAGGTCGTCGCCGAATAGAAGTCGACGTTCGGCGCGAGGCCCTTTTCGTCGGCGATATACTCCTCGATGGCGACCGACATCTCGTACCACTTGGTATCGCCCGCGGCCTCGCCGAGGGCCTCGCTTTTCTCGCCGAGGATCTTCGCCCGTGGGTCCTTGACGTTGTAGACGCGGTGGCCGAAGCCAGCGATCCGCTCGCCGCGGTCGATCGCGTCGACCACCCAGTCGACGGGGTCCATCTCCGAGTCGTCGATCTCCCGGAGCATCTTCATCACGTTGGCGTTCGCACCGCCGTGGAGGCTGCCCGAGAGGGTGCCGATCGCCGAGGTGATCGCGCTGTGGAGGTCGGCCAGCGTGGAGGCGGTGACCATCGCCGAGAACGTCGAGGCGTTGAGCCCGTGATCGGCGTGGAGCACGAGTGCCATATCGAAGGTGTCGGCCAGCACCTCGTCGGGTTCCTCGTCGTTGAGCATGTAGAGGAAGTTTTCGGCGTGGCTCAGGTCCTCGCGTGGGTCGACCGGCTCCTTGCCGTTGCGGATGCGGTTGAACGCCGCCAGTGCGGTCGGCATCTTGGCGGTGATGCGGCGGCTCTTGCGGTCGTTGGCCGCGCCGTCCGAGACGTCGGCGTCGGCGTCGGGGTCGTAGGCGGCCAGCGCGGAGGTGATCGTCCGCAGGGCGGCCATCGGCTCCTCGTCGGCTTCTGCGAGGCTACGGACGATATCGAGCACCCCGTCGCTGAGCTCGCGCGCGGCGGCCATCTCCTCGCTGAAGGTCGACAGCTGCTCGCTGTCGGGGAGTTCGCCGTGCCAGAGCAGATACAGCGTCTCTTCGTAGCTGGCCTGTCGGGCGAGTTCCTCGATAGCGTAGCCGCGGTAGATCAGCTGCCCGATGTCGCCATCGATATAACTCAGGTCGGACTCGGTGACGACCACGCCCTCAAGCCCACGCTTCAGCTCAGTAGACATACCTCAACGTTTCCCTTTGTCTCAAAAAAGCGTTATCGTTTAGGAAGCCGCCGTTGCCTTTCGACAGAACTGGCGTTCTAGATTCCAAAACTGTACGTCTTCCGTGCACTCGTGGGTGCCGTTGACCGATAGTAAGCCATCTGTCGCCGACAGCCCGGAAGCCCGGCGATCCCAGTCCGGCCGGAATGACAGTGAACTGCTGTTTTCAGGCCGCAGCGACAGTAATCTGTTGTTTCCGGTCGATGGCGTCTTCGAGCTCCTCGGCGATCGCCGAGCCGCGAGAGATCTGAATGTCGCCACCCCGACCGACCGTCGCGGTGAACAGGTAGTCGCCGTCGGCCTGCACCTCGACGGTCTCGCCGACGTGGTCGTCCATCCTGATCACGACGTGGCGAGCAGTGATCTCGGGCTGGACCACCTCGCCGGCGGGCTGGAGTTCCTCGCCGCCCGACCCGTCGACACTGGAGCCGGGTCGCTCGTCGAGGGTCCGCACGTCGATGTCGATGCCGAGGCGGTCTTCGATGTCGGTGATCCGGCCGCCGCCCTTCCCGATCACATACGAAATGTCCCGCTCCTCGACGTAGACGACCGCGTCGTTCTGGCCTTTGAGTTCGACCTGTACGTGGCCGCGGGCGACCGACCGAATCTCGCGTTCGATCTCCTGTTTGGCGATCCGGTCGACGCCGGTATCGCTGGATTCGCCCTCGTTGAGTGGGACGGTCACGACCTGGCGGTTGAACGTATAGATCTCGTACTCGGGGCGGCCGGTCTCGAAGTCCGAGATCTGGATTACGGGTCGGGCGAGGTCCTCAGCCGTCAGCCCCTCGGGCACTTTGACCTCGGTGGTCACGTCGTAGACCGTGTGGACCTCACCGGCCTCGATGTAGACGACGGTGTCGACGACCTGCGGGATCATCCCCAACTCGACGCGGCCGACGAGTCGCTGGAGGGCGTCGATGGCGCGGGTCGCGTGGACGACGCCGACCATGCCGACGCCTGCAAGGCGCATGTCCGCGAAGACGCTGAAGTCCTCGGTTTTTCTGACCTCGTCGTAGATCGTGTAGTCCGGACGGACGAGCAGGAGCGAGTCGGCGGTGTTGGCCATATCGCCCGCCAAGGCAGTGTACTGGGTGATCTCCGGGCCGACCTGCAGGTCCCGGGGTTTCTCCATCGTTTTGACGGCGTAATCGTTGTTGTTGAGGAACTCCGCGACCGCTTGGGCGAACGTCGACTTCCCGGCTCCCGGAGCCCCCGAAATCAGGACGCCGCGTTGGCGTTCGAGCAGCCGCTGTCGGAGGTCGTCGGCGAACTCGTAGTCCTCAAGCGTCGTTTTCGCAATCGGTCGAACCGCGGTGATCTCGATCCCGTCGGCGAACGGCGGGCGGGCGACCGCGATCCGGTAGTCCTGGTACTGGACGATCGTCATTCCGGGCTCGCTGAGTTCGACGAACCCCTCGCGGCTGGTCCGGGCGAGGGCTTCGATCTCGTCGGCCCACTCGTCCATCTGCTCGTCGGACGTGACGGTGTCGTCGATCGTCTTGTAGCTCATCCCGTCGAGCGCGCCGCGTTTGGCCTTCGGGCGGGTCCCCGTCTTGAGGTGGACGCTCATCGTCTCGTCGTCGAAAAACGGCGCGATGGGCAGGTCTTCATCACCTTGGACCTCGGGTTCGACGTACTCGACGGCGAGGCCTTTGGCCTTGGCGACCTCCGACTGGACGATATCGCTCGACAGCAGCGTGGCGTCGTGGTCCTCGGCGACATCGCGGATGATCGCGTCGACGTCGCCCTCGCTGGCTCCGGCCTGTTCGCCCTCGCTGGCTCGGCGGCCGACGTACCGGAGGTCGATCGTTCCCTCGTCGGCGTACCCCGTGAGCGTCTGGAGCTCTTCGAGACCGTTCCAGCCGCTGTCGTAGCCCGCGTTCGCCTGCGATTCGAGTTCGCCGACGACAGCCTCCGGGACCAACACGGTCGACCCCTTGTAACCGCCGTCCTCGACCCGCTCGGACACGCGACCATCGATGACCGCGCTCGTGTCCGGCACTATGTTCATACGGAGGGTAGTCGGCGGCTACTGATAAGGGTAATGTGGTTGCCGGTTGTGGCGTCGACCGCGTTTCAACGGCCGCGGGGGTCGACGACGTTCGCCCGACCGTCGTCGACCACCTCCCGAAACGCTCCGTGGTCGGGGGCCTTGATCGTATAGGCCAACAGGCTCGAAAAGCCGTTGTCGCCGGGATGCAGCCCGAGGCCGCTCCCCGCGCCGACCAGTCCCGGTGGCGATTCGTCGAGGCGCTCTGCCCACCACTCCGCGTCGAAAAACAGCGTGGCGATCTCCATGTGTTTGGCCTCGTGGGTGAACAGGTACGACCCCTCGCCCAACAGCGGCCACAGCTCCTCGACGGCGGTTTCGGCCGACGACCGGAGCCCCACGTCGAGAAACGCCAGCGCGACCGGGTCGTCGAACCCCGGCATCGTCTCCTCGAAGTAGCCGACTTCGAACCGACAGGCCGACAGCGCCCCGTACCGACCGATGTTGGCTTTCACTTCCGACAACGGGGCGTTCCATGCGTCGACATCATAGGTATGGCGCTGCTCGGAGGCGATGAGGACGTGTTCGCGGTCGGCGGCATCCGGCTCCGGCATCCCCTCGAAGGAGTCGAAGACGACCAACGCCCGGCCACAGAGTGCGGCGACCAGCGAGAGGTTCGCGGTGCTTCCGCCTTTGTACGCGCCACACTCGACGAGACACCCCTCTCGGTCCGCCGGAATCCGGAGGGCCTTCGTAGCGATCACCAGATGTTCGACGAACGACGAGCCGGTCGGCACCGCGAGGTTGTTCCGGACCATCCGGGCGACCAACAGGAGTTTCGTCGGGAGGTCGACGCCGTACTCTCTGCCAGTTTCGGACTGGAAGAACTCGCCGAGGACGATCGGGAGACTCAACGCCAACACGGCGAGGCGATACCCCTTGGCGACGAGTCCGATGGCCCTGACCGAAAGCCCGACGGCCCGCTGTCGACGGTCGTTCATGGCACCCAGCGGCCCCGAAGGCGCTTTGTAATACTGCCGTTTGCTCGGTGTGCGTCACTGTCACCCGAATCCGGCCGAGTAGGCAGTGACTACCGTTCAGTAATCAGTGATTACACGCATGCCGACAGCCCCCTCAACTCGTGTCGCGTTCGGCGAACGTCACACACCAGTTGTCGGGGTCGTCGACCGTTCGGCCAGCGATCTCCCACGCGTCCGCATCGTCGGGGTCGCCGTTCGGTCGGGTGACGAGCATCGAATCGAACGTGGTGAGCCGCGAGAGGGGGAGCGAATCATCGGGCAAAAAGCCGAACGCCGCCAGTACCGAGTGGGGAATCGCCCCGTCGCTGACCGCGAACAGCGCAGCCGCGGGGTGGCTCTCGATCACCGTCGACAGCCCACTCCAGAGCGCCTCGCGCCACCGCTGGCCCCCGCACAGCGGTGCGACATCGACTACCTGCGTCAGTCGGAGGCCGTCGTCGGTCGTCCGGCTCCGGGCGACCAGTGCGGCAACCGGTTCGTCGTCGGTCGACTGCTCGCCGACGAGGTAGGTGCGGCGCTCCCAGACCGGACTCGCCAGCCGCCACCGGAGGAACTGCTCGGTCCGGTCGGCGTGGATCGTCGGCGGCTGTCGGCGACTGTGGAGGACCGCCAGCCGCTCGATAGGGACCCCGTCGACCTGCTGGACCGGGCGGTCGTCGGGCGGTGTCGAGAGCGACCGTCGGGCCGCATAGTACCCCCGGAGCATCGGCTGTAGGGCTCCGGCGGTCCGCTGTTTGAGCCCGCCGTCGCTCCGCACGGTCGACGGCGTCTCGATGCGGTAGTAGGTGACTTCGGGAGCGACCACCCGCCAGCCCAGATCGAGGTAGCCCGGTCTGGCGTGTTGGTTCGGGAAGTTGAAAAACAGCGCCGGCTCGCCGTTCCGGTAGGTCGACAGCGCGTGGGCGGTCATTCGCCGGAAGACGCCGGACCGCCGATGGTCGGGGTCGACCATCGTGTCGGCGGGCTGGAAGGCCATCACCGACCGGTCGCCGATCCGGAGGGGCATGGCGAGAAACGGCCGTGCACCGACGATCTCGCCGTCGTAGTCGGCGACGAACACCGGTGTGTGGTCGGTGTAGGGGTTGTCGGCGTACTTCCAGCGGAACCACTCCGGGCTCCGCGTTCGGTTCCAGACACGGCTGTCGAGCCGGAGGAACCCCTCGAGATCCGAGGGCTCGTAGGGCCGGATCGTATAGCCGTCTTCGGCCGTGGCTCCGCGGCCAGAGTCAGTCGACGACACAGCCGACCCATGGCAGGCAGCCGGTTTGTTATGACTCGGGTAGCCCGTCGGTAAGTCAGTGGATCTCTTTCGAGCCAGTCGACCTGTCGTCTCCCCCGAGGACTCGATCCGGCCTACTTCTCCCGCCGACGCCGAGAGACGGCAAGCGTGATACGACAGGGACATCGAGAGACACGGAGATCGACAGCCGCGTTCGGTCGACGGTCCGGCGTGACGACCGGAGTTTTGGCCCTTCGGTGAGAACCGACCGGTATGAACACCGACGTTCGAGCGCTCACCGAGACACTCGTTTCGATCCCGAGCCACGACGACGAGACCGCCGTCGGCGACCGAATCGAGCAGTGGCTCCGCGAGGAGACCGACGCATCGGTTCGGCGCGACGGGACGGGCAACGTGATCGCCGAGCGATCCGCGGTCGAGAGTGCCGACTCGCTCGCGTTGGTCGGCCACCACGACGTCGTGCCGCCGGCCGACCGGCAGGTCGACGCCGACGGCGAGTACGTCGTCGACGAGCGCGATGGCCGCCTCTACGGCCGCGGCACCGCCGACATGAAGGGCCCACTCGCGGCGGCGATGGTCGCCTTCCGGGACGCCGAGCCGAAGTTCGACCTCGTGTTCGCCAGCTTCGTCGGCGAGGAACAGGGCGGAATCGGCGCGCAGGCGGCCATCGAGGAAGGGTTCGCACCGACGTGGGCCGTCGTCACCGAAGGGTCGACAGGCTACTCCACGCCGGGTGTCACTGACGTTGCCGTTGCCCACAAGGGTCGACGCGGAAGCACGATCCGGGCGACGGGAACGGCGGGCCACGCCAGCCGCCCCGCCGACGCCGAGAACGCGATCTATCGGGCGAGCGACGCGGTCGACATCGTCCGATCGCTAGCGGTCCCCGACGCCACTGTGCTGGGTGCCGAACTGGGCGGGAGCCTCGCTGTCACCGAGATCGAGGGTGGCTCGGCGTGGAACGTGATTCCCGACAGCTGTTCGGTGACCGTCGACGAACGCACCGTGCCGGGCGAGCATGTCGACCTCGAAGCCGTCGAGGGGATCGAGGGCGTCGACTGGGTGGTCGATCAGGACCTGCCGCCGATGGCCTGTGGCGACCCCGACTTTGCCGACCGAGTACTGGCGGCGGCGGCCGATGCCCAGTCCGGCGACCCTCAGCAGGTCGCCAAACCGCACGCGACCGACGCGGGATGGCTCGCACAGGCTGGGACCGACTGTGTAGTCGTCGGTGCGGCCGAACCAGGCGAGGCCCACACGTCGACCGAGAGCGTCTCGCTGGCGGTCGTCGACCGGTGTTACGAGATCTACCGGTCGGTAGCCGAATCAGTGATCCGACAGAAGGATTAGACGCATCTAATTTTGGAATTAGACCAGTAGCTTTTTAGTTTTAGGAGTATCACTGGTTCCTGTTCACAAACTCATGATCGCATTAGACGCCGTGTCTCGCCTGCAAGCGGGCACACTCTCTCTCTCTCGTCGGCCGCTGCCACGTAGCTCTCTTCGACCTCCACATCCGTCTGTGCAGACCCACCAGCCGAGAAACCTACTGGCAGGGAGACGGAGATGACACCGCTGCAGCTACCGTCCGGGCTGTTCGACCCCATCGTCCAAGAGGTCCTGAACGTTTTCATCGGCTCGTGGCGCGAGGGGTTCGTCCAAGTCTCCTGTTTCGTCGGCGCGACGATCCTGCTGTTTAGCCTCGTCCAGTACCGGTTCGATGGCAAGCTCACCGAATTTCTCGAAGAAAACGAACGTGCACAGCCGCTGGCGGGTGCCTTGCTGGGACTGACGCCGGGCTGCGGCGGGGCGATCATCGCCATGCCGCTGTACATCCGCGGGACGGTCAGTTTCGGAACGGTTGTCGCCGCACTCGCCGCAACTGCCGGTGACTCCGCGTTCATCATCCTCGCGCTCGCCCCCGAGGCGGCGCTGTACGCCTACGGCCTCGCGTTCATCGCCGCCGTGCTGTTCGGCTACGCCATCGACCTCTGGGGGCTCGGCGTCGGTCGCGTCGACCGTCTGGTCGGTCGCCTCGGTCGACCGATGACCGACGGCGGCTTCGCCACCACGAGCGTCGCCAACGGTGGGCCGAGCATCCCTAACTACGAAGGTCCTGATGGTCACCCCGACCACGACCACGTTCACCACGATCACGACCGCGGTTCCAGTCTGCCGAGCTACTTGCCGGAATCCGCCCTCATGGAGCGCGTGAGTCACGCGATCCACGTTCTCTGGTGGATCGTCCTCGCAGGTGCGCTCGTCGCTGGCGTCATGTACCTCGCTTCCGGTGCCCAAGAGCCGATCTGGGAGGTCGCGCTCACCTACGACGGGCTGTTCACCGTCGCCGGGCTCGTCGGGACGACCCTTTCGTTCTATCTCTACTTCGTCGGCAAACACTACATCGGCGAGGGCGAAACCGGCCGCGCGAGGGACTCCTTCGGGAGCCTCTACGGGACCTTCCAGCACGCCGCCATGGAGACCGCGATGGTCACCGTCTGGGTCATCGCTGGCTACCTCATCTACGAGTACGGCCTGTTGCTGACTGGGTTGGACATTGCCGCCCTCGCCGCCGGTGTCGGCGTCATCGCACCCATCGCGGGTGCGCTCATCGGGCTGATCCCGGGCTGTGCGGCCCACATCGTCTTCGCCCAGCTGTATGCCGTCGAGGAGGCGATTCCGTTCTCGGCGCTCACCGCCAACGCGATCAGTCAGGACGGCGACGCCCTGTTCCCGCTGTTGGCCATCGATATGAAAGCCGCCATCGTCGCGACGATCTACACGACGATTCCGGGCGTCATCGTCGGCGTCGCGGTCCACTACTTCTGGCCGTTCGCCCAGTTCGGATTCGGGGTGCTCTGAGATGTACGATCGCATCCTCCTTCCGACCGACGGCGGCGACCACTCGCTGGCCGCCGCTCGGCAGGCTCTCGGACTCGCTGCCATCCACGATGCGACAGTACACGCCCTGTACGTCACCGACACCAGCACCAGCCTGCTGGCGGTCTCGAAAACCGAAGTGCGTGACTCTCTCCGGAAAGTCGGTGAGAGCAAAGCCGCAGAAGCCCTCGGCGAGGTCGACCGCCTCGCCGCCGAGTACGGCGTGGAACTCGAAACCGAACACGCCGAAGGAGTCCCCGACGAAGAGATCCTCGCGGCCGTCGATGACCACGATATCGATCTGATCGTGATGGGCACCCACGGTCGAGCGGCCCTTGCCCGTCGGATCGTCGGCAGCGTCACCGAACGCGTCGTCCGCGGGTCGACGGTCCCGGTGATGACCGTCTCGACGGACGCCGACGAGTAACACCGCCCGGCCGGGGCGTTACCGCACGACACATCGGCGGGCGACGACTGCCGCGAACAACGTTGATACGTCCCCACGCGAATGTGTGGATATGGCAACCGACGCGAGCACAATCGAGGCTCCAGAGGCGTACGAAACGCTGGTATCCGAGATCGAACGGGTCAACGCCGTCGACAGTGCCAGCGAGATCCTCTCGTGGGACCAACAGGTGATGATGCCCGAGGGTGGTACCCCCGCCCGCTCGAAACAGCTGTCGACGCTGTCGTCGCTCTCCCACGAACTGCTGGTCGACGGACCGGTCGGCGACCTACTCGACGAGCTCGACGACGAGTCGCTCACCGACGAGCAGGGGGCCGTGGTCCGCGAGGTGCGTCGACAGTACGTCCGCGCCGAACGCGTTCCGGGCGAACTGGTCGAAGAGATTTCGACGGCCACCTCCGAGGCCCTCGGCGCGTGGGAGTCCGCGCGCGAAAACGACGACTTCGAGGAGTTCGCCCCGCATCTCGAACGACTGGTCGGCCTCAAACGCCAGTACGCCGACCACATCGACCCCGATGCCGACCCCTACGCCGTCCTCTTCGCCGACTACGAGCCATGGCTCCCGCTGTCGCAGGCCGAATCGATCCTCGACGAACTCCGGGAGACACTCGTGCCGCTCATCGAGGATATCAGGGCCTCGAACGCCGACCTCGCGGTCGACGCCTTCGATGGCACGTATGACACTGACACCCAAGAGGAGCTCTCTCGGGAGGTCCTCGAACTGCTGAACTACGACTTCGACCGCGGTCGACTCGACGTGTCGGCCCACCCGTTCACCTCGGGCAACCAGTTCGACTGCCGGGTGACGACGCGATTCGACGAGTCCGATCCGATCGGCGCGCTCACGTCGACGATCCACGAGTTCGGCCACGCCTACTACACCCTCGGCTTGCCGGACGACCGGTTCGGGACGCCCTTGGGCGACCACCGGAACCTCTCGGTCCACGAATCCCAGTCGCGGCTCTGGGAGAACCACGTCGGCCGATCCGAGGCGTTCTGGAGCCTGCTGCTGCCGAAATTCAAAGGGGCGTTCCCGCAGGCCGACGATCTATCGGCGCGAGCGGCCTACGAGGCAGCCAACCAAGTCTACGACGAGAACTTCATTCGGGTCGAGGCCGACGAACTTACCTACCATCTCCACATTATCGTTCGCTTCGAGATCGAACGCGAACTCATCGGCGGCGACCTCGCGGTCGAGGAGGTGCCCGAACGCTGGAACGAACTCTACGAGGAGTACCTCGGTATCACCCCGCCGTCGGACGCGGTGGGGTGTCTGCAGGACATCCACTGGAGCCACGGCAGTTTCGGCTACTTCCCGACCTACTCGCTGGGTAGCGTGATGGCCGCCCAGCTGTATGCGGCGGCCAGCGACGAGGTCGACGATCTCGAATCCAAGATCCAAAACGGCGAGTTCGAACCACTCGGCGAGTGGCTCCGCGAGAACGTCCACCAGCACGGTCAGCGCTACAAAACGAACGAGCTGGTCGTCGAGGCGACCGACGACGACTTCACCGCCGAGGCGTTCGTCGACTACGTCACCGAAAAGTACGGCGAGTTATACGGTCTCTAACGCGGGTAGACACAGACTACTCCCGGCTCGACAGAAGGATTACCCGAGTCGACGCCAATG
>Ga0207753_1000952_pt1 | contig 10396 bp, 7 predicted proteins | sample PonA233FremontCA_2_FD_187273 | JGI IMG/M metagenome (GOLD analysis project Ga0207753, IMG submission 187273) | Salt pond sediment microbial community from Fremont, CA, USA - Pond A23 Sediment 3 (SPAdes) | ecosystem: Environmental > Aquatic > Non-marine Saline and Alkaline > Saline | place: USA...
CTCGTCTCCTTCGTCGACACCGTCGGCCACGAGCCGTGGCTGCGGACGACGATCCGCGGGCTCGTGGGCCAGAAGCTCGACTACGGGCTGCTCGTCGTCGCCGCCGACGACGGCCCGACGAAGACCACCCGCGAGCACCTCGGGATCCTCCTCGCGACCGAGCTGCCGACCGTCGTCGCGATCACGAAGGCGGACGCCGTGAGCGACGAGCGGCTCGCGGACGTCGAGCGCGAGGTCGAGTCGATGCTCCGGGACGCCGGCCAGACGCCCCTGCTCGTCGACCGCCACGGGGTCGACACCGCGGTCGCGGAGGTCGGCGACGGGGTAGTCCCCCTGCTGCGGACCAGCGCGGTGACGAAGGAGGGGATCGAGACGCTCGACCGCCTATTCGAGCGGCTCCCCAAGCGCGCGACGCCCGACCGCGAGACCTTCCGGATGTACGTCGACCGCAGCTACAAGGTGACGGGCGTGGGCGCGGTCGCGTCCGGTACGGTGAACTCGGGGACCGTCGAGACGGGCGACGAGCTCCTGCTCGGCCCCATGTCCGACGGATCCTTCCGCGAGGTGGAGGCGCGGTCGATCGAGATGCACTACCATCGGGTCGACAAGGCGACCGCGGGGCGGATCGTCGGCATCGCGCTGAAGGGCGTCGACGAGGCCGAGATCGAGCGCGGGATGGCCCTGATTCCCCGCGGGAGCGAGCCGGAGCCGGTCCGCGAGTTCGGCGCCGAGGTGATGGTCCTCAACCACCCGACCCGGATCCAGGAGGGGTACGAGCCGGTGGTCCACCTCGAAACCGTCTCCGAGGCGGCCGCGTTCTTCCCGGCGGAGGGGCGGCTGCTTCCGGGCGACACGGGCGAAGCGCGCGTCCGGTTCAAGTTCCGCCCGTACCTGATCGAGGAGGGCCAGCGGTTCGTCTTCCGCGAGGGGTCGAGCAAGGGAGTCGGGACCGTGGTGTCAACTGACATCGACGGGGCGGGAACCGGCGAGGAGACGACCGAAGCCGGCCGGAAGTAGGGCCGTCGGAAGCCCGTCGGTCTAACGGATTCGGAGAGTCCGGCGATCGGCTGGCTGTCGTTGGCATGAAAACTATTAACTATTTCGAAAATCAGACACAAAATATGTCTGACGACGACAAACTCAGGCGGCGGCGGTTCCTCCAAGCGACCGGAGCGTCGGCACTCACCGCTGGCATCGCAGGCTGTTCAGGAAACGGCGACGGGTCCGACGGATCCGACGGCGAAGACGGGTCTGACGGGTCCGACGGGTCCGACGGCGAAGACGGATCCGACGGCGACGACGGCGAGCTGACGCTGCCGGATTCGTACCCGTACGGAGCCAACGAGAACCGACTCCAGGAGGCCCGAGAGGTGATGGAAGAGGCCGGATACGGGCCCGACAACAGGTTCAGCCTCGACTGGCTCCAGTACAACGCATCCTCGTGGGAAGAGATCGCGAACACGCTCCGCGCCCGCCTCGAGTCGGTCTACATCGACATGAACATCAGCAAGGCCGACTTCGGCGCCCTCCTCGAGCGGACCGAGAAGGGCGATATGGACGCGTTCACGCTCGGCTGGATCGCGGATTACCCGGGAGTCAGGAACTTCACGCAGCTGGCCGATCCGGACAACACGATCTACGACGCCGAGGGGACCACGCCCAACGGTGCGCGGCTGTTCTGGAGCGAGGACTCCTACACCGACTCACAGGTCCGCAGCGCGATGTCGGAGGCGTTCGACGAGATCTCGGGGAATCCGGGCAACACCGACGAGGCGGCTGCCGCACGCGGAGAGGCGACGCGTCGGCTGGAGAAGCTCCTCTGGGAGTCCGCGGCGATGCTCCCGGTGTATCACAGCGTCTCAGACAGGTTCTGGTACGACCGGGTCGACTACGACCCGCCGGGCGGGATGGGAGCGTCTCGAGCGAAGACCAGTACGTCCGTTCGAGGCCTCGAGGGCGGCGACACGCTGAACGGCACGTCCGCGACGTTCAACGCGCTCGACCCGATCGCGTCGGGGAACACGGCGAGCGGCGCCAAGATCATGGACCTGTTCGACGCGCCGTTCAACTACGTCAACGGGACGGTCGAGGTCGAGCCGCTCCTGGTCGAGGACTACACCACGAACGACGACCTCACCGAGTACGAGTTCACGCTCAAGGAGGGCGTCCAGTTCCACGGGGACTACGGCGAAGTGACGGCGGACGACGTGGTGTACTCGATCCGGCGCCTGGTCGAGTCCTCGAACTCGACGAACACGTACTTCCCGATCAGCGTCCTGAACATCGAACGCGAGGAGGACGACGACGGGAACGTCGTGCCCGGCTCGGTCGCGGTCGAAGCGACCGGCGACTACACCTTCAGCATCACGCTCCGCGAGCCGTTCGGCTACGCGCTCGAAGTACTCAGCTACTCGGCGTTCTCGGCCGTCCCCGAGGGTATCGTGGGCGACATCGAGGGGTACGACGGCGAGATGAGCTTCGAGGAGTTCTCGACGAACCCGGTGGGCTGCGGGCCGTTCGTCTTCGAGCAGTGGGAGTCCGGCGTCGGCGGAGAGTTCCGCGCCTCGGCGTTCGGCGACTACCACGGCGATGCGCCGGCAGTCGAGAACATCCAAGAGACGATCCTCAGCGAGCCGAACGCGATTTACAACCGGCTGCTCAACGAGAACGCGGACGTCGGTGGGATTCCGACCTCGCAGTTCGATCCCGGACAGATCGACTTGACGAGCCGGGACGGCGCCCAGCAGACCGGGACGTACGGTCCGCTCGAGAACGACAAGACGCTCAACATGTCGCGGACGCCGACGATCGACACGTTCTACATCGGGTTCAACATGGAGAACGTCCCCAAGCCGGTCCGACAGGCGATGGCGTACGTGATGACGCGCGACGACTTCGTCGAGAGCGTCTTCAAGGGTCGCGGCGAGTCCGCGTACCACCTCACGCCCCCGCAGGTCTTCCCCGGCGGCGGTGAGGGGTACGCCGACCACTGGCAGGGCGAGTAACCCGCGGCAGCGTCGTTCGTCGCCGTCGAACCCGCCGATTACCCTCCCTCAGCCGTTTAATCGATACGGTTAAACATGGCCATCAGCATCACTCCAGTACGTTTGCGCCGCACACACTTATCGAACGATCCGCAGTCGATGTCGGCACCGGGGAACCGCGCGTGCCGACCGACCCGCGTTCGAACGGGGCAGTACCGGCCGATCGGTCCCCGCAGGGCCAACCCGTCGACGGGAGCGCAATGTCAGGCCCGGTGATCGACGCATGAACAGAGGCATATACCTACTCAAGCGGTTCGGACTCGCGATCCCGGTCATGCTGTTCGGGGTCACGCTGTCGTTTCTGATCCTCTACCTCGGCCCGATCGACCCCGTCGGGAGCATTCTCGGCCGACAGGCGACGGCCGCGGACATCCGACAGCTCCGGATGGAGCTGAACTACATCGACGCCGCCGGGAATCCCATTCCCCTGTGGGAGCAGTACTTCCGAGTCGTCGGCGACCTGTTCGTGCTCGACTTCGGAAATTCGTGGACGATTCAGCGCGAGACGCCAGTCGTCGAACTCATCATTGACCGGATGCCCGCGACGCTCTGGCTCGGCTTTTGGTCGGTCGTCATCGCGCTCGGGATCGGCGTTCCGCTCGGGCTGTACGCCGGCCTGCGCGCGAACACGTTCCGTGATTACGCGAGCTCCGGGTTCGGGATCATCTGGCGCGCGATGCCGAACTTCTGGCTCGCCGTCATCATCTCGGGGCTGATCACCGCCGGAGGCGCCCTCGAGTTCTATCGCACGGCGATCGTCGAGACAAAGGTCAGCGGAACCCCCGACGAGCTGGGCAACCTGTTCACCAACATCGATATCTTCACCGGCGTCCCGTATCTGGAACTGCTGTTCATCCCGGTTCCCAACCCCGGGCCGTGGTTCGTCGCCTTCAAGTGGATACTGCCCGCGGCGCTCGTTCTCGGGTCGTCGTCGATGGGTAACGAGGTCAGGATCGGACGGACCGCGGTGCTCGAGAGCATCAACTCGAAGTACGTCGAGACCGCGAAGGCGAAGGGGCTCTCTTCCCGCCGAATCATCGGCAAACACGTCGGACGGAACGCGGTCATCCCGCTGTTGCCCGTCATCATGGGCGAGTTCTACCTGTTGATCGGCGGGTCCGTCCTCGTGGAAGCGGTGTTCGGTATCAACGGCCTCGGGAATCTCTTCTTCAACGCGGTGTTAGGGCCCGACATCCCGCTCGTGATGGCGCTCGTGTTCATCTTCATCGTGATTCAGATCCTGTTCAACATCAGCCAGGACCTCCTGTACACGTACATCGATCCGCGAATCAGCCTTGGAGAGAGTGAGTAACATGTCCGATCGTCACACCACCGAGTCGATTCGAGAGGAACTGACACACCGTGATGACCAGTCGCTGTCTGCCCGCATTACCGAGAATCCGGAGCCGTTCCTGCGGTGGGCAGTTCCGATGTTCGCGCTGATCGCCGTCGAGTTCGCCACGTGGGCGGGGATCGCGGTCGGCATGGTCGACGCGCTGGTCGTCGGGGTGACGGCCGCCGTCGAGCTCACGCTGAACTACGTCTCGCCCGGACTCGCACAGGCGGTCGTCGACTTCCAGGCCGGTGCGGTGGGAATGCTCCGCAGCGTCGGCGGGATGCTCGGAGAGTTCCCCACCCTGTTGAGCCGCGAGGTGATCCCGAACCAGGGACACCAGACCCCGGACGGCTCGTGGCAGGGCACCTTCCTCGGACTTCAGCCGGCGGTCGCGTGGGCCATCAGGTTCGTGCTCATAATCGCGTACGCTCTCTTCACCGCCTACTGGTCGTTCCGCGGCTGGCTCGTCTATCGTGACCACTACCGCGAATCCGACTGGACGCCCACCGACGACGTCGTCAACAACCTCCGCGGGCACCGCTGGGGGCAGTTCGGCGTCATCGTGCTGATCGTGTTCCTGACGATGGCGACGTTCGGGTCCGCGCTGGCGCCCTCGACGGTCAGCCAGAACATCGAGAACACGTACGGAGAGGAGAGCCGGATTCAGTACCTGTCGGACGGCGGGACGGTGGAGACGGCGTTCGCCGGCGACGCCAACTTCAACTCGAAGTCCAAGGGCGCGGTCGAGACCAACGTCGGCCTGATGTCGTACGACGATTACGGCCGCTTCCACCCGTTCGGGACGATGCCGAACGGCCGTGACCTGTTCACGTTCATGATGGGCGGAGCCAGGATCACGATGATCGTCTCGGGGATGGCGATCACCGGCGCCGCGGTCATCGCGATGACGCTGTCGATGTTGTCCGCGTACTACAGCGGATCGGTCGATCTCGGCGTTCTGACTGTTGCTGACGGAGTCGTCTCTATCCCGCAGCTACTGTTGTTGATCATGATGAGCGCGGTGTTCGCGGACACGTGGCTCGGGAGCGTACTCGACGGGGGGTTCTTGTTGGCGCTCATCTTCGCGTTCACGACGTGGCCGTTCCTGTGGCGGGCGGTTCGGGGTCCGGCGTTACAGGTCGCACAGGAGGACTGGGTCCGCGCCGCGGAGAGCTACGGCCAACAGCCGCAGAAGATCATGCGCAAGCATATGCTCCCGTATATCCTCGGGTACCTGCTCGTCTACGCCTCCATGTCAGTGGGCGGGATAATTATCAGCCTCTCGGCGCTGTCCTTCCTCGGTAACGGGCTGGGGATATCACCCCCGACGCCCGCCTGGGGACGGGCGATATCGGCCGGGCAGAGCTACGTCTCGACGGTCTCGTGGCACATCTCGCTGGTTCCCGGCCTGATGATCGTGCTCCTCGTGACCGGGATGAACGCCCTCGGCGACGGGATCCGCGACGCCATCGATCCGGAGACCGAGGCCGACGAGGGCGAAGAGGCGGCCGCGGGAGGTGGTGCGTGATGGCCCGGTCACAGAGCGCGACCGCGGAGGCGACGGACAGCGAGGGTCCGATCCTCTCCGTGAGAGACCTTCAGACCGTCTTCTACACGGATAACGAGACGATCAGAGCGGTCGACTCGATAAGCTTCGACGTGGGTCGGGGCGAGACGGTGGGAATCGTCGGCGAGTCCGGGTCTGGTAAAAGCGTCACCGCTCGCTCGATCATGGGGTTGATCGAGTCGCCCGGCAAGGTGCTCCCGGAGTCGTCGATCAGTTTCGACGGCCGAGAGCTCACCGACCTCTCCGAGGAACAGTACCAGTCGGTCCGCGGGAGCGGGATCGGGATGGTCTTTCAGGACCCCCAACAGTCGCTCAATCCCGTCTACACCGTCGGAAATCAGATCCGTGAGTCGCTGGAGGTAAACCGTGACATCACCGGAGAGGAGGCGGTCGAGGAAGCGATGAGACTGCTCCAGGCCGTCGGGATTCCGGACGCCAAGCGCCGGTTAGACGAGTATCCGCACGAGTTCTCCGGCGGAATGCGGCAGCGTGCCGTCATCGCGATGATGCTCGCGTGCGACCCGGACTTCCTGATCTGCGACGAGCCGACGACCGCGCTCGACGTGACGATCCAGGCGCAGATCCTGGACCTCTTGAAGGAACTACAGGAGGAACGCGGACTGTCGATACTGTTCATCACGCACGACATGGGGGTCATCGCGGACATCGCGGACCGCGTGAACGTGATGTACGCGGGACAGATCGTCGAGAAGGCGGGCGTCGAAGACCTGTTCTCGAATCCGCAACACCCGTACACGGAGGCGCTCCTCAGGTCGATCCCCGGGGAACACTCCCGGGCGGAGGGGCTCGAAACGATCGAAGGACAGGTCCCGACGCCGAACGAGCCGGCCGATCACTGTCGGTTCGCGCCTCGGTGTCCGAAGTCGTTCGACGCCTGCGAGGAGGTGCCGCCGCAGCACGTCTCGGTCGGAGACGGCGAGGGGCACACGGCGTCGTGTCTGCTGTACCCCGACGACCAGAGCGAGACGGCGCGCGTCGAGAAGCATGTCGAGAAAGCGAGCGAGGGAACGGAGGAACACTCATGAGCAACGCAGTTGAGCGGTCACCGCCGACCGAGGAGTCGGAGACGCTGATAGAAGTAAAGGGGCTCAAAAAGTACTACGGCGGCGACGGGGTGCTCGCCGACCCGCCGGTGAAGGCGGTCGACGGCGTCGACTTCGAGATCAAACGCGGGGAGACGCTCGGACTGGTCGGCGAATCCGGGTGTGGGAAGAGCACGCTCGGTCGGACCCTCCTCGCGCTCGAAAACGCGACCGAGGGATCGATCGTCTACGACGGCACCGACGTCACGACGCTTTCCGGAACGGAGCTCAAAGAGTGGCGGAGGAACGCCCAGATGGTGTTTCAAGACCCCGAGTCCAGCCTCAACGACCGGATGACGGTCGGCGAGATCATTCGGGAGCCGCTCGACGCGCACGATTGGAAGACGATGACCGACAGGCGAGAGCGGGTGCTGGATCTGCTGTCGGAGGTCGGTCTCCCCGACGAACACTACTTCAGGTACCCGCACCAGTTCTCCGGCGGGCAGCGCCAGCGAATCGGGATCGCGCGAGCGCTGGCGCTTGAACCGGACTTCCTGGTCCTCGACGAACCGGTCTCCGCCCTCGACGTGAGCGTTCAGGCGAAGATAATCAGCCTCCTCGAAGACCTCCAAGAGGAGTTCAACCTCACGTACCTGCTCATCGCACACGACCTCTCGGTGGTCCGGTACATTTCCGACCGCGTCGCCGTAATGTACCTCGGGAAGATCATGGAGAAAGGGGAGACGGAAGAGGTGTTCAGCGACGCTTCGAACCCGTACACGCAGTCGCTCTTGTCGGCGATTCCGGAGCCCGACCCGTCGGCGGCGTCCCAGCGGATAACCCTCTCCGGAACGCCTCCGAGCCCGAGCGACGCGCCAGAGGGCTGTAACCTCTCGACGCGCTGTCCGGCGAAGATCAGGCCGGAAGCGTACGCCGACGCCGACGAGGACCTCTGGCGGGCGATCGAACGGTTCAGGGAGGTCGTTCGCGAGCGCGCCCGCGTCGCGCTCTCGGCGGGAGACCGGGTCAGACGGCGGCTCGATCGGTTCGATCGGTTCGATGACATCGAGGACAGCAGAGCGGACACCTTCGACGGCGTCGAGGTGCCGGAGCGGATCGACGAACAGATCGAGACCGCGGTCGAGATGGTCAAGCGCGGGCGCCCGGCGGAGGCGCAGGAACACCTCTACGAGGAGTTCGCCAGCGTCTGCGACCGCGAACCGCCGGAGATGTACGAGGTGTCCGCGTCGGGTCGCCAGAGCTACTGCCACCGGCACGCCGACGAGTACGAGGACGTCGGACCCGTGATATCGCGCCGTGCAGACAGCGAGTAACTCCGCGCGGGTCAGCGAGTTCGCCGTCTGGGTCGGCGCCGCGTCGATCGGTGTCGTCGCGGGCTGTGCCGCGGTCGCGTACGTGTTCGGCGACGGGCTACTCACGCTGAAGTACGTTCTGTTCGTCGTCGGGTTCCTGTTGTTCGGTCTCGGCGGGCTGGCCATCCAACCGAAGGCCAAACGGCGGGACCGCGAACGCGTCAGCTTCGACACCGAGCAACCGTGGGGGATCGAGGAACGGCTCACGCGGCTGCCGCCGCTCCGCGAGATGACCATCCCGTTCGAGGAACGGGTGAGCCGCAACGTGAAGATATTCGTGACGAGCCTGGTCGTGCTGGCGGTGTCGCTGTCGCTCGAGGTCGTCGCCGGCGTCGGCGTGTGAAGCGCACAAGCGTTTTGTGACTCTGTACTCGTTGGAAAGCATGGTGCGAACAGAGCCGAACGGGTCGGAGGCGGACGACGACCGACGGCGCGCGGAGACGGTAAGTCAGTCCAAAGAGGCCCTACAACAGACGATCGCGGATATGAACGCGATGGCCGCGGACCGCGAGGAGGCCGGGTACGAGACGTTTACCGTCGCCGCCGGGGACACGACACCGAAGGCACCGGATACGGGCGAATCGGACGAGTGGGGCCTGAGCTACGTCGTTCCAGGCGACATCGAAGACGAGTTCGGGGCGCTGTACGACCGGGCCGACTTCGACGAGACCGGAGTCTATCAGGCCGACTCGGAGGGCGTCCGGTTTATCGTTACCGAGTGTCTCGACCACGACGAGGGGATTGCCGTGTTCATCGCCGGCACGTTCCGGCTCATGTTCGCGGCGCCGCTGGTCAGGGCCGCTCTCGACCGCGGACGCATGTACACGCACGTGAGGAAGGTCGACGGGACCCACCTCGGAACGATCGACCACGACGACCCCGACGCGTTCTTCCCGGACCCGGAGTCGGTGTACGCCTACGAGCGCTGACCGCGTCTCGACCGGAGAGAGCCGTCGCCGGGGTCGCGGTCGTCGCCGCTCGCTCACTGCTTTCTGCTGATCCGACGGAAACGAGTCCCGTCGGGAGGTGGCCTTCCGCCGTCTCCATCGAGCGCGGAACAGCCCCGAAATCACGCGGCAGCGGTCCGGAACGGGTCAGGGAGTTCGACGCGGGGACGATGGCACTCAACCGGGCGGCCCGGATCCGGAAGGGGTCCGAGCCGGTGGTTCGCCTCAGGACCCTCGGAGGCGACCGCGGTGTGTCCGGAGGGACGCTCTTCCCGGACGACAGGCGCGGGGGGCCGCGTCTGCGTCAACTGAGTGTGTCCCGTCGTAGACCGAGAAGGGACGGCAATTCGTCTTCGGTGAGCGGATCGGGGCGCCAGGGGCGACCGAGGGCGCGCGCGGCGGAACGCCGTCCCGCGACCGCCTGCGTGCGGTTCGCGGCTTTCCCGAGCAGCGCGGGGTATCCGTGTCGGCCGGCGGAGATCGGTCGAAGCCCGGGCGGAAAAATCCGGATCGCGGCACCAGTGTCCCGCTGATCTGAACGGCTTTCACGGGAGAACGAGTTAATGATAAAGACACGAGCGCATACCCCCGTCTTTAGGCGGGGGTCAAGCGGACAATAGCTGACACACCCACCGACGACGCTATGGCTGGATTTCCTACCGTTCTATCAGTAGTATTAATACGTCAACGGACTATAGTGTACGACACGGATGAAGACCACACGGCATGCGACCTACAACCTCAACTATCACATAGTGTGGTTGCCGAAGTACCGCAACTCGGTACTCAAAGGCGAGGTCGCCAGCCGCGTCCGGTCCATCCTCCACGAGATAGCCGACAACAAGGGCGTCGAAATTCTTGACCTCACCGTCCAGCCCGATCACGTTCACCTCTTCGTCAGTAGTCCACCCAAGAACGAACCGGCGCTCCTCGCCAACTGGTTCAAGGGGATTTCCTCGCGCAAGTACAACCACCGCTACGCCGACCACGACGGCGAGAAAATCAGATGGGCGCGAGGCTACTACGCAGGGACCGCCGGACAGGTTTCGAGTGAGACTGTCGAGAACTACATCCAGCGTCACGAGG
>Ga0207753_1000955_pt1 | contig 10373 bp, 8 predicted proteins | sample PonA233FremontCA_2_FD_187273 | JGI IMG/M metagenome (GOLD analysis project Ga0207753, IMG submission 187273) | Salt pond sediment microbial community from Fremont, CA, USA - Pond A23 Sediment 3 (SPAdes) | ecosystem: Environmental > Aquatic > Non-marine Saline and Alkaline > Saline | place: USA...
GAGCAGCGGCCCCAGTGGGCGGACATTCGTCCCCAGTCGCGGGTGCTTAAGGATCCACCGGCCGAACGAGCCGTCGTCCTCCCCCTACAGGCTCGGTGGTTGGCCCGCGTCCTCGTTGCCTCCCGCCCGTTGGGTCCGTAGTCGTCCTCTGTCGTTCGCCCCGTCCGGCCATCCGACGGGGCAGTCGTGCGCCGGGCCGGCGTGTCTGTGTGGGGCCGGACGTGCGACGTCAGGTGATCGGCTCGACGAACGGGCCCATCTCTCAATTTGGTTCTACTTGAATTGAACGAGCATCTTTTATGCAGGGGAACGGCTTTAAAATTGGACTCACCATCTTCTTCGTCGGGCTCTGCGGGTTCTACCTGTTTCCTTCGGTGCAGAACCTGTACGTGAGCTACAAGATGAACAACATGCCCGAGGAAGAGCGGGTAGAGTACCAGGAGGACAATCGCCAGTGGCTGCAGCGGGTCGACCAGAATTCGCTCAACCTGGGCCTTGACCTGCAGGGAGGCATGCACGTGACGCTGGAGGTGGAGATTGCAAGTCTCCTCAATCAGCTGGCGGTCAACAAGGACCAGGCCTTCCGACAGGCCCTTCGGACGGCGGGGCAGCGGGCCGAAGAGGAGGATGTGTCGGTGGTGAACGCCTTCGTCGAAGAGTTTGAGTCCGCGAACCCGGACGGCCGGCTCTCCCGCTACTTCCGGGACGAGGGCGAAAACATTACGCGCCGCTCCTCGAACGACGAGGTGCAGGAGTACCTGCAGGGGCAGGCGGACAGTGCAGTGCAAAACGGGATTCAGGTTGTCCGCAACCGCGTCAACCAGTATGGGGTGACCGAGCCGTCCATTCAGCGGCAGGGCGACGAGCGAATTGTCGTGGAGCTTCCGGGCGTGAGCAATCGGGAGCGGGTTCGCGACCTGCTGGAGAGCGCGTCGCAGCTCACGTTTCACCTCATGGGCAATCCGCAGCAGCTGAGCCAGTCGGTGCAGCGCATGATTGAGTACTACGAGCCGACCGCCGAGGACTCCGCCCGCATCGCGGAGGCCAACGCCGCGGACACGGCCGCGGCGGGGATGAGCGGCGACACCACCGAGGCGACGGAGGGCACCCAGCTCGCCGCTTCGTCGCAGCAGTCGGCGGAGGACGAGGAAGGCACGGCCCTCACCGAGCCGGGGGCGGGCGAACAGACGGGTCCGCAGAATTCGCTTCTGGCCGCCATGCAGCCCATGCCCGCGCAGGAGCAGCCGATCATTGGGCGGGCGTTTGCCTCGGACACCTCGCAGGTGAACGATCTCCTCTCTGAGCCCGAGGTCCGGAATATGCTGCCCCCGGGCGTCACGCCCATGTGGACATCCAGCCCGGTCCTGACGACCGAGGACGGGCGGGAGGCCTATCACCTGCTGGCGGTCCAGACGGAGCCGGAGCTCGCCGGCGAGGTGGTGACAGATGCCTCGGTGCAGTTCGACCGCCAGACGAACGAGCCCAAGGTGTCGATTACGATGAACTCGCGGGGGGCTCGGCAGTGGGACCGCATCACGGCGGCCAACGTGGGGAATCAAGTCTCCATTGTGCTGGACGGCATCGTGTATTCGAACGCGACGATTCAGAGCCGCATTTCGGGCGGCCGCACGGAAATCACCGGACTGGAGTCGCGCCAAGAGGCATCGGACATCGTCACGGTTCTGCAGTCCGGTCGGCTCCAGACGGACCTGAACATCATTTCCGAGCGCACCGTGGGGCCGAGCCTCGGCGAGGAGTCCACACGTGCCGGCTTCATCTCGGTTGTGTCGGGCTTCCTGCTGGTCGTGCTCTTCATGATCATGTACTACCGCACGGCTGGCGTGGTGGCCAACATTGCGCTCCTGCTCAATCTCATTCTCATCCTGGGCATTCTGGCCGGCTTCGGGGCCACGCTGACCCTGCCCGGCATCGCCGGCATCGTGCTCACCATCGGTATGGCCGTGGACGCCAACGTGCTCATTTACGACCGGGTGCGGGAGGAGCAGGCGACCGGGAAGACCCTCCGCGCCGCGATCAACGCGGGCTACGAGCAGTCCCTGAGCGCCATTCTTGATGCCAACATCACCACCTTCTTCGTGGGCGTCATCCTGTATTCCTTCGGCGTTGGGCCGATCAAAGGCTTCGCCGTGACGCTCATGGCGGGAATCCTTGCGTCGCTCTTCACCGCGATCATCGTTACGCGCATTGTCTTCGACTACCTGGTCGAGGAGCGCCGGATGAAGGTGAGCTACGGATAGGCGCCCTGTCCGCACCCCTTAGGCTGGCTTCACGACGCGACTTTTTCTTCAACGACGGATCATCATGCGTCTTTTTGAGAACGCCGATTACGCCCTCATCCCGAACCGTCGCATTGGCTATATCATCTCGGGCACGCTGCTGGTCGTCAGCATCATTTCGCTGCTGACGAAGGGCCTGGCCCTGGGCATTGACTTTCGGGGGGGCATGGAGTTTGTCGTGGGCGGCACGACCGACGTGAGCACGGTGAACGTTCGTTCTGCCCTCATCGAGACGCTGGAGGAGGAGCCCGAGGTGAAGCGGTTTGGGGAGACGGGCCACTTGATCCGGGTATCCGCGCCGGAAGCGGACATTACGATGATGGAGAACCGCGTGACCTCGGCCCTGAACGACCAGTTTACAGGTCAAGAGATTTCCATTGAGAGCACGAACGTGGTGGGGCCCCGCTTCGCCGAGGACCTGAAGCGGGGGGCCATCTACGCGGTCCTGGGGGCGCTACTGGTGATTTTCCTCTACATCATGGTGCGCTTTGAGTGGCGATACAGCCTCGGGGCGGTGGCGGCCCTGGTGCACGACGTGACAATTACGCTCGGGATTTTTTCCCTCCTGGCCGGCATCGCGCCCTTTTCCGTGCAGATCGACCAGTCGCTCATCGCCGCGTTTCTCACGATTGTCGGGTATTCGCTGAATGACACGGTGGTGGTCTTTGACCGGGTGCGAGAATACGTGAATCTATTTAAGACGGAGGCCTTCGACGTGGTCGTAAATCGATCGATCAATGCCACGCTGAGCCGGACCGTCGTCACCTCTGTGACGACCCTCATCGTGGTCACGATTCTGTTCTTCTTCGGTGGAGAGGTGCTCCGAGGCTTTTCGTTCGCGCTCATCATCGGGGTCATTATCGGGACCTATTCGTCCGTCTTTGTTGCCTCCCCGACAATCGTGGAGCTGAACCGCCGCCTCGAAAAGAGTGCCGCGTAGCGCGCGCCGTGTCGGGCGGCTGCGGGGCAGAGGTGGGGCCCATCTCTTAGAAGAGTCATCTCGACGGAGGGAGGATCCGCGTTTTTGTTGAACCGACGACGTCTGTTATGCCGGTATCTATCGTAATTGGAAGCCAGTGGGGCGATGAGGGGAAGGGGAAAATCGTAGATCTTCTGAGTCCCGACGTCGACGTCGTGGCGCGCTACCAAGGCGGGGCCAACGCGGGGCACACCATCGTGTGGGACAATGAGGACGGGCAGACCGAGGAGTTTGTGCTCCACCTCGTGCCCAGCGGCATCTTCCACGAGGGAGTGACCTGCGTCATTGGAAACGGCGTGGTGCTGGACCCGAAAGCGGTCCTGGAGGAGATCGAAAAGATTGAGTCCCTCGGCATTGACGTGGAGGGGCGGCTCAAGATCTCCCACAACGCCCACCTGATCATGCCATACCACAAGGCCATTGAGGCGGCGCAGGAGGAGGATCGGGCCTCTGCCTCCAATGACGACGAGATTGGGACGACGGGACGCGGCATTGGCCCGGCGTACACCGACAAGTTCGCGCGCACCGGCATTCGGGTGGTGGACCTGCTCGACGAGGAGGTGCTGCGCCGAAAGCTGCGCCGGTCCCTCGAAGAGAAAAACGCCATCCTGCGGGACGTGTACGACGCGGAAGCCCTGGATGTCGACCGCATCGTGGAGGAGTACGTGGAGTTCGACCAGAAGATTGACGACTACGTCACCGACACGTCTGCGTACCTGTCCAACGCGCTGGACGACGGCGCCCGCGTGCTGGCCGAGGGCGCGCAGGGATCGCTGCTGGACGTGGACTTTGGCAGCTACCCGTATGTCACCTCTAGCCACCCCACGGCGGGCGGCTGCTGTACGGGCCTGGGGGTCGCGCCTACTGAGATCGATCGTGTCCTTGGCATTGCGAAGGCCTACTGCACACGGGTAGGCAACGGGCCCTTTCCCACGGAGCTGACCGGCGAGGTTGGGGAGGCCCTGCGGGAGCAGGGGGGCGAGTTTGGGGCCACGACGGGGCGTCCCCGGCGCTGCGGCTGGCTGGACCTGGTGGCCCTGCGCTACACCTGCATGGTGAATGGCTTCAACGAGCTGGCACTCACCAAGCTCGATGTCCTCTCGGGGATGGACGAGTTGAAGGTGTGCACGGAGTATCGATACGACGGCAAGACGACTCGGCGCTTCCCCAGCGAGCCGCAGAACCTGTCCCGCGTGGAGCCACTTTACGAGTCCCTCCCCGGCTGGGAAGCCGACATCTCCGACGTGCGCCACGTGGCGGACCTCCCGACGGCGGCGCGAGACTACCTCGGGTTCATCGAGGACTACCTCGACGTGGACATCGGCCTAGTCTCCAACGGCCCGCGCCGTAGTCAAATTATCACGGACGTGCAGCCCGCCCCCGCGGCGTAGGAGAAGACAACTGGGCCCGTGATGCCAGCGTCCCGGCGCGTGGAGGGGCGCTCCTACTGGTGTGCCGCCGGACGGCGGCCTCCTCATCAACAACCCGACGGTGCCCATGGACGCCTACCGCTGGTCGGTGCGACTGAAGCTCGGGCTGATCGTCTTTGCGGTCGGCATCGCCGTGGCGTCGCTCTGGTACACCCAGCGCTTTGTCGATCGGCTGCAGGAGCGCGAACAGGCCGTGATTCAGCTCTGGGCCGATGCCCTGGAGCAGGTCGTGCAGACCCAGCAGGCCGCGAATCCCTATCGTCAAGAGTTTCGCCGGCTGGACTCCTTCTTGCAAACCCTGGAGCGTCGCCCCGCCGCGGACACCCTGTCCGCCGATCGCCTCGCGGCCTTCCGAGACGCGGTGGGCTGGGCCCAGGCGATGCCGCCGACCCGAGAGTTCAACTTTATCCTCAACGAGATCCTCGAGCCAAACCAGTTCGAGGTGCCGGCGGTCATCACCGACTCGACGCGTCGCCGGCCCATCTCGTGGCAAAACGTGGGCGTGCCGGACACTGTTGGGGCGCTTTCGGCCGACGACTCCGTGGAGGCCATGGCGCGCCTGCAGGGCGAGTTGGACGAGATGAAGTCTGCGTTCGACCCGATTCCGATCCAGATCGACGTGTCCGACGTCCCGGGCGGCGCGGCCGGCACCGGCACAGGGGGGCGGCTCACGCAGTACGTCTTCTACGACGAGTCCGCCCTCATCACCGAGCTGCGCGTGTTTCCCTGGGTGCAGCTGGTGTTTGTGGGCCTCTTCGTAATGGTGGGCTACTTTGGGTTTTCGTACATCCGCCGCAGCGAGCAGAGCAGCCTGTGGATGGGCATGGCCCGGGAGGCGGCCCACCAGCTGGGCACGCCACTCTCCAGCCTGATGGGCTGGATTGAAATGCTGCGCACCCCGGACCTTGACCCAGAGCACCGCGAGCGCGCCCTGACGGAGATCGAGAACGACGTGGAACGGCTCCAGCGGGTGGCCGATCGGTTTTCGGACATCGGGTCGCAGCCGAAGCTCGAACGCTGTGACCTGGTGCCCATCGTGGAACAGACGGCCCACTACCTCCGCCGCCGCATTCCGCAGCAGGGCCAGTCGATCGCGCTGTCGGTTGATCTGCCCGACGATCTCCACGCGAAGGCAAACGAGGAGCTCTTTGCGTGGGTGCTGGAGAACCTCCTCAAAAATGCCCTCGACGCCATCGAGGACGACGAGGGATCCATTACGGTCACCGGTGGGACGGCGGACGGCGACATTCGCATTGAGGTGCAAGACACCGGGCAGGGCATCGACCGCCAGCAGTGGAAAAACATCTTCCGTCCCGGCTATAGCACCAAGCAGCGAGGATGGGGGCTGGGGCTCAGTCTTGCGCGGCGCGTCGTAGAGAGCTACCACGGTGGGAGCCTTACGCTCGTGTCGTCCACCGTGGGGGAGGGGTCGACCTTCCGCATCCAAATCCCGGCGGCCGACGAGGGATAACCCTACGGCCGCACGCGGGCCCGCAGCGAGTCGGTTGAAAGACTGGGGGCCACCACGACGAAGATATTGGCCCCGTCCCGCCAGAGGAGGCCGGCGGGAGGGGAGTGCTCGGTGGTGACGAGCTGATTGCGCTGCCCAAGGGCCGTGCGAACCTGGGTGTCCAGCGTAGCCGCGCCGTCGAGCCGGTCGACGAGGGCGTAGTTGTAGAGGAAGACGGCGATGCGCGCGCCGTCCGCTGTGTTCGCGTACACCGCCACCGGGACCTCGGTATTGCCGGTGGCCTGGAGTCGACCCACGCCTTCAAGCTGCGCGTCTTCGATGGTGGGGAGGCGGATCTCGCGGCCCCAGGTGGAGTCCAGGTGCGCCTCCGCCTCGGCGCGTCGGGAGGTGGCCCGCTCGGTCGTCACGGCACCGGCCTGCCCGGCAGAGAAGGCCACCAGACTTGGGGCCGTGGAGGCGGTGGCGGAGGTCGACGACGTGCCGGTGAGGTACGACACGCCAAGGCCGCCGGCCAGGACGAGCGCGCCCAGAAGCAGAACGAAAAGCAGGACTCGGGGCCGAGGGCGTGAGGTAAGCCCGTCGAGACCCCTCCCTGAATCCTCCTCGGACGCGGTCGACGAGTCGGACGGGGACGAGGGGTTCTTCTCCGTCGCCGTCGACGATGAGGACTGCAGCGTTGAGCGGAGTTCAGCGCGGAGCGAGCTGGGCACTGGGGCGAACCGCTCCCGCAGGAAGTCGCGCACGGCGTCCTGCAGGGCCTCGTCGGAGAGGCTGCGGTCGATGAGGTCGGCCTCGGGGGCCGACAGCACGCCCCGCAGCTTTTCTCGCAGGAGCGGAAGGGGTTTGGGGGGCGACGTGCCCTCGGTCGCCTGGGGGAGACGCTCGGCGCGAATGGAGTCCGCGGCCCCGATGGCGCTGAGGGAAAGCGCGAGTCGCTCCGAGGCCGTGCAGGTTGCGAGGGCCACGGGCAGGGTATTTTGGAGGAGACGCTCCGCAACCTCGCGCCGGAGCGCATCGGGAGAAGACGTGGACGTGTCGGGGGCCGCTGGGGCGTCGGTCTCCAAAGCACCCTCCGCGGCTTCCTGGAGGAGGAGACCAAGCCAGTCGTCTAGAGACTCGGGCCGCGGGTCGGCTGGGGCGTCAGCGACCCGCTCGTAGACGCGGACGAGCAGTGCCGGGGCGGTCTCGGGCCCTACCAGCATGCACGCGAGGGGATAGAGCGTGTCCAGATCGTCCAGGGGGGCGGGAAGGTCCGGAGACGTGGAGGCGAGGGCCATGAGGACGGAAGACGCTCGGCGAGAGCATGGGGCGCGACCGGGGACTAGGAGTCTTCGGAGGATCCGTCGAACACAATCTTAACGGAATCGCCCTTTCGTATGTCGAGCAGCTCGGCGCCGTTCCCCCCATTGGCCGCAATCTCGAGGTGCCCGCTGCTTCCGAAGAGAAGCAGGGGGTCCCCCTCGGGCACCGCCCCGTACGTGGGGTGAAGCGCCTCCAGCGTGGTGGTGCCGGCGTAGGCCTTTAGTGGCGGAAAGGCGTCGAGGGCCGGCGCAGCGTTTTCCAGGCCGGCGGCCTTGGCCAGGGTCGAGCGCCGGATGTTTGTGATGCAATTCCCAAAGTGATCGACGTGCACCACCCATCCCTGCACGGTCTCGTTGGCGGTGGAGGGCTGGGCCCACCGGAGCGGCTCCAGTGTGTCGATCGACGTCCCAAGCGCCTCCACAGACTGTCCATCGACAAGGTGCGCCGCGGCGGGCGCGAAAATGTCCCGTCCATGGAAGGTGGTGCTGGGCGACGCGTCCCGCCAAAAGGCGGGGTCGTCGAGCTCCACCATCGCCTCCGGAGTCGCCTGGTCGAGCACGAGGGGGAACACCCCGTTGTCCGGCCCCACAAACCAGTGCCCCTCCGCGCGTAGGGCGACGGCCCGTCGGTCGGTCCCCACGCCCGGATCCACCACCACCAGATGCACGGAGCCATCCGGAAAATACGGCCAGGCTGATCGCAGCACGAAGGCAGCCTCCATCACATCCTGCGGGTCGATGGCGTGGGTGACGTCCACCAGCCGAGCGTCCGGGCAGATGGAGAGCATCGTCCCCCGCATCGCCGGCACGTACGCGTCCTCGGTGCCAAAGTCTGTCGTGATGGTGATAATTGGAGGAGAGGGTGTAGCGGGAGCAGCCATGAGCGGGAGGGGTTGAGAAAAGAGCGCCGGCGACCGGGGCGTCGGGCCGACGAACTCGGGCAGTCAATTGTGAGTGTACAAACTGCGCGGGGCGATGTGTAGGCCCCGGTCCGCGAAGAGAAACAATTTGGCGGGATTTAGGAGTTGATTCGTCGAGCCGGGACAGTGTGCCCGGGATCGTCTGTCTCCAATCGCGGGGCCTATCCATGTCCTCCTCCGAGTCCGCAGGACCGGATTCCGAGACGTCCGACCGCGTCGTCAGCGACCGGGGGCGTGCCGCCGTTGACCGGTTCGTCTCGCTCTGGGGAGAGATGGCGTCCACCTGGGGCATCAACCGCACAATGGCCAAGATTCACGCGCTCCTCTACTGCGCGAGGCAGCCCCTCAATACCGACCAGATCATGGACCGGCTCGACGTGAGCCGCGGGAACGTGAACATGAACCTCCGGTCCCTGGTCGACTGGAACCTGGTGGACAAAACGCACCGCTCAGGCTCCCGCAAGGACTTTTACCACGCGGAGACGGACGTGTGGCAAATCACCGCCCGCATCATTGAGGAGCGCCAGCGACGGGAGGTTCATCCCGTACGTTCCCAGCTCGAGGATTGTGCGGGCCTGCTGGTTCCGCAGGACGACTCGATCGAGGACCGACCGGAGGCAGAGCAGGAGCTCCATCGGCGGTTTACCAACCTGATCGAGCTTCTGAAGGTCCTCGAAGGGGTCTCGGAAGCCCTCCTTCCGCTCGTCCGCAACCAGAACGTCGATCAGATCAAGCAACTGCTCGACGTGGCGCTCCGCCTGGGCAATCCCGACGCCGGCGAGACGCCGGCAGACCCTTCTCCATAGGGCCTCTGACGCGCTTTCATGACCACGACCAACGACATTGGGGACCGGGGCGAAGAGATCGCCGCCGCACACCTCGATGACGCAGGGTACCGGATTCTGGCCCGCAACTACCGCCACCAGCGCCATGAGGTGGATCTTGTGTGCGAGGACCCGGACGGGGACGAGTTTGTGTTCGTGGAGGTGAAAACCCGAAGCGGCACCGAGTTCGGAGTGCCGGAAGCGTCAATCACGGAGGAGAAGCGGCAGTCGCTGCGTGCGGCGGCGCGCGGCTACCTGCACGGTGAAGAGGCCGAGGGCGCCCCTGCGCGGTTCGACGTGGTGGCCATCATGCTGACGGACGGCAGCCCGGAGGTCCGTCACTACGAAAATGCCTTCTGGGCCTGAGGGATCAGTCGCCTATTCCGGCGGCTTGTACTCTCGGGGCAGGCGCTCGGACATACGGGCCGTAAAGGCGAAGTACTGGTAAAGGGTCGCGCCGTACGGCTCCACTATTTCTCCGGACGGGTCGACGTGGACAGGGTGCTCGTTCAGCTCGATCTGTGAGGTCTGGTGGTCGCGGGGTGTGCGGCGGCGTAGGTCTCCCCACTCGAGATAAGCCTCCCGTTCCGGCTCGCCACGGTACACTACTTCGAGGCGGTCGTGGGCATTGAGGTGGTAGGTGGAGTCGGGGCCCGGCTCCAGGACGCGGTCGCGGCTCGTGGGGAGGCGGTCGGCCCGGCTCGTGTACCGGAAGGCGGAGGCGCGTGGTAATCGGTAGAGGGCGAACTGCTCCTCGTCGAGGCGATCGTCGATGAGCGCCCGCAGGAAATGACGAAGAGACCCCCGATACGCCTCCCGCCGATTTTGTCGCCACCGATTGGCCTCCGCGGAGTCGCGCGGCGTCAGCGACTCGAAAAGGGGTTCGCCGTCCCACCGCACCACCGATCCCCGCTCCTCAAATTCCTTCAGGAAGTAGGTAAGGCGGTACCCGAGGGCGCGATTCTCAATCACGAGGGGCTTCTCGGCCCATGCTTCAAACCGCCCCCACCACTTGTCCTCAAAGCGGAGCACCTCGGGGTTGACGAGCGTGCACTGCTCAGCCCGCTCGGTTTGCCCTACGAACAGGTCTTTGAAGTGGCGCAGGCGCTCGTGCCACTCCGGATTCCGCTCTGCCGACACCGTGACCGGCG
>Ga0207753_1000958_pt1 | contig 10354 bp, 8 predicted proteins | sample PonA233FremontCA_2_FD_187273 | JGI IMG/M metagenome (GOLD analysis project Ga0207753, IMG submission 187273) | Salt pond sediment microbial community from Fremont, CA, USA - Pond A23 Sediment 3 (SPAdes) | ecosystem: Environmental > Aquatic > Non-marine Saline and Alkaline > Saline | place: USA...
CGGGTCGACGGCCGCGATCGCGGGCTGCTCGACCGACGACGGGGCCAATACCGGTACGAGCACCGATGCCGGCGGCGACGTCGACGGCGGGACTCCGTCGGTGTCGGGCACCTACGACACCGTCTCGCCCTCGTCGTTCTCGACGCTGAACCCGCTGTACAACACCAGCTCCCGCGCGGGGACCGCGATCGGCCGCGTCCTCGATCAGGGGTACACCTTCGACGACGACGGGGAGTACGTCCCGCTCCTGTACGATCTGTCGACCGACGACGAGGGGTCGGTGTGGGTGTTCGACGTTCGCGAGGGGCTGTCGTTCGGCGAGCCGTACGGGGACGTCACCGCCGAGAGTTTCGTCTACCAGATCCGGGAGCTCCACCAGACCGACTGGGCGGCGACGGCGCAGTCGGGCAGTTGGGACGGAGTGACCGTCGAGGAGACCGGCGAGTACCAGTTCCAGGCCGAGCTGCCGGAGCCACAGCTCCTGTGGCCGGAGTCGTACGACCCGCTCCTGTACCCGATCCCCACGGATCTCGTCGCGCCGTACGTCGACGAGGAAGATGCGGAGGGGCTCGAACAGGACGAGGAGCTGCTGGAGTTGACGTTCACCGGGAATCTCGGCGGGTTCGTGTTGGACGGCTGGGAGCGCGGCTCGGGGACGACCTACACCCGGAACGACGACTACTACCTCCGAACGATCGACGAGGGCCCCGACCTGTTCTCGAACGCGCCGTACTTCGAGGGCGCGTCGATCAGCGTGGTCGAGGAACGGGCCTCGCGGCTGGGCGCCTTAGAGACCGGCGAGGCCGACTCCGCGGGGATCCCTCCCGAGCGGTTCTCGGAGTTCGAGGGGAAGTCGCAGGTCAGCACCTACCGGATCCCACAGCCGTACAACCGAATCCTGTCGGTCAACATGCGGGACAACGGGTGGAACGCCGGCCCGGGGAACCTCTTCCGGTACGTGGAGTTCCGGCAGGGGCTCGCCGCCGCGATCGACAAACGGGGGCTGATCGACGGGATCTACCGCGGGCTCGCGCAGCCGCACTACACGTGGCAGCCGTCGTGGTCCGACTGGTACCCCGGCGACGACGCGGTGGCACAGTTCGGGACCGGCGACCGGTACGGCGGGGAGGTGGCCCGCGGGCTCGTCGAGGACGCGATCGGCCGCTCGGAGTACGACTACCGCTTCGACGGGGAGACGCTCGTCACCCCAGAGGGCGACACGGTGGCCTTGGACCTGTACCACCTCGCTGGCGGGGAGACCTCACAGCTCATCGCGGAGTTCATCGCCGAGGAGTTCGGCGAACGCCTGGGCATCGACGTCACGGTCGAGGCGATCGACGGGACCCGGTTCCAGGACGGCTACTGGACCGCACAACCGCAGGGCGGCACTGCGACGGTCGACGGCGAGGAGGTCACCTGGGACCGGCCGACGCCGAACAACCCCGGGCCGCGGGACGTCACCAGCGCCGAGTCGTGGGACATGTCGATCGTCTACGGGCTGAACACCTTCCCACAGAACCCGCTGACGAACGCGACCTTCTTCGACGGCGCGAACTCGTTTTACAACCCCGTCGGCTACTACCCCGGGTTCGACGCCACCGGTATCTTCGAGCGGGCGCGACAGGCCGACACGCGGGCGGAGCTCCGAGAACCGTTCGCCGAACTGTTCCGGAACCTCGCGACGGAGCAGCCCTACGTCATGCTCGTCTTTGGGGACGACCTCGTCGGCTACAACCCCGACCTCGTCGGACCGACCGAGAACTTCTTCAACGGCTGGGACTCCCCGGCGTGGTACTTCGATGGGTGACGCGTCACGACCCTCCGAACGACGACGCCGAAACCGACCGCCCGGCGCTCCGCGACCATGGGATTAGCGAGATACGTCGCGCTCCGGCTCGGGTGGGCCGCGGTGGTGTCGCTCGTCATCGTCACCGTCACGTTCGGCCTCCTGGCGGCCGCCCCTAACCCCTCGGTGCAGGAGGCCGCGACGCAGGCCGCCCTGGAGGGTGGTGATCCGCAGGAGGCCGTCGAGCGGGAGCGCCAGCTCCGCGGGCTGGACGAACCCCTCCACGTCCGGTATCTGGACTTTCTCACCAGCATCTACACCCTGGAGTGGGGGTGGTCGGAGTACCGGAGCCAGCCGGTGACGACGGCGCTGCTCGACGCGGTGTGGTACACCGCCCAGTACTCGGTCCCGTGGACGATCCTGACCGTCGTGTTGGGGCCGCTGATCGGCGTGTACTCCGCGGCGAACATGTACACCTGGCGCGACCACGCCGCGACCGGCTTCGCCTTTTTCGGGTACGCCATCCCGAACTTCTTTTTCGGGATCATCCTCCTCCTGATCTTCGGGGTGTGGCTCGAGTGGATCCCGATCGTCTACCGGACCGACGTCCCACCCGTCAGCCTCGCGAACGCCCGCCAGCTCGCGGTCCCGGTGTTCGTGCTCGTGACGGGATCGATCGGCGCGATAATGCGGGTCGCCAGGAACGAGTCCGCGGCGTTCCAGAACGCGACGTTCATGAAGACCGCCAGGGCGAAGGGGGTCTCCCCGCTCCGAGCGTACGCGTATCACGTGATGCGCCCGACCTTGGTGCCGCTGTCGACGACGCTCGTCGGCCAGCTACTCGCGGTCTTCCTCGGCTCCTCGCTGTTGGTGGAGGTCGTCTTCGGGATCCCCGGGCTCGGTCGGCTCACGTTCAACGCCCTGGTCGCACAGGACACCAACCTCGTCCTCGGGTCGACGTTGCTCTTCACGTTCCTCGCGGTCGTGGGGAACCTGTTGGAGGACCTCGCGTTCACCGTGCTCGATCCGCGGATCAGCTACGACGACAGGGAACTATGAGTACGGACGCCGACGGAGACGCCGGGATGGACGGGCCGACCCGGTTCGACCAGGTCGACTGGGAAGCCTACGCCGACGGGCGGACGACGCGCGTCTCGATCAACACGAAGCTGTTCGCGCTCACGGTCGCCCCGGTGCTCGCGCTCGCGGGCTACGACTGGTACGCCGTCGGCGAGCGGGCGGCCACCTTCGAGACGCTGGGTCGGGACGCCGGGGTGGCGTGGCTCTTCGAGCCGCTCGGGATCGACTTCGCGCTCACGACCGTCGACTACGCCTTCGGGGTCACGCTCCTGCTGTTCGTGTGGTATCTGGTCGTGCCGCTGTACCAGCACCCGCGGATCACGGCGTACTACTGGCGGCGGTTCAGCCGGAACCGCCCCGCCCTGGTGAGCCTCGGGTGGCTGTCCGTGGTGTTCGTCGGCGGGCTCTTCGGCCCGCTCGTGTTGAACGCCCCCGAACAGAACGTGCTGGCGGGGCACCAGCCGCCCGTCGGACTCGCCGTCAACGACGCCAACGTCGCCCAGTGCGTCGGCGAGGTCGTCGACGGCCGGTGTCGCGGCACCTGGCAGTATCCGCTGGGAACCACACGGGGCGGGATCGGCGTGTTCAAAGGCGTCGTCTACGGGATGACCGTAAGCACGCAGATCGCGTTCATCACGACCACCATCGTCGCGGCCACGGGCGTCGCCGTCGGGACGGTGAGCGCGTACGCCGGCGGGTGGGTCGACGAGATCGCGATGCGCGCGGTCGACATCGTGCTGTCGTTCCCCACGCTGCTCTTCTTCCTGCTGATCCTCTACGTCTACGGCGCGGGGCTCGGGACGTTCATCGTCGTCTTCTCGGCGTTCGGATGGGGCGGCACCGCGCGGTACGTCCGGAGCAAGGCGCTGTCGGTCTCCGAGGAGGAGTTCGTGAGGGCGGGCCGGCTGAGCGGCGCGAGCACCCGCCGGATCGTGCGCCGTCACGTCGTCCCCAACACCGCGAGCAGCATCATCACCCAGCTCACCCTGTTGATTCCGGGCTTTCTGCTCGCGGAGGCACAGCTCGCGTTCCTGGGACTCGGCGCGTCGGGCATCACCTCGTGGGGGCAGCTGATCGCGGCCGGCCGGAGCGACCTCGCGTTTGCGCCGTGGATCGTGCTGGCTCCGGGGCTCGTGCTCTTTCTCACCATCCTCGCGTGCAACTTCCTCGGCGACGCCCTGCTCGACGCGGTCGATCCCGAGGCCACGACGGAGGCAGACCGATGACCGACGGCGAGCCGCTGCTCCGCGTGGAGGGCCTTCGGACCACGTTCGACACCGACGCGGGGGAGTTGGTCGCGGTCGACGGCGTCGACTTCGAGGTCCGGGCGGGCGAGACCGTGTGTCTGGTGGGCGAGTCGGGGTCCGGCAAGACCGTCGCGGTCGAGTCGATCACGGGACTCGTCGACCAGCCGCCCGGGCGGATCGAGGGCAGCGTCCGGTTCCGCGGGACGGAGCTCACCGACCTCCCCGACGCGCAGCTCCGGAGCCACAGGGGCGCGTCGATCGCGTACGTCTTCCAGAACCCGCAGGACGCGCTGAACCACTGTTACACCGTCGGGTGGCAGCTGATCGAGGCGGTGCGGGTCCACGAGGACGTGTCGAAATCGGTCGCGCGGGCCCGCGCGATCGACCTCCTCGACACGGTGGGGCTCGCCGACCCCGCGGGCCGGATGGACGCGTACCCACACCAGCTGTCCGGCGGGGAGAAACAGCGGGTGATGATCGCCATGGCACTGGTTCCGGAGCCGGACCTGCTGGTGGCCGACGAGCCCACCACCGCCCTCGACGTCACGGTCCAGGCGGGGATCCTCCGGCTGCTCGACGACCTGCAGGCGGAGTACGGGATGGGCGTCCTGTTCGTGACGCACGACCTCGCGACCGTGAGCCGGATCGCCGACCGGGTGGTGGTGCTCTACGCGGGAAAGGTCATGGAGCGCGGCGGCGTCTTCGACGTCTTCGAGCGGCCGGCGCACCCGTACACTCGGAAGTTGTTGGCGTGTCTCCCGGGTGCGGGCGGCGTCGACGCCGCCGGCGGGGCCGCACGCGGCGGGATCGGCGGCTCGCTCCCGGACCCCACCGCCCCACCCGACGGCTGTCGGTTCGCGCCGCGGTGTGACTACGCGGTGACGTCGTGTTCGGTCGGTGACCAGCCCCCGGCGGTCGAGTTGGCCGAGGGCCACGCCGTCTCGTGTGTCCACTACGACGCCGGCGACGACCCAACGGTGCTTGCGGACGTGTCGCGGCCGTCAGCCGGGGCGGAGCCCGCACCCTCGGAGGACGCGATCGACGATGAGTGATCCCGGGGACGCCCGTCTCGTACCGCGAATCGCAGCCGACGGGGGGTCGAAACCGGCGGGAGGAAGCGAGAGGAACTCCGATGCGGAGCCGCTGCTGTCGGTGCGGGGGCTGAAGAAGCATTACACCTCCTCTCGCGGTGGGTTCCTGTCGCGGGAGACCACGCGGGTCAGGGCGGTCGACGGCATCGACTTCGACGTCCGGCGCGGGGAGGCGCTCGGACTCGTCGGGGAGTCGGGGTGCGGGAAGTCGACGACCGCGTCGTCGATCCTGCGGCTGACCGAGCCCACGGCCGGCGAGGTGGTGTTCAACGGCGGCGGCCGCGCCGGGGCGGGCCGGAACGACGACGGCACCCACCCCAACGACGTGACCCGCTTCGGGAAGCGGGAGCTGAAATCGTTCCGGCGGGACGCACAGCTCATTTTCCAGGACCCGACGTCGAGTTTCGACCCGCGTATGTCGGTCGGGGCGTCGATCGCGGAGCCGCTCTCGGTGCACGGGATGACCGACCGGCGGCGGCAGCGGGTCATCGTCGAGGACCTGCTCGGCCGGGTCGGGCTCTCGGCGACGGACTACGACCGGTATCCACACGAGTTCTCGGGCGGGCAGAAACAGCGGCTCGCGTTGGCCCGAGCCTTGGTGCTCGACCCCGACCTCCTCGTGGCCGACGAGCCGGTGTCGGCGCTCGACGTGTCGGTCCAGGCCGACATCCTCGCGCTGATCGACGACCTCCGGTCGGAGTTCGGGCTCTCGGTGCTTCTGATCAGTCACGACATCTCGGTCGTGCGGGAGCTCTGCGACCGGGTCGCGGTCATGTACCTCGGCGAGATCGTGGAGGCCGGCCCCACATCGGCGGTGTTCGAGAATCCCCGGCATCCGTACACCGAGGCGTTGCTGTCGGCGGTTCCGACCCCGGACCCGCGGTCCCGGAGCGGCCACATCGAGCTGACCGGGACCGTTCCGAGCCCGTCGGATCCGCCGGAGGGCTGTCGGTTCCACACCCGGTGTCACCGGGTCGTCCAGCCCGAGGGGATCGATCTGGACCGGGCCGTGTGGCGCCGTCTGCTGGACTTCCGTGACCGGGTCGTCGCCGGGGAGGTCGACGCCGAGTCGGTCCGCGAACGGCTCCGGGCCGGCGGGGATGGCCGGACGAGCGCGGGACGCGGTGCCGGCGCCGAATCGGGTCCCGACCGGTCGGCCGGGACCGACCCCGTCCGCATCAGGCAGGCGCACGACCTGCCGGAGACGCTGTCCGACCGGGACGCAGAGCGGACGCTGGCCGACGCCGTCGACGCGCTGCTCGACGGCGACGACGACCGGGCGGCGGCGCTCCTCGAAACCGGGTTCACGACGCCGTGTGCGGAGACCGCTCCCGAGTTCACGACGCACGGGCCGGATCACAGGGCGGCGTGCATCCGACACCGCCCGGAGTTCTCGGGGTTCGAGGGCTGATCACCCCGTAACCGGGCTCGTGCGGATCGATGCGGACGGAGCACCGCACGCTCCCCGTCCGTCGCCGTGGGTCACGTCAGGAGCCGGCGGGAGAGTGGTACGAACGCCCCCCGACCGAACGGGTGTGACAGGCGGTTCGGACGGACTCCGGACGCCGGACCCGAGCGTATCGCCGGAGGGCGGGGCGCTCACCGCGCCGTGCCGACCGTCGTCGGGGACGGCGTCGACGTCGCTGCGTGACACGAGTGCGGTGTCCCGCACGGTGGGTCCCCCGCCGTCGCGGACCGCCCGATCCGTCGACCGGTCCCGGCGGCGCCGCTACCGCCGCGCCGCGTCGACGATTCCCGCGGTCTGACCCGCCGCGACCAGCCCGAACGCCGGCCCGACGAGCGGCTCTCCCGGGGTCGAGAGCGTCCAGACGAAAAGCGCCGCGCCCGCGACGGCGACGGCGGCGCCGCCCGCGTACACGATCGCGGCGTCGGGGAGTTCCCGGGCGGTGTACGCGAGCCCCGCGGCGGGGAGCACCATCCACCCGACCAGGCTCACTCCGAGGAGCGCCGCCCCGGCGAACGGGCCGACGAAGCCCGCGATGCCGGCGAGCGTGATCGCCAGCCCCGCGACGAGGACCGCCCGCCACGCCCGCAACGCGCCGTAGGCCATCTCCCGCCACCCCGTGAGGAGGAAGAAGGCGATGAACCCCGCCATCACGAGGTGAGCGATCAGCAACCCCGCGGTTTGGAGCCGTCCCACGGTCGCGGCCCCGGCGGCGATCCACGCCGCCGGGATCAACACGACCGGCCCGAACCGACGTACTGGCCCGAACACGCCGGCGGCTACGCCGAACCCATACATAAACGCACGGTGTCCGGCGGAAGTGGTCCCGGCGGCTTGCGGCCGTCGCCCGCAGTCAAGTCTCCGGCTCGACTCGCTCCGCGCGTTCGGCTGCGGCGGCCCAGGGCGCCGTGACGTGGCCGATGGTGTCGCTAACGGTGGAGTCGGGGCGAACGTCGCGGCTTACCCCGATCAACCCGGTTAAACGAGTAATTAACTATTAGTATCCGGGTGGACGGGCGGGTATGGGCGCCGATACCGCAACACTGTTCAACTGTGCCGCGTGCGACGCGGAACTACCCGTGGCGGCCGTACAGTACGACGACCTCGGCTACCCGGAGTGCCCGGAGTGTTCGGCGCGGACCGGTCCGCTCGCGAGCGTCGAGGCCGAGGAGCCGACCGGCGGCGTCGCGAACTGACCCGGTTGCGGGCCGCCGCGAGCGGCTCGCCACCGGTCCCGTCGTCGGTGAGATTCCGCGCCGAGATCGGGCGTGACCACCACCAGGGGATATACGTTCCGAGCGTCCGTACCACGGATATGGAGTGGACACAGTCCAGAGACGACGGCGACCTCGTCGAGTGGACCCGCGAGGACGGGTTCGCTACGCTGCGGCGCCGGCGCCGCCCGGACGGCGAGTGGGTGGTCAGGCTGGATCGGTTGCACCAGGCGCCGGGCGGGCGGGCGTACCGGTGTGAGCGCGTCGCCGACGAGTCGGCGGCCGTCGCGCTGATCGACGACTGGAAGTCGGCGTCGGGTGGTGAGGCCGGCGCTCCGGAGTCGGCGGAGTAGACCGCCTGCGTCGGACGGTCGGGCTGGCGGCGTCGGCTACTCCTGGAGCCGCTCGGTCGTCTCGATCAGCGGGTGGCGCCCGTAGTCCACCACCTCGATGTCGTCGATCGAGTACAGCCCCTCCTTCTCGGCGGTGCGCTGCATCCCGAGTTCCACCCGCTCGTCGAGTACGATCGTGGAGGCGTCCATCTCCTCGATGCCGAGTTGCGCGGCCGCCATCACCCGGTGGTGGCCGTCGGCCAGGATCAGATCCCCCGCGTTGTCGATGACCACAAGCGGTTCCGCGAGCCCTCGCTCGAGTTCGTACTGTCGCCCTTCGAGTTCGTCCGCGTAGACCCGATCCTGGGTGGGCGTGAGCCGATCCAACTCGATCCGTCGGTGTTCCTTCCGGAGGGAAACGCCGTGGATCTGTTCGAGGGTCCGCATCAGCTTCCCGACCTTCTCCGGCGTCGCGCGCTCGATCTGTGACCGGACCACGTCGGTGTTCGAGATGATGCCGACCAGGTTGTCGGCGTCGTCGACCACCGGGAGCTTCTGGACCCCCGACCGGAGGATCACCCGCGCGGCGTCGATCACGTTCATGTCCGGGTGGCCGACGATGATGTCCTCCGACATCAGGGTGAAGATCGGCGCGTCGTCGTCGACCAGAAGCAGGTCGCTCGCGGTCACGAACCCCTGAACTTTCCGCCCCTCCGAGACGGGGAACCCGTTGTGGCCCTCGTTTTCCTTGATGCGCCGTGCCACGTCGGCGACGGTGTCGGTGGGCGAGACGGTCTGCACCTCGCGGGTCATGTACTCCGAGACTTCCGGCCTCGTGGTCATTACGGGTGCTTCGTGGCCGCACCGCAAAAGCGTGCTCCCGGACGACGCCCGCGGGCTACCGGTCCCACTCCTCGAAGGGGAACTCGAACGCCCACCCGGAGTCACGGTCGTCGGCGCCGAGAAGCGTGGTCGCGTCCTCAAGCGTCTCGAAGAGCCGGCCCGCGACGACGTCGGTCACGACCTCGGTCAGCGCCGCCTCGGAGTCGTCGTCGGCGTCGCCCAGGATCCCGAGCGACACCTGCGCGCCCGCCATGTCCGCGTGGCCGCCGGCGCTACCGATGGTTCCCAACGCGTCCCGGAGCGTCTCGCCGAGGTCGACGTCCGTCCCGCGGGCGCGCCCGGAGACGTAGATGGTGCCGTCCTTGTACCCGTAGACCACCGTGATCCGGATCCCTTCCATGTTCAGCAGTCGGTCGGCCGCCTGTGCGAGCGCGTCGCGGTCGCGGATCGAGCCAACGTTCGAGACGAGGGCATCGCCGCGAACGTCGCGGTTGCCGATCGCCAGCGACAGCGTTTCGATCACTTCCGGCGTCATACTCGGTGACTCGATGCGCTCCAGCGTCGGGAGGTCGGCGTGGAGCACCAGCCACGCCGCCGCCTCGAAGTCCGCGACCGAGACCTCGCGCGTGAAGTCGTCCGTGTCGACCCGGACGCCGAAGAGCAGGGCGGTCGCGAGCGGCGTCCCGGGGTCGATGCCCGTCCGGATGAGGTAATCCGAGACGAGCGTGCTGGTCGCGCCGATGTCGTGGCGCAGGTCGACGAAGTGCGCCTCGACGGGGGCCCGCGGCGGGTGGTGGTCGACCACGATGTCGACCGTGGTGTCCTCGGGAAGCCCGTCGTTGATGCCCGGCCGGGAGTGGTCGACCAGGGCGACGCCCCCGTACTCGGCGACGGTCTCGGCGTCGTCGAGCGCCACCAAGTCGATATCGAGCAGGTTCACCATGGCGCGGTTCTCCTGGTGGGAGATGTTCCCGAAGTAGCAGGCGTCCGCCGACACCCCGGCGCGCTCCGCCACCCGGACGAGCCCGAGCGCGCTCGCGATCGCGTCGGGGTCGGGGTTGTCGTGCATGACGACCGCGAGCCGGCCCTCGATCCGTCGGAGCGTGGTGTGGAGTCGATGGACCCGCGCCGCGCCCGGATCGGTCGTGAGTTCGGTCACCCGGTCGACGAGGATCCGGTCGGCGTCGATCACCCGATCCGCGACCGCGGCGACGCGGGACGCCACCGCCGGGTCGGCGTCGGGGCCGACGTATACTGCGAGGTACGCGTCCGGGTAGGCGTCGCGGGCCGCGGCCG
>Ga0207753_1000959_pt1 | contig 10348 bp, 11 predicted proteins | sample PonA233FremontCA_2_FD_187273 | JGI IMG/M metagenome (GOLD analysis project Ga0207753, IMG submission 187273) | Salt pond sediment microbial community from Fremont, CA, USA - Pond A23 Sediment 3 (SPAdes) | ecosystem: Environmental > Aquatic > Non-marine Saline and Alkaline > Saline | place: USA...
CCGGCTCTGACCTCCCGTCGTACCTGTCTGCGTGTTTTCGACGAAGAGAGTAGTGTTGATGACGACAGCAATACCAACAACAAGAAATGCGAGGACTATCGCCCCAACAAAAAGCAATTGTGCGCGGTCTTGGCGGGCTACCATACGGTAAGACGCACCTCCACAACGTTGTACACCGGTCCTTCAACCGCATTCGGAATCGGATAGTACGCCTCACTGTTGGGGTCGGTCCTGTACTCCCAGAGTTCGGCAGTGCCGGTCTTTCCGGACGTCAGCGTCTGATTGTCATACAGTGTCACGGTGTAGCTTGCGGTCACGGCACCCTCCGCAGGTTGGCCACGGTAGACCATGGGTACGCGGCCACGGTCATCAGTTGCGTTCGCACCGAGGTAAAGAACCTCGATATTGTAGAGTCTCGAACGCTGGCTGAACGTTATATTGAGTATGTTCCCGAATATTCCCGGTGGTTCGGTAGTTCCATAGCCGACGCTTGGGTTCTGTCCCCCCTCAAATGTCCTGCTTTCGGGGATCCAGTGTCGGGCATAGTACGAGATGTCTGTCGTCTCGTTGCTGTTGACGATTACTAGCGTGTCGCTTGCCTGTGCTCGGAGGTCTTCCCGAACATCGGGGTCAACACCGCTTGAGGTGGTCGGAGTAATGATGATTGACTGGAGAGCGAATAGGAGTGCCATAACGACGATAACGCTTCCTGCGATGGCTTCGAGGCTGTACGCTTGGCCGCGGCTCGTTCCCGACATAGTCACCACACCCTCACAACCAGCTGGCAGGCGGGGTCACAGCTGCCGTCTCCAATTGTGACAAGCCGTACTGCCTTTCCAAAGGTACGTCCTGTAGTGTCCCGCCCAGCAGTGAGAGCCACTCCACTATCTGTAACGACTGTACTGGACCCGCTGGGGTTTCTAATAGTCACGTTCACTGTTGAGGTGGTTGGGAGACGATACCGATTCTGGAGGGTGTTAACGTCGCTTCCGGCCAATGACTCTATCAGTGTGGTATTCAGTCGGTTTCCGGGGCCATTGGAGGTGTTCATCACAATTTGATCGGCGACCCGCTTGGCCTGTGCGTTCGTGTCTCCACGTGTCCCGTCGTCGAACGTCGCCAACATCGTCGGCAGACCTGCTCCCACTACCGTGGCGACAGTTAAGAGAAAAACGCTGACACCGAAAACATAGTCCTGCAGTGTCTGTCCCCTGGTATCGGTTGCGAGATTTTTGCTGGCGTCCGGAACAGGGGTCATCTTGGACACGCTGCTTTGTGGTCGCCATCAATCTCGGCCATTACCTTTAATGCGTATTGTTTACTAGTATTTCAATCTTGTTGCGGAAAAATCATTCTTGAGAATAAGACTTGTGAACTACTGTAAATTCTTTTAAAAAGTTATAGGTTTACATTTACTGTGTCAGAATATATCAAAATAGAGCTATCAACACTAATTAAATCATGGATACCACCGGCTCAGTGACACTGTCTTATCAGGAATTTAACTATATTTACGGCGGCGAACCTATACTGTCGCCGTCTGCCGTATGGTCTTCGGATGTAGAGGTGGACTGCTGATTTGAATCAGTTGCAATGACGACAATGGTGTATTCGTCATCGTAGCCGTCCGTGTCGGTTAGCATGACACTGCCGGAAGCGTCTGCGCCACTCACAGAGGTTGTTTGCGATTCGCCCGGAACCACGTTGCCGTTACTGTCTTTGAGTTGGATGGTTACGCTATCGAGTCCGTTATCGTCGCTCGCACTCCAATCAACACTAAACTCGGCGTAATTTTGCGCCGAACAGGGATTATCATCGTTCGGATTCCCTTCCTTACACCGGCTGTTATCGGTAACACTGTCTATCGAAGGTGTCGGCGGATTATCCGGTGTTGGTGTCGGCGTTGGCGTAGGCGTTGGTGTTGGCGTCGGTGTTGGTGTTGGCTTCGGTGTCGGTGTTGGTGTCGGCGTTGACGTCGGTGTCGGCGTTGGTGTCGGCGTTGGCGTTGCCTTAGGCCCATCGCCGGAGACCGTCCCTTGGAAGAGGGTGGAAGAGCGACCACCCGACCGCCAAACGACAGATATCTCTCCGGTTGGCGCTCCCGAAATCTGACACTCTGTTCCCGGTTGGACTGTCGAAATTGTTGTGTCGCAAGCCTGTCCGTTGGTACCGGCATAGTTGCCTAACCAGCCGCCCGATTCGGATACGATGTACACGTCTTCCCCATCGAGAGTGTCCCCGCCAGCATGGGTGAAGACGACTGTCGTTCCGTCTTGGTTTATCTGAAAGGATACCAGTGGTTCATTTTCAGCCAAATCACCGGCGAATCCGAGTACAAACGTACCGGTGATAGCCGCTAGTATAACCGTCACTGCGACCATGAGTATCGTCCCTATCACCGGGGATACCCCTCGCTCATTATCGAACTTGAATGATGAGGGAAAGTCAGTCGGGGACACTTACTCACTGGAAGATTGGGCTGAACTGTTTAGAGGTTATCGGATAGATTAGCAGTTGACTAGTTTGCTTGCCCGAGGTCGTCCAATCGGCCATAGGTGCGTCGTCGGGGTCTTCATTGGTCAGGCCGTATCGAGAGAGATACTTCCGGACAGTCGTTGCCGTACAGTCGAACCCGTCAGGGGCCGCAATTTCGTCCGCTGACAGTCTCCGTTCGATATGAAGGCGGCGTAGAGTGTCCTCGTGTTGCCACGGTCGAACGACGCCGAGGGGCTCCGTGTGAACGGTGACGCGGCTCTTGGACGCACTGATTTCGTAGGCGATGGTTCGAGGAGGCAGCCCGCGTTCGTGGTAGCATTCTCACAGGAACTCGCGGTCTTGGTGTGGTTGTTCGTCTGGTATTTCGTCTTCGGAGAGCCGGTCGGTCATGGGTGAAGATACGTTATTCGAGCCTGTCCGCGGCCCCAAGCGGAAGATCGAGTTCGAACCACGGAGCGATGGTGGATTCGAGCGTGTGTAAGCTGTCTGGAACGGGTGTCAGTGGCGCGTGGCCGGGCGGGAGATTGTGACGACGATGCGACAGATTTGAGCACGGCGTGAATGACTTATTGTGAGGGAGTAGAAACGGTTAGTCAACACACAGACTCATGACCCGTTGAATTCAGCGATAGCTCCGGCCATGCCGAAAATCATCAGCCCATACCCAGCGAGCCCGGCAGGTATTGACGCTTGGAGGAGCAGTGATCCGGTAAACGCTCCAACGCCTCCAATAATAGCCCCTCGCTTCCGTGTTGACCGAGTAGGGCTTCTCCGAGACAGCGAAATCCACTGTTCCGTATGAGCTAAAATCATCGATGTGAGAGCACTGTAAAGGGGCACAAGTGAGAGCGTAAGCAAGTGGTCAGTTGTGGCGAATTCTGCAGCCAGAGCTGTGACCACCAGTCCAACACTTACTGCAATGATGTATCGGAGGGCACAACGCATACACTGAACTACAGTTGCTGGAAGCAAGTACGATACGGAATCTGGACTGAATACCGCTGTCTCAACTCTATTTCTGTCGCTGACTTTGCGCTGTCGATGTAAAAAGCAAATACATAATCATACCAGTCGCCCACACAAGGACTCCAACAACCTCGGGCGTTCCAAAAGCAGCGTACTCAACGAGCGCCAACGGGCTTATACTCAGTCCAAACAGTCCAATAGCATGGCCAATATTGTCGGGTTTCTCTGGAAATGTAATGTGTTCACCGAATAGCGGGATTTCGTATGTGATGTAGAAATACGCAACCCCAATGTAGACTGTCGCTATGCCGACCACGAAGAACCAGTCCGGAAGTAAGAACCGATAGACAATACCACCGACAGAGAAGCCAAACAGAGTTGCAAGTGGGAGGGGCTTGTCCAACTCCATGTCTTGAGTTTTATTTCCCCGGTATTAGTCCTAATGAACAGGCGTCTGCTGCTCAACTGCCGATTACAATCTCCCCCTCTCGCGCACTGCTTATCGCAAAACCCTTGCTGGATATCACCCATCGGTTTCTCTGATTAACCTGCTCTGGGATTGGAGCGTCTTCTTTGCCATGCTCTCGTGCGGCAGACCCGACACCGACGAAATCCCGACCATCGGCGGCCAATTCCCACAGGAGTAGTTTCTTGTTGTCATACTTTGCTAATTCGTCCAGATATTGTTGTTTGGTGCTTGCTGGCATACAGCACCTAGCGCCACTACTGAATACATCGCCTCTCCTTCTGCACGTCATTGAGAAACCGTCATCAAGCCCAAGAATTGAACTCAAGTCCAGCGTCAGACACACCGAGTTTGGAGTCCAGACTTGGTCTGATATCACAGGCAGACTCCTGACGAGGGATTTCACACACACCAGATTTGGAGGCGAGATATCTCGGTATGAGTCCCCTTGATACCCTAGCTTACAGAAGTTGTTCTTGCTGTGCTGTGTCGTCTTTCTCTTTCTCTTACTAGATAAACTAGACTAGAGAGAGACACCAGATTTGGAGTCCAGACACATTCGTGAAGGTGGTTTCAGAGGCGCTCAAAATGCTTAAATCTGATTTTGATACTACGTTCGACCTAATATGTGGCCGGGGTACTCAGTAAATACGATGGTCACAGTCTCCGCATTCAAAGACGGAGTTACCGCCCTCCGCGCGAATCCAATCCTGCTCGTCGCCGGCCTCCTCCTCGGAGCTGGCAGCCAGCTACAGCACGTCGGTTACCTCATTGAATCATCACTGCTCTCGGCAGGTGCGTCGCTCGCTTGGCTGGTCGTCTTCCCGTTCGTTCTCGGCGGATTCATCGGCACTGCTCGAGCCGCAATCGATGGAACAGACGCGTCGCTTACCCGCTTTTTTACTGCAGCCCAGACACACTACTCTCGACTTCTTTTCGCAACTGTGTTGTTCGTGCTGCTCGTCCTTGGAACCGCAATCGGACTCGGACTCATCGGGTTCATCCTCGGTATCGGAACGATGGCGCTCGCCGCGATTCACGAGATGGTTGGGTTCGTCGCAGGCGTCAGCTCGCTGATTATCTGGCTGGTGTCGATCCTCGCGGTCATTATGTTCGTGCAGTTTTACGACACCGCGATTGTCATCGAAGACGAGAGCGTTACCGACGCGTTCCGGAGAAGCGTCGGACTCGTCCGCTCGAACCTAAAGAGCGTCACTGGATTCTCACTGGCGTGGGTCGTTCTCATGAACGTTTTCCTCATCCCCGATTACCTGCTCCAGTTGACGATGACGGACACCAGACTTGCTGACGTACTACCAGTTGACCCCGGGATTCCGATTCCTGTCTTGCTCCCGATCGGGATTGCTTTTTCGGCGCTCGGATTCGCCTACTTCTATACGGTGTACACGGCCTACTACATACGATTAATCGCCATCTCACCCACCGCCCCGGAATCAACATAAACACCGACCAACAATTACGAACGAGAGTTTCGAACAGCCACCGATCGAACTCGGTCCCCGCGACCACCATCCACAAGAGCTAATTGTACCCATGTCACGGCTTCTCCCAACACAGACGGACGCCACTGTTGAACGAAGCGATAGCCCAGCCGTACTGAGTCTCGACGACGCCGCGACACGGGACGTGATCGAAGCATTGTCCTCTGAAACCGCCTACGAGATCTTCCAACTACTCAACGAGACGCCGGCGACTCCGTCCCGGATCGCCGAGCAACTCGACCAAAGCATGCAGAACGTCCATTATCACCTGGAGAACCTCAAAGAAGCTGGAGTAATCGAAGTCACGGACACCTGCTATTCAGAGAAAGGCCGTGAGATGAGTGTCTTCGTTGTGTCCGAAGATCCGACGCTCCTCTTTCTCGGTACCGAGGACGATCGGCCGAGTCTCAAACGCGCGTTCAAGTCCTTCGCTTCGCTACTCGGGCCACCATCGATTCTACTTGCAGTTGGCGAATCCATCTCCCAGTTCGTTACAGCCGAATGAGCGAACACACCGACTCACCGGCCCAAAGCACTTCTACCGGCCACGGCGCGAGTGAATATGACGTATCACTGACAATAAAGGACCGAGATGACGTCGATGGCTGTGGCTGTCTCGAATGTAGAAACATCGAAACGACTACGATCAATCGAACCGCCCTCGACGCGCTCGTTTGGTCGGTTCGCCTGTTTCGGACCTACCCGTCAATCATCGCCTTCGCTGGCGTGATTATCCTCACAAACCGCCTTCTCGAAACGGACAGCATTGCGCTGCTTCCGACGCCCGTAATCGGCGTCGTTGAGGCCGTGACAGCATTTGCGTTCATCATCTCGATTCGTGCCTATGTGGGAACGATTGTCGCCGGAGAACTGACCGGTGGGCCTGTCACGATACGCGCGGGATTACGTCGAAGTATCGCCCGGACGCCGGCGTTAGTCGGCGTTATCCTCATCATCGTGTTTTCCGTGATGACGATCCCATTTTTACTGTCGCTTCCACTCTTCTTTCTGGCCGGCGCGTTCCCAATCACACCAGTGGAGACGGTCAGCTTTCCCGTCGCCGCAGCGGTTGGCGTGCTTCTGTTCGCCGTGCCGTTCCTTTTTTTCCTTTTTAAGTTCTGGTTTGCACCCGAGGCATGCGTCATCGGCCAGTACGGTCCTCTCAAATCACTACGGGTGAGCTGGCGTATCACATCGAACTACCGACGAAAGTTCTTGCTTATCATCGTCATAGCTATTGGAAATGCAGTCAGCCTCTACCTACCAACAGTTCTCCCCCAGTTCGAAACGGGACTGGCGGTGGTACATCCTGTGTTGCACGTAATCTCGTCGAGTGCCGGTGAACTGCTCTCGATTGTCTGGGCAAGTGCGTATGCACACATCTACGTCCAAGAGATTTTGTCGTGAACCAGTGGTTATAGGCTGAGCAGGCGCAATACCACGCCGTTCACGGCGTGGATACGCGCCGTCACCTGAGGGGAGAATCCACGTTCGGCAACCCTCTGAGTTTCAGAATACCGGCGTTTAAGCGACTGATCGTCGGCATCGCGAAGCCATCAAATGTCTCGAACGACGACAGGTCGTTGTCGAAAATAATGAGTTCTTCGTCGGTTCCCGAAGACGCAGTACTGCAACTCGGTATCAGTTGCCCCCTCCACTACCTGCCTCATGATTGGCAGGCAGTGTCAGTCGCCAGCGGACGGGGACCGCTGGTTTCTCGCTGCATCATTCACCGCATCGAAGAGTGGTATTGGGGTCTCGTTCTCGGTCACGAGGCGTTCCCAGACGACAATAATCGACGGGAGCAAAAGCACTGATGAGAGGTACGCATAGAGCACGCTCAGCGATATGAGTATGCCGAACACTCCGAGAGCGGGGTTGAGTGCGAGAACCAGCACACCGATGCCAAAGACTGTGGTCAACATACTTCCGGTTAGCGCGCCTCCGGTACCGACGACAGTCCGCTGGAGTGCAGGATACAGCGGGCGCTCATGGTACTCGTCGGCAAACCGGTGGACGACGTGAACCGCGTAATCGATGCCGATACCGACGGCGATGGCGAGAATCGTCCCGTTGATCGCGTTGAATGCGATTCCGAGCGCTCGCATCGACGCGACCACGGCGACGACTGTGACGAGAATCGGAACGATATTGACGACGCCAAGTGATGGTCGACGCTCAATGAACCAGTACGACATGATGAGGAACCCGGCGGCACCGACAAGTGTCAAAATAAGCGTCTCAATGACCGATTCCAGCACGAGTGAGATTGCCTCGTCGAAGATGATGACACTCCCAGTCGGCTGGGCTACCATCCGATAGGAGTTTGAGACAGTGTAGGCGTCGTTGGTGATTGCCTTGTCGTCTGCGTCACCGTCGACAGTGTAAATCACCTGTGCGCTCCGACGGTCGGCAGCGAGGAAGCCATCAAGATCGCTGTCAGCAGGGGCAGCGAGCTCCGCGTAGATCTGTGGAAGGTTGTCGTCGGGAATGCCGTTGTCGTTGCGGTCATTGCGCTTGACTAGCGCACGGAACTCCGGGTCACGCTCGGCGCGGGACTGAATCAGGGTGATAATGCTCTGCGTTTCGGCCTGTCGGCTGTCACGTTCGAACGTCGGGGGTGGAGACCGACTGGCGCGGTGGATCTCTTCAAGTGCACTGTCTTCTGTCATCGGCCCCTCGACGTACATCAACACCCGACCGTTTTCTTCGAAATGCCGGTCAAGGTAGTTGTTGATGCGGACGTATTCGAACTGTTCGGGGGGTCGGATAGATTCCGGGAGCGACTGCATATACTCCGGCGTTTCCTCGGCGGGCTGGAAGTCATCCGGGCTGAAGCCTGTATCGACACCCGTCGCGTACACCGCACCACCGGCAGTAGCCATGGCGGTGAGGAGAAGAAAGACCAGCGGGCCGCGCTTTGCGACGACGACACCGACTGAGAGGAGCCGTCCAAGCGGCGACGATTCCGACCCCAGTGGTGTCGTCGCCATCGTTGGAATCGGGTAGCGCTGGCGTGCGCGGTCAACAGCGACCTTCGTCGCCGGCACGAAAACACCGAATATGAAGAACGTAAAAACGATACCGGCAGCAGCAACGAGTCCGAAGTCCTGTGTTGGCGGGAACGCACTGACTATGTTTGAGAGGAACCCGACTGCAGAGGTGCCGGTGACGATGGCGAAGGCGACAGTCATCTGGTCGGTCGTCCGTGTCATCGCTTCGGTAATCCCTGCCCCGCGAACTCGCTCTTCGCGATACCGATTGATCGAATGGATACCGAAGTCGATACCAATCGCGATGAGTATCGGTGGTATGGCTATCAACAGGACAGCGAACGGGATACCGACGATACCGATAAACCCGAACGTCCAGATGAGCGTCATTATGATAGCCAGCAGCCCAATAGCGATGTCGACCGGGTCCCGATATGCGACTGTGAGAAAGACGAGAATGAGCACGAGCGCGGCCGGCAACACGAGACCAGTCGTAGTCGCAGTCGTGTTCGGCGCGCTGCCCTGCACCCAAATATTGGACGCGTCATCGTGAGTGATGAACTGTATTCGCTCGACGCGGTTTGCTGGGAACTCCGACCCGCCGCCCGGCCCACCGGAGGCTCCTGCGCCCGGGCCCGCCTCGTGAGTCACAGTGGCACGGCTCGCCGACGCTGACGCGGACTCGCGGTTGAAATCGTCACTCAACTGGGTCTCGAAGCCGGGTTCATCTGCGGCTTCGCGAACGGCTGCGTCAATCTCCGCCTGCGTTGCACTTTCGACAGCCCAGAGGTGTTCCTCCGGCGTCGTTGCGGATGGGTCGAGCTCGGTGGCGACCGTTTCGGCGGGGGTCGATACTGATTGTGCTCGAAGGGGGTCGGAATTGAGAATGCGCTGTCGCGTCTCCAGCATATCGATAAGCGATGCCTGCGACAGGACGTTGTGCGACTCCTGAACGATCGTCGTGCTTGTCGTTTCCTCAGTAAACGTCGGGCTGAACTCTTCGTTGATATCCTCAACTGCCTGGTAGGAGGGAAGGTCTTCAATAAACTGCTCTTGACCGCTTTCAGTCGTTATCGAACCCAAGCCCCCCGCAAAAAGAACTGTTAGAAGGAGAAACGCAACGATGACTGTCTTCGGTCGGGTGACGATGACCGTGTCGATTCGGTCGATAATCCACTGATAATTCAACTTGGATTGATGTGTTATAGAGATGGTACTCCTCGCAAAAAAGCGTGTCTACTTTGCTTGTACCTGTTTAGCGTAAGTCGGTCGTAGATACTTTTTCGAGGGTGACTCCACGAGAATCCCGCTGCAATCCCTGGAGCGTGAAGTATATCATGGAGACCCGAAGATTGATCCATGACATGCACCTTCGAGTACTGGGGGTGACGGACCTCGGATTCGAAGGAGTAGGAGAATTGGGAATGCGGCCCGCAGCGATGTCGTTCCGCTTCATGCATTCAGGACTCCTGGGGACACCATGACCGCGACCATTAATCACCACGTGGGCATTGACCTCCACAAGTGAGTGGCTCAAGTCGCCGTCCTTGACAGCGAAGGCGAAGTCGTCGACAGTCTTGCGGCGCTGACACGCGTCCGTGTCGAATTCGGTCATCTCGAAGGCCCGTTGCAGCTATGTGAGCGGTGTAGCCCAGTGGTTTAGCCACCTACTGGACGCGCAATCTCAAGATACATCTCGTGTCCGACGGATGCCCGACCGAGGCTGGCTCACGTTGTACACACGAGAAGGGCTAAGTGGGCTGGCTCACAACGTACACATAATGAGCAGCGATAAGAAACGCGTCCAGTTCCGGGCGCCACACCGGCTCATTGACCGGACCGACGCCCTCGCGGAGGTACTCGGAGAAGACCGGACGAACATCCTCGTGACCGCGCTCCGGGAGTATCTGCAGGAGGCCACGCAC
>Ga0207753_1000961_pt1 | contig 10327 bp, 6 predicted proteins | sample PonA233FremontCA_2_FD_187273 | JGI IMG/M metagenome (GOLD analysis project Ga0207753, IMG submission 187273) | Salt pond sediment microbial community from Fremont, CA, USA - Pond A23 Sediment 3 (SPAdes) | ecosystem: Environmental > Aquatic > Non-marine Saline and Alkaline > Saline | place: USA...
CATCGGTGCCGATGGCGTCGGCGGTCCCGCTGAGGCCGTCGGAGTCATTGCGGTTATCGGTATCGTTTATGTCATTTGTGGCATGTTCGGCGTTGAGCTCCCCAGTGTCCCCCGCGTCGGTTGTCTCCGATCCGCCGGTCTCCCTGCCCACCTCAGAAGCCGAGTCGAGATCGGGAAAGGGAGGCAAGCCGTCGAGTGAGGAAAAATCTTCAAGTGAGGAGTCAGTCTTGAGGTCGCCCAATGAAAATCGTTCTTGGATAGAGGTTGTCATAGTAGTGGCCGTTATGTTAAAATAACATGAACAGAGGGGGCAATCCCGCTATTTTGGGCGGATCGCCCCCCTTCTACAACCAAGATCGGGGGTTCTCAGGACTTTTTTGTTGAGGGCCTTGCGCTCGGGAGCGCGGGACTGCGACCAGACCCGTAGCTGGCCGGCTCGTCGTGTCCCTCGCCGAGGGCCCCGCACCACCGGCGGCACGCGGGTCTACTTTGCCTACCAGCTCTGCCTTGCCTACCGATTCCACTTGGGACAACTGGTTCTTCACAATCCGATCTTCCCAACCCGAAGCGCGTGTCTTTCGCCATAGGTCACCCAACAGGAAGCTTCCCGGCCACACCGAGGTCACTTGCGACCCGTTCGACTTCGTCACAGATCCCTAGTTCTTCACAAATCCCCGGTGGCGTTCCAACCGACCGGGTTCCGCGCCCGAAAACGCTGTTGACGCATCGCATCTTACCGTCTCTGAATTGACTGTCTCCTAAATTGGGGGCGCCGGTCGAACCGGCATCAGGATGAGGCCCGGCTACCGATCGGCCTTAAGTGTCGCCGTTCTGAACGTGACGCCCGAGTTCGGAATCGGTGTGGAAAGCCTGGCCCGGATGTCACAGGCTGGGAGAATCGCTACGACGTTCTCCCTTTCATTCTGGTAGGCGATCGAAACTCGGGATGGCCTGTCTCTGGGCGCCCGCTCCGCGGAAATTCGAAAGATTGAAGCCGTCAAAACTGGCCCCGCAATTGAACGGAGACGAGACCGAAAATCTATCTTTTAGGAACACTTTTGGCAGTATATCCCCGGTTTCAATGGGGGGGTGGTGACATCCGTGTCACCACTCCAGAACCGCGTGCCAAGGGGCAAGGACTTTGTCGAGAGTGATCAATCGGGGCGCAGACTGTAGTCCGTGAGTCGGCGCAGAGCACAACGGCCTCCGACGAAGTCGACTCCTTTGTCATCTACACGCGGAATACCGACGATTTTGGCCCGGCCCGGCCGCAGGTGCTTACTCCGAACGAGCTCGCAGGTCTCGTCAGGATGTAGGCGACCGGTACGCCGAGAGGATCGGGTGGGGTCAAAGTTATTGACTCACAACGCTTATGCCTGGGCTATGAAAGGCTTTTCCCGGCGGCTGACCAGCGGCAACTCGGGCTATTCGAAATTAGGCAAGTTCTGAGCAAAAACCCCCGGCGCACCTCTGCCAGGTTCCAGCCTTTGGCGACAACGGAAGGACGGCTCGGACAGAGGCCTCCTTGGGGAGATATGCTCTTGGGAGCTGCAGCGGGAGAACGGAAAATGAGGCTGCACCCTTCCCCGTGGAACCACGGCTGATCTCACTACCGCACGACCGTGATCCGTTGCGTTCGGGTCTCGCCTTTCGACCGCAGCCGCAGAAAGTAGACGCCGCTGGAGAGCCCCGACAGGTCGGCCTGCATCGCCTGGCGCCCCTCCACCTCTCCCCGGCCGAGGGTCTTGACGACCCGCCCGAGCGTGTCGTAGAGCTTCAGGCTCGTGTCCTGCTGCTCGGGCGTCGCGAACCGGATGGCTACGGCTCCCCGCGTCGGGTTGGGGTGCGGGGGCGAGAGGGTGAGTGTCTGCACGCTAGGGACGTCCCCCGCGGGCGTCGCCCCGAGGCGGACAGACCGAAGCCGGTACACCGCATCGCTCTTGTAGGACCCGTCGTCGCGGCAGAGAGCCTGCAGGGCGCCGGAGAAGCGCTCACACTTTACGAACGTGCCGGATCCGCCTAGGTATTCTTCCCCACCGGTCCCGTACAGTCGAAGGTGAAACGCGTCTCCGTCCTCCAATGCGGCTGTCTCCAGTGAGCTTCCCCCCGCGACGGCCACGGACGCGGCGTTTGACTTTGGCCACGGGGCCTTCCCGACACACGCTCCGTCCGGCGTGAAGACGGCGACGGAGTCGGGATTGAAGGTGGAGAATCCGGTCCCCTCAATGGCAGTGGCGGGGGGAATTATAACGGTTGCGTTGTCGACACTCGTGGCACAGGGCGCTGGTTGTCCCCTGCCCTCTACGCACGAGAGAAGAAGGAGGGCGCCCGTCAACAGCGTAACGAGACCGGGCCCTCTTCGGGACCCTCGACGGACGGGAAGGAAAAGAGGGTCGGAGATCACCGGCGGGGGAATTGGATGTTCGTTTGCCCTGAGAGCTACTCAGGTAGGACGTAATCGTTGAGTTGCTTCCCGTCTCCTTTTCTCAGGGGCGACCTCAGGAGAAGGTACAGGGCACGATTGCAGTCGACGTGAGGACCTGTGTCACGCGCTAAGAATAACACGCGCTAAGCTTCCTGCCGGCAGGATTCTTCGGATGCCTGACGGATTGCATCGGAACGGTGGTGGCCGTGCCGCAAGCAGCTTCGATCCGAAAACGCCTCAGTCTACGAGAAATGAGGCGCCACGGTCTGTGAAGGACAGGAGGCCGACAAAGGTTGCAAGCACCTGGTGGTCTCCCAAAAAGCCTTTCTCAGAGTCAGTTTCTTTAAATTCGGCTACAAAGGAAAGTCCGTGGTGGTTTCGGCAATAGATTGAATATTGAGGGTGCCCGAAGAGGCAGTAAATCCTCCTGGCCCTGGCCGGAGGAACGGGTCAACGCTAGTCGCCGGGCAGAAGAAATCGGCCGCTGAATGCGCCCCGACGATCACCTCCACAATCATTCTGAACTGGCTGGCGGGCGTCGCTCGAGCGCCGACGCTCCCGAATTTGCCGACGCAGAGGTCATTCCGGTTGCCCTGACGGGAGGCCACGCTCAGTCCGGTACGTCGAAGCGGACCCAGCAGTCTGTTTCGAAGAGCGTGCCGGAGGCGCTTCTTCGTGAAACGTGGTTGCCTTAAAAAGTAGTTGTCACTTAACTTCAAAAGTGGTTAGCGTAAGAAAATGTCCCTGTGAGACGTTCTCCAAGAAACGACAGGGCCTCCGACGTTTGAGCGCGCGGTCTCCTAAAGAGCAAGTCCGAGTCGACTGTCTCTCGTGGCCTCCCTCTCCGAACGTCGCTGTCTGCAGTCCACAGGGGCGTGGAAGAAAGGCAACAAGCCCTTCCGGCCTCTCGGCGACGCTGAGCGGACACGATGTGAGCTGATGTCACGGTGCCTACAACGATTCAGACAGCCACAGTGCGTGTGAACGCCGTGCTCGCTGGAGAGTGAAATGAGCAGAAGCCTCCATTTGCATGCCGGATCCACAGAATGACGCATGGGGGACGTCCACACAGGTGATTCCGTGTGTGAGGACTAAAATCCCATAAGTGATGCCCAAAAATGCCGTACAGGCTGCTGAGAGACGGACTGCTGGCGGTGCTGGTCGTAGGGATGGTCCCCGTTTGCGGAGCGAGTGCCCAGCCGATCCAGACCCGTCTGCCCTTCCTGCAAAACGAGTCCGCAAGCTACGGTGCCGGGGAGATTGCAGGGGGACTGGGAAACGAGGGAAGGTCATCCCCTGCCATTGCGATTGGCATTCCGACAGCCCGCGGCGCCGAGTTTGGCACCCTGTTCGGGGGCGTGTCGTACCAGCGCTACCTCGGGCCCAACCTGTCCCAGCGAGACGACGGCGCGGCAGTCACCGGACTCGGCCTCGGGGATGCCCGGAAGACGATCGGGGTTGAAGTCAGATACGCGGTCTATGATCTGGTCGACGATCCCTTCAGTGAAGGCAGCCTGAGCCTGAAGGCACACCGCCATGTGTACCGGAGCCTCTCCATTGCCGTCGGCATCGAAGACCTGGTTCAGTACGGCGGGTGGGACAGCAAAAGCGCCTACGTGGTCGCGAGCCAGACCTTAGCCCTCAATAGAGAGGTGATCACCGGCGCGTCGGCGACGGTCGGGGTGGGGGACGGGCGTTTCAACACGATGGACCGCCTCTCGAACGGCACCAATGGGGCCGGCCTGTTCGGGGGCCTGAGCGTCCAGCTCGTGGATCGCATCAACGTAATGGGCGTGTGGTACGGGCAGGACCTAAGCGTGGGGCTCTCGGCCGTCGTGCCGGGCCCGATCCCGGTCACGATCACGCCGGCCTGGGTCAGCGTGCTGGGCACGCACACGTTCGGGGACCGGGTTGCCCTGAGCGTGGGGACGCGCCTCCGGCTCCCGTAGCCGTGGCCTTTGCGTGCGGCCTCGAGCGTGGCCTGAGGGCGTCCACCTCCGTGCCGACGTGCTCAACGGTACCGATATGCTCGTCGGGGGCACCCGGTAACAACCGGCTGCCGGGTCCCTCGAAATTGGGGCGTCGCAATCCTCGAATCAGCGGCCTGGGGGCTTTGACCTGGGGACAGAGGCGCTGGCGAAAGCCAAGTCATCGCTCGGGAGAGTCTGAGCGGGACCAGGAGGCAGCAGAACCAGGGTCTGGCCCGGTTGATTGGCGGCGCTGGGCGTTCGCCCATGTGATCCCGGGAGAGGCCGACGCGGCCGGCCGAACAGCCGTGACGATCGGCCGCTGGCTCCCGTCCCCAAGACGCTGCTCTGCATGCGGCGTGGTCGAACGCAACCCACGTATGGCCCGGGCCTATGGGCCCAGAGGGTGTGCTGCTACAGGCGGGCGACGTTTTCCGGCGAGAGACTCTCCGAGCCCCCGTCCATTCTCGACCCGGTAGCTCCCCGCTACGCCGCCGTGTCGTCGCCTGCCTCCTCGACCAGGCCCGCCTGGCTCAGCTCCTGAAGAAACGCCTGCACGTACTCCAGCGCCTCTTCGTGCGTGGTGGCCCACTCTTCCGTGATCGCGCTCGCGATGTCGTCGGCGTCGTGGCCGTCGGAGAGCAGTGCCCAGATGCGACTGCCGGTCTCGTTCAGGGAATAGTACTGCTGCGTGTCCAGGCTCAGTAGAACAGACTCCTCGTCGTCGATCTCCGTAGAGACAACATTGGACTTGGGGCGATACGAAGCCATGGTGGTTGCGTTTGGTTGAACACGGGAACAAATGAAGCCTAGAACCCTGCCACGCAAGGTCAATTCTAGGTAGCGAGGGGCGCTACGGTCGGCCTCTCCAGGGTCGTATTGTCAGTTTCCTGAGCGCTCCAAGAGTGCCATGCCTCAGTACTTCCAGCTCCACGGCCTCTGGATCCGCGCCCTGAGCGACCGCCCAAGGGCCACCCGACTCCTGCGTCGCGCCCTCCAGTTCAAAGGCGCCGAGCAGGTAGAGGGGGAGGCGTCCCCCGCTCCCGACGCGGTCGACGTTACACTCGACGTCAGCGTGAACCGGGATCCGGCCTCTCCGTCTGAGGACGCCCGCCACATCGACATGACCGGACACCCCGGAACGGGCATTTGGAGGACATCAGGGCGAATGGTTCTGTATCATGAAGACACGACGGTCGATCTCCATCCCCAGACCGGCGTGGCCGAAGCGGCGATTCCCCCGGACTGGCTTGCGTCTGAGGCCGACCGGCGGCCTGGCTCTCTGCTTGCCTCTCTGGTTGCCATCAGCCTCGCGATCCTGCTTCGCGCCCAGGGCTGGTTCCCGCTCCACGCCGCCGGGCTTGCCCACGGGGAACGCGGGGCCCTGCTCACGGCGCGCAGCGGAAGTGGAAAGTCGACGGCCGCGTTGAGCCTCGTCCGCAACGGCTGGAAATACCTGTCGGACGATACCGTGCTGCTCCGCCCCGAGGGGGGGCGGGTCAATGCCTACTCGTTCCGACGCAACTTCTGCGTTGATCCGAGCCTGGCGGCCCACTTTCCCGAACTGGACGGTCCGGAGTGGCCGCCTGCCCTGAGCAACGCGTCGAAGTGGGAGGTCGACCCCAGCCAGATCTATCCCGGACAGGCCACGGCCACGTGCACGCCCCATCTCATCGTGCTGCCCGCCCTCGCCAACAGGCCGGAGAGTCGGGTGGAGCCGGTTGGCACCAAGCCCGCGCTCGAACAGCTTCTCAATCAGGGAGGCTTTTTCCTCACCCCAGGGTCCGACGCCGCCGACCAGCACCTCACCGTGCTCCGACGCCTCCTCGACCAGTCCCGCACCGTCCGCCTGCACGCGGGGCAGGATGTGCTCGGAGCTTCGCATGTTCTCCACGACCTGCTGGCCCCCCTGCTCGAGGGCGCCGCCCCGTGAGGGGCCTGTGCCAGAAGGGGCCTGCGCCAGAAGGGGGATGGGCCCGCAGGGCCCAGAGGCCGCTCCTACGGCTGGTCCGAGGGCCGGGTTGGAGGGTCGGAGAAGGGCGTCTTTTCAACCTCGTTCGAGGGGCCGCTCTCGGCGCTCTCCCCCCCTTCTGTCGCCACGGCCGTCACGACATAATAGTACGTCGTTCCGTTCTCGGCGGTATCGTCCGCGTAGCTCGCCGAGCCGATCCCAGTGTCCAGTGGGCTGCCGGCGGCGTCGACCCCCGAGCTCGTGGAGCGGTACACCCGATAGGTGTCCCCTCCGTCCACAGCCTCCCACTCGAGGGCGATGGCGCCGTCTTGGGAGGTGGCGCTCAACCCTGTCGGGACCGCCGGGGCCGTCGGTCCGGTGGGGTCCTCGTCGTCGCCGTTTGAACCGCCCCCGCTGCAGGCCCCGAGGCTCAGGGCAAGCGCGAGCATCAAAAGGAAAGCCGGAATGGGCCCGTGGCGTGCGCCGGCCCGTCGGGTCGATGGGACCTGCAAGGACATCATTTATCGTATTGGGAGAGCGTGAGAGGGCATAAACCAGTCGGCTTTTAGAGTCCGGTGTGTTGATTTTGAGTCGGATCGCGAGGGCGAGAATTGACAGAGCGATTTGCAGCCCGCCAAGGCCGCTCCCAGCGCCCCGAAGGGATGCTCTTCGAGCAGCCGGAAGAAAAGGTCAACGCACGACCGTAATTTTCTGGGTGTGGGTCTGATCACCGGTTTTTAGTCGGCCGAAGTACAGTCCGCTTGAGAGCGTTGTCCCGTTGAACGCGACTGAGTGGCGCCCGGCCTCTTTCCGTCCGTCTTCTAGGAGTGCCACCTGTCGCCCAAGCACATCATAGACGGTGATCCGAACGTCCGTCGCTTCGGGAAGGGTGTACTCGAGCGTCGCCTGCTCCCGCATCGGGTTGGGGTAGGTCGTAAGGGTCACCTCCTTGGGAAGCACCGCCTCCCGCTCCTTGTCGACAAAGTCTGCGGTCCCGACCGCAAGGCGAAGGGCGGTACGATCGGCCGCTTCGATCGTGACCGTTTTCCCGGCCCGGAGGTCATGACTCGTGCCGGTCGCGTCTTCGATGAGGAGTGCTTCCCGCCCGCCAAGGGCCCCCAGGTTGGAGGCGGTGAGCTCGACTGGACCATCAGCCCCGCTCTCCAGCCGGAGGTCGAAGGTGCGGCCTCCGTTCGTGTCATTGTCGGGGGAACGGTATTCCGTCGCGAGGGCGCGCCGGCGAGGCGACTCCGGGCCGGACGCCACGAGCCGAAGGCTCAGCTCCGAAAAGCGGGTTGGGGGCGCAATCACGTCTCGCGGAGCGGCGTCGCCCCGTCCTGGGGCCGCAATTCCCATCTGGACCGATGAGCGAAGCGAGTCGTCCCGGCGTGCCACGAGGCGCATCGCCCCAGGAGGATTTCCCTCTCCGCCCGAAAGGTTGGTCTCAGCTGTGAGGGCGGACTGGCCGGGCGTGGAGTGTCGGGGCACCGGAACCGAAAGAGAATCGAGCCCCCCGTCGTTGAGGAAGTAATAGGCCCGCCCTGTCCGGGCGCTGCGGAAGGTGTCTGCCCGAACGAAGCTCCCGCCGAAGGCCCAGGCGGGCTGGAGGTCCCCGCCGTTGGCCTGGGCTACAGCCTCCCACGGCACGTCTGAGCCCAGTGGGTTGGACACGATGTTCCAGCCCTCGTGAAGGGGAACCGAGGCCACTGGCCCCATCCTCAGCGAGACCGTCTCAATGGAGTCCCGCACGCTCCATTCCTCGGTTGCCGTCAGCCACAGGCCCCGGCCCGGCCCAAACCGAAAGGTCTCCGAGCCGTCGAACTTGATGAGGAAATCCTCCTCCGTGCCGTCGTCCCAGAATGCCTGCCACTCGCGCCCCGCTTCCCCGCTGATCGTTGCTCCGAGCGGCCGGTCTGCCTGGCCGGGCAGTGCCACCAGCCGGTAATCCCCCGGCCCGGAGGCGTCGCCGAAGCGCTGCGCGATGTCCACGGCCAGTCCGGACGGCTTCGCGGTCACCGCCACCGGGAGGCCCACGGTCGGGGCATCCGGGTCGTTTGTCGTGTGGCTGATCTCTCCGTCGAACCTGGTGGTCGACGTGACGGTCTTCTCGAAACGGTAGGTCAGCACCTCACTCTCGCCCGGCCCGAGGGCGAGGGTGGAGTCCGAGGGATTGAAGGCCTCGCCTTCGGCGCCCATTAGGGCCAAAAAATCGGGCACGCCTGTGATCTTCACCTCCAGCTGGGGCGCCTCCCCCGACTCGTTTTCGATTGTCTGCTTGATCGTGCCCGTCTCCCCGGATTCGATTGTCGCACCCTGCGGAGCGACCGAAGCGGCAAACTGTGGAGCATCGGCTGCGTCTTCAATGCGGATATACCGCTCGAAGGTCTCGACACCCGAGCCGGACACCCCGATAAACCGAACGCGCCAGAACTCCGCGGTTGGGTCCGGCGGGTCGGTCCAGAACAGGTTTCCGCCCGAGACGATGGTCGTGAGATTCCTCAGCGGATACTGATCGACAAACTCCTGTCCCCCATTCGCTAAGGCAGTATCCAGAGCTGCGTCGCTGTCAAGAAATCTCTCCGGCAGCGGGTCCATATCGAGCAAGAACCCGAAGGCCTCCGACGTATCGACGGTCACCCTCAGGGGGTTGACCATCACATCCGTCTCCAGGTCCTTCGACGGCGAGTAGAACCGGTACCTCCATGCGTAGGCAGTCCCGGAAGTGCTTATGCCAGTCTGGGCCTGCACGAGTCGCAATTCTTGGTCGGATGCGTACTGGGCAGCCGAGTCAACGGCCACGGGCAGGGTGTCCGCGGCGCGGGCCGTGGTGCGTGGAAACTCGAACAGCTGCAGGTCGATGTCGGGGTGCTGGTCTCCATCCACCGTCACGGCGTTGGGCGACCCATCTTCGTCGGGGTCGTGGAAGCCGAGCGCGTCGATCTCAGTGCTGGTGCCGTCGGTGTAACGCACCGCAATGGGGACGTACGAGCCCGGCCGCACGAAGTCGAGCGAATAGGTCCCCGAAGACCCGATCAGCGCATCCCCGGCCCGCACCGACCACGTATCCTCGTCAATCGAAAACTCGTCGACCAGGAGGATCTGAGTATACGGACCATCGCTCGTGGCCTTGGGCCCAACCGTCTTGAAGTGCGCCGCGGGCCGGTCGACAGGCGCTTTCGAGACTTCCGACTCGGCGAGGCTGGTATCCGGCGCCTCAAACACCGGGCGGCCCAACTCGCTCCGCTCCAGTCCCCCCGCGAGCGTGCGGAGGGACCTGCGCGTCGCCGCGGGCCGAGGGGCCATCGGCACCGGTGCTGCAACCGATCCGCTCACCTCACCCTGCCCAATCTCCGACGCGGTGGTGTAGTGGAGCGTATACGGAACCGACATCGAATCCCCGTCCACCGTTTGTACCCCGTACACCAGCCACGTGTAGTCGGTATTAGGCTGGTGGTCCACCTGGTAGCGGACGTGACGGGGGATGTCGTTCCCCGCGTCGCAGACGCCGAGAAACGTCAGGCAAAGGGACACCTCGTCAAACGCCAACAAGTCGCTGGGCCTGTACACGAACTCCGTGTTGAAGTCGGTATTGACGGCCACCTTCTTATTGAAGGAAAATGCCACTGTGTCGGCCAAGGGCACACCTGTGTCTCCGTGAGCGGGCGCCGATTGCTCGATGAAGAAGTCCTGGGCCTGAACGGGCCCGCAGATGAAGCCTGCGAGGAGAAGGAGTGCTGCAAGGCGCATGAGAGATACAGGGACGACTGAAATGAGACCATTCAGGGGCCGGATGGACACCGGTACAGGATGGACACCGGTGTACCAGTGTCCAGCATGCGAAAACGGGCAGTGCCTCACCAGGGTCCCATTCCGCAATAGAAGGGGTCCCACCGTTCGGCAGGTGCCCCACTACGTGGCCACAGGGCCGGTTCAGACAGGGAGAACACTCATGACGGTAGTGAGCCCGACGGTGTACGCGGGCTC
>Ga0207753_1000962_pt1 | contig 10327 bp, 5 predicted proteins | sample PonA233FremontCA_2_FD_187273 | JGI IMG/M metagenome (GOLD analysis project Ga0207753, IMG submission 187273) | Salt pond sediment microbial community from Fremont, CA, USA - Pond A23 Sediment 3 (SPAdes) | ecosystem: Environmental > Aquatic > Non-marine Saline and Alkaline > Saline | place: USA...
CCCGTAGGTCGAGAAGAGCTGCCAGTCGCCGCGCTGGTACCCCACGTTCGCCGAGCCGTTGTAGGAATCGTTCGTCCCGGTCCCGGCCGTCACCCCGCCGCTCCACCCGGCGGCCCGGTTTTTCGCGAGGACGATGTTGATGATGCCGGCCAGGCCGTCCGGCTCGTACCGCGCCGAGGGGGTCGGAATGACCTCGACCCGCTCAACGGTGTCCGCGGAGAGGCTCTTGAGGAAGCTCGCGAGCGCCTCCCCCGCGAGCGTGGACGGGCGGCCGTTGATGTGGATCGCGACGTTCTCGTTGCCCCGGTAGCTAACGGTGCCGTCGATGTCGACCTCGATCGAGGGCAGGTCCTGGAGCACGTCGGACGCCGACCCGCCGATGGCCGTGATCTGATCCTTCACGTTGAAGACGGTGCGGTCGATCTGCACCTCCATCAGCTCGCGCCGGGCCGTCACCTCGATCCCCTCGGCCTCCGCGGTGACAGGCACGAGCCGGACCACCCCGAAGTCGTGCTTGGGGGTGTCGGGGGCCAGCCGCAGGTTCACCTGCTCGACGGGCGCGAAGCCGATGAAGCTAATCCGGACGTGGTACTGCCCGGCCGGGACGTTGGCGACCCGGAACCACCCCTCGGCGTTGGTGATGCCGCCCGTTATGAGCGTGGCGTCGGGGGCGCGGAGCACCGCCACGGTGGCGCCCTGCAGGGGCTCGCTCGTGTCGTCGGCGAGGACCCGGCCGCGGAGGACGACCTCGGCCCGGTCGGGCCGGTCCTGGGCCGGAGCATCCGGGACACTCACGTCCAACAGAAGAAGGAAAAGAGTCGCTGGAAGGACAGCGGCGACGGGGAACCGAGAACGGAGGGTCATAGCCGTAGTGAACGAGAGGGAATAGTGTCTCCCGTTCGATTCCGCACCCGGGTCGGAGATTCCTCGCGTGCCACGAACGGCACGCAGATGCTACCAGTGGCGGGACCGCAGCACGGATCCGGCTGATCCTCGTCCTCAATCTACGTGGGCCGTGTCTTCCAGCCGCACGCGGCGGGCGGAGGTCCCGACGAGGATGGGCCGGGCCCCCGCGGCCACGCGCCACCGATCGTCGGCCTCCGACCAGTACGAGAACGCGCGGCGGCCGAGACGCCGGCGGACGGTGGCGGCCTCGCCGGGGGCCAGTTCCACCTTGGCGATCGCCGCCAGTTCTTTCGGAGGCATCTCCACCGGTGGGGAGGCGGGGCGCCCCACGTACACCTGCGGCACGGCCGCCCCCGACCGCGTCCCCGTATTCCGGACGTGGAACCGAACGTCCCACCCCGTACCTCGGCGCTGGACAGAGAGATCCGAGTAGGCGAAGGACGTGTACGTCAGGCCGTGCCCGAACGGAAAGAGGGGCTCGACGTCGTTGTGGTCGTACCACCGGTACCCGACGAACACGCCCTCGTCGTACTGCACCTTTCCGTTCACCCCGGGATACCGCTCCGGGGGGTGCGTGGGCGTCTCGTCCGGGCGCCGCGGGAACGTAACCGGGAGCCGGCCGCCGGGCGCGTCGGCCCCGGTGAGGAGGGCCGCGGTGGCGTCGCCTCCCTCCTGGCCGGGGTACCACATCTGGAGCACCGCGTCGACGGCGTCGAGCCAGGGCATCGTCGTGGGCCGGCCCGTGTTCAGCACCACGGTGGTCGAGGCGCTCGCGTCGGCCACCGCGCGGAGGAGGCGAGACTGCGCCCGTGGAAGCGAGAGCGCGTCGCCGCGCCCCCCCGGTTCCCGGTCGTGGCCGAACACGACCGCCGCGTCGGCCTCGCGGGCCGCCGCAGTGGCCCGGCGTCGAAGGGCCTCCTGCCGGTCGGGGGGCACCCACGAGAACCGCACCTCCAGGGGGGTCGTGGCCGCGGGGCCCGACGGCAGGGTGCCATCGACGGCAATCGTGACCTCGCGGGTCTCCCCCGCCGACAGACGCAGGTCGGCGGCCGCCCCCACTCCGCCCCCCGACGGCGACAGGGCCTCGACGGTGCTGTGCTCGCCCCCGGTCGCGGCGAGCGGCTCTCCGTCTAGCGACAGGCACGCCCAGCCCCCTCGGGTCTGGAGGCGGAGCGTGTAGGCGCCGTCCTGGGGTGCCGTGAGGGTGCCGCTCCACCTGCAGGTCGTGTCCGCGGGGAGCGCGTCCGGCCCGGTAAAGTCCACGACGGGGTCGATTGCCAGGACGTCGTCGGTCGAGGTGCGCCGGAGGCCGTCGGTGCTCAGGCTGGCCGAGGGGGATAGGGCCGAGGCCGGCACCGGGATCCCCTCGAGATCGACGCCGGGCTCGTGGTGGATTGAGGCCATCGGCCCCAGGCGGTGGCGCAGGGCCGCGAGGGGGGAGTCGGCCCCCTCCGCCGCGGGAGGGCGGGGCCCCGACGGGCACCGGACGGCCGCGGGACCGACGACCGCGAGGGAGAGGGGGGTCTGTGTCGGGAGCGGAAGGGCATCGTGTTCGTTGTGGAGCAGCACGGCGCCGGCGCGGGCGGCCTCGCGGGCCACGGTAGCGCCCCGCTTCGGCCCGGCGGGCGAGCGGGCAGGATCTCCTTCGTCGAGCAGCCCGACGCGCTGCATCTGCCGAAGAATCCGGCCCACCGATGCATCCACGCGCTCGTCGGGGAGGCGGCCGTCCTCGACGGCCCGGCGAAGGGGCTCGTCGAAGTAAACGGCCTGCGGGTCCGCCGGCCCGTCGCCCCCCGGCATTTCCTGGTCGAGCCCGGCCGAGAGGGCCTCCAGCGAGTGCCGGGCGTGCCAGCTGCTCATCACCCATCCCTCAAAGCCGAGGTCCTCCTTGAGCAGACCGGACAGAAGCCACTCGTGATCGCAGGCGAACGTGCCGTTGATCCGGTTGGGCGCCCCCATCACGCTGCCGGCCCCGGCCTCCACCGCCGAGCGCACGCCGGGCAGGTAGAGTTCGCGGAGGGCCCGGTCGCTCACTTCCACGCTGACGCGATCCCGGTCCGCCTCGAAGGTATGGGCCAGGAAGTGCCGCACCGTGGCGATCGCCCCGGCCCCCTGGATCCCTTTCACCTGCTCCGCCGCGATGCGGCCGATCAGAAGAGGGTCCTCTCCGATTGACTCGGCGGCCCCGCTCGCCTCGGGGACGCGGAGCACGTCGGTGCTCGGGGCCAGCACCACGTTTTGCCCGCGGTCCCGGCTCTCTCGCCCCTGCACCGCCCCGACCGTGCGTGCGAGGGACGGCAAAAACGACGCCCCCAGGCTGATAGGGGCCGGCAGGGCCGTCGCGGACGGGGCTCCTCGACCGTCGGTGACCCGAAGCGGCGGTACCCCGAGCCGGGGCACGCCGGCAACGTAGCCCGTCTCCGCCCGCCCCCCAGGGTCCTCGGCGCCATGGAGGAGCGCGAGCTTTTCGTCGAGGGTCATCGCCTCGATCAGGGCCTCTACGGTGCCGTTGACCCCGTGCGACCGGACCGCCGAGACCGCGCCGACTACGAGGGGACCGACCAGAGGGAGCGACGCTCCCCACACAACGGCGATGGGGGGCGCGAGTGAAAGGACTGCCATTCGTTCGTTGATCGCAACGTGAGGAAAAACGGGCCGGGACCGGTCCGCACGGGGACCGGGCCCCATTCCAGCGTACCGTGGAGACGGTTAAGAACCGCCCAGGCCTCCGCCGCCGTCGTAGTCCCCGCCCCCCTGCTCCGAGGTGTCGGTGCCGAAGGTGTACTGGAAGGTGAGGCTAAACTCCCGCGCGCCCCACTGCAGGGTCGACTCCTGATAGAAGTTGTTGGTGCGGCGCTGGACCCCGAACTCGGTGTCGTTGAACACGTCCTCGACGCGGAACGTGAGGCTGCCGTCGCCCCCGAAGAGCTCCTGCTGCAGGGCGAGCTCCGTGCTCGTGATGCGGTCCATGCGCCCGCCGGGGATGTCCGTGGCGGGACGATAGAACTGGCTCAGTTCGAGCTGCAGGCCGTTCCAGAGGTCGCCCCGCACGTTGGCCCGCGTCGAGTACGTGACCGCGTTGTTGCTGAGGTCGGTGCTCAGGTTCGAGCCGTCGGTGACCGAGCGGTATACGTTGCCGCTCAGGGTCCCCTCAATCCGCTCGCTCCAGTTGAAGGTCGCCACCAGCTCGGTGCCGTAGGAGGTGCTCGAGCTGAAGTTCTGGGCCTGGCGCAGGATGACCTGCCGGCCGTTGATGGTGGTGTCCCGCTCGATCTCTTCGATTTCGTTGACCGTGTGGCGCACGTACGGGGTCGCCGTCAGCGAGGCAGTGCCCCATCGCTGGGTGGCCGTCAGCTCGAACGAGTGAATGTACTCCGGGTCGAGGGTCGGATTGCCCTGCTCCCGGAAGGTGGGGTTTTCGTTGTCCTCGATCGGGTTGATGTCCCAGAGGCTGGGCCGGTCGACGCGCTTGCTGTAGGAGAGCCGCATCTGCTGGCGCTCGCCGGGCTCGTAGGTGAGGAACGCGCTGGGGTAGAAGCTGACGTAGTCGTTGTCCACCGCGTCGTCGCCGATGACGTCGATCGTGGTGTTGACGGCCTCGGCCCGCAGGCCCGCCTCGACGGTAAAGTCGCCCAGCTCGCGGCTCAGGATGCCGTAGGCGGCGTGGACCTGCTCGTCGAAGACGAACTCGCTGCGGGTTCGGTCGAGCATCTGGCCCGCCCGGAGCCGCCGGAACGTCTGGCTGCTCTCGAGCCGACGGTAGGTGCCCTTGTACCCCGTTTCGAGCTCAAACCCGACGAGGGGGCGAACGTAGTCGACCTCGAGGGACCCGTCCTGCTCGTCCTCCCCGACGACATCGAACTCGGTGCTCCGCGGGGTGGAGGCCAGGTCGCCGCCGTCCAGCGTGGCGAAGTTCCGGTACGTGTTGTCGCCGTCCTCGAAGTCGCGGTCGTACTGGAGCTGCGCCTCGAGGGTGTGCTCGTCCTCCACGAACGTGTGGTCGAAAGACAGGCGCCCGTCGACGGTCTCGTCGCCGGAGGTTTCCTGCAGGACCCGGGCGTTGGTCGAGTCCGGCGTTCCGTTCAGCGTGCCGGTGTACCGGCGCTCCAGGTTGCGGCCGGTCGACTCGTCGCGGCGGAGGCTGAAGGTGCCCTCGAAGCCGAGAGAGGTCGCCTCCGTGAGGGTGTAGTCGAGACGGGTCGTGAGGGAGTGGGACCGCTCGAGCTCTTCCTCCGAGCCGGCCTGGTTCACCAGCGAGTTCGGCCCGCTCTCCGCGAACTGCTCCACGAAGCGGGCGTCGCTGTCCTCCTCGCCCCCGCGCCGGTAGGCGTAGGTCGTGACGAAGCGCAGCCCCTCGGACTGGTAGCCGAGGTTCACGGAGCCGTTGCCGCCGTACCGGCCGTTCGCGTCGGCCCGCGAGCCGGCCGTCACCCCGCCGCCCCAGCCGGACTGAATGTCGCGCTCCAGGACGATGTTGATGATGCCGGCCATGCCCTCCGGCTCGTACTTGGCCGACGGGTTGGGAATGATTTCGACCCGCTGCACGGCCCCGGCCGGCAGGCTCCGCAGGTAGCTCACGAGGCTCTGCCCCTGCAGAGAGGCGGGCTCGCCGTTGATGTGAATGGCCACGCTCTCGTTGCCGCGGTAGCTGATGCTGCCGTCCGTGTCGATCTGCACGGAGGGCAGCGTCTCCAGCACGTTCTGCGCCGAGCCGCCCGTGTTCACGGCCCGCTCGGAGGTGTTGTAGACCGTCCGGTCCGTCTCGATGCGGGCGGCGGGCCGGTCGGCCGTCACCTCGACCTCGCCGGCCTGCTCCGTCTCACGCCCCAGGCGAATCGTGCCCAGATCGCCGGCCTCCTCGTCCTGCCGGGGCCGCGTGTTGGCGAAGCGCCGGTCGGCGTACCCGACGAAGCTGATGCGGAGCGTGTAGGGGCGAACGGGCACCTCCTCGAACCGAAAGCGCCCGTCCGGCCCCGTGACCGTCCCGGTTACGAGCGTCGAGTCGGTTTCCGTCTCCTGCCAGAGCGCGACCGTGGCCCCCTCGAGCGGCTGGTCGGACTGGTCGTCGACCACCTGCCCGACGAGCATCCCGGTGGGCCCGTCCTGTTCCTGCGCCTGTGCGGGGGAGCCGCCCAGGGACACGGCCAGCAGAACGGCCCCGAGAAGGGCAGAGAGCGCGAGCGGGGACCCGTTCGTGGAACGGAGATCGGACATCTGTAAGCTGGGAGTCTTTCTTTGTCGAACGCAGAGACTCGCATGGGCACCACGGACCGAAGATTCGGGCCGTGCCACGAGGTGCACGCGGACGCTGTGCTTGTCACACCAGCCCCCCACCGACACGGTGAGATGCACGTGAGCCCCACGAATGGCACCGCCCCCGGAGCCCCACGGGTCGACGGTCTCCCTCCTCCTTCGTACATTCCTTGATCGAACCCTCGATCGTCCCCGCAGAACGGCCTCCGGACGGGCCGGGGTGCCGTCCGCGGTCGCTCCTCCCTCTACCGATCCTCCCTCTACCACAGTCCCGATTGAACCCATGGACTCGACCTCCGCCTCCCTGCGTCACGCGCTTCTCTCGATTGTTCTGCTGCTGGGCACCGCGGTGCTGGCCGGCTGTGCCCAGGAGCAGGGCAGCACCGCGTCGGAGGGCACGACCGACACGTCGGGGATCACCCTCAGCACCTCCCCGTCGATCGCCTCCGACTCGATGGTGCTCGAGTCGGACGTGCCCTTCGTCGAGAGCCCGCAGCCGGTCGTCGACAAGATGCTCGAGATGGCGGGCGTGACCAACAGCGATACGCTCTACGACCTCGGGAGCGGGGACGGCCGCATCCCGATCACCGCGGCCCGGGAGTACGGCGCCCACGGCGTGGGCATCGAAATCAAACCCGACCTCGCGGAGCGGGCCCGCCAGAACGCGAAGGACGCCGGCGTGAGCGACCGCGTCGAGATTCGGCAGGGCGACCTCTTTGAGGCCGACATCAGCGACGCGACGGTCGTTACGCTCTACCTCCTCCCGTCGGTCAACCTCGAGCTGCGCCCCAAGCTCTTCCGTGAGCTGGAGCCGGGCACGCGGGTCGTTTCCCACGACTTCGACATGGACGAGTGGGAGCCGGACACGACCTGGGAATCGGACGGCGACACGGTGTACCGCTGGACCATCCCGGAGGAGATCCCCGCCTTCGTCGACACCTCGTCGTCCGGCTCGTAGCCCGCATTGCCAAACGAGGCCCCAAATACAAAAGGCGTCCGTCCAGCCGCTGCGGCCGGACGGACGCCTTTGATTTCACCGTCGGATACGGGCGGGATCAGTCGGACGCGTACTTCACGGTGCAGCCGTAGGGCTGCGCCGTCTTCGGGCTTACCGCCTCGCCGCTCATCGCCTGGTTGAGGGCGTTCCGGACGTAGTTCTTCGCGCCCTCGATGTCGGCCTCGTCCGTGGTGGGCTTGTCGTCGATGCCGCCCTTGTAGATGAGCTCGCCCTCCGGGCTAATGACGTACATGTGCGGCGTCACCTTCGCGCCGTACATTTTGCCCACCTCCCCGGACGGGTCCATGAGGATGGCGTTCATGTTGCCGTTGTGCGCCTGCTTCTGGGCCTTCATCTCCTCGGGCGGGTAGTAGCCCTGCCGCCCCTCCGCGGAGGAGACGATGGAGAGCCACACCACGCCCTTGTCGGTGTAGGTCTCCTGCAGCTGCTGCATGTTGCCGCTGCCGTAGTGCTTGCCCACGAACGGGCACTCGAAGTTGAGCCACTCCAGGACCACGTACTTGCCTTCGAAGTCGGCGAGGGAATGGGTCTCCCCGTCGGTGTCGGGCAGCGTGAAGTTGGGGGCGGACTCGCCCACCGCGGCCTGCGACTGCGCGGAGGCCAGCGGGGCGGTCCCCACCAAAAGGAGGCTCGAAACGAGCGTCGTGGCGAGGATGCGGCGAATGGGGGTCATAGGTCGATCTCGTGTTCGTGAAGGAGTGCGTGCAGAAAAAGAGGCCGGCCGCTACGAGGCGGACGCGTCGGCCGGAATCTCGTCGAGGGCGTCCAGGACAATGTCGTGCGTGAGCACCTCCGGCAGAAGGGTGGGGCCCGAGCCGTCGCCCGGGTACAGGACGTAGACGGGCACGCCGCTGCGGCCGTGCGATTCCAGCGCCTCGGTGATCTGGGGGTCCCGGTTCGTCCAGTCGGCTTTCACGAGCGCCACGTTGCGCTCCTGGAAGGCCGCCTGGACCGCGTCGGTGCTGAGCACGGTGCGCTCGTTGACCTGGCAGGTGAGGCACCAGGCCGCCGTAAAGTCGACGAAGACGGGCCGGCCCTCCGCCCGGAGCGACTCCACCTTTTCGGGGGAGAAGGACGTCCACGCCCCCGACGCAGCCTCGGCCGTCGAGGCGGACGCCCGGGTGTCCGTCGCGCTGTCCGACGCGGCGGCGGACGGGCCGTAGCCGGCCCCAACCACGCCGGCCCCGATCGCCCCCGCGATCATGACGGAGACGGTCCCTCGCGTGAGGAGTGTGACGGTCCGCGAGAGACTCGGTGCCGACCAGCGGTGCACGATCCAGCCCGCCATGCCCAGCAGCAGCAGGCCGAACAGCAGCATCGCGACCCCCCCGTTCCCCGTCTGCTGACCGAAGACCCACACGAGCCAGATCGACGTGGCAAACATGGGGAAGGCGAAAAACTGCTTCAGGGTCTCCATCCAGGCTCCGGGCTCCGGCAGGCGGTCCAGCAGGCGTGGCGCCATCGAGAGCCCGACGTAGGGCAGGGCCATTCCCGCCCCGAGGGCCGTGAAGATAAACAGGGCGCCGGCCGTCGAGAGGGTGAGGGCCACCCCGAGGGCCGCCCCCATGAAGGGAGCCGTGCAGGGGGTGGCCACGACCGTGGCGAGAACCCCCGTCATAAAGGCCCCGAGGCGGCCGTCGGCCGTCGTCTTGGTCTGCAGCCGCCCGCCCAGGCTCATGAGCCGCGTGCCGACCTCAAAGATCCCCAGCAGATTGAGGCCGATGCCGAAGAAGAGCAGCGCCATGAGGGCCACGAAGGTGGGCGACTGCAGCTGAAAGCCCCAGCCCACCTGACTGCCCGCGGCGCGCACGGCCAGGAGAATCCCCGCAAGGACCCACATCGACGCCAGCACGCCGCCCCCGAAGAGGGTGCCGTGGCGGCGGATCTCGGCGTCGTCCTCTCCGGCCTGTTCGGCGAAGCCGAGGATCTTCACGGAGATAACGGGGAAAACGCAGGGCATCAGGTTCAGCAAGAGGCCCCCGGCGAAGGCAAACGCCAGGGCCCAGGGCAGCGAGAGCCCCCCGCCGCCCCCGGAGCTCGCCGCCGCCAGGGTGGCGACCTCCTCGAGCGTCGAGTCGACGGGCACGTCTACCCGCAGAGCGCGAACGTCACCGTCCGGGTCCCAGCTCGTGCCCTCCGGCGCGACGAGGACGCCGCGGAGGCTGTCGGCCGCCGACTGCGCGTAGGAGGACTGCTGCAGTGCGAGCAGCGAGGTGGCGCCGGCCTTCGAGAGCGGCTGGGGCGCGGCGTGGTCGAGCACCTCCTTCTCGGCGGGAAAGAAGTAGGCGCCCTCCAGGTCGGGTCGGTGGCCCTCGGGCGGCGTGAGGGCCAGGGTGTAGCTGCCGCTGCTCCGGGCCGCCTGCACGGTCCAGTCGTCTACGGGAGTCGGCTGCTTCGACTGGGCCGCGGCGATCGCCTCGGCGTTCGGGCCCGGCTCCGGCGCCGACGCGACGGTGACCGAGCGCTGAATCTGCGCCTCGGCCGGCAGGCAGATCTCCGCACAGATGAGCCAGTTGGCCTGCCCGCCGAGCGTGACGGTCCGCCCCGTCGAGAGCGTGTCGGGCGGCGTGATGGTGACCGGAAGCACGACCTCGTCGGAGTAGCCGTAGCTCGTCATCGGGCCGAACGGGACGCGGTGCGGGTACGGCCACTGGATCGCCCCGGCCTCGAAGCCGGCCGGCAGCGCCCAGTCGATCGACGTCGGCGCGCCGGAGTCGCCCGGGTTCTTCCAGTAGCTGTGCCAGCCCTCCTCCATCTGAAGGCGCAGGGCCACGGTAAACGGCTCGCCCGGCGCGATCGAGGCCACCTCATTCAGCAGCGAGGCCTCACTGTGGGGGCTCGGGTCGTCGGTGGACTGCGCCGCGGCGCCCCCGACGAGGATTGTCCCCGACAGGGCCACCACGCAGAGGGCCGACAGCACGAGGCGAGCCGACGATCGAAGAGAAGACATGGGGGTCTATGCTGTTGGGCGGGACCGAAACGCATCGTCCGAAAAGCAGACGACGGGCGTCAGAAAAGGGTCTGACGACCGCTACGGAATAAGGGATCAATCCGATCGAACGGTTACAGCGTCCACGCCATTCTATCGCTTACGGCGAGTATTGGTTGCCGAAACGCGTGTGGATTTATCAGACACGGATCGACCCCTCC
>Ga0207753_1000965_pt1 | contig 10305 bp, 11 predicted proteins | sample PonA233FremontCA_2_FD_187273 | JGI IMG/M metagenome (GOLD analysis project Ga0207753, IMG submission 187273) | Salt pond sediment microbial community from Fremont, CA, USA - Pond A23 Sediment 3 (SPAdes) | ecosystem: Environmental > Aquatic > Non-marine Saline and Alkaline > Saline | place: USA...
CCGCGTACGGGATTCGAACCCGTGCTACCGGCGTGAGAGGCCGGCGTCCTAGACCCCTAGACGAACGCGGCAGGTCGCTTCGATATGTGCACGCCGATGTACATAGAGATACTTGCCAGGTTTCGCGTTCACGGAAATTCAACCCCCCTCTCACCCGAACAAAACAGTCCTCCCCCCGGCCCGCACAGCCACGCTCCGAGGGACGATCTTGCCCGCCGTTTCGAGAAACATGTCCATGAGGGGGACGTGCATCCATCGATTGCTCGCGGCGCCCTGCCCCGAGGCTCTTCGGGGCGCGGCGTCCTTCGCCGTCGCCCTCCAGCGCTGCTCTCCTCCACGCACTCCCCGACCGCATGGCCATGTCTCCCTCGACGCTCTCCGCACGCCTCCGTCCCCTCCTTGTGCTTCCCGTCCTTGCCCTCCTGGTGGCAGGCTGCGGAAGCGGAAACGGGAGCAGCAGCTCCGAGACCGCGGACGTTCCCTATCAGGTGGGCGAATCGATTGCCGACTCCACCGTCGCCCTCATCGTCTCGTCCGACTACGGCAGCGACACCCTCTCGGCCCGGCGCTACCAGCAGCAGATACGGATGTCGATGAAACGTCGTGCGCCGAATCAGCAGTCCGAGGAGCAGATGCAGGAGACGCACCGCCAGCTCGTCCGTGGCTTCGCCCGCCAGCACGCCCTTCGGGGCGAGGCGAAAGCCCAGGACATCCAGGCCGACACGGCCCAGGTCAATGCCCGCCTCGCGAAGCTCAAGAAACGGTATAAGAGCGAGGAGCAGTTTCGGCAACAGCTGGCCCGCAACAACATGACGGTGGACTCGGTCCGCAGCCTGCTCGCCGACCAGTTCCGCCAGCAGCAGCTGCAGCGGGAGATGGCCCAGAACTACGACGAGCCGTCGGACGAGGAGATTGCGTCGTACAGCAAGGAAAACCGACGCATCCGGGCCCAGCACATCCTCATCAAGGCGGGCGAGAACGCGCCCCAGTCGGAGGTCGACTCGGCCCGGCAGGCCGCGGCGGCGCTCGTGGACAGTGCCCAGATGGCCGACGTTAACTTTGCCGAGTTGGCCCGGCGCCACAGCCAGGGCCCCTCGGGCCAGAAGGGCGGCGACCTCGGCTTCTTTACACGGGAGCAGATGGTCGACGAGTTTGCGGAGGCGGCCTATGCCCTCTCCGATTCCGGCGACGTCGCCCCGGAGCCGGTGCGCACACGGTTCGGCTTCCACGTCATCCGCCTGACCAACCCCGGGGAGCCCATGGACACCACCAAGGCCCGGAAGCAGATGGCCAAGGAGCGCCGGCGGCAGGCCGTCGAGGATCAGATCGATTCACTCCTGGAAAACGTGACCGTGCGGACGAATCCGGGCGTCGTAAACGCCGGGCTGACCGGATAGGAGAGGCGTGTCGGTTGCACCGTGCCGTCGCCCCACACGCGCCGGGGCCGCGGGGGTCAGTCGTCCTCTCGTCGGACCATTTCGACGTGGGGAATGCCGACCTCTTCGAAGGTCCGCCCCGTGGACTCGAACCCAAGGTCCTCGTACCAGTTTTCAAGGTGTGCCTGGGCGTGGACGAGAAACGTGTCGAACCCGGCCCGTCGGGCGTCCTCGAGCACCGAGTGGACGAGCTGGGTGCCGTGCCCCTGCCCGCGGTGGTCCGGAAGGACGGCGAAGCGCTCAAGTTTGGCGACGATCTTTTCGTCGTGGGGCACCGTTCGCCACCGCGCCGTGGCCACGGCTTCCCCATCCACCCAGCCTAGCACGTGCCGACTCGTCTCGTCGTGCCCGTCCCACTCCGCGTCGGGCGGGCAGTCCTGCTCCTCCACGAACACGTGTGTACGAATGGCGCGGGCCTTCTCCCAGTCCGCGTCGCGCCGTACAGGGGTAATGTCCATCTGCGCCATCGAATCCACCGGAGGTTTTGCCAAAGACAATCCGTAGAAGACACGCGCGCACCGGACAGATGCTCCGAGGGCGCCCCATTCACCGTCGCCGTACCGTTCTCTCACACGACCGCACACCGCCATGCCTTCCGCCACCGATGCCTGGGGGCTCTGGGAAGACCGCTTTGCCTCGTTTCTGGACGCGCAGGCCGCCGATGCCGACGCGGCCCACGACCGTGCTCACGTTGAGCGCGTGGTGAGCACTGCCCGCCGCCTCGCCGAAGATGAGGAGGCCCAGATGGACATCGTTGTGCCTGCCGCCTGGCTGCACGACTGTGTAGTCGTGCCCAAGGACGCGCCCGATCGGGCGCAGGCCGCCGCGCGCGCCGCGGACGCCGCACGAGACTTCCTCGCGGAGGCGGGCTACCCGGAGGAATGGCTCCCGGACATCGCACACGCCATCGCCGCCCACAGCTACTCGGGCGACGTGGCCCCCGACACCGTGGAGGCAAAGGTGGTGCAGGACGCCGACCGGCTCGATGCCCTCGGGGCCATCGGCATCGCGCGCTGCTTTACCGTGGGCGGCGCCCTCGACCAGTCGCTCTACCACCCCGACGACCCGTTTTGCGACGACCGCACCCCCGACGACGATACCTACACGCTCGACCACTTCTACGCCAAGCTGCTCCGCCTCCCCGACACGATGCAAACCGAGGCGGGTCGCACCGAGGCCACGCGGCGGGCGGCCTACATGCGGTCGTACCTGCGGCGGCTCGGCACCGAGATTTCCGCGGACGGCCCGGCGGCCGGCGACGAAGAGCCCCAATCCTCTGAGTCCTGAGAAACCCGCCCCTCACTCCAGCGATTTGATAAGAGCCTTGTCTCGTCCGCTTTTCCACACAACCTGCCCCCGCCATGGAACCGATTGAGAACCGCGTCGCCCAGGGCGACATCGAGGTGTACAACCTGGCCGACCTCTGGGACGACCGTCCCATTACGGAATTCGACATCAGCGCCTTCCTAGCAGACGGCCTGATGCTGAAGGAGAAGGAATTTCGGGCCGAGGTGGAGGCGCACGACTGGTCGCAGTACGAAGACGAGCACGTGGCCCTGTACTGCTCCACGGACGCCATCGTCCCGACCTGGGGATACATGCTGATCGCCACGGAGCTGCGCGACGTTGCCCAGTCTACCACTTTCGGCCGGGCCGACGATCTTCGGCGGGAGTACTACACGGCGGCGCTCGACGCGGAAGACTGGTCGGCGTACGCGGACACGCCCGTCGTCGTCAAGGGGTGCGGGGACGATGTGGTGCCGGAAATGGCGTACGTGCGGGCCACGCAGAAACTGCAGGACGTGGCGCAAAAGCTGATGTACGGTGAGCCCTGCTCGTCCGTCCCGCTCTGGCGCCGGCCACAGGAGACTTCTTCCCCCGACGCCGAGGCGGTGGGCGTGAAGAAGCCGGACCTCCCCACCCCGAACGCGTAGTCCGACCGATCGTCACCTCCCTGTGTCCAATCCCGTCGGAGACCCGGGCGGGCCGTGCTTCTCTGCGTGCCTATGTCGAACCGTGCGGCCGGCTCCGCCCTCGCGTCCTCCATCGGGCAGACGCTGTTCGGGCGCCTGGTGCGACGCCTCATTCGAAGTCCCCGCTACCGCCTCGCCCGGCGGCTGTATCACCGCCACGAGGCGATCGCCCCTCCACTTCTCTTCCTCGGCGGCGTCACCTGGGACGCCCTGACCCTCCAGCGCGTCGGCGCGCTGCTCGACAACGTCGTGCTCGGGATCTACCTCCTTGTTCTGGGCGGCTTCATCGTCCTCACGCTTCTCGATCGGCACGACCGCCCGCTCCCCCCGTCGCTTCAGGCCCTCAGCACGTGGTCCATCGGCGCCATTCAATTTCTGGCCGGCGGCCTGTTTAGCGCCTACGTCATCTACTACACGCGGAGCGCCTCCCTCACCACGGCGTCCCTCTTCCTGCTCGTACTGGTGGGGCTTCTGGTCGTCAACGAGTGGATTTGGAGTCGCCACCAGAGCGGGTATCTGCTTATCGGGCTCTACTTCCTGGCCGTGTTTTGCTACCTGACCTTTCTCCTACCGGTGGTCTTGGGGACGATGGGCTTCTGGGTCTTCCTGACGAGCGGCGTTGTGAGCGTGGTGGCGGTGACGGGTCTTTTGGTTTTTCTTCGCCTCCAGGGCGTCTTTGCCAGCCTCCGCTCGTTCGTAGGGGCCCTATGTGTGATCGGGCTTCTCTTCGGAGGGCTCGTCACCTTTTACGTCCAGCACTGGATTCCGCCCGTGCCCCTCGCCCTCCAGCACATTGGGGTGTACCACGACGTGGCCCAGCGGGGCGACGCCTTTCTGCTGCGTCAGGAACGCTCCGGCCAGGCCTCGTTTTGGGCAGAAAACGGCGACAACCCTTTCCACTACGCCCCCGGCGACACGGTGCACTGCTTTACGGCCATCTACGCCCCGACCGCCCTGCAGACCCAGGTCGCCCATCGCTGGCAGCGCTACGTCTCCTCACGCGAGGCCTGGGTGGAAACCGACCGCATTGGGTACCGGCTGGTGGGCGGGCGCCGCAGCGGCTACCGAGGCGTCACCTACAAACAACACGTCTCGCCCGGGCGGTGGCGTGTGACCGTGGAGACGGCGGCGGGCCGCCCCATCGGGCGCGCCCACTTTGAGGTCGTGGCGGAGGACTCGTCCCGCACCCCGACCTACACCACCCACCGCTACCCATGATGACGCTCTTCTCACTCGATCGCGTTGTGCCCCATGCACCTTGATCTGTCCGACCAGACCATTCTCGTGACCGGTGCCAGCCGGGGCATCGGGCGGGCCACCGCCGAGGCCCTCGCCGACGCCGGCGCGACCGTGGCGGTCCACTACGGCCAAAGCCAGGACGCGGCGGCCGCGGTGGTGGACGCCTGTGGCCGCGGGGCTCGATCGTTCCAGGCCGATCTCTCGACACTGGCAGCCACAGAGTCGCTCATCGACCGCGTGGTCGACGCCTACGGGCGGCTCGACACCGTCGTGCTGAACGCCGGCGTGGCCGTCCCGACGCCCCTGGACGACGACACGGAGCGCTGGAGCGAGGCATGGACGGAGACGATGCACGTCAACCTCCGTGCCCCCGAGCTGCTGTGCCGGCAGGCCCTCGCTCACTTCCGGTCGCGCTCGCCCTCCGAGGGGCGAATCATTGGCGTGTCCTCGCGGGCCGCGTTTCGGGGGGATACGCCCGACTACATGACGTACGCGGCCTCGAAAGCCGGTCTGGTGGCGCTCATGCGCTCGATCGCCCGAGAGTTCGGAGAGGATGGCATTAAGGCTTTCACCCTCGCCCCCGGCTTCACCCGTACCGACATGGCCCAGGACTTCATCGACGAGTACGGGGAGGAGCACGCCACGAGCGACCTCGCCCTCAACGAGCTCACCGAGCCCGCCGACGTGGCGGCGGTCGCCGTCTTCCTCGCCAGCGGCCACGCCGACCATTCCACCGGCACGACCATCGACGTCAACGCCGGCAGTTACGTGCACTGATCTGCCCTCCCATCGCTCTAGAATGCCATGTCCTTTGGTCAACTGCTGGTCCTTCTCCTGATCGCGGCCATCGCCGGAAGCCTCGGACAGGCGCTCTCCGGGTACTCGCACGGCGGCTGCCTCATTTCCATCGTCGTCGGCTTCATCGGCGCCTTTCTGGGCCTCTGGCTGGGCCGCCAGATGGGCCTGCCGGAGCCATTTCCCCTCACGGTTGGGGACCAAACCTTTCCCCTGCTCTGGGCCATCATCGGATCGGCCCTCTTCTCCGGAGTACTCGGCTTCTTGTCCCCACGGCGCTCCGCGTCTCAGTGATGACACCGCCCCGGCCGGGCTCTGGCAAAAACGCTCACGTGTCCTCGAGATCACTCAGAAAGTCCCCGACGAGTGCGTTGAAGGCGTCCGGGCGCTCCACCGGCAGCGCGTGGCGGGCATCGTTCACGACCGCGAGGTCGGCCCGTGGCATCCGCGCCGCCATTCGCTCTTTCGCCGCCACCGGGGTGTAGTCCTCGTCCGAGGAGACGAGCAGCGTGGGGACGTCGATGCGACCGAGGCGGTCCGCCACGCTCCACCGCATGATGGCGTCCACCGACTTGAGATACGCGCGCTTATCGTTTTGGGCCCACCGCCGGACGAACTTGCGCCGGAGGTCGTCCTGCTCCGGCTTCACGAAGAGCTTTCGGGCAAGCAACTGCCCAACGCGCCGCATGCCCAGCACCTGCACCGTCAGCCGGCGCGAGGCGTAGAACCACACGTCGTGCCACGAGTGAAGCCGCATGTCGGCCACGCTGTTGACGACCACGAGACTGCGGAGAAGCCGAGGCGCGCTGGCGGCCAGTTCAAGGGCGATCATGCCCCCCATGGACAACCCCACCACATGCACGGGTTCGACCTCGCACTTGCGCACAAAGACGGCCACATCCCGCGCAAACTGGGGAATGGAATAGGCCCCACGGCCCCGCTCGGATCGCCCGTGTCCCCGCAGGTCGACCCGAAGCACGCGGTGGCGACGGGCAAAATGCTCAATCTGTGCGGCCCAGTCGCGCCCGCTCGACCCGAGGCCGTGCACGAACAAGAGCGGCGTGCCCTGTCCCCGATCGGTGTAGTAGAGACGCACGTCGTCGACGGAGCAGTAGGGCATGCTGGGACACTTGATGAGACCAAACCGGGCACTCATTCAGGGCTTCTGTGCTACCCTCACCGCCACCGGTTCGTTCAGGGCTCAGCTTGGCGGAAAGAGCGACCGGGAGCCACCCGGGATCAATCTATAACGCACTGCGTCAAAACACACGCGGGAAATTGATGCAGTGCGTTACGAACAACCCCCGTCCCTCATGGCCCGACGGATTAAGCGGTACGACAACCGAAAGCTGTACGACACGGAAACGAGCGAGTACGTCTCGCTGAGTGACATCGCCGAGCTCGTGCGACACGGGGAGACCGTCGAGGTCGTGGACAAGGCGACGGGCGAGGACATCACGGCCCAGACCCTCACCCAGATCATTTTGGAGGAAGGCAAGAGCGGCCCGCCCGTGATCCCGTCGGACCTGCTGCACACTCTGCTCCGCCGAAGCGGCAAGGCCCTCGATTCTGGGCTGGGGCAGATTCGCTCGATGGTCGACGACCTCATGCAGAGCTCGTTGGGCCAGCTGAAGCGGCTCGTCCAGAGCCCTCGTAAGCAGGAGCTTGACGACCTGCGGCGGCAGTTGCGCCGCCTGGAGCATCGGCTGTCGGTCTTGCTCGACGACATCGACGACGATGCGCGGGCTCCCGCGCCGTCGTCGCCCGACGCCTCCGGGGAGGTGTCCCCGTCGACGCCGCTCAACTCTTCCTCGCAGGACTGAGGAAGTATGTCGCATCCACTCTTTTCTCACAACCAACTCATTTTACGTCATGACTGCCAAGCACAAAGCATCCGACTCCGACACCCTGCAGAACGAACTGACCGAGCGCGGCCGTGAGGTCTGGCTGGCCGGCCTCGGCGCCCTGGCCACCGTCGAGGAGGAGGGCACTAAGCTCTTTAATCGGCTCGTGGACCGGGGACAGGAATTCGAAGAGGAGCGCCGCGCCAAGATTGAAGAGGCCACCGAGACGGTCCGCGAGCAGAGCGACGAGGCCCTTGCCCAGCTCGAAGAGGCCGGGGAGGAGACGCAATCTGCGCTCGCAAGCTCGGTGAGTGCCGCCCTGGAGCGCTTCGGCGTCCCGACCCAAAAGGAAGTGGACGACCTGGCCGACAAGGTCGACCATCTGTCCAAGCAGGTCGAGAACCTCGCCGAGCACCTCGCGGAGGACGAGACGTCCTCGTCTGACCAGTCGTAGGCGCGTTCTTGCATTCGACCAAGGGGAGCCCTCGTGTGCGGGGGCTCCTCTTCGTTGGATTGGGGATGCACGGCGCCTCCCCACCGGACTGCGCTTCCGGAACCGCTTCCGTACGGGATGAATACGGCGAGCGCGCACTGCTCACCATCGTTTCTGCCCGATGCCTCCCACCTCCACCGGCCCCAGTACGATTGGTCTCGCCTGTGCGGGCGGGGTGATTGAAGGGGCCCTCTACGAAATTGGGGCGCTCTGCGCCCTCGACGAAGTCGTCGAGGGCCGCCGCCTGCACGACCTCGACGTGTACGTTGGGGTGAGTTCGGGCGGCCTCATCGGAAGCCTGCTGGCCAACCAGGTCCCGGCGCACGAACTGAGCCGGGCCGTCGTGTCGGAATCTACAGACACGAGCCTCAACCTCGAACCCGAGGTCCTCTTCCGGCCAGCCGTGGGCGAGTACGCGGGACGGCTGCGACGCCTTCCGGGGGTCTTCTTCTCGTCCCTTCGCCACTACCTCCTTAATCCCGGCGACCTGTCCCTGCTCGGCCTGCTCGCGACGTTCGGGTCGATCGTTCCCACGGGCCTTTTCACCAACGCTCCCCTCGAACGCTTTCTTGCCAACGCCTTCTCGACCGGCGGCCGCACCAACGACTTTCGGCGGCTCAAGCGAAAGCTGTACGTGGTCGCCATGAACCTCGACTCCGCCGACCTCACGGTCTTCGGCGAGCCCGGCCACGACCATGTGCCCATCTCGTCCGCCATTCAGGCCTCCACGGCCCTCCCGGGCCTGTACACCCCCGTCGAGATCGACGGCCAGTACTACATCGACGGGGTGGCGCGGCGCACCGTGCATGCCAGCGTGGGGCTCGACGCCGGGGCCGACCTCCTCTTCTGCATCAACCCCATCGTGCCCATCAACGTGCAACTCGAGCAGCACGCCGACCGGCTGCTCAACAGCCGCCCCCCCAACGGCGACGGCACAACCCTCGCCGACCGGGGCCTTCCAACGGTCCTGTCGCAGACCTTCCGGGCCATTGTCGACTCCCGGAAGCGTACCGGGTTCAAGAAGTACGAGCACACCCACCCCGACGCGGACCTCATTTTGATTGAGCCGGAGTGTGACGACACGAGCCTGTTTTTCTCCAACATCTTCAGCTTCAAAAACCGGCACGACATCTGCGAGCACGCCTACCAGTCCACGCGTCGCCACCTGCGCAACCGGGCAGACGAACTCCAGCCGATCCTGGAACGCCACGGCTTGCGGCTGCGCCGGGACCTCCTCGACACTCCGAGCACGCTGTACGACGACCTCTCGCTCCCCGACCAGGGCGATGCCGCGCAGCGCTCTCCTGCCTCCATGACGGAGGTGCTCCACGAAACCGGCGAGACCCTGGACCGCCTGGAGGTTCTCCTGAACCGGCTCCACACCCGCACGACGACCTCATCGCGGGAGGTCTCGTAGCCCTTAGCGGGCCCACACGGCCAACCCGCCCCCAATCACAAAGAGCGGGATCGACAGCCAGAGCGGCCCGCCCTGTACGACGGCAATTACTCCCCCCAAAATACAGGCGCCCGCGATGACACTGCTCCGGAGTCCAGACAAGGGGTCACTCGGCGGCTGATCGGTCAGCGACTCTTCAAGATGGGCCACCCCCGAGGTCAAGAGCTGAGGAATCTGCAACGCGACGTCTACCAGTTCGGGGGCGTTGCTGATCATCTCCGAGCCCAGCGTCAGCGGGTTGAACCGCTCCCGAAAGATCCGCTGCACATGGCGCCGCGACACCGCCACCACGTCGAGGTCGGGGTCGAGCGTGCGCCCAACGCCCTCGAAGGTCACGAGGGCTTTCACCATAAGCGTCATCTCCACCGGAAAGAACACTCGATATCGTCCCCCCAGGCTCAACGACTGCAGAATGACCTGCGCGAGGCTGATTGAGCCCTGCTTGCTCCGCATCAGAAAATGACGGGCCATGTCCGAGACGGCCCGCCGGAAGCCCTGCGGATCGCCCCCATCGCCCACCCGCGCCATGTCGAGCAGATACCGGGCGGCGTTTTCCACGTCCCCGCGCACGAGGGCATAGTAATAGTACAGCATGCGCCGCCGGATGTCGGCCCGGAAGCGCCCCACCATTCCAAGATCAATGAATCCAATTTGGAGGTCCTCGGCGCTTTCTCCCGGCAGGATCTTCAGGTTGCCTGCGTGGAGATCGGCGTGAAAGAAGCCATCCTTATACAGCATCCGGATGATCGCTGAGGCCCCGAGGTCAATCACGCGCTGCCGCTCGGCCTCGCTGAGCTCGCGCACGGCCTGAGGCCCCGGTCGCATACCGTCCAGGTACTCCATTGTGAGCACGTCGCTCGTGCTGAGCTCGCGGTAGACGTCCGGAAAGACGACCCCCGGCACGTCCTGAAAGTTTGCGGAAAAGATCTCTGCGTGGTCCGCCTCGTAGTCAAAGTCGATCTCCCGCTTGGTGTAGGCCCCGAACTCCTCGATGATCTGCTTCGGCTGGTAGCGGGGGAGCAACCACTGCAGAAACACCCCGAAGAACTCCAGGAGCTTCAGGTCGGAG
>Ga0207753_1000966_pt1 | contig 10300 bp, 11 predicted proteins | sample PonA233FremontCA_2_FD_187273 | JGI IMG/M metagenome (GOLD analysis project Ga0207753, IMG submission 187273) | Salt pond sediment microbial community from Fremont, CA, USA - Pond A23 Sediment 3 (SPAdes) | ecosystem: Environmental > Aquatic > Non-marine Saline and Alkaline > Saline | place: USA...
CCGCCCTGAGGGCGTTTGGGGAGCTGGCCGAGTCGCAGTACTACACCGTCATCAAGAGCACCGGCATCTCCTTCGGCCAGATCGTGTGGCCGACGCTCGTGGTGGCCACCGTCCTCATGGGAGGCATGCTCTACTTCAACAATGTCATGCTGCCGGAGGCCAACCACCGGGCCCGCCAGCTCTGGAGCGACATCCGAGGCAAGCGGCCCGGCTTTGAGCTCCGGCCGGGCATCTTCTACGAGGACATGGAGGACTACAGCATTCTGGTGCAGGACCGTCCGTCGGGGACCAACGAACTGGTCGACGTAACCATCTACGACTACACCCAGGGGCGGGACCAGCAGGCGGTCATCAAGGCCGAACGGGGCGTCATTGAGTCGGAGGACGGGGGCGCCCGTCTCATCCTCACTCTGCGGAACGGCGAGATGCATCGCCCCCTGCCGGCAGACGCGAACAACCGGTCGGAGCGGTACGAGCGGCTTACGTTTGATCGTCACCGCATCCGGTTTACCCTCTCGAACGCCGTTTTCCGGCGCTCGGAATCGGGAGAGACCGCCCGCTCCACCCGCACCATGCGCACCCCACAGCTGCTCGATACGCTCGATTCCCTGAAGACAGAACGCAACTCAGGGTACCAGACCCTGTACGAGCGAACACAGGAGCGTCTGTCCCCGTCGCCCCCCAACTCGGCCGCCACAGACACGTCGGCCCCCGTTGCCCCGGGGCATTCGTCGCCGTACCTGGCCCTCGCCGATCTCGACACCGACGCGCGCCGCTCAGTGGTATCGCCGGCCGTGCAGAGCGCCCGGTCGGCACAATCCACCATTCAGAGCATCCGGCGGGACACGAAATGGCAGAGCCGGCGCATTCGGAGCTACCAGGTCGAGTTCTACAAAAAGTTCTCGATCGCCCTCGCCTGTCTCATCTTTATGGTCGTCGGGGCACCGTTGGGCCTTGCGCTGCGCCGGGGCGGGCTCGCTACGATTGGGGCCGTCGCGCTCGGCATCTTCATGTTTTACTGGATCACGCTCGTGCAGGGCGAAAAGCTGGCGGAACGGGGCTTCTTTCCGCCGTGGCTGGGCATGTGGATTGCCAACCTCCTGATGTCCGGCGCGGGCCTCTGGCTGATCCTGTACGTCGTTCTCGACCTGGGCGCAACCCCACCGCTGCGCCGGCGCCTCTGGGACTGGCTCCGATCCCTTCGGTCGTGAGTCCTCCTGGAGCGTAGTGCACAATCCTCTTCTGCCGGTCTCCCGCTCATGCTTTATCTGGTGCCCACCCCCATCGGCAACCTGGACGACATCACATTGCGGGCCCTCCGGGTGCTTCGGGAGGTGGACCTGATTGCCTGTGAGGACACTCGGACCTCCGGCCACCTCTTGGACCACCACGACGTAAACACCCCCACCACGAGCTACCACGAGCACAACGAGCGCGAGAAGACGCCCGAACTGATCGCCCGCATGCGCGTCGGACACGACATCGCCCTCATAAGCGACGCCGGCTCGCCGGGCATCTCGGACCCGGGCTTCTACATCGCCCGCGCCTGCTGGGAAGAAGACATCGAGGTGCAGGCCCTCCCCGGCCCGACGGCCCTTATCCCGGCGCTCACCGCCAGCGCCCTCCCCTGCGACCGCTTCGTCTTTGAGGGCTTCCTGCCAAAAAAGCAGGGACGCCAGACCCGCCTGTCGGCGCTGGCGGACGAGCCGCGCACCGTCGTTCTCTACGAGTCGCCGCACCGGCTGCTGCGCACCCTCGAAGATCTCATTGAGCACTTCGGGGCCGCCCGCAGGGCCGCCGTGGCCCGAGAGCTTACAAAAAAATACGAAGAAGTCGAACGAGGAACGCTCGAAGAGGTGCGGTCGTATTTCGCGGGGTATACGAAAGTACGGGGCGAATGCGTTGTCGTCGTTGATGGGACGCCTTGAACCCTCGGAGGACCCGTTCCGAACATCTCCTGGAGATCCCCCACTCTCGAAGCCCTTCACGTACCGGTTTCGATACATTCTGTGAGATCGTCCGTCCTCGTTCTTCTGAGTCTCGCCCTCATGGCGGCCGCTCCCGCCCATGCCCAGGAGGAGTCGGAGGAGTGTACGGTCGGCCAACTGGAAATGGCCAGCTCGTCCTCGTCCACTGCCCCCCCGAACGGGCGCCCCGACTCGTCCGCCACGCTGGCCAAGCGATCCACCGTCACCGATCCACGCCCCGCCGTATCGGTGTCTCCCACGACAGAGGCGGAGTCTTTCGTGCAGAACCGCATCGAGGAGGATGGCCTCCACGTGGTCCACTTCTGGGCCCCCTGGTGCTCCAACTCCCGGAACGAGCTCGGCAACGGCTGGGCCGGCCTCGTCGCCGACAACCCGGACGTCACGTTCACGTTCGTGACCGTGTGGAACGACAACGAGAGGGGGACCGCAACGCTGAACGACTATAATCTTCCGGATCGGGTCGTCGAGGTGACCCAGCCGGACCTCGGCCCGAGCGACAAGGAGGCAAATCGTCGATACTCTTTTCTCGGGCTCCCCGTCACCTGGATCCCTTCGACCTGGATTTTCCACAGCAACGGGGAACTCGCCTTCGCCATGAACTACGGCGAGATGGAGATGGACACCGTGCAGAAGCTCCTCAACGCGACGAGCGCAGACTGGTAGCTCCGGCCCCTTCGGTGGACCGTGCTCCTCTCCCCCCAGCATTCTCACGCCTCTCGACATTAGTGCCTTCCCGTCAGGATGAATCGGAAGAGGATCGACCGTCTTACCGCCGGGCTCGTCTTTCTCTGGGCGCTCGGCCTGTACGTGGCGACCGTTGCGCCGACCGTCTCGTTTTGGGACCCTGGGGAGCGCATCGCAAGTGTCTACACGCTTCAGGTGATGCACCCGCCGGGCGCGCCGTTCTACCTGCTGTTGGGCCGACTCTTCTCCATGCTGGCCCCGTCGCAGGAAACGGTCGCCCTGGCGGTCAATCTGCTCTCGGTCCTGGCCAGCGCCGGCACCGTCCTGCTCGCCCACCTCGTCATCGTCCGCCTCGTGCGGCGATGGCAGGGCGATCGAAGTGAACTCGACACGGGGCCCTACGTCATCTCCCTCGCCAGCGGGGTCATCGGGGCCGTGGCCTTTTCGGTGAGCGACTCCTTCTGGTTCAACGCGGGCATCGCCGAGGTATACGCCCTCTCTACCTTCTTTACCGCACTGGTCGTGTGGCTCGTGTTGCGGTGGAGCGACGCGGCCCGCGCCGAGGAGGCCCGACGGGGCGGCAGCCGACAGCCGTTCCAGCTCAACGCCAATCGCTACCTCGTCGTCATCGCCTTTCTCTTCGGCATGGCCACCGGGGTCCACCTCCTGAGCCTGCTGGCATTCTTCTTCGTCGCCTTCATCGTCTTCTTTACCGAGTTTGACCGCGAACACTGGACCTCCCGCCAGCGCTGGCTCCGCATCGTGGGGGCCGGGGCCGTCGCCTCCGTGCTGTTCTTCGCCATCTATCCGGGCCTCATCGTGGGGCTGCCCAGCCTCTTCGCGTCCGTCGGGGCCCCGTTCCTTACGGCTACGGTGCTCGCCCTCGTTCTCGCCTACGGGGTCTACACCACGCACCAGCGGCGCATGCCGGTGGCAAACCTGGCCTTCATGTGCGTTACGGTCATCTTTATCGGCTACGCCTCGTACGCGCTCGTCTTCGTCCGGAGCGCGACCGATCCGCCGATCGACATGAACAACCCGGACACCATCGAGAACTTCATCTCGTATCTGGAGCGGGAGCAGTACGGCAACACGCCGCTCCTGCAGGGCGTGACCTTCAACGACGAGACCGGGCAGGTCAGCCGCCGCGACGGCGAGTCAACCCTCTTCCCGCGGCGCCACTCCGTGGATCCCCAGCACTGGAACGTCTACGAGCGCTACGACTCCGACCTGGAGTTCTTCCTCGACTACCAGGTAGGATACATGTACGTCCGGTACTTCCTCTGGAACTTCTCGGGGCGCGCCAGCGACGTGCAGGGGGCCCCCTGGATCACCGGCATCCCTGGGCTCGACCAGCACGCCAACCTCCAACCGCTGGAAACGCCGAGCGAGAAGGAATCGCGGAACGTGTATTTTGCCCTGCCGCTCCTCTTAGGGCTGTTCGGTGCCTTCTACCACTTCGGCCGCGACTGGCGACGGGCATTTAGCGTCTTCGTACTGTTCTTTATCACGGGCATCGGCATCATCATCTACCTGAACCAGTCGCCGATGCAGCCGCGCGAACGGCACTACTCGTACGTTGGGAGCTTCTTCGCCTTCAGCCTCTGGATCGGCATCGGGGCCGGGGGGCTGATGCAGATGGCCTACGAGTCCGTCCGGGACTCCCTCTCGGGCATTGCCCGACTGATGCCCACCCTCGGGGCCGGACTGCTCATCTTTCTGGCCGTCCCCGGCTGGATGACGCTGGAGAACTACGGCGACCACGACCGCTCCGAAAACTACGTGCCGCGCGACTACGCGTACAACATGCTGACGAGCGTCGAGGAGAACGGCATCCTGTTCACTAATGGGGACAACGACACCTATCCGCTGTGGTACCTGCAAACCGTGGAAGGGGTGCGCAAAGACGTGCGGGTGGTCAACCTGTCGCTGCTGAACACGAAGTGGTACGTGCGCCAGCTCAAAAATGAGGCCGCGTACGAGTCGGAGCCCCTGCCCATCTCCCTATCAGAGGACCGAATCGACCAGCTGAGCTACCGGCGCTGGAAGCCGAAGCAAATGAAGCTGCCGGTGAACACCGACGCCCTCCAGTCCGAGCTCTCCGCCTACCTGCCCGACTCGGCGGCCGCCTCGCGCCTCGAAAGCCCGATGACGTGGGAGCTGAAGGGGCGCCCGTTCCGGCAGGACACGCGCATCCTGCAGACCGCCGACGTGGTGACCTACGACATGCTACGGACCAACGCAGAAAACGGATGGAACCGGCCCCTGTACTTTGCCGTCACGGTGGCTCGCTCCGGCCAGCTCAACCTCAACAACTACTTTCAGCTGGAGGGCCAGGCCTACCGCGTGCTTCCCATCCGGCACAACAAGCCCCTCGGCCGGGTCATTCCCGGACTGACCGACGAGCGCCTGGCGGACTTCCGGTTCACCAATCTCAGCGACTCAACCGTCTACTACAACGAGAACGCGCGGCGGATGATCGACGGGTATCGCCTGCACTACTCCCATACGGCCGAGCAGCTAGGCCAGAAGGGCCACTCGGACACCGCCGAGCGCCTGCTGACCGACTTCACGGAGGCCGTTCCGTTTGCCACAATCCCGGCCGACATGCAGACGCTCTTCTTCACGGCCCAGGCCTACCAGAGTCTGGGCAGGACCGACAAGGTGGCCACCCTGTTGGCCGACGCCGAGCCCATGGTCCTCGCCCAGCTTCGGTCGGCGGGCTCCCGTCGCCGGTTCAGTCAAGCCCTGCAGTACGCGGGACGGGTTCGGTCCTCGTACCTTAAGGCCAACAAGACGGGCGCCGTGGAGGCCTTCGACCAGAAAATCGAACAGGTTCTGGCCGACGCGTCCTTCCGGGTCCCTGCCCGGGTTCGCCGGGCGTACGGCCTTGCCAGCGACTCGGCGCGCGGATCGCAGATGCCGGCCATGCCGGGTGCTCCGCCGAGCACACCGTCTCAGCAGCCTGCCCAGCCCTCTTCTCCCCCCGGGAAGTGAATCGGGAGGGCTTCGGGCGCCCCCATTTTCTTCTGACGCGTCCGGAACGAACCGCCCGCGTTGGGGTGCCGGGTGCAGAGTCTCCCCGGCACAGAGAGTGCGCGCACCGAGAAGGGCCGGATTCGCGTCCCCCCGGGATCCCCGTTTCCGTGACTGCCCGCCCCATTCTGGGGCTCCCTCCCTTGACAGAGGGACCGCCCCAAACTATATTTAGCGGCAGCTATCATGCCCTGTCCTCCTGTGCCAATTGCGTACGGGACCGTGCGAGCAAGCCTGCGTGTGACCGTTTCCTAGTCGCTTTGGGATTTCCCTCACACCACCCCATGCATCCGCCCGGGTGCCCGATGCGTGATGGCATTGCTCGCATGGCCTTTCACCCGCGGCGGACACATCTTTTAGGTCGCCCCAGTCACTGTGATTGAATCGACGTTATGAAGACAAGCACGGTCAAGTGGTTCGACGCCAAGAAGGGCTACGGATTTATTCATCATCCCGGCGATGGCGAGGACGTCTTTGTTCACTACTCGAATATTCAGTCGGACGACGATTTTAAAACCCTAAAGAGCGACCAGCACGTCCGGTTTGAGATGAACGACGGGCCGAAGGGTCTCCACGCTCTGGAGGTGGCCCCTCTGGACGACGAAGACGCCTCCCCCGCGGACGCCGATCAGGAGCCGGAGCTCACCCCCGCGGACGTGGACCCCACCGCCACTGTCGACCCGTCTCCCTCCGGCGACGACTCCTCGCCGGAGTCGTCCTGGTAACCCCATCCCGGTTTCTCTCCCCCCTCGCTGTCCGGCGCCGTGCCCCCCAAATACCCGGAGCCCCTTTCGATTGAGCAAGACCACCCCTCCCGTCAGCTCGACACGGAGACCCTCCGGCAACTCATCCGCCACGTGGTGGCCGCGGAAGAGGCATCACTGGCCCATTTGAGCCTGGTGCTCACCGACCACGATACGGTTCGCCGCCTGAACCAGTCGTACCTCGACCACGACTACGACACGGACGTGCTCTCCTTCTCACTTCGGGAAGGGCCCGCCCCCCCTGGGGCTTCGGACGACGGGGTTGAAGGGGAGGTATACGTGGACTTGGATACGGCGGCCGAGCGCCACGACGAATTCGACACGTCGTTTGAGCGCGAGGCCTATCGGTACGTCGTGCACGGCCTTCTGCACCTCATCGGGTACGACGACGCACAGCCATCGGGACAGGCCAAAATGCGGGAGAAGGAGACCCAGTATCTCGATGCCGTGCCGTCGGCCCCTTCCTCTTGACGACGGACCGGTGGGGCTTCGGTATTCGAAACGATCCGGGGAGCCTTCCGGAACCGATCGTCGGTTGTGTTCACGGAACCATTCCCTGCATCTTGGAATGTGAGAATGCCCTCCCAAGCACAAGGGGGAGCGGCGGGGGGTTGCCTCGTCTACCCACTCACAACAGAGGGACCGCCTTATGGCCTTTCAGACCCAAGTCACGACGCGTCACGTCGACGTGAGCGATCGCGTCCAGGAGTACGCCCAGGACCGAACCGCCAAGCTGGAGCAGTTCTACGACGGGATCACCGGCGCGCACGTCATCCTCGGAAAGGACAACTCCCCCGCCGAGAACAAGACCGCCTCGATTAACATCGACGTGTACCAGAGGCGCCTCTCGGCCGAGGACGCGGCGAGCAGCCACGAGAAAGCCATCAACCTGTGCGTTGACCACCTGCGCCGGCAGCTTGAGAAGTACAAGGCCAAGCTCCGCAGCAAAGACAAGGACGCCCACCGGTAGGGGCCTCTTCCTCAGCGGGCTCAGCACCGGCTTCGCTGGCCGCTGAGCCCGTTTTTTCTGGCTGCTTTTCCCTACACACCCCTTCTTCTACGCCACCTCTTCGCGCATGGGCTCCACAACCTTTTTGACCGTGTCCGCGCTCGACATGATGTAGAAGTGGATGCCCGGGACCCCCGCCTCCATCAGCTCTCGGGCCTGGCGGATTGCCCAGTTGACGCCAATTCGTTCCACGTCGTCGGGATCGGCCGCGTCGACCTCCGCGGCGAGTGCCTCCGGAATCTCCGTGTGAAAGTACTTCGGCAGGAGGCGCAGGTGGCGCTTGCGTTTCAGGATCTTGAGCCCGGGCACGATGGGCACGTCAATGCCGACCTCCCGGCACTTGTCCACGAAGTTGAAGAAGTACTCGTTGTTGAAGAACATCTGCGTCACGATGTAGTCGGCCCCCGCGTCGACCTGCTCCTTGAGCCGCATGATGTCCCAGGCCAGGTTCGGGGCTTCGAAGTGGGTTTCCGGGTAGCCGCCCACCCCCACGCAGAAGTCCGTCGGCTCGGCATCCATAAGGTCCTCCAGGTACGTCCCGTCATTCATGTCCTGGATCTGCCGCACGAGGTCCACGGCGTACTCATTGCGCGACCGGTTGCCCGAAATGGATTTCTCGTAGCCGTTGTCGTCCCCCCGAATGGCCAGCACATTTTCGACGCCGAGGTAGTTGAGCTCGATGAGGGCGTCCTCCGTCTCCTCCCGCGTAAATCCTTTGCAGAGGATGTGGGGGACCGTGTCGATGTTGAAGCGCGCCTCAATGGCGGCGCAGAGGCCGATCGTGCCGGGGCGCTTTCGCTTCACGCAGCGCGTCCAGGTCCCGTCGTCCTTCTGTTTGTACTCGACCTCCGCCGAGTGACTGGTGACGTCGATAAACGGCGGGTCGTAGGGCATGAGCTCCTCGACGACCCCCAAAATTTGGTCCGCCGACCCGCCCCGCTTGGGAGGAATGATCTCGTAAGAGATCAGCGGCTCCGATGCGCGATCAAAATGCTCGGTAACCTTCATGCGGTCCGTGATATTCGTTTGCGAATTTGCTTGATTGTGGGCGGGCGTTATTGCGCGCCATCCGTCATACTTTCCCAGATCCGGGGTGTTCGATGCTTGGAGTTATCTTTTCCACACCTAATGAAGCAGCCCCGTTCGTTGAACGGTACGCCGGGGACCGGCTCGGAGAGCTGGAAGAAGGATCCCATCTTCAGACCGAGGCGGTGGTTGCTACCGTGGTTGGTCCCGGCAAGATCAAGGCCACCCTCGGGACCGAGCGCCTTCTTCACGAGCACAACATCGATACGCTCGTGCACGCGGGCGGAGCCGTCGCGCTGACCGATGAGCTTGAGGTCGGCACCGTGGTGGGCGCGGCATTCGTGCTGGAAGGCGACCGCGTAGAACTGGAGGCGCCGGACTATCCTCGCATGCCACTTGACCCGCCCTTCGACCTCGACACCGAGGGGACTCTCGTCTCCCAAGACCACGTGCGCGCGGATGATGCAGACGAGCTGAGCTACTGGGAGCGCATCGCGGACATGCGCGACGCAACCGGCTACGCCGTGGCCTACGTGGCCGCCCAGCACGGCACCTCGTGCCACATCGCGAAGGGGATCACCGGTCACGCCCGCGAGGATGGTGACGCGGCCGCGGATCGGCGGGAGGCCCACCGAGCCGTCGCCGCCTTCCTGCAGCGACACGTGGAGGCCGACACCCCCGAGTCGTAGCGCTTCCAGCTTGCCTTTCTCAGTTGCGGCGGGTCCACAGATCTTCGCGCCACGCTTCCGGGATGCCCTCTGATCGCCCCCAGACGTAGTCGCGACGGCCCTCTTCATCCCGGCGCGCTCGGCGCCGGTCGGCCCGAATCTCTCGTACCCCCACCGACACACGTTCGCCCTCCGCAGTGGCTCGCTCCCGCTGAACGACGGGGTGCTCGCGGAAGGGGCGCGGGTGTTCGGGATTGTAGAGCCGGTACACCATGGTGCCGGCCCACACCAGCAGCGCAAAGAACGTGACCCCGACAAGTCCGGCGAATAGAACAACCATGGGCAGCGGCGGCAGCCCCGTGTGATCGAAACGAAACCGAAGCCTCAGGGAATTGGCTTCCTCCCCAAAGTCGCTACGTCATGATACCTCAGCGGACCAAAAAAGTTCGTGTCCGACGTGTCACATCGTTCCCCTCTCGACAATCAGCTAAGAACCGCCCTCAGACTGCATGCTCGCCCCGCGGTCCTGATTGGGATAGTCCGACGGGGCAATCCGGAGGGAGTCCGATGGGATCGCGTCCTGGCGCTGCTGGGCACGCTCCTGCTCGGCCTGAATTTCCTGCACCGTCTGGGCGGTCACGTTTCCCAGGTCGCCCCGGAACGCCGTATCGAGCAGCGTGATGGTAACGAACACGACGACGAAGATCGTCCCGATCGTGAAGGTCAGGGCGTTGACCGGGTTGTCATACTTCAGGTGCATGAAGAAGAGCACCACGAGCGTGGCCTTCATCCCCGCAACGCCGAGGGCCACGGGCACGGTCAGCGGCCCTAGGGGGACATAGGCTACGCCCACCGTGATGCCCGTCAGGACGATGAGCGCCCCGAACACCTTCAACAGGGTGGACTTCGGAACGATGTGTGGGCCGTCGTGCGCCATAACGTCGTGAACGTGTTGGGAATCTCGGTTGATGGACCGAAGGCAGCCTCTTTCCGGCATCATTCCCCGCTCCGGAACGAAGACGGAGTACGTGAAACGTGATGCGTGAAGGCGTTCTGATCTTACGCGTCACGCATCACGTCTTTACTGATTTCCGGGAAGCAGCAAGTGATACCGTCATGCAGTTC
>Ga0207753_1000967_pt1 | contig 10284 bp, 10 predicted proteins | sample PonA233FremontCA_2_FD_187273 | JGI IMG/M metagenome (GOLD analysis project Ga0207753, IMG submission 187273) | Salt pond sediment microbial community from Fremont, CA, USA - Pond A23 Sediment 3 (SPAdes) | ecosystem: Environmental > Aquatic > Non-marine Saline and Alkaline > Saline | place: USA...
GTTCGCCGCCGCCGCGCCGGACGGCTTCGTCGGCTCGTCGGCCGCGGTCCCCTACGTCGGCGGAACCGCGGCCCTGCTACTCGAGGCAGACGAGTCGCTGTCCCCCCGCGAGACCGAACGGCTGCTGGAACAGACCGCAAGCGACGTGAGAAGCCCGGGAGTCGACAACGGGACCGGCCACGGGGCGGTCGACCCGGTCCGTGCTGTCCGGACTGCCCGGAACCGGACTGACGGTTAAATCCAGTTTTAAGCCAGCCACAGAGCTTTGAAAAACGCCCCGTCACGTACCCGATACGGTCGCTATGTCGAGTCTCATCGAGCGGATACAGGAGCGGAGCGGGACCGTCGACGAATCACCGCGAGTGCTCGGGGTCGCGGAGAACGAGACCGACGACGTGCTCGATGCGCTCGGTTCGGACACCGGTCGGTCGCTGTTCCGCACGCTGTACGACGAGCCCGGAACGCCGTCCGAGATAGCGGACCGGTGTGACACGTCGGTCCAGAACGTCCACTATCACGTCTCGAATCTCGAAGACGCAGCACTCATCGAGCCGGTCGAAACGGTCTATTCATCGAAAGGCAACGAGATGACCGTGTACGGGCCCGCAAGCGACCCGATTGTGCTGGTCGGTGACCACGACCTGGAGCCACGTATCCAGCGGTCGTTGGCCGATATCGTCGCCGGCGTGGGGCTGATCGGCCTTGCGAGCCTCTTCGTCCAGTGGGGCGCAAAGCGACTGGCAGACGCGACCCCGGAGGAGGGCGTTCTGGCTCCGGCGAGTCCGGGTTCGGGGCCGATTCAGGGAACTGACGCTCTCGCCAGGTTCGTCTTCGAGGTCGTCGAACCGGGCCTCCTGTTTTTCTGTCTCTGTCTCACTGTCCTCGGGATAGCCGCTCTCCTGGCTCGCAAGTGAGAACGGGACCAGTCAGTGTCGAGGAAAGCGGTCTCCCGCTGGTAGCACCAAGCGAAGTATAGGACAGGCAATCGCCCCGGGCGTCTATCGATGGCTCACGGCCGCTTCTCAGGTGAATCAACTGCGACGGTCATGCGAGAAGGTGAGCTCGCTGTATTCGTAGTGGTAGCGTCAGAAATCGGGCGAGGGTGCAGCAAATGGGGCTTCAGTTCAGTATAGCTCGCAGGCAGACCCCCACGCCGGCGACGGCGAGCACGCCGCCGACGGCAAGAGCGCCGGCACCGATGCCGGAGCCACCGCTCTGTGACTGAGCTGCGACGGATGTCTCGCCGGTAACCGAATCGACGCCGTCGGAAGACGCGTCAGCCGTGGTGTTGCCACCGCCGACGACCAGCGTCCCGATGGCGTCGGGCTGGCTTGTCACCTCCGTCCCGCGATACAGTGAGAGTTCGTAGCTGCCCGCAGCGAGTTGCGAGTCGAGGGCGACCTCCGACCCTGATTCGACTGCCACGGCGTCGGCATCCGCGGCGGTTCGGAGGGTCGGCTCGTCGTGGCCGGCCGCCGTGGTGTCAAAGAGGAGGACGACACGGGAATCACCGTTCCCGTCACGGACAGTCGCGTTGATCTCGTAGTTGCTGGCCGGGCTCCCGATAGACACGGTCGCCGCGTCAGAGGTCGCCAGAACGACAGGAATCCGGCTGGTCTCTCCCTGTCGAACCTGCGACACCGGCTCCCCGAACCCGAATTCGGCCGTCTCCTCGACCTCGAACTGCTCGTTTGCCGTCCCGTTTGCTTCGATGACGAGCCGTCCGACAGTCGATGTTCCGTCGGTTGCCTGGCCCTCGAACACGCGGTAGGGGTACGCGGCGGGGGCAAGTGTCGACGGGAGTTCCGACTCCGGCGCTGTCACGGTCAGTGAGTCACCGTCGTCCGCGACGGCAAGAGTCGCCCCGTCAGTGCCGGCGGCCGCTGTGTCGAAGAGAACCAGCACCTCGCCGTCGCCGTCGTCGTCACTGACGGTCGCGTTGATCTGGTAATTGGTCGCCTCGCTGCCGACGGAGAGCGTTTTACTCCCCCCATCGGTCATCGAGAGCGGAATTTCGGCGGTTTCGCCCTGGGCGACGGTGACGGCGTTTTCGCCGTCGTCGGTCTGTGTCGGACTCTCGATGTCCGGGACTGGATCGGTACAGTCGCCGTCGCACTGGGCGACGGTTCCGGTCCGTTCAAACAGCGCGTCACCGTCGACGTGCCCGTACAGTTCATACGACGTGTTCGCTGGCACCCTGGCCAGGTCGAACTGGGCGGCGAAGGTCCCGTTGGATTGCACTGTGACGTGCGATTGCTGAATAAACGGGTTCGACGCATTGTTTGATTTGATTCTGACAGTCATCTCGGTCCCGGGTTCGAGCGTGGTCTCCCCGGTGACCACCTGCTTTTCGTCGGCATGCAGCGGGAAGCTGTCCTCCGAGAGCGTCGCCTGCTGCGCAGCGGCCACCCCCGTACCCGCCGCGGTTGCGGCGAGGAGTGTCGCGACCAGAGCCACCGACCGAGCGCTCACAGGATCACCTCCCGGGATGGGCCCGGAGGTGTGTGCTCGTGGGCTCGATGCCGCCAACAGTACCGTATCGAAAGTGGAGGGCAATTCGCTGGCATACGGTTGCCAGTTACGGGGGGATTGAAAAACCGCCTGCGATAGCTTAAAACCGCGTTGAACACGGGAGTCTTCTCGGATCGCTGTGGCCGGGTACACAGTCGTGCCGATGGCGATTATATCACTCCCGTCTTTGAGCGGACCGGAGCATCGAAAGATAGTCTCGACGGGAGTGGGGCTATCTGTTATGGCCGGGACAACCGCCACAGCCGAAAGAGCACAGCGGTGTACCGACGGGTCTGCCGGCGGGCACGTCCTGGCGAGAGCGGTATCCTCCGTCACCGTCGCTTCGACGGCGGCGATGTCCGTTTCATCCACCTGCTCAGTGGTTCGTGCAGTGAGAGCCAACAGAACGTGCAGAACTTGTGGAGATGCAGTATTTTTATGGTAATTTCGGAACGATTGACTGGTATGCGGACGGTCCTCGCAAGCCAGCTCTCCAGCATCAGAGTAACGACTACCGATGGCCGAGAGATCGGCACATTGCGCAACATTACGCTCGATACGGCGACGGGAGAATTTCAGACAGTTGTCGTCGATAGCGACGTTGCGGAGGTGTTCAGCGTTGAGCGGGATTCCGACGGCTGCATCCGGTTGCCTGCAACCCTCATTCAATCGGTTCGGGATCACCTGACCATCCACCCGCCTACGGAACAGAACGTCTCGAGCAGCGACGCCGGGGGTCTGTAGGTAACGGTCGCCGTCGTCACCCCGTTCGGTCTCGGGACTTTGGACACCTTCGGTGCCGATACGGTTCTCGGCCGATAGGCGTCCACGCCACTGTCCTGGCAAGCAGTGTGCCTGGCGACCTCGTCACCGCACCGAAGTCGGGGACCCGTGTCCGATTTCAAACCGAAGCGACAGTCGAAGATAGCAGGCCCGGGCGGGCTGTTCTTTGCAACCATCCCGGGACCGTCCGCCTCGGTCCCGGAACGCAGGAACACCGCGCCGATTCCAGCATCTCACAGAGGGCGACTAGAGACAGATGGGGCGCAGCGTCGAGTGACCCACTGTTTTCAGTGGACACGTCGTCTCTGGTAGTATGGCCCCGGAACCGAACTCGACTCAAGCTCCATCGTCGCCGCTCCTGGCAGCTATCTACGACCCGGCCACGGCGTTCTTCGAACGGACGCTCTTGCGGCCACACCGTGAGTACCTGGTGACAGAGTTGGACGGGGCAGTTCTGGATATCGGCGCCGGAACCGGCGCGATGTTTCCGTATTTCGACGCCGTCGCGGACGCGTCGACGGAGTTTCACGCCACCGAGCCGGACCCGCACATGCGCCAGCAGGCAACGGAGAAGGCGAACGCCCAGGCCACGCCGATCCGTATCGAGTCGGCACCGGCGGAGGCTCTGCCGTACGACGACGCCACGTTCGACGTCGTCATCGCCTCGATGGTGTTCTGTACGATTCCGGACGTCGAGTCCGCGGTGAGTGAAATCGGACGCGTGCTCAAGCCCGGCGGTGAACTGCGCTTCTTCGAGCACGTCATCGACGACGGGTGGCGCGCTCGCGTGCAGTCGGCGCTCGCACCGCTCTGGAAGCGTCTCGCGGGCGGTTGTCACCTGACCCGGCAGACGGGATCGCGGCTCGTCGCTGACCGGTCGTTCGACGTCGTCGAAATCAATCGGCTCAATCTGGGCGTGACGCCAGTCCGTCCGTTCGTCCGGGGGCGGCTCCGAAAACGTTCCGCGGGTCCGACGCGGTAGCGGTTAGCTCTGGCTCTGCGTGACGGACCCCTCCTCGTTGGGCTGGATGACGACGAATCCCTCCTCGCCGGTGAACTCCATCTGTATCGATTCACCGGAGGTCTGGCCGATCTCGAACGCCTTGTTCATCTCTATCGAGGGGGAGAGGTTCGAACTCCACGCGACGGTCGCGTCCGGGTCGGTGAAGACCGGCGGGGTCATCACCAGCGGGTCGCCGTGGGTCGTCAGCGCGACCTCGCCGGGGCCGGTGAGGTAGACGTTCGTCAGGCCGCCGGCGGCCATACCGGAGAGACTGCCGACGGTGTTTATCTCGTAGTCGATGCTCGATTCGAACGCGAGCACGTCCGTGCCGTTGACCGATATCGACTCCCCGTCATCGAGGCGAAGCACCTGTACTTTCTTGCCGTTCTCGGCCACGTAGAGGTGGCCGCTCCCTTCGGCCACCATGACCGGCGTCCCTTCGCCGCTCACGGCCTCCTTGACGAAGCCGGTAATACCGCCTTCCGCCGAGGACTTGCCGGTGAACGTGACCTCGCCGTTGTACGCGACCATCGACCCGGCTTTGACCATCACTGTGCCATCGAGCGGGATATCCAGGAGCCTGTTGTTCTCTTTCTGGAACCCATCGCCGCCGTCTGCGGGGGCGTTGGAGCGGACGAATTCCTGTAAGTCCATAGCTACAGCGAGAAACTGAGAGGCCGGACCCATAGGTCCCTTGAAAGATTAAAACGTATTTTGTGCGACCGCCTCGCATATCGAGAATCGCCACGCGGCCGCTGAATGAAGAATCCCCGTAAGTAGTATAGCTGAATAGCTATTCCGGATATCTATACAAACGTCCGAGGAGGTCGATAACGACGGCCGTGGTCTCGAGAGAGCCCCGCTCTCCCTCGGGCGTTCGAACTGCCTGGTCGTACACGGCGCTGTCCGGGACGTACCAGGGGTCGCTGTGCGTCGACAGGATGTCACCGGCCTCTCCACCGCCTGTGACCGTCTCCGGTGGCTCGTCGGAAGATACGTCGATGAATCCGCCATGATAGTCGCACGTATCTCTGCACAGGTGTCCGAGACCGGTCGTCTTCGGTCACCGGCTATCGACCCGCTCGTCAACGACCCAGTCGAACCGGTTTGCATACGGTCGTGGCAGGAACGGCCACGGACCCGTTACACCGTCCGCACAACGACGTGGTGCTCCGAACAGTAGCGCTCGACCCGGTGCTGGAACGAGCCGTCGCCGGGCCATTCGACAGGTGCGCGCACCGCGTCGGGGTCCCCGACGTAGCAGGCAACCGTCCCGCTACCGTCAGCCCGCGGAACCGACTGCCGACAGTACAGGCCGCGGTCGACTCCCTCGTACTCGTCGAGTGCCTCGACATCTGGCGTTGCCAGTATTCGGCCCGCGGTCGTGCCGCCGGGGGCGAGCGTCGGATACCGACCGTCGATACGGTGTAGACCGACGAGCTCCGCCGAACAGCGGTACTCGTACTCCGAAAGGACTGCGCCGGTCGTGGCATGGTCGGTGAGTGTCCCGTACACGAACACGTCCATACGCGCCGTTGTGGCCGGACTCTTTTCAACCCTGTCAGCGGAGCGATGGGTGGGCCATCCACAGTGGTTTTGTACAGGCGCGTCCACACAGAGTCTCCATCACAGAGGGCGAGCCGGGCCGAAGGCCACCGGCGAACCGAGGCAACTGTCATCGTCGGTGGTTCCTGAACTACTTCGGAACGTGGCTGTTCGTAGCCGACGTACCTTCGGCGGCCCGCAGGCTTCATGTCCGAGCCGCCGTTATCGGAGCCATGACCACCTGGGACGAGCGGTACCGGACGGGTTCGTACCCGCAACGCCCGGACCCGCATCCGGTGTTGGAGCGATACCTGCCGACATTCCCGCCGGGCCGGGCGCTTGACGTCGCGACCGGGACCGGCCGCAACGCGCTTCCGGTCGCGGCGGCCGGGTACCGCGTCGACGCGGTCGACCAGTCGCGCGAGGGGCTCCGCATCGCTCGCGAAAATGCCCGGGAAGCGGGCGTCGACGACGACATCGAGTGGATACAGGCGGACCTCGACTCGTTCGCGTACCCGGCGTCGACGTACGACCTCGTCACGATTAGCTTCTATCGCCCCGTCGACCGCCTCCCCGACATCATCGAGGCGCTGGCCGACGGCGGCTGTCTGTTCATCCAGCACCACCTCCGGACGACCGACGACGTTGACGGCGGTCCGTCCGGCGACCGGTACCGGTTCGCCTCGAACGAACTGCTCAGGGCCGGGCTGGGGCTGACAGTGTTACATTACGACGAGCGGACCACGACGACGGACGGAACGACCGCCGCCACCGCCCAGCTGGTCGCCAGAAAGTCACGGGGCAGTCGACAGTCGTACCCTGACATCTCGGAGTATGACAGTCAACCGGTCGAGACCCCCGAGAGTCACGGGAAATAGCGACCGCGAACGGAGGCTGTCAGTCCTCGGCCACTTCCTCCCCGCCGTCGGCGAGCGCCGGAAGCCGCTCGCGTTCGAACCACGCGAACTCTCTCGAGAACTGGTCCGTTTCCGCCAGGTCCCAGGGGTCGCCGTCAGCGACCAGTGGACCCTCCAGCCACGATGTCACGAGGTTCCAGACGAAGATGAGCTGGCCGATGACCAGCAACACGACGCCGAACGTCGCTACCTGATGCAGGACGGTAAACAGGTCAAGCGGGCCGGCAGTCAGGTCGTACGTGGCGTACCGCCGTGGCATCCCGGCGTAGCCAAGCAACACCATCGGGAAGAACGTGACGTTGGTCCCGGCAAGCGTCAGCCAGAAGTGCCACTTCGCCAGCGACCGCTGATACCACCGACCGGTGTAAAGCGGGAACCAGTAGTAGATACCCGCAAAGACTGCGAAGGCGATCCCGCCCATGATGACGTAGTGGAAGTGGGCAACGACATGGTAGGTGTCGTGCAGGATGAGATCGACGGGGATAGCGGCTTCGAACACGCCGGTGACGCCACCGATAATGAAGTTCCCGACAAACCCGACACAGAAGAGAAACGGCGCGCTCGTCCGCAGGGAGCCGTTCCACATCGTCGCCATCCAGTTGAACGTCTTTACCGCGCTCGGGATGGCGATGGCGATGGAGATCGCCATGAACGAGGCCCGTAATCGGGGGTCCATCCCGGTCGCGAACATGTGATGGGCCCAGACGCCAAATGAGAGGACCCCGAGCGCCAGCGTAGAGTAGACGACGAACTTGAAGCCAAACAGCTTCCGCCCAGTGAACTTCGGCAGGATATAGCTGATAAGCCCCATCGGTGGCAGGACGAGGATGTATACCTCGGGGTGGCCGAAGAACCAGAACAGGTGCTGCCAAAGCAGCGGACCGCCGCCGTCGAGCGTGAAGAACGTCGTCCCGATGTTCCGGTCGAGCAGGAGCATGACCAGCGCACTGCCCAGCAGCGGGAAGGCAAACAGGATCTGTACGGACTGCACCAGAACAGTCCAGGAGAAGATATCGAGGGTCGCCCACGTCACGTCGTCGCTTCGTTCGGTAAAGATGGTCGCAATGAAGTTGATCGCTCCCATCGTCGCCGCGACGCCCGACAGATGGAGTCCGAGTAGCATCAGATCCACGCCGGGGTTCTGCTGTTCGATCGACAACGGCGTGTACATCGTCCAGGCGGTCTGTGCCGGTTCGATGTTTTCGAGGAACGGACCTCCGAGGACGCCGCCCCAGATGAGCAGCGCGGCCGACGGCAGCAGCCAGAACGCGATAGCATTGATTCGGGGAAACGCCATGTCGTCGGCCCCGATGAGCAACGGAATCAGGTAGTTCGAGAACGCCGCCAGTATCGGCGTTCCAAACAGGAACAGCATCGTGATGCCGTGGGTCGTCAAGAGCCCGTTGTATACGCTGGCGCTGAGAAAGTCCTCGGCGGGATACAGCAGTTCGAACCGCATCAACACGACGGCGATACCGCCCCACGCGAACGCGATGACGGCGAAAACGCCGTAGAGAATCCCGATGTCCTTGTGATCGACCGTCGTCAGCCATCTGAGAACTCCGCTCGGTTTCTCGGCGTGAGTCCGTTCCTGACCCGCGTGACCGATACCTATCGCGACCGTGTACGACCGCCAGTTTTCGACGCGTGCGATCGCCCCTGTGATACTGACGAGCAGTACTGCCATCAGCCCTGTCGTCGCTAATATACCGACAGATGTCATTTTGAGTGGGGTTTATCCGCACTGTCCGTGGGTTTTGTCCGGAAGATGTTCGGGGTTCGTTTCTATCGTAGATGCAATGCAACGACCAGAAACGAAGCGGTTCGGGGCTGAGACTTTCAGTAGTGCAGTCGGACTCACAACGTATGGACCCACAACACCGGGACCGACAGGAAGCGAGTGTACCCAGTCGCCACAGCGGATTCGGACAGTATCGGCCCGACTCGGTTTCGCGCCGAGGGCTGTGTTTGACCGCGATGACGGGGAGGACACGCGATGACGGCGACTGACTTCGACGCCGCCCGAGCGTACGACGAGGGCCAGTTCTCGGCCGTCGAAGTGTTCCACAGCGACCGGATGAAAGTCGTCTGTGGCTACTTCGAACCCGGGCAGTTCATTCCGGTTCACGCGCCTGCGAGCGACGTGGCGATACACGTCCGGTCCGGGACCGGCGTCGTCCGTGACGGAGAGACGGAGCGAGCGGTCGAACCGGGCGACGTGGTGGTAGTCGAGGCCGACGCCGACCGCGGTGTCAAGGCAGACCCTGACACGCGGCTGGAGGCGTTACTGGTCACTGCGCCGCCGCCCACCGACGCCGAACACGAACCGGTCCGGAAAGGGTTACAACAGATGGAATTCGACCCCCAGCGTCCGGAGTGAGTTCGTCGCGGAGACCGACCACCTGCTCGTACGGGCTGCTGTATCTGTGCTCCGCGGTGAACCCACGATTCTGGGCGGCCCTGCGGACGTGACGTCCAGTAGTCAGTATCGGGTAGAACGGAAACCGGGCCCGTCGATTGTGAGTGCGAGCTTGGCCGTTCAGCGGTACGTGACGCCGCTACACCGTCGAGAGTGATTCCGTCACTCGACGACGTAGGACCGATGTGACCCACGGGTCTGCACGTCGACGAAGTGGTGGCGCGTCGCGTTGCCCACGTCACCGATGGCGGAGCGGCCCGCGCCGTCCTCGTCGTACACGCTGTCGGCCGGGAGGAGGGATTGATCAGCGAGCCGTTCGGTGACATCGCCAGGAATCGAATCGCCGTCCCGGACATCGACGATGAGCAACTGGTCCGTGAAGCTCTTGGCGAGAAACGCGTCGGTTATCTCCTCATAGCCCGTGAGCTCTTTGGCCAAACTTCGGATCTCTCCCTGCCGGTCAGTCATCGGTGCTGGCTACGTCGGTTTCACCGAAAGTCGTGCCTGCGAACATCTTCCCCCGACCGTCACAGTTCGTCGATGATTTCGCTGGCGAACGTCGTCATCGCCGCCTCCGGCTCCGGGGCGCGAAGCCCGACGATGACGTGGTCCAAGCCGTAATTTTCGAGCCGTCGGAAGTACTCTCGGAACCACTCGACGCCAGCCCGATAGCCCAGGTGGAGCGGTTCGGGCTCGGCCGTCGGGTCCGCAGCGAACGCGACCTGGACGGCAATCGTGAACGGTTTCTCGGACGTGTGGCTCCGCCACGTGTCGAGGTACGACTGAAGCGTCGACTCGGGGAGGTGATAGAATATCCAGCCGTCGCCGTTCTCTGCGATCCACTCCGTCGACTGTCTGGCGTTCCCGGTCGGAAACAGCGGGAGCGTATCTGTCGTCGGCTTCGGGAGAACATCCAGTTCGCCGTCAATCTGGCCCCAGGAACCCTCAAGCGTCGGGTACTCCTCTCGCCAGAGCGCGCGGAGCGCGTCGACGCTTTCGCGGACGAGTCGCCCTCGGTTCTCGGGATCGACGCCGAACGCCGGATACTCCGGGTCGCGGTCGCCCGAGGCGACGCCCAGCACGAGACGGCCGTCGGAGAGCCGGTC
>Ga0207753_1000968_pt1 | contig 10267 bp, 9 predicted proteins | sample PonA233FremontCA_2_FD_187273 | JGI IMG/M metagenome (GOLD analysis project Ga0207753, IMG submission 187273) | Salt pond sediment microbial community from Fremont, CA, USA - Pond A23 Sediment 3 (SPAdes) | ecosystem: Environmental > Aquatic > Non-marine Saline and Alkaline > Saline | place: USA...
AGTGCCCCCAAACGGGGGTCGCCGGATGGGTGGCCGCTGCCACCGGACTGTCTCAGACATACTCGTCGACCGCCTCCTTGAGTGCTGTTTCGGCCTCGTTCAGCGCGGCCTGCCTGTCGGCCAGCGCGTCGCTGTCGGCTGCGAGCCTCTCGCGTGCGCCCGCAATGGTCGACTCGACAGCCGCGGTCGCCGGGCCGCCCTGCGAGTCGCGGCTCTCGACGCTCTGGGCGGGATCGAGGGCCGCGTCGACGGCCGACCGGTCGACGTAGTCGAACAGCGACTCACCGAGCACGTCCTCGGTGGCCGAATCGAGCAGCGTGGCCGACACCTTGGTCTCGGCGTCCTCGGCTTCCTCGGCGGCCAGTGCGACCACCTCGTGGGCGGTTCTGAATGGGAGCCCAGCCATCGCCAACAGATCGGCGATCCCGGTCGCCGTCGAGAATCCGGCACCGGCCTCCTCGGCCAGTAGGTCCTCGTTCCACGTGGCCGTCAAGACTGCCCCCGCCGCCACGGCTGAGGCCTCGACGACAGCGTCGACCGCCCGAAACGTGTGCGGATGGGCACGCTGAAGGTCACGATTGTAGGCTCGCGGCAGCCCCTTGAGCGTCGACAACAACCCAGTAAGCTCGCCGATGGCGTCGCCAGCCACGGCTCTGGTCAACTCTAGGGTGTCGGGGTTCTTCTTCTGGGGCATGATCGACGAGGTCGAACTGTAGTCGTCCGACAGATCGACGTACCCCTTGTTGGCGAAGATGATGACGTCCTCGGCCAATCCCGACAGCGTCGTGGCGTGAGCCGCCAGCGCGCTTGTGGCCTCCGCGAGGAAGTCCCGTGCGGAGGAAGCGTCCATCGAGTTGTCGACCACAGCGTCGAAGCCGAGCAGTTCGGCAGTGCGCTCGCGGTCGATCTCGAACGGCGTGCCCGCGAACGCCGCGCCGCCGAGCGGCGACTCGTTGGTTCTGTCGTAGGCATCGAGCAGGCGGGCCGTATCGCGACTGATCGTCGACGCGTACGACATGAGGTAGTGGCCGACCGTGATCGGTTGGGCGGGCTGGAGATGCGTGTAGCCGGGCATCAGTGTCTCGGTGTGGTCGGCCGCAGTTTCGATCAGCGCCTCGCGCAGCGCGAGGGTCGTCTCGACGGCCTCCAGCAGATCCGCGCGAAGGCGGTAGCGAATACACGCGGCCACCTCGTCGTTGCGGCTCCGGGCGGTGTGCATTTTCCCGCCGTCTGGGCCGACGCGGTCGATGACCGCCGACTCGATAGCTTCGTGGACGTCCTCGCCGCTGCTGAGTGCATCATGGCCTGCGTTCTCGACATCGGCGAGGGCCTCCAGGATCGCACCTGCCTCCTCGTCGTCGACGATCTCCTGTTCGGCGAGCATGATCACGTGAGCCTGGTCGACCGCGAGATCGGCTTCGAAAATCCGCTCGTCACCGGCGAGACTCGACAAGAAGTCGCGGGCCGGACCGCCGCTGAAGCGGTCCCGGCGGACGACCGTCTCGTCGCCCCCTGAGGCATCGCCGCCAGCCGCGTCGTCCGTCGAGTCCCCGGTCATCCTTACTCCTCGTTGCCGCCGTCAGCGGCGGCTTTCGTCTCGGCGTCTTCTGCGGCCTTCTCCGCCTGTGCCGCAATGCGGTCCTGATAGCCGTGGTATTTGGCAACACCTGTCGCGTCCTCTTGGGTGATCTCCCCGACCGTCTCGGTGTTGAACGAGGCGGCGTCGGCCGAGTAGACGGCATACGGGCTAGAGCGCCCGACCACGCGGGCCTGTCCACCCTCGAAGCGGATCGTCACCGTGCCGGTGACTTTGCTCTGGGTTTCGCCGATGAACCCTTCGAGTGCGGCCACGAGCGGGCCATCCACGAGGCCTTCGTACCCCTTCTGGCTCCATTCGGCGTCGACCTGCTGTTTGAAGTCGCGTTCCTCCTTCGTGAGGACGAGCGATTCGAGGCCTTTGTGGGCGTTGAGCAGTGTCGTGGCTGCGGGGTGCTCGTAGTTCTCTCTCACCTTGAGGCCGAGCATGCGGTCTTCCATCGTGTCGGTGCGACCGACGCCGTAGGAGCCAGCCAGCTCGTTGAGTTCCTCGATGAGTTCGATAGGCCCTTTCGCCTCGCCGTCGAGACCGACCGGGTAGCCGTCTTCGAACTCGACCTCGATCTCTTTCGTCTCGCCGCTCGGTGCGGTCGTCCAGTTGTAGATCTCCTCGCCGGGGACGTGGTCGGGCTCTTCGAGGTCGCCACCTTCGATCGAGCGACTCCAGAGGTTGGTGTCGATCGACCACGTGCCCTCGTTGCCAGCCTCGACGGGCAGATCGCGCTCGGCGGCGTACTCGATCTCCCAGTTGCGGGTCATCCCCATCTCGCGGACGGGCGCGATGACTTCGAGATCCGAGGCGCGCCAGACGGCCTCGAACCGCAGTTGGTCGTTGCCCTTGCCGGTACAGCCGTGAGCGATACCGTCACAGCCCTCCTCCTGTGCCACACGGAGGATCGCTTTGGCGATCACCGGGCGTGCGAGGGCGGTCCCCAGCGGGTAGCCCTGATAGTCCGCGTTCGCGCGAACCGCGTCGAAACAAAGATCGGCGAACTCCGCCTTGGCGTCGACCACGTGGTGATCCAGATCGAGGGCCTCGGCGGTTTCGCGGGCCTCCTCGAACTCCTCGGCCGGCTGGCCGACGTCGACCGTTACACCGATTACTTCGTCGTAGCCGTACTCCTCTTCGAGAACCGGCACACAGACGGTCGTATCGAGACCGCCACTGAACGCCAGTGCCACACGCTTTGTCATTACCTACTCTCTGTGAGTTAGGGACCTTAAATTCAGCGTTTCTGTTTTTCGAAAATAGCGGTATAGAGCAAGCTACGCGCCTGAAAACGGGGAATCGTGGAACGAATCAACGAACGGACGAAAAAGGTGGGTGCCCGCTGGCACCTCGTGGTGGCCCGGTCGTCAAAACGAGGCGAGGTCGGCCACGTATGGCCGCCCCGCTCGCGGTAGTCGCCGGGGTGCCCGCTGGCACCGTCGCCGGGGTGCCCGCTGGCACCGTTGCCGGGGTGCCCGCTGGCACCGTTGCCGGAGTCGCCGCTGTCGGAAGAGAGCCAGCGGGTTCGGTCGACGACTGACTGCCATTATCCCCACTATTTGGGCTCTGCTACTAAACAATTGCGTGATGGCTGTGACTGTGGGTCGAATCCACACACCAGGTCGGCGTCCGTATGTGGATCAGTCGTCGCCTGCCGAGGCGTCGACCTCCGGCCCGTCGGCCGTCTCGCTCCCCGCAGGTGATCCCCGAACGTCGCCTTCGCGCCACGTCCCACGCCGGAACCAGAGCCACGCGATCAGCGCGCCTGCCACGTTCGAGACGAAGAAGGCGGTCCAGATCCCCCGCACGCCGAAGACCAGATCGGCATACGGGATCGGCAGCCGGTACTGGGAGGCGATGTAGGCGACCGGGAGCCGAATCCCGCCGAGGGTCAGCAGCGCGATGCCGGCGGCGACCAGCGTCTTGCCCGCCCCGCGGAACCCGCCGCTGAACGCGCGCATGATCCCGGTAAACCCGAACGACAGCGAGACGTAGCGGAGGAGCGTCGACCCCTCCTCGATCACCGCGGGATCGTTGGTGAAGACGCCGACGATGGGTTCGGGGACGAGGAAGATCACGACGCCCATGAGTCCGAGCACCGCGAACAGCCCCTTGGCCGCGAGGTAGTTCGCGGCCGCCGCGCGGTCGTAGTTGCCCGCGCCGATGTTCTGGCCAGACATCGTTTCGACCCCGCGGGCCACGGCGATGGCGGGCAGGAAGATCACCGACAACACCCGGGTGCCGATCCCGAAGGCGGCGACGACCGAGGTCGAAAACAGCCCGACGACGATCAGCAGGGCGTTGATCGACAGCGCCCGTCCCGTGCCTTCGATACTGGCTGGGACGCCGATCTTGAGGATCTTTCTGAAGTAGTCGAAATCGGGTGCCATGTCGACGAGGTTGATCTGAATTCCTCGACTGCCCGACAGCATGATGCCGAGGCCGACGACCATCGCAAGGCTCCGCGAAAAGATGGTCGCAATGGCGGCTCCCTCGATTCCCATGCCGGCAAAGCCCGTTGCGGCGAACAGCTCGGCTTGGACCCCGGCTAACCCGACCATCCCGAACAGCGGGTTGGCCTCGAAGCCAAAGATGAGGAACGGGTCTAAGATCACGTTGATGACGACCGTCCCGAACATCACGACCATCGGGGTGATCGTATCCCCCGCCCCTCGCATCAGCGAAATAAAGACGAAGAAGCCGAACATGAACGGGAGTCCCAGCGCGATGACCTCCATGTAAGCGGTCGCTCCCGGCAACACCTCCGGCGAGGCCCCGAGGAACGCGAGGAACGCCTCGACGAACGGATAGCTGACGAGTCCCAACACGAGCGAGCCGACGAGGGCGAACGTTACCGTCTGGGAGGCGGCGTACTGGGCCTGCCCTGTTTCACCGGCCCCCGTATGTTGAGCGACCAGGATGCTCCCGGCGACCGACAGCCCCATCCCCAGCGAGATGAGGAGGAACACCATCGGGAAGCCGAAGGAGATCGCCGCCAGTGCCTCCGTCGAGTAGCGGCCGAGCCAGAACGTGTCGGCCAGATTGTAGGCGGTCTGGAGCAGATTGGTAACCACGATCGGTAGGGAGAGATACACCAGCGGCTTGAGGATACCGCCCTCGGTCAGTTCGAGTTCGTCCTGCCCCTTGAAAATGCTCACGCGTCTGCTCCCGGGTTCCAGCCCAGTTGGGTTTCGAGATAGCTCTCGACCATCTGTCGGGTCTCGGCGGGGTCCTCGCCGAGGGCGACCATGCGAACGTGGCCGCCGTTGATCGCGGTGCCCACGAACTGGGCGACTTCGGCGGCGTCGACCTCGCTGAAGAAGTCCGCCTCGATCCCGGCGTCGACGGCGTCTGCGACGACTTCTCGAACCGTCTCGTCGAGTTCAACGAACCGCTCGCGGTAGGGCTCGTGGTAGGGAGCTTGGGCTTTGAGTTCCATCAGCGCGACCGGGAACTCGCCGTCGGCGTTCGACGGGGCAAACACTGCACCGAGCAGCGTCGACAGCCGCTCGCGTGGGTCGTCGGCCTCACAGGCGAGGTTGCGTTTGAACCGGTCGACCAAGTCGTCGAGGAACGCGTTCAGGAGTTCCTCCTTGGTGTCGAAGTGGTAGTGGATCGCCGCCGTCGTAATCGACGACTCCTCGGCGATCCGCTGCATTGTGAGGTCCGCATAGCCGTACTCACAGAGGCTCCGACCGGTTGCCCGGATGATCGTGTCGGTGGTCTCTGTCTCCATTCGAGCCTAACTTACTAACCGATTAGTAAGTGAATTTCGGTCGACTCGTGGGATGTCGGCTCGCAGGACAGTCACCCAGACGCGGCCGACACTCAGCCCCAGAACGGATCGAAGCCGGTGTCGACGCCCAGCAACCAGAAGACGCCAGCGATCCCGACCGCTGCGGCCAGCGGCATCGTGAGGTTGTCGTCGACCGCGACCCCGCGAATAACTGGCTTGATGCCGTCGGCGATCGCCGCCAACAGTGCGCCCCCGGCTGCGGCGGCGGCTCCCGCGGCGGCAGTTCCCGCGGTGGCCGTGCTCCAAGCGACCGCAAACGGGACTGCGAGCAGGAAACAGAGCCCGAAGGTGAGGCCGATCACTGCTGGGCGTTTGTGCTCGTGGGGGCCGTTGTCACTCAGCGCGCCGCTTATCGGATCGGCGATCGACAACATCAGGACGGCCGGCAGCGTGACGCTCGGCCCGAACGTCACCGCGACCAGCGTCACGCTCAGCATGTAGAAGGCGTAGCCAGCGACGTTGTCGGCCTCGTACGGTCGAGTGAGCTTGTCGTAGAGCCAGTGGTTCAGCCCGACGACCAGCCGGAGGAACTCCAAGACGAACGCGACCGCGGTCACGCCGATCATGAAATACCGGAGCTGGGTCCATGTCGCAAGGTCGAGCAGATACAGCAGTGGCATCCCGACGCCGCTGACGTGGACCGCCCGTCGACCGTACTCGCTCATCGGGGGCTCACGCCGTCGTCACGTCGGTGTCGACGTCGTCGTACCGATCGCCGAGATCGTCGAACGCCCGGTCGCCGTCCAGTAGTGCCGCTAACTCGGCGGCCACCTCGTCGACCGGCAGCCGGATCTGGGTCGCCGAATCCCGCTCGCGGAGCGTGACCGTCGGCTCGCCCTCGCTCTCCAATCCGTCTTGGTCGACGGTCACACAGAACGGGGTGCCGACCTCGTCCTGTCGGCGGTAGCGGCGGCCGATCGAGCCCGAATCGTCGTAGGTGACCGAGATCCCGGCCTGCCGGAGCGATCTCGAAACGTCCTCGGCGACGCCGACCAGCTCGTCGTCGTTGCTCACCAGCGGGAAGACTGCGACGTTTGTCGGGGCCATCTCGGGAGCCAGCGAGAGATACGTCCGCGTCTCGCCGTCGACCTCGTCGGCGCGGTAGCCGTGCTCCAAGAGGGTGTAGACTGTTCGCCCGACCCCGAAGGAGGGTTCGACGACGTGGGGCGTGATGTGTTCGCCCGACTCGGTCTGTTCTTCGACCGCGAAGTTCGCAACCTCGGTGTCGACGGTGTAGGCCTCGCCATCGACGCCGACGGTTACCTCGTCGCCATCGAAGGCGTCGGGGTCGTCCTCGGCGAGGTCCTGTAGGGCTTCGGCCACGTCAGCCGCCGCGCCGCCGAACTCCGGCCCGAGCGCCGACATGTCGGGGTCGACGGTGGCCTTCTCGACTGTCACGGGCTCGTCGTACCGTTTGAAGACGGTAAAGCGATCCTCGGAGTACTCGCCGTGTTTGGTCAGATCGTAGTCGCCGCGGTAGGCGAAGCCCGCAATTTCGATCCAGTTGCCCGAGATCTCGCTTTCGGCGTCCCAACAGTCGGCGGCGTAGTGGGCGCGTTCGCCGCTGAGGTGTTGGCGGAACCGGAACCGATCCATGTCGACGCCGATGCGCTCGTACCACCCTTGGGCGATGCCGAGATAGTACGCGACCCACGGCGAGCCGATGATCCCCTCCGCTACGGCCTCGCCGATGGTCGTGTCGACGTAGCCGCCGCCGTCGGCGTTCTGCTCCGTGGCGGGGTAGAGCGTGACGTCGACATCCTCTACTTCCCCAAGTGGTGGTTCGTCCTCTTCGGGGTCGATGAACTGTTCGAGTTCGGCCTGAGTAAACTCACGCACGCGAATGATTCCGCGCCGCGGGCTGATCTCGTTGCGGTAGGCCGGACCGATCTGGGTGACACCGAAGGGGAGTTGGCCGCGGGCGTACTCCTTGAGCCGCGGGAACTCCACGAAGATTCCCTGTGCTGTTTCGGGGCGCATGTAGCCGGGTTGGCCCGAGCCGGGGCCGATGGAGGTCTCGAACATGAGATTGAAATCCTCGACCGGTTCGCCGGCGAGGGCGGCCCCACAGGAGGGGCAGGCCAGATCGTGCTCTTCGATCAGTCTTTGAACTCGGTCGACGCCGAGGGCTTCGGCGTCCTCGATTTCCTCCACTGCGTCCTCGATCAGGTGGTCGGCGCGGTGGCTCTCGCCGCATTCGGCGCACTCGACGAGCATGTCGTCGAACCCATCGAGGTGGCCCGACGCCTCGAAGACGGCCTCGGGCATGATCGTCGGCGCTTCGATCTCGTCGTTGCCGAGCCGGACCGTAAACTGGTCGCGCCAGGCGGATTCGACGTTGTGTTTGAGCGATGCGCCTTCGGGGCCGAAGGTGTAGAAGCCAGCGGTCCCGCCGTAGGCCCCATTAGAACCGAAGAAAAAGCCACGGCGTTTGGCCAGCTCCATGAGCTCGTTCTGCTCGGCCATCTACAGCCCCCCGAGCAGATCCATATCCCGAACGATCCCGACGAGTTCGCCGCCAGCGAACAGCGGGATCTGCTCGATATCGTTGGATATCATCGCCTGTGCGGCCTCCTTGGCGGTCTTGGTTCGGGAGATCGTCACCACGTTGCTGGTCATGATCTCGGAGACCGGCTCGGCCGGGATCTCGACGTTCCGGGTCGGGAAGTAGCTGTTGCCGACGGCTTTGATTCCTTCCCAGGCCCACTCGGAGTCCTGTTCGGCGATCGACTCGCCGGTATCGTCCTCGCCTTCGACCACGCGGGCGACCTCGACGATGTCGACCTCGGTCAGAATCCCGGTCATCTCGCCGTCGTCGCCGAGGACGACGGTGTAAGGAACGTTCGCGTAGTAGATCTCGCGTTCGCCGACCGTCAGGGGCGTGCCGACGTAGGTGGTGTTGACATCTCGCGTTGCCAACTCGCCGACTTCGCGGTCGCCGTCGACCTCCCCGCGGGCGATCGCCCGAACCACGTCAGTCAGGGTGAGAATCCCGGCGAGTTCGGTCTCGTCGTCGGCCGACACCACGGGGACGCGGCGGGCCGTCTCGCGTTCCATCAGTTCGGCGGCGTCGTGGATGTCCGCATCCGATGGGATCGTCGGTACCTCACGCATCAACAGCGCGAGTTGGTCCTCGTCGGGGCGGTCGATCAGATCGTCTCGGGAGACGAGTCCGCGGTAGACCTCGCGGCCGTCGCTCTCCTTGACGACCGGCACCGACGAAAAGCCGTGTTCCTGTAGGTACTCCAGAACGTCGTCGCGGGTGCCAGGGAGTTCGACGGTCACCAGCTCCGACCGCGGCGTCATCACGTCGACTACGTGCATAGTTCGCGTACCGTCGGCCAGCCTCTTGTATCAACCGAACGTCTCGCCGTTTCGGCTGGTGTCGATTACGATGTATTTACATTACCTTTCGACACGTTTATATACGTCAGGGTGTGAGAGGAAACCATGCCAAAGGAACACACACCTGTTGCCGATGGCTCGGATGCCGAGGTGATGGCCTCGATCGACGGTTCCGCCGGTAGTCCCTCCTACATCATCGCGGACATCAGCCGCGACGACGCATGGCTCTCGGTCTCCCAGACCGACGCGCCGGTGCTCGCCGAGTGGTGTTGACCTGTTTTTCCGTTGTTCGTCATCCGGATTCGTGTCCACTAACAAGTGCCGCCAGCAGCCGGTTGGTCGGCACTTCGATCCCGTGCTGAGCGGCCCGCTCGACGACGGCTCCGTTGATCGCCTCGATCTCCGTCGACCGACCGGCGTCGACGTCCTGTAGCATCGACGACCGGTTGGCCGCCGTCGACTCGGCGACCGCAGCCACGGCTTCGACTGCGGTGTCGTCGGCGAGGTCGACACCCGATGCCCGAGCGACAGCGGCCGTTTCACTGGCGGCTCGGCGAGCGACGGTCCATAGCGGCTCCTCGCGGATCGCCCCGTTTTCGACCTGCGCCAGCGTAGTCACGGGGTTGATCGCCGCGTTGACCGCGAGTTTCTTCCAGCGCTGGCGTGCCATGTCGTCGACGACTTCGGTCTCGATTCCGGCCGCTCGAAACGCCTCGCCGACCGTCTCGGCACGCTCGGCGGCTGTGGGATCGTCCGTGTAGGAGCCGAGCGTGACCGTTCCGCGACCGGTGCAGTCGACGTGCCCCGGCTCACGGAGTCGCGCGCCGTAGGTCACCGTCCCCGCCACGACCGGCACTGACAGCGCCGCCGCCAGCGTCTTCTCGGTGAACCCGTTTTGGAGCGAACAGACCGCCCCGAAGGAGCCGGTCGACAGCGCGTCGGCGGCCGCAGCGGTGTCGCCAGCCTTGACGGTCACGAGTGCCACGTCGCCCTGCAGTCCCTCGCCGTCGGTCGTCGTCTCCGGCTCGACCGTGGTTTCGATTGCGCCGCCGATCCGGAGGCCGTGGTCGTCGACCGCCCGTATGTGGGCCGGTCGACCGACCAGCGTGACATCGTGGACTCCTGCAAGCAACCCCCCGATGAGGCTGCCGAGGCTTCCGGCTCCGAAGACGACGATCTCCATACCCGGTCGTGGGAGGCCGACCGCAAAAACGCCGCGAGTCGACCGTTGCTCGACAGCCGCGAGTCGACCGTCGTCCCCGTCGTGGCTACCCGACTGGTCCGGTCGACTGGGTCCGACTGGTCCGGTCGACTGAGTATCTCCACCCGAAACGGAGGGGGTGTGGTGGTCGTTCCCAGCCGCTACATAAAGTCTGCGATACCGCTCTGTTTGTTTTTGTCGTTCTCGAAGACGGACTCCAGGGAGCGTTCGAGGATCCGGAGCCGCTGTTTGGTGTACTCACGGCAGCCGAACCGCTCGGCGACCTCGATGGCAGTGTCCATGTACTTGTTGACCGACCCCTGATGGACGGTGAGGTTCA
>Ga0207753_1000970_pt1 | contig 10257 bp, 8 predicted proteins | sample PonA233FremontCA_2_FD_187273 | JGI IMG/M metagenome (GOLD analysis project Ga0207753, IMG submission 187273) | Salt pond sediment microbial community from Fremont, CA, USA - Pond A23 Sediment 3 (SPAdes) | ecosystem: Environmental > Aquatic > Non-marine Saline and Alkaline > Saline | place: USA...
TGTTCGACAGCTCGCCGGGGGAGGCGACCGCGATCGACTGGTAGTTCTCGTAGCCAGCGTCGATGAGTTTGTCCGCCGTGGCCGGTCCGACTCCGGGGAGAGTTTCGAGATCGTCGTCTGCCATTGTACACCGACCTTATCCGGTTTCGTACATAAACCCTCGTTAACTGCGGGGTGAAACTGAAACGGGCGACGGATAGATTCGGCTGTCGACTGAACCATTTAAAAAGAAAGGCTCTGTTGAAATCCTCAGAGAGTTACATTTTCGTCCTGTTATTCTACGAGATGAAGGCCCTCCCGAAGTCGAAGCAGTTCCGTAAACTCACCATCGCCTGTCTCGTTCATAATCTCGACCGGTCGCTCTGAGCGGTCTATACATTATATTAGCTACAGGTGGTCATATCGTGTTGCATCTGAAGGAGAATGTTCAACAGAGACAAATAAACAGCTGCCGAAGGAATGTGTAGATAGATGGGAAAGAGTAGTCAAACGGAGGGTAGCAAAACAATACCCGGAATGCTCAGAGAGTCCCGCGATTTCGTTTTTGGATGTATTCTGAACTCTGTACTTATTCTTGGAGTGGTCGTATTTGAGTGGAGTTTCGTTGAAATCGCTGTCATCTATCTCATCGAGATAGCGACCATCAACCTCCTGTTCTTTTTTGTCGCGTTGTTCACGCCACAGTCCGTGGATGATCTCGATGGTGATTCTTGGGATGAGGAGCCCACTCCAATTCAACCGATTGCTCTAATACCGCCGGTATACTGGCGGAATATCAAATACGTTTTGCGAAAGGCGATTATCTCAGCTTTCGTTCTTGCAATAATCATGAGACCTGTCAGTTCCGGTTATGATTTGGATTCGGGACTTCCCCTCTCAGTTGGGCTCGCAATTGCCGGCACTGTTTTCTTTCAGCTAGCGCGCGTCTGGCGCTATTTCATCGTCAACCGGTCATATCAAGACAAATCACCGGCAGACGCGTTGGCCTTCGCGTTCAGGCCCGTCTTTGAGTTGTTACTGATGTTGTTCTTTGTGGTTGCTCCCGTCAGCTTTGTGATTATCGTGACGGGTACCGATCTGGATTCACGGGCCGTGTGGTTGCTCTATTTAGTTCCGATGGGGGCGATCAGGGCGTGGATAGGGAGTTTAGACCCTCAGACAGACGATTTTAGTGTCAAATGAAATAGGCGTAAGTGTAACTCTCTGAGTATTTCAACAAAGCCAAAAGAAAATAGTCAGCGAACTACTGCCACGGATAGCCGCCGGGGCGGTCGGGCCACAGCGGGTACCAGTAGCTCTCGTCGTCCTCGATCGCCAGCTCGCCGTCGAGCACCGACTGGAGTTTGAACTCGGTTCGGTTGTCGCGTTCGTGATCGCCCGCGGGGACGAAGGGGTAGTAGGCACCACGGCGAAACGAGTAGATCCAGTAGGCGTGGTCTGTGTCGGTCTTGTCGAAGGCGAAGACCGCAGCCAGCAGCCGGGAGCCGTACCCCTGTTCGATGAACGTGTCGGCGGCGAAGTGGATACTCGTCAGCAGGTCCTCGGGGTCGCTGTCGGCGAGGACGACCCAGTTGTAGCCGTGGTCGTCGGCGTGTTGGCTGAACGTCGTTCCCGTCTCCTCCTCACCGGCTTCGAGGATCGCTTCGACCTCCTCTACCATCTCGCCGAAATCGGTGCTGTCGACCGACGAGAAACAGAGGGCGGCTTTCCCCGCGTTGTCGTACCCCAGATCGGCTTCCATCGTGACGTAGGCCGTCGACATGCCGAAGAGGTCCTCGGGATCGGCATCCCGCGTCGCATCGGTCTCCGCGCTGACCCCGAGTATCGACCGGACGGTATCCATCAGTCCCATACGAGGTATTGTCGGGCGAAACGGAAAGCACCACCGTCTCAGACGGTTTGCTGTCGGGAGTTGCCTGTCGACCGAGTACCCGGACAACAGACGATCAGTGAACCGACCGCTTGCGTGGACCGTATTGACGTATTACTGCAACAATTCGATGCCTAACCCGGAGTATGCTGTCTATACCATTGTAGGACGACCGGCTACAGTCGGTCAATGGACGCTTCGGACCGGGTAACACGCAGACGGGCACTCGCCGGGCTGTCGACCCTCGGTGTGGCGTCTGCTGTCGGCTGTCTCGGCGGCGACCGCCAGCGGCTCACCCTCGGCGTCGGCCCGGTCGGCAGTCGGAGCTACCGCGCCGGGCAGGCGCTGTCGGTGGCCGCCGACCGCCATGCCGACGGGCTCGCCCTCGGCGTCGAGTCGGTCGACGGCGCGACCGAACGCCTCTACGGGCTCACCGAGGGCCGGTTCGCGGCCGTCGGTGCCGACAACACGACGCTCTACCGCGCCGCCGAGGGGCTGGGCGTCTTCGAGTTCGATCCCGTCGAGAACCTTCCCCATCAGGGGTTCGGCTACGGTCGACTCGACCACTACTGGCTGCGGGCTGACAACGACACGTCAATAAGCGGGACCAGCTCAACAGCCGATCTCGATGGGCTGACCGTCTACCCGGTCCAGCCGGGCGAGCCGAGCCGACTGGTGACCGAGCAGCTGTTGCGAGCGGCCGACCGCTGGGATGCTATCAGCGTCGACAACCGCCACCGCGACCGGCTCCCGGCGGCCGTCGACACGGGCGCGGTCGACGTTGTCGCGGCCGTCGAGATCAACGGTCGGCGGCTGGCCCCGTGGTGCCAGGCCCTCGACGACCGCGCTGGCGACCGCCTCGGCGTCCTCTCTCTCGGCGACGAGTTCCAGAGCGCCATCGCCGAGGCCCCCAACGCGGTCGACCGCGAGATCGAACCAACCGGCTGGGAGTCGGCGACGCTTCCCACAGCGGTCGACGGCTGGTCGCTGCCGATGCAGTGGCTGGTCGGCCCCAGCGCCGACAGCGAGGCGGTCGGGGAACTCACACGCATCGCCCACGAGCACAGCGAGACGCTCCGGGCGGTCGACGAGTTAGCCCTCGACTACGCCGAGCCAGCCACCCTGACCGACGCCGTAGTCGCCGACTACCCGGTCCACGAGGGGGTCGCCGCGGCGTTTCGGGAGCTCGGCGTCCGGAACGACGACTGGACGGTCGGTGATGCAGCCGACTGAATCGCGCCCCGACGAGCGGTCGACCGACGAGGCAGTCGGTCGGTTCGGGGGGATGGCGCGTCGCTGGCTCCGGCTCGTGGGGCACGTCCTCGTGGTGGGACTGTGGCTCGGTGTCGGCCTCTACAACCAGTTCCAACCGGTGAAGGTGGTCCCCTATACGGTCGGGTTAGTCGGGACGGCGATCAGTCTCACGCTGGCGATGGCATTGGTCGACGGCAGCGATGGCCTCGAAAGCCGGACCCACCGAACCGAGGCGGTGTCGGGAGGCCACTCCGGGAGCCGGTCGACCGTCGACCGACTCCTCTTAGTGGGGTGTCTGGTCGGGATGGTCGTCGGAACCCGCGGCGTGCTGAGTGCCGCCGGCGCGATCACCGCCAGCCAGCCACGGTTCGCCCTCTCTGCGATCCTCGTCGCAGTGTTGGTCCTCGGCGTGCTGTTCACCCTCGTTGGACGGTGGTTCGGGCCCGTTGCGGCCGGTGTCGCCGTCGTCGGCACTGCAGTCGGCTGGCTGGCCGCGCCACCGGGCGTTTCGCTCGTCCAGACGATGGTCTACGACAGCCGCGGGCTCTACGGGCCGCTGACGCGGGCCGCCGCCGTCTGGATCGCCCCCGCCTGTCTGCTGGCGGGGCTCTGGCGGGCCAGCCGAACCGTCGACCGGCTCCGGGCGCTGGGGCCGACCGTGAGGGGCGACCTCGGATGGCTCACTGGTCGACGGCTCGGTCGCGGGCTGTGGCTCCTGACCCCGCCAAGCATGGGGTTCGTGGCGCTGCTCACGGCGTGGCTGAGTGTCGAGGCGAGCTACGGCCGCGTGATCGGCGTCGCGGCGGTTCCGGCCGCGGTCCTCTGGCTCGTGTTGTTCGTGGGGGGCCGTCTCGGTGGCGTGCCGTTTCGGATCGAGCGTTCCGAACCGGGGGTCGACTGGCGGGCGTGGGCGGGCCCGCTGCTGACTCTCGGGGGACCGCTCGCGCTGATGGCCGTGCTGTTGGGCGGGTTCGGCTGGCCGGTCGGGACGGTGTTGGCGGCGGGGGCGGCCTCGCTGGTCGGGCTCTGTCTGGTCGGCCCATGGCTGGGGATCGCCGACACCGCCGAGGAGGTGGACCGAGAGCGTCTCGGTGGTGGGGTCGAAACCGTAGTCGACGGCTCAGTGGTCGGCGTCCGTCTCCTCGCGCGCGCGACAGTACTGCTGTCGGTGGTCGGTGGGATCACCGCGCTACTCGGGATCGCCGGACTGTCGACCGAGCTGGTGGCGGCCCTCGTCGGGGTTACCGGCGGAAGCAGCGTGCTCGTCGTCCTCGCCGTCGGGTTTCTGTGTGCCACACTGGGAGTCGCAGTCCCGAGACTGGCGGGGTACGCGACGGCCGCAGTAGTGGTCGTCCCGCTGCTCCGAACGCTAACGCCGGTCGCCGAACTCACGGCCCATCTGGTGGTGTGGTATGCGGTGGTCGGCGGCTGGCTGCTGGCTCCGGCAGTCGACCGGCGGCTCCGAGCGCTCGCGGCGACAGTCGACCGCACGTGACAGAACACACGGAAATACAGAACAAAGGTTACAATCAATGAGAGGCGAGAGACCATAGCATGTGGCCACTCGGACACGTCGCCGTCGCCTATCTCTGCTACGCGGGCGTTCGTCGGGCCAGCGGGAGGACGCCGGCCGCGGCGGTCGCGGTCGTCGCGCTGCTGGTCGGCAGCCAGTTCCCCGATCTGGTCGACAAGCCGCTGGCGTGGTATCTCGGGGTGCTGCCGACGGGCCGGTCGCTGGCCCACTCGCTGCTGGTGATCGGCCCCCTGATCGGCCTCGCGTATCTCCTCGCCGACCGGTACGGTCGACCCGAGTACGGCATCGCCGCTGGCGTCGGTGCGGGGTCGCACTTGCTGGCCGACGTGGTTCCCGCGCTGTGGGGGGCGGCCGACCCCGCCATACTGGTGTGGCCGCTCCTTCCACTCGAACCCTACCCCGACGGCGCACCCTCGATCGCGGGGCTACTGGCGGAGTCGCTGGGCGAGCCCTACTTCCTCGCGGAGTTCGGCCTCGCTGCCATCGCGGTCGTGGTCTGGCGGCGCGAGGGGTATCCGGGGGTCGAACTCCCCCGGCGGGTCGCCGGTCGACTCCGGGACCAGCTTGTCGCGGACGAACGGGTGAGCAAACGAGGCGACTGACAGGAACCGAAGGCAGGCAGAAAAGACAGCAGCCGAGTCACTGATCGTTCATCGCTTCGCTGGCGATGTTTCGGCCACGGGAGTTGAGCGTGACCTCCCGGCGGACCCGGACCTCGTCGACGATGTCGAGTTCGACCAGTCGCTCGAAGATATCCTCGACATCGTCGACGTCCTTGCCGATGAAGGCGGGGATCTCGAACGGCGACACACCCGAATACAGCGCCATCAGGACTTCCTTGTCGGCCTCCGAGAGGTCGACGTTGGTCTGGCTCCGGCGTTCGCCCTCGGCGAGGAACGACTGGAGGAACATACAGACGCGTTTCGGGCCGGTGAGGTGGGTCTGGACGCTGGTGTCGCCCTCGACGTGGGAGACCTGAATGACGACCTTCTTCTCGCCGTTGACCGTTCGCTGGTCGGTTTCGACCGCGCTGATGTCGTTGAGATCCAGCCGGACGAACGAGCCGCTCTTGAGCGCCGCGGCGATGGCGTCCTCCTCGACTTTGAGCCGGGCCTTCTCCCACTTCGTGTCTTGGACGACGCCGCCAGCGACCGCCGGGTGTTTGGCTTGGGCGATCTTCTGGTCGAGGACCGCCTCGTAGACCGAGGTCTGGAACTCCTCGTGGTCCGACGCCGAGATCAGCATGACGTCGTTGTCGATCTTGAGGCTCAGATAGCTTGAGACCGCCGCAATGTTCTGGTTGGGGTCGTGTCGACCGCCGATCCCCTTGATCTTCGACAACGGAATCGTCCGTTTGCCGTCGTTGCTTGCGACGATGATACGGCGGTTCGACAGGAGGATACGGCCCTGCGTCCACGAGACGTCGTTGATCGACCGTCCGTCTTGGACCGCTTTGGCGAACCGCCCCTTCGTGTCAAGTATCTTGTACTCTCCTTCACTCATGTTTAGTTAGATCCCTTGAGCGTTAATCGTGACAGACCATTGGGGTGGGGGTGTCTTAGTGTTCACTGTCGACCCCTAAACTTCGAGACCGCAGCGAACGCCCGCTTGCGGACCTGTTTGCTGTCGTCTTCGGTCAGTTGCTGGATCTTGTCGGCCGACCGCTGGCCGCCGACCTGCCCGAGGACGTAGACGGCCTTCGCACGGGCCTCCTCGCCGTTGGTTTCGTCGCCGACGAAATCCAGGAGTTCGTCCTCGACGGGCTCGCCGCCGATCTCCGAGAGGCTGGTCGCGGCGAACTGTGCGGTGGAGTTGTCGTCGCTCTCTAAGGCGTCGACCAACACCTCGATGGTTTTGTCGTCGGGTTCGTCGACGACCCGGCCGAGGAACCACGCCGCGTTGCGCTGTTGGCGGGTCTGGGTACTCTCGTCGAGGATCTCGATCAGCGGCTGGACGGTCGCGCTGTCGGAGTTCTGGAGCTCCGAGACGACCGTATCGCGGATCTGGTGGCTCTGTCGGGTTGGCGCGTTCGACAGCAGTTCGATGATCGAGAACACCGCGGCGCTCCGGACCGCCGAACTCGGGTCGGCCAGCGCGTCGGCCAGCGGTTGGACCGCCGAGACGCTCCCGGCCTCGCCCAGCGAGGAGGCGGCGATCCGTCTGATCGCCGTATTGTTGTCGTCGAGCATGTCCAGCAGTGCCGCCAGTGCCTGATCGGTGCCGATCGAGGCCAGTGCGACCGCCGCCTCCATCCGCACCTCGCCGTCGGGGTCCGAGAGCCGCTCGATCAGCGCTGGCACCGCCTTCGGGTGGTCGAGTTGGGCGAGTGCGGCACAGCACCGCACTCGGACCTGCGGGTCCTCGTCGGTCAGCTGGTTGACCAACGGGGGCACCGCGGAGGTCTCGCCGAGTTTGCCGAGGGCGCTGGCTGCAGCCATTCGGAGTTCGGGCACCTCCGAGGACAGCGCGTTGGCGAACTTCTTGGCGGTCGCCCAGTCGGCGCCCTCGCTGATCTTCGAGCCGGTGATCTTGACCAGCAGTTGTTCGACCGCATCGGAGCCGATCTTATCCAACCCGCCGACCGCTGCGGCCCGAACCTTCTCGTTGTCGTCGGTGACCGACACCGAAACGAGGGTTTCGACGGATTCGCTGTCGTTGCCGTCGGCGACCTCGCCCAGCAGCTTGGCCGACCGGACCCTGACGGCGGTGCTGTCGCTCTCCAACAGCAGTTCCTGAATCCCTTCGGCGTCACCGTCCCGTGCGAGGTGGTAGAGCGACATCGCTCAGCGATCCTCCGGCAGGTACTCGTAGATTCGGCACCGCTTGCTGACCGGCTCGAAATCCGAGCGGATCTCCTGTGGCACCGTCTCGGTCATCCCGACGACGAGGTAGCCACCCCTCTTCAGCGAGGAGGTCAGCGTGTCGAACACCGGCAGCTTGTACTCGCTGTCGATGTAGATCAGCAGGTTCCGACAGAAGATCAGGTCGTAGTTCCGTTTCGGCCCGTCCTGAACGAGGTCGTGGCGCTCGAAGTCGACCTTTCGCCTGACCTCGGGTCTGACCGTGAACTGGTTGCCCTCGACGTCGACGTATTTTTTCGGGTCCGAAAGCAGGCTCAGCTCCTCGCCGATGTCTGTCGTCCGGGTGGTCTCGTAGGCCCCCTCGCGGGCGTTTTCGAGCGCCTCGTCGCTGATATCGGTGCCAAGGACCGAGAGCCGCGATTCGTCGATCTTCCGGTCGTCCATCGCGAGCATGTACAGCGAGTAGGGCTCCCGGCCGTCGGCACAGGGGGCGCTCCAGGCCTTCACCGAGCGGTTGTTCTGGGTCAGGTCCTGGACGACCTCCCGAAGGGCTTCCCACATCTTCCCGTTACGGAAGAAGTTGGTGACGTTGATCGTCAGCGAGTCCATCAGCGACTCCTTTTCGGTGGGGTCGTCTTTGAGCACCGAGAGGTACTCGTCGTACGTTTCGGCGTCCTGTCGGCGCATTCGGGCGCTGATCCGGCGGTTGAGGTAGGCCTCGTTGTAGTACTCCGGCTCGAAGTCGACCTCGTCTTGGATATGCCGGATGACCCGCATGAACTCCTCGTTGTCGGTGCTCATAGCGTCACCACGTCTAGGACTGCGACGACTTCACCATCACCCAGTACGGCCGTACCGCTGAGGCCGGGGATCCCACTCAGCACACCTTCGAGGGGTTTGACGACGACTTCCTCTTGGTCGATCACCTGATCGCAGTGGAGTGCGACCTTTCGTTTTTCGTCTCTGATCCGCAACAGCATCCCGTCGCCGTTGACGGCGCTGGGCTCGTCGAGCACGTCGCTGAGCCGCAAGACGGGGTAGATATCGTCGTCGTGTTTGATGATTTCTCTGTTATTGGTTTCACTGATCTCCTTGGCACGTGTGACCTCGGCGATGTTCTTGACCGGAATCCCGTACTCGGTGCCGCCGATCTCGATGAACATCACCTTGACAATGGCGACCGTCACCGGCAGGCGGAGTCGGACGACCGTTCCCTCACCGAGTTCGCTGTCGACGGTCACCGTGCCGTCGAGCTGTTTGACCGTGTTGTGGACGACGTCCATCCCGACACCGCGGCCACTGACATCGGTGACCTCCTCGGCGGTCGAAAAGCCGGGGTGGAAGATCAGCTCGTAGATCTCCTGGTCGTCCATCAGTTCGAGTTCGGCTTCGGTTTTGACCCCCTTTTCGAGGGCCTTCTCCTTGAGGACCTCCTTGTCGAGGCCAGCGCCGTCGTCGGCGACCTCGATGGTGACGTGGTCGCGCTCGCGCGTAGCAGTCAGCGAGACCGACCCGGTCGGAGCCTTACCCATCTCCTCGCGTTCCTCGGGTGGTTCGACCCCGTGGTCGACCGAGTTGCGCAGGATGTGAATCAGTGGATCGCGGATCTCCGTCAGGATGGTCCGGTCGAGTTCGATATCCGATCCCGAGACGTTGAAGTTGACCTGCTTGCCCGTATCGCGGGCCACGTCCCGGACGAGCCGGGGGAAGGTGTCGACGATCTTCGATAAGGGGATCAGCCGCATATCCATCGCCGTGTTCTGGAGGTTGGCGGTGATCTTGTCGAGTTCGTCCAAGTTATCGGAATCCATCCCCGCCGACTCCATCTCCCGACGGAGTTTGATTCGGCTCGTCACGAGCTGTTCGACGAGGCTGTACAGCTCGTCGAGCTGGTCTACGTCGACCCGGACCGAGGCGATGTTTGTGCCGTCCTTTTTCGATCTGCTTGGCGTCGACCGACCGCTGGAGGAACCCCCGCTGTCGCTGCTGTCGCTGCTGTCGCCGTCACCGCTGCTCTGCTGGCTGTCGTCGCTTCCGCCGTCGTCGGTCGACCCGCCGTCGTCGCCCGACGACCGGCTAACTTCGAGCTCGGCCGCCTCCGAGGCGGTCATCGGGTCGTCGACGACTGCGGTCACCGGGGTGACCGAGACGGAGTCGACCTTGCTGAGCGAGCTGAGCCCGCTGTCGATCGCCTCTTGAGAGGAGTCGATCAGATACAGATCGAACGTCTCCTCGAACTCGCCGTCCTCGATGGTCTCCCGCTCGGGGTCGGTGACGAAGGTATCGTAGGCGTCGTCCAGCGCTTGGAGAACGAAGATGGCGTCGACGCCCTGCATCGCCGACTCGCCGAGACCGACTGTGGCTCGGAAGACGGCGTGGCCGGTATCGAGCTCGTAGTCGCCCAACTCGTCGGGGAGTGAGACCTCCGGGACCGAACCGTCGGCCTCGGCGTCATCCTCGCTGGTCTCATCGGCGTCGGCAGCGTCGCTGTCGTCGCCGTTGTCGGTCGACTCGCTGGCCGAGCTACTGCTGTCGGCAGAGTCGCCCGCGCCGGGGACCTCGCCGGTCTCGATCAGTTTCCGGAGGTCGTTTTCGACCTCGGTGGCATCGAGGTCGGTGTCGCCGGTCTCGGCGATGTCGTCGACCATCGCGCCGAGGTAGTCGACGCCGTCGAACAGCAGGTCCATCAGGTCGGGGTCGATCTCGATCTCCCCGGCCCGGATCTCGTCGAGGAGGTCTTCCATTTCGTGGGCCAGATTGCTGACCGAGTCGTACCCCATCGCCGCCCCGTTGCCCTT
>Ga0207753_1000971_pt1 | contig 10250 bp, 8 predicted proteins | sample PonA233FremontCA_2_FD_187273 | JGI IMG/M metagenome (GOLD analysis project Ga0207753, IMG submission 187273) | Salt pond sediment microbial community from Fremont, CA, USA - Pond A23 Sediment 3 (SPAdes) | ecosystem: Environmental > Aquatic > Non-marine Saline and Alkaline > Saline | place: USA...
CGACGACGCCATCGGCGTCGCCGTGAGCTCCGCCGGCAAGCGGCTCAACGAGGCCGACAAGGAGTACGTCGATGTCGAGGTCGGCGTCACCGGCTGTCCGGCCTGCGGCGAGCCCTTCGACTCGGCGTTTATCGCCGCCGACACCGCGTTAGTCGGCCTGCTGCTTGAGATCGATGTGTTCAACGCCGACAGCGTCGAACACGCCTCCCGGATCGCCAAAAGCGAGGTCGGCGGCGCGCTGCGAGACGTGCCGCTGACGGTCATCGACGTGATCGACGAGGACGAAGACGACCCAGAGGCCGCGGCGTAGCTGTCGCCGTCCAGCGTTGCCGACGAAAGCTTTTCAATAACCTGGGGTAATAGGGCTGTATGGAGCTGCCGACGCCACAGGATCTCAAGGAACGCCGCACCGCCTTGGAACTCACCCAGAGTGCACTCGCCGAGGCCGCCGGCGTCTCACAGCCGCTGATCGCCCGCATCGAGGGCGGCGATGTCGACCCACGGCTCTCGACGCTTCGCCGGATCGTCAACGCCTTAGACGAGGCCGCAGGCGAGGTTGTCCGCGCCGCCGATCTGATGAACGAGACCGTTATCAGCGTCGCCCCTGACGACGCTGTCGGCGACGCCGTCGAAACGATGGAGGCCGAGGCCTACTCCCAACTCCCGGTGTTGCAGAGCGGCGTCCCGGTCGGCTCGATCAGCCAACACGACGTGATCCAAGCCGGCGAGGACGTCAGCGACTACCCGGTCAGCGAGGTCATGAGCGAGTCGTTTCCGACGGTCAGCGAGGACGCCACCGTCGACGAGATCCGGAATCTCTTAGAGCACTACAAAGCCGTGATGGTCACCCAAGGCGGCGCGACCGTCGGCATCATCACCGAAGCCGATATCGCCGCCCAGTTTTCCTAAGCGGCAACTACTCCCGCTCAGCAACGTCCCAGTCGAAATCCTCGGGGGCGTCGTTGCCTGCGGCCGTCGGCGGTGTCGACGGCTCCGGCACCCCGAACTCGATCGACTGGTCGGCACCGCCGTCGGTGTGCTGGACAACACCACCTGTGGCGGCAACGACTTCACGCCCGACCTGTACCGCCGGTGGGGCCTCCGCCGGACGATCCGGGATCTCGGTATCGACGACCGTGGGTGCGTTCGGCAATGCGTCAGCGACAATCCCGATGCCATCGTCAGAGCGCAACGCGTCGGCGGCGCCCCGCCCTGTCGCCCACGCTGCAGACATCCGCAACGAGAACAGCAACACCACAGTGACAAGCAAGGTCAACAGGCCACCGATGGCAGCCAACGCGATATCGTACAGTCCGGCAAGCACCGAGACCACAACCAACGGCGTCACCAACAGCGGGCCGACGGTCAACAACCCCATCGCAAGCAGCCAGCCGGCGAGATACGAGTCTGCCATCGAGACGCTCACCACCCGGCGGGGAGTGACAGCCGCCCGCAGCGACCCGGTCGCCGCCAACACCGCCCGCGCGGCCGGGCGAAGATACAGATAGACGAGCCCGTAGATGAGAAGTCCGAACCCACCGATCAGCATCGCGACCGCCGCAAGCACCTGTGGAATCCCCTCGAAGCCGGCTGGGTCGATGATCGTGGCTGCGGCCGCTCCCCCTGCAAGACCGACACACACCGCCGCCGGCAGCGCGTAGATCGCCGACACAAACGTTGATTGGGTGCCGGTACGGAGCAGCGACCCCCACCGAACAAACGAGGGGGCGTCAGAACGGTCGCTGATCCCGGCGGCGACAACACGAACCAGATACCCCCGTACCACCAGACTCAATAGGAAGATGATCGGCGTCACCGCGGCACCGATCAGGGGCTCGACCGCCACCAACGCGAACCAGCCGGCGGCGGCAACGACGGTGAGTCCCGTCAGCACCGCCCCGACAAGCAACGTCCCTGTTGCGTCGACAGCACGGTAGGGAACACGGAGGGCCTCGCTGAGCATCATCTCAGCCCAGACGCTCCGGGCAGTTATACCTGCGCGTCGCGGCGACGACAACCTCGTTGGGAGCGATCAGTCGACGATCTCACTGCCGCCTGCGGGCAGGTGTTCCTGAATCAGATCCGGGCTGGCGACCGAGCGCACGAAGCTGTCGTCGGCAAAGCGATCCTTGAGCGAGCGATAACAGCGTTTCGCCGCGTCGTTTTGGGCATACTTGCCAGGTTGGAGTTCGAGGTGTGTTGCGGCGTGGTCGGCGACAGCGGCGGTCGGCCCACCGACGACACGCGTTTGTGGCTCACACTGAATCCCAACCGCGAGGTCGACAGCAAGGTCGTTAAAGTAGGTGCGGTCGCCCCGGATCACGAAGCTGCCCTTTTCGATATACTCCCCGCTTTCCGGCGTTTTCGAGACCTGATCGGGCTCGACCATATAGACATCACCGGCGTGTTGGCCAGCTTTCCAGACCGACGAGTGCGATACGGCGAACTGTGCGGCCTGCCGGAGGGTTGTCTCAGGGAAATCGACTTCCTTGGCCGGCTCACTCGGCCCAGTCGCCTTCAGGATCGTCACCGGGCCGCCGTGGGCCTGGGCGTGGAAGAAGCGGTCGCCGCTGCTCATATATTTCTTCACGAGGGCCTCGTTTTGATCGGCGTTGCGGCCGCCGATAACGAGGAAGTCGTCGGTCGTATGGAACCAGCGGAACCGTTCGTACCAGCCCTCATCGCGTTTGATCGGGATCGATGACCGCGCGAGCCAGTCGGTATCGGCAAACTCGTCGGTGTCGGCATCGGTGTCGTCGTCCGCACTGTCGGCATCGTCGCTGTCGGCATCGTCGGCCTCCCACGCATCGCGGCGGGCTTTCACGGCCGCCAGTTCCTCGCGGGTGTTTTCGATAGCCTCCTTCGCGCCGGCCTTCTTTTCCTCGATGCGTTTGGCTTCCTGATACAGTTGATCGGCGTTTTTTTCGACGCCGACCGTCGCGTCTAGGGTCGCCCGTGTCTCACCGAGATCGACCGTGACCGTTCCCTCGGAGCCATCGACCTCGACGACGGCCGCAGCAGCTGGCAGGCCGGCGTCGGCGGCCTCCTGGAGGGTGGCGTCGATTTTATCCCACGGGATGCCATCATCGCGGGCCTCCTGAATCGTTGTCAGGATCTCGTCAACGCGGTCGTACTGCTCGTAGAGGGCTTCGGCTTTGGCGCGTTCGGCGGCGGCCTGCTGCTCGAAGCCTTCGATAGCACCCTCCTGTTGATCGATGATGCGCTGTTGTTTGGCGATCTCAGCCTCGAAATCTGGTTTGCCGTCGTTGGGCTCGGAGCTATCGCTGTCGTCGTCGGAGCGATCAAACCGGTGGAAGTAGTCGTCGACGGCGGTGGTGAAATCGTCGTAGTGCTCCTCGTCGAGGCCCGCGGCTTCGCGTTCGGCCAACGGGAACGGCGTCACGTCGACAACGCGGTCGTCATCGAGGTAGATTCGCGGCTCGAAATCGCCAGCGTCGACGCGGGTCGCCAACTCCGCAAGGGCGTCGTAGAGTGCACGGTAGTCCTCGTCGGTGGCGTCCGCGATCTGGGTTTCCTTTTCGACGCCAGCGCGGGTACAGACCTCCTCGGCGTAGAGGCCGCCAAGATTGAGTTGGGTGGCGATGGTGCGCACCACGTCGCTGGTGGAGTCCTCCATCTCCCGGACAAAGGTCTCATAGCCGATCGAAAGCGGATCGATCCGGGAGTCGGGGTACTGATACTGGCTGCCGGGGGCGATCGTCCGGGACTTCAGCCGGACGGTCTGGAGGCTCTGGATGACCTCGCCGGTTTCGTCGAGGGCGGCGATGTTGCCCTCGCCGAATAGTTCGACGACAAGGGTCGTGTTGGCGTCGGGGCGCTCGAACTCGAAGACGAGAATCCGATCGAACTCATACTGGGTGGCGCCGGCGAAATCCGCGCCGCCGAGGCGGTTGCGGAGCATCTTCGCGAAGTTTGGTGGCCGACCGGGGGCGTCAGCGACGTGCTCGGGGTCGGCCATGTGCGCGCGTTTGACCTCGCCGACCTCAAGCATGAGTTCGACACGTCCGCGGTCAAAATCCCGGCATTTGAGCCGGAGCAGATCATCGCCGTAGAGATACGCCTTGTCGACCTTCGCGCCCTCGTAGCGGCCCATCTCGGTGACGAGGGCGGCGAGATCAATGCTAGAGAGCTCCCGCTTGGCGTTCATACTGACATCTCACGACGACGCGAAAAAGGGGTGTCGTTCCGGTATGCGTCGCCCGCGATCGGGGTAGACGGTGACTGCAGCGACGCGCTCAGGCGACAAGCGATGCGTCGACAACCGCACAGTCGGTGTCGACAGCGGTTACCCGCCAGCCGTTGCCGCGACAGGGGGCCTCGGTGAGGGTGACCGAAACGGCGTCACCAGCGGTCAGCGTGGCGAGTTCCTCGGCAAGCGATGGTGACGCGCAGTCGACGATCTGATACGTGCGATCGGTCTCAGACCGGAGGGTCATCGCGCCGTAGCGGTTCAACTCGGACATCACAGTGCCCGTGACCTGCCGTGTGGTCTGAGAATTGCTCATGATTGTATATTATAGTCTGTGGTGAAAAGCATATCCCTCATGTGAACAAATGGCACACAGACGAATCTGCCGATGATGAGAGCGTAATTAGGGGGATGTGCGATAAAACGACTATGAGAGGACGTAGGAACTGCCGTCCTCCAACTGGCCGGGGGCTTTCTTTTCGGTAACCGTTCGACCGCCGGCGGGGGCCTCAACGCTGATCGAGATCCGATCGTCAGCAGCAAGCGGGTTCACATCAGAAATATTTGTAAGATCGAACTTGGCGATAATAACTTGATTCTGGTCTGTCAGCACCGTCTCGCCGTCGTCTAATCCCTGGGACTGATTGTAGCTGATCCCGTCCGTACTTTCATTGCCGGAGACAACTGTCGCGGCGTTCGTATCTCCCATTGTGGCGATGGTGTAGGAGGTTTCATTCATCTCAACAGAATCAGCCCCGGAGGCGAGTCGGATCTTCGCCTCGACCGTTTCGATCTCTGTCGTGCCACCGCTTGCGTTGGCGGTGCCGATAACACTCGAAATACGGAGTACGTCACTGACCTCAGAGGTTGCCTCTTCGCCGGTCTGAGAGGCCTGCGACTGAAGTTGTCCAGCGGTCGTAATCAGCACACCGGAGGCGATCGCGGCAACGAGCACCATCGCTATGAAAACGATAAGTGTTCCTATCCCGACCTGACCGCGCTCGTTGGTGCTGAACATGGTGGTTGAGGGGTGCGATCACCGCGGCCGATACGACACCGGTACCTTGTCTACAACTATGGATATGGCGGTATAAAACGTTTCATGTACTTACCAGCGATACGATACGTCTGCGACAGTGTGACACACCGGTGCTGAACCGGATTCCACCGACGCTGGGGCAGCTACTCGAAGCGGTCGACTGCCGCGTCGATGACGGCCTCACGGGCAGCCTCGCGTCGGCCAGAAAGGAACTCGATGCGGCCCTCGCGGATGCCGCGAGCGGTCACATCGGCTTCAGGCGCAGCCTCGGCGGCCGCCGCAGCGATCGCACGAACATCAAGGGGTTGGCTGCTCCGGAGATACAGTTCATCCATCCCAACGCCGATGGTGAGGAACGCACCCTCGTCGCGTTCGACGTAATGAAGCTCATCAAGCAGCAGCGTCGTCGGCGGGAAATCAAAGCGGTGGGTGAACTGGTCGGTATCGAGCACCGCGACCCCAACGTCGTCGTGCTCTCGGCGGTCGAGGTTGGCTTGGGCGGTTGCAAGCTCATCGTCGAGTTTCTGCCGGAACTGCTCGGCGATGTGGCCCGCAAGCCCACCCGCGTCGTCGAACAGGAGATCCGTAATCAACTCGCGTTTGTCCTGATAGGACTGGTAGTAGGCCTCAAGGGCGATCGCCTCCCGGAGGTGTCGCACCTGTTCGGCATCGTAGCCGGCCTGTTCGGCAGCCTCGGTGTAGGCCGCGGGCGTGTCCTCCCAGTAACTGACCGCGGGAAGGTGCTGCATCTCCTCGCTCACGTCGGGATTGAGCGCGGCCGCAAGCGTCGCCGTCAGCGCGCCGATCGAGAGATCAGGGGCATCGCCGGTAACAACCTGCTCGGCGGCGTCGTTGATCTCGGGATCGGCGGCGATGGCGTCGAGGACGATCCGTTCAGCACCGTAGACGCCGAGGAGCCCGAGCCCGTCGACGGAGTCAGCCGTCGAGCCCGCGCCAACGAAACAGAACAGCGGCAGCTTCTCGTCGTGTCGATCCCGATCCTGGAGCATCTGGGTGGCGTCGTTGGTCGCATCGTCCATGTCGTACACCGCGTTCTCCAGCGGCCGACGGACGATGTAGTGATACTCGGCATCCGAGCGGGCGTGTTCCTCCCGAACGAGGGGCAACACAGCGCGCTCGATGGCCGCGCCGGCGACGTAGCCTGCGGCGGTCGCGGGATGGCGGATGACGACCGGCCGCGACTCCAAGATCGCCCGCCGGATCGCCTCGGCGACATCCAGCAGCGACTCGGCCATCTCGGCGACAGTGTTGTGATCGCCGATCGGATCAAGTTCGTCGGGTCGGGCGCGGTCGGTCAGCGCGTCAGCCAGCCGATCGGTCACGGCCTCGCGGGCCGCACCCTCCAAGGCGACGAGTTCCTCGGTTTCGACCTGGAGTTCGCCACGCCGTTGTTCGACCTCGCCGTCGAGGCGGACGACATCGCCGACCTCGATATCCGGGTAGGCGCGAACGCCAGCCTCAACGAAGGCCGCACAGTCGACGACACCGGTTTCATCGCGGAGTTCGAAGATAGTCGGCCCGCCGGTCTGACGGACGCTGACGATCTCGCCGTCGAGGCGAACCGTCTCGCCGACTTGGTCGGTGAGTGCTGCGACCGTTGTGTCGGTGTCGGCATCGGCTGTATCGGCGTCCACGGTATCGGCGTCGGCATCAGCTGCGTCAACGGTGTCGGTGTCAGCGTCGGCATTGTCGGACTCGGTCACGGCAACGGCCGCTGTGCCGTTCGTGTCGGCATCAGTATCGGCAACGGCCTCAGTATCGACAGCAGCGTCTGCGGTCGCCTCAGTCGTGTCGGCAACGGATTCGGATGCTACGTCGTCGCTGGGAGATTCAGTGACGGCTGCCGCGTCGCCATCGGTCTCGGCCGGTGTCGGGTCGGCCGTTGCGTCGGTCGGTGACGGGTCGTTCTCTGTCGTTGATGACTCGTCGTCAGCATCGATAGCGGTGTCATCGGTGTCGGTAGCAGCGTCGTCGGTGTCGGCTGAGTCAGTGGCGGACTCAGCCGGTGTCGACTCCGGGTCGGGGGTCTCCTCGTCGGCGTCGGCATCGTCGTCCTCGTCGCCCGGAAGGGTCTCGCCGTCGCCATCGAGGATGATCTTCCCGCGGAACTCGCGTTCGGACTGGCGGATCGATTTGGCGAGGTCGATGTTGCCGTTGTCCCGGACGTTGGTCACTTTGACACAGACGGTGTCGCCGGGCTCCCAATCGAGGCTATCGAGGCGGCGGTCAAGTTCACTGCGGTGCAGCAGGCCGGTCACACCGGGCGCGATATCGACGAAGACACCGAAGTCGGCGTAGCCGTCGACCGTTCCCTCATAGAAACGGCTTGCAACGAGTTGAGAGGCGTTGTTGCCGCGGAACTCGAAAAGCACGTCTTCTTGATGACTCGCACAAACGTGGCCGCCGTCGACGGGCGTGCCACAGATGATACAGGTACCCATTTGTTCCCGAACTAGGGGGCCTCCCTTTAACGGTTGTCGAAACGCGGCTGTCAGCTACCCCACGAGTGCCGCCACCAGCCAGAGCCCACGAAACCCAACACCGAAGACGAGGACGGCCGGGATCCCGCCCGCTACGATCGCCCGGGGGAGCGACATCTCGTGAACGACGGTGAGCCCAACGAGCAACAGCCCGGCCCCATACAGCGTACAGGCCGCCGCCACCGCCGGCACCGGGATCCACGTCAGCGCACAGGGTGCGGTCGCGTAAGCGACGACCTGCACCGTCTCGCTGACGCCGGCGCGATCATCGACCGTCAGCATCAACAACACCGTCTGGATCGCCGCGGTCAGATGCAGTCCGGCGGGCGCAGCGACGACAGCGGTCACGAGCAGAACTAACAGCATCGTCAACCCGGTACTGCCGCCGAGAATCGGCACGACCGATGTGCCGAGGATGAGATCAGGTTGGACGGCTAACAGCCCGGCAACGTAGACAACGGCGACGACGACCGCGAAGGCAAGGCCAGGGGCTTGATCGCCGGGGGCGACACCGGTCGTAAAAAACCGCCGAGGGCGACGGAGCACCGCAGCCCACGCACGAGCGATCCCGACCGGCCCGCGACCCCGACCGTCGGTCGGCGTCTCAACCCATGTAGTCACACCCGATTGTAGGGCCTGGAGCTGATATGATAGTTACTAGTCAGCGTCGCCGTCGACACCGCTATTCGAACTCATCCAGCGTCGCATGGATTCCCTGGCGGGATTCGGTCACGAGCCCACCGGTGATATCAAGGCCAAGTTCCGCAGCGGCGAGCCGACCGACGCGCTCGGCGGCCGACGGTGTTGTGTAAACGCCGAGTCGCCACTGGCCGCGCTGGGCAGTTCGGAGCGCGTTCACCAGCGGCGACTGCGCGCCGAGGTTCCGGATCTCGCCGTTGACGACGACGCGCGTTGAGGACTCCCGCATCGAAGGCTCGTCGGGGATCTCCATGATCACGTTCGTCTCGGGCACGTCGGCCCGATCGGCAATCGTCGCTTCTACCTCCCGGATCTCGTTGTGGTCGAGATCGAGCAAGTCGTCGGGGACGTGTTGGAATTCCGTCCAGATAGCGCGTTTGAAGAGCCGACGGTCGTCGTATCGCTCGGCGAAGGCCTCGGTCGCGGGCGTGGTACGGAGCGCGACCAGCAGGTCGTGGTCGTCCATCCGCCGCAACTCGCCGGCGTCGATGTCGGTTGTCGCCAACAGCCGCTCGCTGGCCCGACGCAACATCGCCTTGCTGATGCGGGCGACAGGGTGCATATAGACAGTTGGGTTCATGAGCGCGCGGGCTAACAGCAGGCTCTCGGCGGTCTGGACGTTGCCAGCCGCAAGCACCAACTCATTGTCAACGAAGGTGAGCTCGCGAAGCAGTCGCTCGGCGTCGATGGTGCCGTAGGGGACGCCGGTGTGGTGGGCATCCCGGACGAGATAGTCCATCCGATCAACATCGAGTTCGCCGGAGACCAGTTGGCCGAACTGGCCCTCGCCAGCGACGAGGCCGGCGATATGCGCGGGATCTAGATCATGCTCGCGGAGGATCTCGCCGACTGCGCCCGACGCGAGGAGTTCGCCCACGTCGTCGTGATACTTCCCGGTCTTGCGGTAGGTGAGATCCTCGATGTTGTTGCTGAACGGGCCGTGGCCGACATCGTGCAGCAAGGCGGCCGCCCGGATGCGCTCGGCCTGTCGACCCTCAATACCGAGTTCGGCGAGCGCGCGGTCGGCGAGGTGATAGACCCCAAGACTGTGTTCGAAACGGGTGTGGTTCGCCGAGGGGTAGACGAGCTGTACCGTCCCGAGTTGGCTAATGTGACGAAGTCGCTGGACGGTCGGCGTATCGAGCAGGGCCTCGGCGACGCCACTGATCTCGATGTGGTCATGAACGCTGTCCTTGATTGTGGCCATAGGGGAGCTAGTTGCGGCTCGGGTGAAAAATCGTTGCCGGCGCAAACGACAGCAGCTATCAGTAGCTGCATGCGTGGCCGCGTCGAGAGACTATTCATGCCACGTTAGGGACGACACTAATGCCGCGTGACCACCATGGGACAGTATGAACGATGAGGAGACAGAGCCGGTCGGGGGCCCACTCCCGCCGGCTGAGTCACTTGACGAACGGGTGTTGACCACCAGCGAGCACCTCCTGCGCTACGTCGAGGTGATCGCCGCGGTGGTGCTTGTCATCCTGTTTGCGATCGGTGTCTTTGATCTCGGCTTGCAGATCTTCGAAAGCGCGCTGAGCGGCAGTATCACCGATCCGCTCGTCGTCGTCGGCTTCATCGATACCGCGTTGCTGCTGTTCATCATCGTGGAGGTCTACCAGACGGTCGTCGCCTACACCCAAGAGAGCGAAACCCGGCGGATCGTCCGGCTGGTGATCTACACCGGTGTTATCGCGATGGTGCGGAAGGCGATCATCTTCCGCACCGGCGAGTATGCCGACGAGGGCGCGGCCCTGATGGCTGCCGGCTCCTACACGCTGATTATTCTGGGGTTGGCAGC
>Ga0207753_1000973_pt1 | contig 10238 bp, 10 predicted proteins | sample PonA233FremontCA_2_FD_187273 | JGI IMG/M metagenome (GOLD analysis project Ga0207753, IMG submission 187273) | Salt pond sediment microbial community from Fremont, CA, USA - Pond A23 Sediment 3 (SPAdes) | ecosystem: Environmental > Aquatic > Non-marine Saline and Alkaline > Saline | place: USA...
ACGAACTGGTGCCGGACCTCCTCTCGCTGGGCAGCATCCGCAAGGTGCTCCAGGGCCTCCTGGAGGAGCGCATCCCAATCCGCGACCTCGTGACGATCCTCGAAACCCTGGCGGACCACGCCCCGCAGACCCAGACGGTGGAGGTGCTCACCGAGCACTGCCGGGCGGCCCTCGCGCCCACCATTACCCGCGAGTTCTCCGGGCCGCAGGGGCGCATCAAGGCCTTCGTGCTGGACCCGGCCCTGGAGCAGCACCTGCTGGAGCAGGCCGAGGCCGGCAACCTCGACGCCAACACCCTCGGCCTCCAGCCCGAACGGGCCGACGCGCTCGTGAAGGCGATCGACGAGCAGGCCACGCAGCTGATCAGCAACGACCGGGCGCCAATCCTGCTGATCTCCCCCGTACTGCGGGCGACGGTGTACCAGTTCCTCGACCCGATGGTCTCGGACATCACCGTGCTCTCCTACAACGACCTCACGCCCGACGCCCCGGTCGACATCGTCGACCAGGTCAGCATTCCGCAAGGGGGCTCCTCGCCCGACCTGTCGGCCGCGGCCGACCCGTCGCAGGCCGCCGTCGGGGTCGCCAACGCATAGCCTCACCCGTTTGCCGCGCGCATCGTCATGGACGTCAAAACCTTTACCGATTCGAGCATTCAGGCCGCCCTCGAGAAGGCGCGGCACACACTGGGCGATCAGGTCGTGCTGGTGGAGTCGACGCCGGCCACCCCGGACGCCCCGGCCCGCGTCGCCGTCATGGTCGATGAGCCGACGGAAGAGACCACGCCGCGGCGCGAACGGTCGTGGGGCCACGTGCCGAAGCCGTCCGAGGCGGCTCCGTCGAAAGAGACGACCGCGCCCCGCCCCGATGCCGATGGGCCCGCGGCGTCCGAGGCGTCGACCGGAGAGTACGGAGACGACACGGACACGGGGGAGGAGCCGGCGGCGTCGCGCTTTCAGTCGGAGCTGGCGGCGCAGTCCAGCCCCGCTCGGGAGACGAATCAAGGGCCGGGGCGGGGGCGCGTGTTTCCGTCCTCCCCTCAGGACGACGCCGCGTCTGGGACGACGGGCGACCACGAGGCGTGGGTCGAGTCGCGCCTGGAGGAGCTCAGGACCCGTCAAGGAGGCGGACGCGACGCCGAGCGGCCGCGCCCCGACACGGCCCCCGCGGGCCGCCGGGAATGGGCCGCCCATCCGCTCTTCGAGACGCTGGTCGACGGGGGGCTGCGCCCGCAGACCGCCACCGCCCTCTTCGACGACCTCGCGGCCCGCGGCGTAGATCCCGACGAGAGCCCCCGCGACGACCTGCACTGGGCCCTCGCGCAGGTGATGTGCCGGCGCATCCAGACCGATCCCTCGGGGCCCGAGACCGGCGTGCTCGCCCTGGTGGGGCCCAGTGGGGTCGGCAAGACGTCGCTCGCCCTCAAGCTCGCCGTCCACGACCGCATGTTCGGGGCGCAGGACACCGCCGTGATCCATCTGCTGCCGGACGAGGAGCATCACTCCTCCTACCAGAATCCGACCGATCTCTACCGGCGCTTCGGGCTTCCGGTGCGGAGCGTACGGACGGAGGAGGACATGGCGAAGGCCCTGAGCAGCATTCGCGGCTTCGAGCAGGTGGTCGTCGACACGCCGCCGCTCCCCATGCCGCTTGCGGACGCCCGGCCCGCCCTCCGACGGTTTGCTCGTCTGCTGCGGCCCCTGCCCGCGCCCGCCGTCCACTTCGTGGTGGACGCGCCCCGCGCCCTAGGGGGCCTCGAAGACACGTCGTTCTCGGAGCTCCCGCTGTCCCCCACGGCCGCGGCCCTCACGCACCTGGACGAGGTGTGCCGCTGGGGGCAGGTGGCCGAGTGGCTGATCCACGTAGACCTGCCCGTGCAGCTCGTGTCGCAGGGTCCCGAGGTGCCGGACGGAGCCCGCGCCTTCTCCCTGCAGTGGTTCGTGGAAGACGTCATGGACCTGTAGTCCCGCCCGCATCCTGTTGTCTGATTGTTCGACCCATGGAAGTCACCTCCAACGTTCTCGCCTTTGCCAGCGGCAAGGGGGGCGTCGGAAAGAGCGTCGTGACGGCCAACCTCGCCGAGACCCTCGCGCGGGCCGGGCATCGTGTGGCGCTCGTCGACGCGGACCTGGGCCAGAGCGACGCGGCCGTGTTGCTCAACGAGGCCCCGGCCACGACGGTGCTGGACACGGTGCAGGACGCCGACCTTTCGCTGCAGGACGTGCCGCACGAGACGCAGGCCGGCGTGACCCTCGTGCAGGCCGCGGACCGGCCGGCGGCGGGGGCGCTCGACCCGAACCGGGACCTGTACGCGGCGCTCGACACCCTGCTCGGCCGCCTGCGCACGGCCCACGACTACGTGCTCATCGACGCGGCCGCGGGGACCGACGGGCCGGTGCAGTGGGCGATGGACCGGGCCGACCTGGGTGTGCTCGTCGTGGTGGGGGAGCCGACCGCCGTCGCCGATGCCTACCGCCTCGCCAAGCAGCTCTGGACCGCCGACCCCGACTACCCGATGGGGCTCGTCGTCAACTACGCCGAGGACGAGGACGATGCCCGGAGCGTTGCGGAACGGTTCAAGGCGGTCACCACGCGCTTCCTGGGGCAGGCCCCGAAGACCCTCGGCTGGATTCCCTTTTCGCGCGCCGTGCGTCGCTCGGTGTCCGCCCAGGCGCCGGTGGTGCGGAGTGACGGCCCGGTGCGGGACGCCTTCGTGGAGCTGGCCGACACGACGGCCCAGGGGCAGTACGCCTTCTCGCCCGCGTTCTCCTGAGTTGAACAGACTGCCCGCTCTCTTTACGATTCATCCTCGCCCTCCGACCCATGGCCTCGCACGACACTGCGTCCGTGTCCCCGTCCTACCACACCGTCATCGCCGACGTGAGCGTCCTGTTCGGGACGGCGATCTTTCTGGCGCAGATGTGGGGCGGGGCGCCCCTGGAGCACACCCTGGTGACCGCGGCGGGGGGCGGCGTGGCGGTCTACGTCATCCTGGCGGTGGGCTACGCGGCGGCTCAGGGCATCATCCGGCACGGGGTGCCCTTTGAGGTCGAGCAGGGAGACGCCGACGAGTCGGCCGTGGAGGCGGAGGCCGACGAGCCCGAAAACGTGCCCGAGGCCCAGGCCGCATAGCGGCCCCTGATTCATTGCGCCGTCCTAATGCTGTATTGCCATGTCCCGTGATCTTCAGCCCCTCGTCGAGGAGTACCTCGACGACCCGACCGCGTCGAACCGGGAAGCCGTCGTGATGGCGGCGCTTCCCCTCGTGCGCTCCATCATTGGCAAGATTAGCGTCCCCGATCACCTGCTCGCCTCGCACGAGGACCTGGAGAGCGTTGGGATCGTCGGGCTCCTGGAGGCCCTCGACAACTACGACCCGGAACAGGCCCGTTTTGCGACCCACGCATACCGGCGCATCCGGGGCAATATCATCGACTACCTCCGCTCGATCGATGTGCTCTCGCGGGACAAGCGCAAAAAAATGGGCGCCGTGCAGGAGGCCCTCTCGTCGCTCCGGCAGATGCTGGGGGAGGAGCCCTCGGACGAGGACGTGGCCGACTACATGGGCATGTCCGTGGAGGACTACCAGCGGCTCCTCCGGGATGCGCAGTGTCGCTTCTCGCTCTCGCTCTCCCGGCCCAGCGAGGACGACGACCATACGATGCTCGACGTGTTGCCGAGCGAGGACGGGAAGGAAGGGTTCGAGCGGTTCGAGAAGGCCTCTACCCAGAAGCACCTCGAAGACCTAATCCAGACGCTGCCGGAGCGCCAGCAGACGATCTTGGGGCTGTACTACACAGAAGACCTCACTCTGCAGGAGATTGGGGACGTGCTCGACCTGAGCGCGGCGCGCATCTCGCAGCTCCTCGGAAAAATTCAGCTCACGCTCCAGTCGAAGTTCGAGGAGCACGCGCACTAAGTTCGGGCCCTGTCTCCGTCCGTGAGGCGGGGTGTGCAGGCGATCGATCGGGCCAACACGGACACGAGAGGCATAGTCCTTCACGGGGGAGGCGAAGGGGGGCAGCCAGTCAGAAATGTCCTACCTCCGAGGCATACGTGGACGCGTCGAGGGCGACAGTCTCCATGAGGTCATCGATGTCGGCGGCGGGACCGTCGTCGGGGCCGTCGAGGGACGCGGCGAAATCCTCCGCGAGATCTCGGCGCGCGAGGTCGCTGCCGTTTCGGATGGCCACCGCGAGCATCTTGCTGGACGACTCGGGCTCGTCCGTCGGGTTGGCGGCGATCTGGAGCACCGAGCAGACCCGCTCCGGGAGTTCCCAGTGCTCGGCCGCCTTGGGGGCGAGGCTGCGGTAGTTCTCGCCGAACGCGTGGGTCTCGGCCTCCGTGTCGGGGAGGGGCGCCGTGCCGGCTTCGGACAGGGTTGCGTACCGCTCCGGCTGAACGTGGAGCAGCACGAGCCGCCCCATGGCGTGAATGAAGCCGGCCGAGAAGGCGAGCCGGGTACAGTCCTGGGACACGTCGAGCGCCGTCGTGAGCCCCTGCGCAAACCGACCCGTGAAGACGGCCGAGTGGGCGATCTGTCGGAGGAGGGCGGAGTGGGAGTCAAAGTGATTCCGGAGCTCCTGCACGCCCTCGATCATGATGATGGAGGAGACCTCCACGAACCCGAGGAGGCGGACGGCGCGATCAATGCTCTCCACCTCGCGCCGAAGGCCGTGGTACGGGGAGTTGACCCGCCGAAGCACGTTCACGGACACGGAGGGGTCCTGCTCCACGATCTTGATGAGCGGCTCGGGATCCGTCCGTCCGGAGGCGATGAACTCTTCCACCTTCGAGATGGTGGAGGGGAGGGTCGGAAACGTGAGTGTGAGGCCCTGCTTCTGCACAGGTGACGCGCTGGGTTTGGTGAGCCGGCTAGTGAGAGGGACGGAGAACACCGCCGCACCGCGCGGCCAGGGGCCTTCGAGAAAAGCAGTTCGGAGGCCCGGGGCCGGAACCGACCGGGAGGCTTGTGTCCTCCGTTGTGAGTGAGTTATCGGCACCCTTCGGGCAAACATTAAATGCCGGGGGGCGACCAGGGGGCTGTGCGGCTTGCCCCGGGGCATCGTGCCGGCCCGTGGAAAGCGGTCCCTCACGAGAAGTGAGAGGCGGCGACGTGGTCGAGCACGGTTCGGAAGAACGCGTGCAGGGGAGCGGCGGAGGGCTGTCCCTCCGACGCGGGAAGCGACCGGGCGTCGTGCCGTGCCAACTCGTCCTCGATAAACGCATGGATTATAGGGAGACGGGGCCCGGCGTCCCGTTCTGTGCCGGCACGCTTCCGATCTATCAGCGCGTCGATGGCGTCGCGCAGGGTTGTGCTTATTGTGGCGGCCTCAAGGAGGCGGGGGAGGGCAACCGGAACCGGGCCGCGGTCCTGCTCAATCCATCGCACGGCGAGAAGGGCGCGGAGGACGTAGAGATAGGCCTTGTGGGGAATGGGCGGCTCCGCGAGGTTCTGTGCGGCGATGCTCCGGGCCATGCCGCGGTAGGCCGGGCCGACGGCGCGGGGCGTGTAGTAGGTGGGGATGTGCTCGCGCCACCGCTCCATGACCGCCTCGTCCTCCCGGTAGACGATGGGGGACCGAAGCCATTCGAGCAGGGTGGGGTTGGCGTCGCGGAAGAGCTGGAGGGCCTTGCGGAGATCCCACCCGTGGAGGTCGATCTCATCCTCGATGGGCGGGTCAATCGTGTCGTCGCGCCGCTCCAGGTCGATCGACAGGTACCACTCGCGCGGGTGGGCGTAGACGAACCGGACGTCGTAGTCGCTGTCCGCCGACGCGAAGCCCCACGCCCGGCTTCCCGACTCACAGGCAAACAGGATCGCAATCTCGTGCGTCGCCGCCATGGCGTCGAGCCGGCTGGCAATCTGGGTCCGGCGGTGCACGTCGTTCACGCGGGAAGGAGGGCAATGAGGGGGCGCTTAGCCCTGAAACAGGCGCTTCTGCTCGAGGATGCGCCGATCGGCGGCGACGTGGTCTCCGAACTGCTGGGCGCTCTGCTCGCGCATCTCCTCGGCGTGCTCGGTGAAGTAGGCCTGGAGGGCGTCACGGTCGCGCACCTGGTACTGCACGGTCCAGGCACGATCGCCGGTCGGCTCGTCCGGCTCCGGCACCGTGTCCCCGTCGTCGCTCGTGGTGTACCAGACGGCGGCCTCAAAGCCGTCAACCTCCAGCATCTCGCGGATGTGCTCGCGCAGCCAGGAGCTGTAGCGGGGCGCGGTCTCGCCGTCGACGGTTAGGTTGACTTCGTAGATCAGCATCGAAGAAGGCAATCGATTGGGGGGGGATCGGCGTGCGCGGCCCAATCTAAGGGTCAGTGGCGGGAATGGCAGACCGGGGGCTTGGGACGAGAGATCACGCCTCATCGTCGAGGGCAACGCGGTGAGGAGGGGGCGGGTCGGGGTGGCGGAGGGTGACGTGACACTGGTGCCGGTCGCGGTCGAGGGTGAGCTCGCGGAACCGGGCACGGACAATGCGGGGGCCATCGCCGCCAGGGCGGGTGAGGTCGACCTTCAGCATCGCCCCTTCGCCGAGGACGGGCAGTTGCTTTCCCGTCACGAAGTTGCCCAGCGAGTACGCCACGAGTTGCCCGTTATCACGGACCTCGAAGGGCTGCGGGAGGTGGGTGTGGTGGCCGGTGGTCAGCGCGTAGCCCTCGGGCGGCGCCTGAGAGGGGCGCGGCCGGCGCTCGTGCTCGTAGCCCCAGTGCGGCAGGGCGACGTGGAGCCCGGGATCGTCGGGCGCTCCGGGGTCGGAGCGGGCCACCCCTTCCCCCTTCCGATTAAGCCACCAGGTCCAGGCCGTCACCGTGAGGCCGTCCTCAATTCGAAGGCGGGGACGGTCGGTGGTGCCGACCCATCGCAGCCCGCGATCATCTAAGATTTGGAGGGTGCGCCGGAGGGCCTCAGGGCCGTAGTCGGTGGCGTGGTTGTTCGCGATCGAGACCACCCAGCGGTCCAGGGGACGAAGCTCGGCCAGGGCCGGGAAGATGTCCGGCTTGTGTTTCATCAAGAAGGGCCACCACGCGCGGTCCGAGAAGATGCCCTCGAAGTTGCCCACCACCACGTCGCAGTCGGCCAGGAAGTCCTGCACGCCGTCGCCAAACCGGGCTGTCCGCCCGAAGAGGGGGCAGATATCACCGACGAATCCTAGGGTTTGATCGGGGGGATCGTCTCGAAACCGGAGGTCCTGATCAAGAGAAGCGGGGTGGGGCGACGGGCCGGTGAACCGCCGCCAGACCATCGGAAAGAATTCGCTCCAGGAATACGGGCTGAAGGGGGTGCGCACAGCAGACAATTAGGGTGAGTTCGAAGACACAGAGGGATCGGTCACGGGCTGGCCGCCTTCCGGGACCGCGGGGAGCCAGTAGAGGAGCACGAGCGGCACCACGCCCAGGACGGCGGCGCAGAGAAAGATGGAGCGCGCCTCGAGCAGGGCGTCGAGGGGCGTAATGAGAGCACTGCCCACCACGTTGCTCATGTTGCCGAGGGTCATGTAGATCGTGAACTGCGTGGCGGCCATAGTGTCACGGGTGGTCGTCATGTAGATCGCCTGGAGCGACATGCGGAGCGTCATGTCGAAGAACATGCCCGCCAGGAGAAAGACGACGACGAAGCCCGTGACCGACCACCAGGGGTGCATCGTCGCAAACGCGAGGAAAGTACAGATAATGCCGACGGCCGCCGCGGCCACCATGCGTCGCCGCCCGAGCCGATCGGCGAGCCAGCCGCCGAGGACGGCCCCCGCCGCCCCGGCCAGCAACGCCGGCCCGCCCGCAAACTGCGAGTAGCCGGTGTCCGTCCACCCGAGCTGCTGTACCGTGAAGACCGGCCCGTACGTCACCATCATGCGGGTGGGCACCGCGGCCAGCAGCGCGAGCAGCGCCAGGATCGACGCTACGGGCTGCCGAAAGGTGTCCACGAGCTGTCGCACCACGTCGCGGACGCTTTCGTGCGAGGCCGAGGCCGCCGGATTGTCCGGAACCGTCGAGTTCCGAAACGGCATCGCCCAGTAGCGCTCGTTGCGTTGCTCCCGCACGAGCAGCGGAAACCCCACGGCAAGGAGCAACAGCACGAGTTGCACGGCAATGGCGGGCCGCCACCCAAACTGGTGGAGGACCATGCTCATCCCCGCCCCCCCGATGGCGATGCCCCCGATCTTGCTGCTCCACATGGCCCCGCTCACGAACCCGCGTTCGTCGGGATCCAGGAGGTCGACCGCAAGGGCGTCGGTCGCCACGTCCTGCAGCGCCCCGAAGAGGTTGTAGACGAAGATGATGAGCGCGATGGGGACGAGCCCGATGCTCTCGACGCCGGGCACCGCCAGCAGGATGCTCAGCGACACGAGCATGCCGCACTGTGCCACGAGGATCCAGGGCCGACGGCGCCCCATGGCGGAGTGCGTGTGGCGGTCGAGCCACGGGCCGTACAGCACCTTGATGCCCCAGGGGATGTAGTTGATCGTCATGAGGGCGGCCACGGCCCCCGCGGAGTAGCCCTGTTCGGCCAGCAGCGCGGCGAGCGTGATGGTGATGAACCCGGTGGGAATGCCCTGCACAAGGTAGAGCGCCGAGAACGTGACGAGGCGGAGCCGGGACGACTGGACAAGCGTCATGCAGGGGCGGAGAGGCGAGGGGATTCGGGGACTCAGCAGGACGTGTAGGCGTCCAGACGGGATGAGTTCTCGTTCGGGGGCGTGGCGGTCTCCGTCGAGACGTCAACGTGAGCGAATCTGATGGTGGGAGGGCCGTTCGAAAAGCGCGGCCTCATCGCGGACGGTTGGACCCAGCACGGTCGTAACTGGTGTCCCCCACCAGCCACCGAAGAGGCGACGCCGGGCACGCGTGCTCGTCGTCACCCCACACGATTCGTCCGCGCATTTCCGCTCTCGTATGAGTCGTACCCCGTCCTCGTCGGAGTCCTCTGCCCCTCCGGAGTCCCCCGCCCCTGGCGCCCTGCGTCACAAGCCGCGCACCCTCGCCCTCCTGGCACTCGCGACCCTCCTCGCGATGGCCCTCTGGTTTTCGGGGTCGGCCGTGGTGCCGCAGCTGACGGAAGCGTGGAATCTGACCGGCGGGGAGCAGTCGTGGATGACGATGAGCGTGCAGGTCGGATTCGTAGTGGGGGCGGTGCTAAGCGCAAGCCTCAACGTGGCGGATCGGGTGCCCGCGGCCACGTTCTTCGCGGCGTCCGCCCTCGCCGGAGCCGTTGTGAACGCCGCGGTGGTCGTGGCGCCGAGCCCTGCGTTCGCGATTGGATGTCGGTTCCTCACCGGAATGGCCCTCGCGGGCGTCTATCCGCCCGGGATGAAGCTGGTGGCGACGTGGTGCGAGGAGGATCGGGGAGAAGGCATCGGGCTACTGGTGGGGGCGCTCACCGTGGGGTCGGCGCTTCCGCACCTGCTCAACGCCGTGCCCGTCTTTGGTGGCACGGGCGGACTGCCGCCCTGGCGGAGCGTGGTGCTTATCGCGTCGGGGCTCGCCGTCGGGGCGGCCGGCATCGCGGTTCTCTTCGTGGAGGAGGGGCCGCATCTGCGGTCGGCGTCCGGCTTCCACTGGCGGCACGCGGGGGAGGGGCTCCGGAATGCGCCGCCCCGCCTGGCCAACATTGGCTACCTGGGACACATGTGGGAGCTGTACGCCATGTGGACGTGGGTCCCCATCGTTCTCCTGGCCAGCTACGAGGCGGCAGGGTGGAGCGAGCAGTGGGCCCGCGTGGCGGGCTTCAGCGTCATCGCCGTCGGGGGCATCAGTTGCTATCTGGCCGGCACCCTGGCCGATCGGCTCGGCCGCACCCGCATCACGGCCTGGAGCCTCGGCGTGAGTGGCAGCTGTGCGCTCGTCGCGGGATTGTTCTTCGAGATGCCCGGCGTGCTCACCGCTGTCTGCCTCGTGTGGGGCTTCGCGGTGGTGGCCGACAGCGCGCAGTTTAGCGCCGCGGTGAGCGAGCTGACCGATCCGCGCTACGTGGGCACGGCCCTTACGGTACAGACGAGCCTCGGCTACCTCCTCACGCTGGTCACGCTGCGGGCCGTTCCGCCGCTCGTGGATGCGGTCGGGTGGGCGGGCACCTTTCCGCTCCTCGCGATCGGGCCCGCGGTCGGGCTCTGGAGCATGCTGCGCCTGCGCGGGCTGCCCGAGGCCACGAGGATGGCGTCGGGGAATCGGTGACCTGTGGAGTACAAGAAAGTGTGCCCCCGGCTACGGCAGCAGGTCCGACACGGCCACTGACTGATCGCGCA
>Ga0207753_1000976_pt1 | contig 10225 bp, 11 predicted proteins | sample PonA233FremontCA_2_FD_187273 | JGI IMG/M metagenome (GOLD analysis project Ga0207753, IMG submission 187273) | Salt pond sediment microbial community from Fremont, CA, USA - Pond A23 Sediment 3 (SPAdes) | ecosystem: Environmental > Aquatic > Non-marine Saline and Alkaline > Saline | place: USA...
AACGGGAACCTGATCCAGCTGGTCGAGTAAACGATGACGCGCCAGCAGGCAGTCGAAGCCATAATCGAGAAACGTCGGAAGATGGTCAACAGTGCGATCGAGGAGGATCTCCCGATCGAGGAGCCGAGACGGCTCTACGAGGCCTCTCGCTACCTGCTCGAAGCCGGCGGGAAGCGACTCCGGCCGACGATCACCCTGCTCGCAGCGGAGGCGCTCGCAGACGCAGAGATCGGCAGCGAGCGCTTCCGGGAGTTTCCGGCTGCCGACAGCCCACCGGTCGACGTGATGGCCGCGGCAGTCAGTATCGAGATCATCCAGTCGTTTACGCTGATCCACGACGACATCATGGACGACGACGATATGCGCCGCGGTGTGCCTGCAGTCCACCGGGAGTACGATCTCTCGACGGCGATTCTCGCCGGTGACACGCTCTACTCGAAGGCCTTCGAGAACATGCTCGACACCGGCGCATCAGCCGAGCGGTCGGTGCGGGCACTCTCGGAACTTGCGACGACCTGCACGGAGATCTGTGAAGGCCAGTCGCTGGATATCCAGTTCGAGGAGCGACCGGCTGTCACGCCCGACGAGTATCTCGGAATGGTCGAACTCAAAACGGCCGTTCTCTACGCAGCAGCGGCCTCCATTCCGGCTGTCCTGCTCGGGTACGACGAGGCGGTCGAACCGCTTCACAGCTACGGGCTGGATATCGGCCGCGCCTTCCAGATCCAGGACGACCTCCTCGATCTCACGACGCCGACCGAAAAGCTCGGGAAGCAACGGGGCAGCGACCTCGTAGAGGGCAAGCAGACGATAATCACAGTCCACGCCCGCGACCAGGGTGTCGATATCGAATCACTCGTGGATACGAACTCGGTCGAGGCAGTCACCGAGGCGGAGATCGACGACGCCGTGGCGGAACTCGAACGGGCGGGCAGTATCGAGTACGCCCGCTCGACTGCCCGGGAACTGGTCGACAGTGGCAAATCCCACCTCGACGTGCTTCCGGACAACGAGGCCCACGATCTGCTCGACAACATCGCTGACTACCTGATCGAACGGGAGTACTGAGCCACGCTGGACGGCGCGAGTTTATATCGAGGCTATTCGTATCGAGACTACCGAACAGTACTGGTTTCTCCCAGAATATGTAGTCCACCTAATCATTGTCTGACAAAGTTTAATTACCAATTATGTCAGTTTTTGTCACATGACAGTTCGGACTGTCGAAACGGCGTGGCGAACAGATGGGAGCCAGTCGGCGACCGACCAGTCGATTGCAGTGGCGGTGATGGAGGCAATCAGCGAGCTGACCGACGATTGGTCGCCCGAGAACGAAATCACATTGTACGATTATATCGATCCCGACGCCCTGGAGTCGATGTTGGCACATTCCGGATCGAACGCGGCGGCAAACTGGGAGATCCAGTTCGACACCGACGAGTACACGGTGACGATAACCAGTGACGGACGGGTAACTGTCAACTGATTATTACTTGGGATTTCGGAGTCCTTTCTGCCACGATTGCAGAACAAAGACTCGAAGGTCCTACCCGTGCTAGCGCTGGTATGGAGTTTGCAGACAGTCTCGAACTGGCAGCGTCGCTCCCGGACTCTCTCGGTCCCCTGGTCGCCGATATCGACGGCACACTCACGGACGATAATCGCGCAATCGACCCCCGCGTGTTTCCAGTCCTCCGGGCCTGGCCCGCACCAGTGGTGATCGCTACGGGCAAAGCGATGCCGTATCCGGTTGCACTCTGTGAATTTCTCGGCATCGAGATCAACGTGATCGCCGAAAACGGTGGTGTGGCGCTGGCTGGTCGGTCCGGCCGAATCCAGTTCCAGGGTGACAGAGCGGCCGCTGGGGCCGTCGCCGAAGAGTACGAACGACAGGGGTACGATATCGGGTGGGGCGATGCAGATCTGGTCAACCGCTGGCGGGAAACCGAGATCGCGGTCAGCCGTGACTCGCCGCTCGCACCGCTCAGATCGATCGCAACCGAACACGGACTCGAAGTCGTCGACACGGGCTACGCCTACCACGTCAAAACGGCCGAACAGAGCAAGGGACGGGCGCTCTCCGTACTCGCCGATGAACTGGGTTACGAACGGGATGCGTTTCTGGCGGTCGGTGATTCGATCAACGACGTCTCTACCTTCGACGTCGCAGGGCTGTCTGTCGCCGTCGAAAACGCCGACGACGCTGCAACCGAGGCGGCCAACCACGTTACCGAGTCCGGATTTGGTGACGGTTTTCTCGAAGCCGTCCTGTGGCTCTCCGAACAGGTGGACGCCTGATCCGACAGCAACAGGTGACCGCCTGATCTGACAGCGTGTGACTCTTTACTCGCCAAGTATGGCCCTCGGGCCTGGTAGTATCAAAATGTGAAATTTGACGGCAGGGTATAAGTCAGTCGAACTGTATTTTGATTTCATAGTCATGCAAACGAATGCACCCTTGTATCGAAGCTGTACGCCGGTTGTGGATACCTGGTACAAAAACGACGGCAGCCGGACGATCACCGAGGCGATCGTCGATGCAATTGCGGAGGCAGAAGGAGGCGAGGTGACCGAAATCTCGCCGCTGTACGGGACTATCGATCTCGACAATCTCTCGCGGCTGTTCGAGGGGTACGACGGCACTGACGAGGACTCGCTGATCAGTTTCTCACACGAGAACTGGAACGTCTTCGTGCGTGCCGACGGCCGGATTCGGGTCTGCGATGCCACCCGAGCGACCGATCCAGAGCCCGTCTTCGAAGGTCGACCAGTTCCGTAACGGTTACTCCTGATCGGGTTGCCAGCTCTCGCTTCGCTCCGTGCCAGTCCGGAGCAACCCCTGTAACGTTCTCACTTCTCTGGGGGTCGGATCTGCCCGTCCCAGCAGTCGCCGGAACAGTCGCCTGGCTTTTGGCTGTTTGTTCTCCGGGTGGTCGATCGCCTGGAGATACGCCCCGAACTGTTCGTGCAGGCGCTCGATCTCCGGCTGTGGGGCACGTTCGTGGAGATTATCCGGATGCTGGCTCTCCGAGACCGTCAGTTCCCGGAGTTCGTACAGCACGATGGTCGCTGCCTGCCCGAGATTCAGCGAGGGGTACTCGGCACTCGCGGGGATCGAACAGATCGTGTCGATCCGTTCGAGTTCCTCGTTGGTGAGGCCGACGCGTTCGCGCCCGAAGACGATTGCGACCTGGCTCTCGATGCCGTCGAGGGAGGCGGCCAGCTCCCGGGGAGTCTCGGCTGGATACCGCATGTGATTCGCGGGGTCCTCGTTGGTCGTCGCCGTACAGCCGACCGTGTGGTAGTTCCCGGTCAGTTCCGCGAAGGTGATCTCCTCGGCGTTCGGGAGGATGTCTTCACGGGCCTGTCCGGCGAACCCGTAGGCCTCGCCGTCGGGATCCAACTCGGGGGGATCGACGAGGAGGAGTTCCGAGAGCCCGTAATTTTTCATCGCGCGGGCGATAGTTCCGATATTCCCGGGTGTGTTCGCCCCCACGACGGCGACGGAAATCTCCGGGCTGGCTGTCTCTTCGGGTGCGGGCATTATCGAACTCGTCTACGACTGGTGGCACAATAAGCAGACGGAAGTCGTGATAATTGAAGTACGAGCCACCCATCGACACTGTATGGAACCGGATCTCTCCGAACTGGATGCACATCTCGAAGCAGCCGGTGTCGATGGCTACCTGCTCGATGCCGACTCCGAAGATGCAGATCAGTACTATCTCTCCGGCTTCGACGCACCGGACCCGTTCATCACACTTTACACTGGTTCTGTCCATCTCCTGTTCACACGGAGTCTGGAGTACGGCCGGGCAAAGACAGAGGCACGGGCAGAGACTGTCGAGCGCGGCAGCGATTTCGACTACCAGGCAAAAGTCGAGGAGTACGGCGTCGCCGAAGGGCGAAGCCGTGTCCTCGCCGAATTTCTCGAATCCCACGGTGTCGACGCCGTCTCGGCACCACCGCGGTTCCCGCTGGGGACTGCGGACGGTATCCGAGAACAGGGAGTCGAGGTTACCGCAGACACCGACGCGACGATCACCGAGGTCCGCGCGACCAAAACCGCAGAAGAGATCGAACACATCCGCGAGGCACAGCGGGCCAACGAGGCTGCGATGGCGCGCGCCGAGGAACTCATCGACTCCGCAGCTGTCGATGGAGACGGGAGACTCCACCAGGACGGCGAGGTGGTGACCAGCGAGCACGTCAAGGAAGAAATCGAAGTGACGCTGTTACGACACGGCTGTGCGCTGGACGAAACGATCGTCGCCTGTGGCTCCGACGCCGCGGAGCCACACGACCGCGGCAGCGGCCCACTCACCGCCGGTGATCCGGTCATCGTCGATATCTTCCCGCGGGACAAATCGAGCCGGTACCACGCCGATATGACCCGGACCTTCTGCCACGGTGAGCCGAGTGAAACCCTCGAAACGTGGTACGAACTGACCAACGAGGCCCGGAAAGCCGCTATCGAGGCCATCGAACCCGGTGTCGAGACGAACGCGGTCCACGGGGCCGCCTGCGACGTCTACGAGTCTGCCGGGCTCCCGACACTGCGCGAGAATCCGACGACTGAAACGGGCTTCATCCACAGCACGGGTCACGGGATCGGACTGGAAGTTCACGAACGACCGAGTGTCGCGAACAGCGGGGAAACTCTGAAACCCGGCCACGTCATCACGATCGAACCCGGACTGTACGATCCGGACGTGGGCGGTGTCCGGATCGAGGATCTCGTCGTCGTCACAGAAGACGGCTACGAGAATCTGACGGACTACGAGACCGAACTGGTCGTCGGGGATTAATCATTAACATTTATTAAGGATGGCGACAGAGAGAGTAGTACAATGATCGTGCTTGGGGTACGCGTACGCTGCCTGTCATAACTATTCTGGAAACCAGCGTCGCGCGCAAACCACCTTCGACACACCCCAATCATGAGCACACAACAGCCTTCGACCGCACAGACGATTCAGACCATCCCGACAACCGCCACTGAGGACGCGCCGTTCACCTTCGATCCGTTCAACACGAATCCGACGCCACAGATGTTCGCCGACAAGTGGCAGGCTACTGAAGAGTAACTGTTCGAGTACTCCGATACCGTCTCATTGCCTGAAACGACCCCTGGAGTTATACGATTCTTCCGGCAGATGCAGGCGTATGAGCGAGCGCTATCACACGGGTGACGGCCGTTCGGTTCTCGGTCGGCTGTTCGGTGTCACCACCGATCAGGAGAGCTACCGGTCGCTCGCCTACCTGTTGTTCCGATTTCCCGTCGGTATCGCGTACTTCACGACCTTCCTGACCGGGATAACGCTGGGTATCGCGCTGGTTCCACTCGGTGTCGGTGTGCCACTGCTCGTGTTCGTCCTCAGTGTCGCCGATCACGCAGGTCTCATCGAAGCGGCATTGTTGTGCCGTCTCCTCGACCGGGACGTGAGCTGGGAGCCGATCGATCCGAACGACCGCTCCATCTGGCAGTACCTCAAAACAGTCGCCACGGACGGCCGGAGTTACTTGCTTCTCGTCTACTGTCTGACGACGTTCTGGATCGGAACGATCTCCTTCGTTGTGCTCACGATCTGGTTCAGTTTCTCTGTTGCCTATCTCGTCGCCCCACTCGTCTTCTGGCTACCGGGTCTCTCCTACGGCACGGGGTCCGGTTCGGAGCAACTCGTCGAGATCGGAGCCACGACGGTGAGGACGAGCGAACCGATCTTCGAATTTTTCACGATATCGACCCTCCCGGAAGCCGTGGTCGGATCGGTGTTCGGCGCGATCGCTGGTATCGCCGGGTTACACATTTTCAGCACGACTGGCCGTCTGCTGGGAGACCTGACAGAGCAGTTGCTCGCGCCGCGTCAGTAACTGGGGAGACGAGCGGAGTGGTCTGACCCCTCGACGAAGGGGAGTTCGACTCCCTGTGCTGGCTGTTCGTCACCGTCGATCCGGACCGTCAGTTCGGCGTCGTCGAGTGTGGTCGCCACGGCCTGATCGAGCAGCGCCAGTGCGATCGGTTTTTCGAGTGTCGGACTCTCGACGCCACGCGTCACTTTGCCGGCGGTCTCGTCACCGTCGAACACCGTCGCGCCCGCGTCGGGCACCGCGTCCGTGGTGAGGCCGACGAGGTGTTTGGTCGCCCGGCCACGGTTTTCGACCCGTGAGACCACCTCCTGGCCGACGAAACAGCCCTTCTCGAAATCGACCGCGTTTCGCAGGCCGAGATTGTTCGGCACCTCGCCGTCCAGTTCAGTTTCGAAAAGCGGTGTGCCGGCTTCGAGTGTCAGCGTCTCCCAGCTCCGGTAGCCGAAGGGTGCCGCGTTCAGGCCCCGGTTCGCGAGCGTATCGAAGACGTCCTCCGCCTCGGAGAGCGAACAGACGACCTCGTACCCTTCCTCGCCAGTCAGTCCGTCCGTTCGGATGACGGTGACGCCTGCGTCGCCCATCCCGCCGCGTACGAAGGACAGGTGCTGTTCGGGCGTCTGTTCGACGAAGACACTCGCGATCTTTTCGGTCGCCTGCGCGCCGTGGACGCCAAAGATGGCGAAGTCCTCGGTCGCGTTCTCGATATCGACATCCTGTATGAAGGTTTTGCCGCGCCACTCCTCTGCGAGTTCCGCGCCGTTGCCCGGCGGGACGAACACGAGCAACCGCTCGCCGGCGTTGTAGACGTACATATCGGTCCGGATGCGGCCCTGTGGATCGAGTAGCAGTGCGTAAACGCCAGTCCGGTCTTCGGCTGGCACACGGTTCGAAACGGCATTGTCGACGTAATCGATGCGGTCGTCCCCAGTTACTACGAGCACGTCGTAGGCCATCTCGATAACGCCGGTGACGTTGCGGACGGCCCGGTGTGTTCGCTCCGGTCGGCCGTAATCGCCGACGACCTGCCGACCGCCGCGACTCTCGTAGTTTGCGCCGTGGCGGTCGTGTACGTCTACGAGTCCAGTCATTGGATTCAGTTGCGTGTCAGGAAAGGTAAGTCCCCCGAAGAACAGACCGTCTTCAGGAGTGTCGCCGTCTCGATAGCGCGACCGTCAGTCCGACAATCGCCAGGAGTGCAACAGCGATGCCGAAGCCATTGCCGACGCTGTCAGTGCTGCCGTCCGCCTCTCCTTCATCGTCTGTCTCGTTGCCGACCGACTGGTCTACCCCTTCGATCGTTACCGAGTCCTGGAGTCCACGGGAGTCCACACTCACCGTGTTATCCCCGACGTCGGGAATGGTAAACGTCGCGACGCCCTGTGCATTCGTTTCGGCAACATTTTCGCCGTTGACCGTGACAGCCGCTTCGGAGACTGGATCGCCGTAGGCGTTCGTAACCGTCACCTGGGTCTGCTGGCCGGCAACGACGGAGGTCTGGAGTGGCTCGATACTGATCGCCGGGGTGCGGCGGATCGACACTTCGAACGTCTCCGGCTGTTCACCGACCCGTAGCATTCTCGTCTGTGCACCGTACCCATCCTTGTCGACGGTGATCTCGTAGATGTCGTTGACTGGCAGGCGAGTGACCTGCGTCCCGTCACTGGTCGTCGTTCCTGCAGAAGAGCCGTCGACGGTGATCGTTGCTCCCTGTACCGGAGATTCGAGATAACTATCGGTGATGCTGAACTCCATTTCGACGTTCCGGCTCTCGATTTCGATCCGCTCCGTTCTCTGGTCGGAGCTGAGGTTGAACGTCGTCCGGTTGATCAGGTAGCCCGGCCTGTTCGTCTCGATCGCGTACTCTCGCTGTTCGATCTCGGCGATTTCGGCAACACCGTTCGCGTTGGTCTCGATGGTCGCGACCTCCGCGCCGTCGTCGTGTTTGCCAACGCTGGTGTGTGTGATTATCAGCGCCACATCTTCGACCGGTTCGCCGTTCTCTGCATCGACGACCGTTATCTCCGCAGTCCCCGGCTCTAGCATCTCGATATCAACTGTGTTGTCCGGGTTTTCGACTGCTTTCGGAATATTCTGGACGTAATCAGGATGTTCGACCGAAACCTCGATATCTGCACCAGTCGGAACGTCGATGAGCGCGTTCCCGTTCGCCCGTGTCGTATCAGTTCCTTCCCCGTCCCCCCAGGACGCGGTTACTTCAGCATCCGAAATCGGGTCTCCGTTCCCATCAGTGACACTGACTGTCATCGTCGTCTGCTCCTGTGCCGAGACAGTACCCAGTGTGCCGATTCCGAGACTAACAATCAGTGCTGCCACCACTACGAACGCTCCCAGTCGCTTCATACGAAGCAAATTGGAGGGGAGGATTAAATGCGTACCGGCAGTCACTGCGAGTTCTCGACGACACGGTCGGCGAGTGGTTCGATCTCCCCCGCTGTCGTCGTCAGGAACGGGCCTGGCACCGTCCGGACGAGCGTCGATGCGGCGACCGCGTAGGTCAGTGCCCGGGCCGTGTCTGATCCCTGAATGAGCTGTTGCAGGAAGGCACCCACGAAGGCACCCGTCTGCCCCGTCGGATCGATATCGCTGCTCGCTATGGCATCGCGTTCGTGGATGATGTTCGTCCCCGGTGTATCCCGGAGCGCAACAGCACCACCACTGGATCGCAAAATGACGATAATCTCGAGATCGTAGTCGGCTGCGATCGTGTTCGCGAGTTCCCGGGGGCCACCCTTTCGATCGAGAGCCTGGCGTGCACGTTCGTCGTGGGCGAACAGGACGTCGATATCGTCGGCGAGCGTGTCGAGCACACCGCTGTAGGTCGCCGGCGGGGCGAGACCGGCACTGTAATCGAGCGAAACGGCAGTCATCGCTCCACCGCCGCCGGCCGCCCGCAACAGTGCGCCGGTGGTTTTGGCCGCCTGTTCGGAGAGGACGGCAGTCCCCAGCCCGGTAAAGATCGTTTCGGTGTTCTGGACAGTCTCCATCGGAAAGTCGGCCGGTTTGGCCGTCGCTGCGGCCGTATGTCCACGGTCGTGCCAGCACTGGCTCTCTCTGGGCGCCGCACCGGATTCGCGGAACAGAAGCCCCTGTCGGAGTTCACCGTCGTCGCTCCAGGCGATGTGTGTCTCGATCCCCTGCTCTTCGAGTTGCGTTTCGACACGGCGGCCAAGCGGTGTCTCCGGCAGTTTCGAGAGCCAGATCGGTTCGGCCCCGAGTTCGTGTGCTGCGACAGCGACGTTGCTCGCTGTCCCGTCAGCGTAGATGGTCGTTTCCCGCGCCATCTCCAGGCGCTGGTTCCCCGGTGGTGAGAACCGAAGCGGGGTCTCCCCGAACGTAAGTAACTCTGCCATAACAGGGACATGCACACTGGGGGGCTTAAGTCAACTGCCCAGTTACAGATTCTGTAACTACTCGAAGAACCACCGGACTCCGGCCGCGCCGACCAGTCTCAGACTGCACTCCCGAGACCACAGTCTACATGCCGTCTCCACCCCGAACGCAGGTATGGACGCGATCAGTCGACTCCTCGCCGAGGCACGTTCGACCAACGAGCGACGGCTGGTCGTCCTCACGGGTTCAGCCGAGACCACGCGGCGACGTGCCCAGGAGTTGCTTTCGGCGACCGACATCGATCCGGGCGCGACCAGCTACGTCGGACCGGCAGACTCCGCTCACTGTGAATCACTCGGCTATCACGAGGCCGACCGCCTGCTCGGAACCTCCAGAGCGGCCGTCGTCTACGACTGTCACGACCGGTGTGAGCCGACAGCGCTCGGCCAGATCGTGGGGACGGTGGTCGGTGGCGGCCTGGTCGTCCTGCTGACGCCGTCGCTTTCGGAGTGGCCCGACAGACGCGACGAGTTCGACCGCTCGCTTGCTGTCCCGCCGTTCGATCTCTCCGAGGTGGGAACTGCGTTCAGACGCCGGCTGATCGAGACACTCCGGACACATCGCGGGATCGCGATCATCGACGCCGAGACCGACACCGTCGAGCAGGATGGGCTCTGCCATCCAGCCCCCCGGCTCCCGAAACAACTGCCCACCCCGCCGGCAGACCATCGTTTTCCGGACGCTGCATACGACGCCTGCAAGACCGGGGATCAGATCGAAGCCGTTCGGGCCTTCGAGAACCTTCTGGACGACGACCGGGCAGTCGTCGTCGAGGCTGACAGGGGCCGGGGCAAATCGAGTGCTGCCGGGCTCGCTGCGGCCTCACTCGCACGGTCTGGACAGGACGTGCTCGTCACTGCGCCGTCTCCTGGGAGTGTCACCGCGCTGTTCGACCGGGCGACGGAACTCCTGGAGACGATCGGCTCACAGTTCGAGCAGATAG
>Ga0207753_1000977_pt1 | contig 10224 bp, 6 predicted proteins | sample PonA233FremontCA_2_FD_187273 | JGI IMG/M metagenome (GOLD analysis project Ga0207753, IMG submission 187273) | Salt pond sediment microbial community from Fremont, CA, USA - Pond A23 Sediment 3 (SPAdes) | ecosystem: Environmental > Aquatic > Non-marine Saline and Alkaline > Saline | place: USA...
CATCCTCCGAAGCCTGCGCGCGGTCTCCGAGGCGTCCGGCACCGGCGTCGTCGACTGGGACCGGGCCGCGGCGGCCGCGAAGGCGAGCACGGACCCCGGCTCGGTCGCGCTCACGCCGGGCGAGCGCGAGGGGTACGCCGCCGACGTCCGCGACGCCCGAACCCGGCTCGGAGCGGTCGCGGGGATCGCGTTCGACGTGCCCGACGAGATCGAGGTGCAGAACCGCCACCACTGGATCGACGCGAGCGTCGACACGTTCCGGAACGTGATGGCGCCGATCGAGGCGGCGGCGACCGGGCAGGCCGGCGAGGCTATCGACGAGCCGCCGGCCGGCGACGACTGGACGACCGAGGGCCCGCTCGACCGAGTGACGGACCCGTTCGGCGGGGGGCGAGGGAGCGACGGCGGTCCCGGTGGAGCCGGCGGGCCCGGCGGGTTCGGCAGTCCGAGCGGCCCCGTCGCCGCGTTCTCGCGGGACGTCTCGCGGATCGTCAACACCGGGACGATGGCGTTCGCGCTCGGTTTCCTCGCGCGGAACGTGCTCGGGCAGTACGACCCCCTGCTACTCGCGGACGAACCGGACGCGGAACACGGGCTTTACTTCGTCCACCCGAACATCGTGCGCGTCGCGGCGTCGCTCGACGTCGACTACCCGCGGTTCCGCCGGTGGATCGCCTTCCACGAGGTGACGCACGCGGCCGAGTTCGGCGCGGCGCCGTGGCTCCCGGAGTACCTCGAGTCCCGCGTCGAGCGCGGCGTCGAGGGACTGACCGCGGGCGAGCTGACGGTCGGTGGGCTCGACACGGAGGCGTTCGGCGAGCTGCAGGCGGCGATGACGGCGGTCGAGGGGTACGCGGAGGTGCTGATGGACCGCGCGTTCGACGACGAGTACGCCGACCTCCGGCGCAAGCTCGACGAGCGGCGCGGCGGCGGCGGGCCGGTCCGCCAGCTCGCCCAGCGCCTGCTCGGGCTGGGGATGAAGCGCCGGCAGTACGAGCGCGGCGCCGCCTTCTTCCGCCACGTCGCCGACGCACGGGGGATCGAGGCCGCGGGCGCCGTCTGGGAGCGTCCCGAGAACCTTCCGACCGGAACCGAGCTCGACGATCCCGAGGCGTGGCTGACGCGGGTCGACCCGTGACGGTCGACGCCGCGAGTTAGGACAGATTGAGCGCTATCGGCGTCTCGCCGCCGAGATTGTCGCTCACCGGACATCGCTGCTCGACGCGAGCGAGCCACTCCTCGCGCGTGTCGTCACCGACCGGCTCGCCGTCTCGCGACCGCAGTTCCGCCTGAACCGACGCGCGGACTTCCTGGAAGCCGGCGCGCGAGTCGACGTCGGCGCCCTGGAACTTCGCCGGGTCGAGGTCGCCCTCGAGGTCGACGGTCAGTTCGGCGATTTCGATCGCCATCTCGTCCGCGACGACGCGGCCGACGATGCTCAGACAGCCGCCGAGCGAGCCGAGCAGGTACTCGACCGGATTGGGGCCCGCGTCGGTGCCGCCGAGCGATTCCGGTTCGTCGATCACGAACTCGAAGTGGCGGGTCTCCGCGCGGACTCGGGTCCCCTCCTCTAATTCGGTGCGGGCGTCGAACGTCGCGGTCGATTGGGCTGAGTCGTTCATACGCGTCGGTACGTGGCGTTCGAATATCAACCAAGGGGAGCGTTCTCACGCCGAGAAACCGGCTACGCCAGTCGCTTATCGCGGAAGGCCCGAACCACGTCTTGGCGGGCGATGATCCCGACGATGCGCCCGTCGTCGTCCACGACCGGAACCCGATTGATGTCGGGGTCGTCACCGGCGAGGAGGTCGAGCACCTCGTCGATCGGGGCGTCGGGGGTCACCGTCGCCACGTCGGTGCTCATCACGTCGGAAATCGGGCGGTCGGCGTTCCGGATCATGTCCACGCCCAGGTCGAGGTCTCCCCACGGGGCCTTCACCTGATACGTGAGCGTGTCGACGAACGGGGGGAGTCCGATCGGGATCCACAGCGTCTCGTCGTCGGGCTCGAAGAGGTCGACGAGGTCCGACTCGGTGACGACGCCGACCACGCGGTCCTCGTCGTCGACGACGGGGAAGCCGCTGAACTCGTAGCGGGCGAACTTCTTGAACGCGTCGGCGACGTCGTCGTCGGGGGCGACCGTCTGCACCTCGGCCTCCATCAGGTCACGCGCTTGCATACGGTCGCCGACGCAGTCGGGGGCCGTAGGCGTTTCGACCGCCGAGCGATAAATCCGAATGACAATCGACTTACCAAACGGAACGATATATGTCAATCCGCGAGTGTTAGTCGGTATGGACGACTCGCGGCCCCGCGGCGGCGACCCGTTCGCCGGGCCGACCGCGAGCGTCGACGACGCGCAGCTTCGGCGGATCGGGGCCGTGCTCTGGGCGGTCGCGTTCTGCTCCGTGACGGCGGTGATCCTCTTTTCCGAGGGCCGCCTCGCCGGCCTCGGCTGGCGCGACGCGGCGCTCATCGCCGTGCGGACGTTCGCCGGTGTCGTCGCCTTCTTCGCCGTGTTCCCGCTCATGTTAGCGGCGTTGTCGGCGCTCAGGCTGCGCTGAGGGGTGTACGGTCGACGCGACCGAATCGGAGACGTCGCCGATCGCCGGTCCCCGGACGGTCACTCTCCGGCCAGAGCGATCGCGAGCGACGACGCTAGCTGTCGCTGGGCGCGTGAGTCCGATAAAGAAGTGCCGCAAGGGGTCGGCCCGCGAGGGCCGAGGGTTAGCGAGCGGGGGTTATCGAGGCCGCGTTACTCGTTCCGCCGCGTCGCGAGGAGCGCAGCCGCGATGAGAGCCACGAGCGCGACGAGCGCGCCGAAGCCGGGCGTGGTATCGTCGGTGCCGCCGTCGCCACCGTCGTCTCCGTCGCCACCGTCGTCTCCGTCGCCGCCGTCAGCGCCGTCGTCGCCGTCGTCACCGCTGCCACCGTCGTCACCGTCACCATCGGAGCCGTCGTCATCACCATCAGACCCGTCGGTACCATCATCACCATCGCCACCGTCATCGCTGCTATCATCTCCATTACCACTATCGTCGCCATCGCCTCCACCATCACCAACCGATTCTACAAGGATAGCATCAGCCCCCTCAACACTAGTGCCACCAACACGGAAGCTAATACTCGCCTCATCCCCGACCGTTCCCGTGGTTGTGTCGAACGTCGCGCTGACCACTCCATCATCGTCAATTTCAGCGTCGTTGTCCGTCAGGATGAACCGTGGAGAAACGTCATTTGCCGATCGCATCCGGATACTAATATCCGTACCCGGCGCGACGTTTGTTGTTCCTGAAATACCTGCTTCTTCATCAACGGCAACTTCGATAAGCCCATCCGAATTTGTGTTATCGAAGGACACCTGTCGGTCTTCTAACGTGAATTCGGCCTCTGCGGTGACACTCTCTCCAGCCGCGAAGTACGGGAACGAGTCATCGCCCTCGCTGCTATCCCACCCTGGCGGTGAAGTGCTGTCATCGAACCGGTAGCGACTATCATCATCGATCACGTACTCGTATGTAACATCGAAGCTGTTACCGTTGGAGATAGAGCGATCGAAGGAGTCACCGCTACTCGTATCTGCAACCACGAAGAATTGTCCGTCGCCGAAGTAGACCGTCGTCTCTGAGAAATCAAGCGTGGCCGGCCCTTGATTTGTCGTTTCTGTTGTCGATTCGACAGCGAAATTCACACCTTGGTTGTTGTCATCGTCAACGAGTTCGGTGAGAGCATCTCCGTTGATGCCTTCGTTAAGTTCCTCAAGGCTTGCATCACTCGACTGTGCGACATAGCCTTCAATTCCGTCTGCTTCGATTTGGATGACCATCCGATCATTGATCGCAATGTTTTCTCTCGGGGTTACAATTTCAAGGAGCTCGTCAACGTTATCAGCGTCATCTGTGGCGCCGGCCGGTGCTGTGTGGATCGTGACGTCACCGACACTGGGTTCAGTGAGGTCAAGCGTTGCAATGTCCCGTTCATTCTCAACCACCAGGTCGCCGTCGTCATTGACGCTAAAATCACCGTTGCTTACGATGAGGTTGTACTCAATCGGTTGGAGCGGCCGTATCAGATCACCGTGGTCAAGTCCGTCAGAACTTGTTCGGAAGTCCCGAGCGTCATCGAACGGGTCGCCGTCAGCATCTTCGAACGTTGCACCTTCATCTGCTGCATTAGTCTCAACAATATCATCGGCTGAGGAGTATGCGTCGGCAGCCGCGTCCGTGCCGAGCGTTCGGGTGTTTACCTGGAACGTCACATCACCGTCGTCATCATCGTCTTCGATGTAGACGACATCGAAGAATCCGACATTGTTTCCACCGATCGAGACGAAGGCGCTGTCAGAGTCTTCGAGTTCGACGGTTATTTCGACGACATCACCAGCCGCGTCAGTGGTGATCGACTCGGCAAAGTCCGCATCGACATCTTCACTCTCTATCGTCACCGACGCAGTGTCTTCCGCGTCGGTATCAGTTACTTCAGCCGTGAATTCGTACTCGCCGGGATCAATATCTGCGTTGCTGAAATCGGCAATAAGCGAATCATCACGGAAGCCACGGACGATGATCTCATCGTCATCACTCGCAGCGTCTTGGGAGACATTATTAACCGGATCGTTGTTGCTGTTCCCGCCGAACAGTGCCTCAAGCTCGTCGTAGTCGAGACCGTCAGCACTGATGTTCAGATTATAATTGTTCCGACGTGACTCAACGTTGAGCTCGGCTTCTTCTTCGCCAGTGTCGTAAGTGGATGCCTCCCAATCGATACTGAGCTCTTGGACAGCCAGCTCAAATGTATTGTCCCGTGTTTCGTCTAGATCAGGTCCACGAAGGAAGTAGTCACCAGGGTCTAGCCCACCCGTGTCGATTGTGAGGTTCCCATTCGAATCCGTTTCGTATTCCGCCTCGAAGGTGCTACTTGATATCTCATCGCCATCATACTCGTCCACTGATCGGAGAACGTACTCCGTGTCGGCTTGGATATCGACCGCTCTGACCGTTTGGCCTTCATATACGATGTTCGGGTTCGTTTGGCCGTCGACGATGAAGTCGACATCAGTGGGATCGCTTGTCTGGGCTGTTGTGGTGCCAGCAAGGCCAGCGACGCCGCCAGCAACCATGGAGAGTACCATGATCACGCTGAAGGAGATCGCCGTAATCTGTGTCGACGAATTCGTGTCTGTTGTCATTGGTTGGGAGTAGTATCGTGTTCTGAGCGCATCTGTTGAGTGGAGGGACTGTACCTGCTATCTAAATCGGGATAGATATATACTTTGTGCGGATGACACGTTTGCAACCTCGTCACTTAGCTGCATGTGTAGTCCTACGAGAATCAGTGAAACCCCGGAGATGGATTCAGAAAGCCCCGTAACTACGAGAGATAATCGCTGATAAAATTCAAATGGAGAACAAAAGCTTGTGGTATCGGTTTCGTCCCTAGGTCCGGGAGTGAGTGATCACGGAACTGCACTCTTGACGCTAACCATAGTGCCGTCGCTTGTCGAAGCAGTCCAATAAAGAAGTGCCGCAAGGGGTCGGCCCGCGAGGGCCGATAGTTAGCGAGTGTGGGGTATCGCAGCCGCGTTACTCGTTACGCCGCGTAGCGAGGAGCGCAGCCGCGATGAGAGCCACGAGGGCCACGAGAGCGCCGAAGCCGGGCGTGGAGTCGTCGGTGCCGCCGTCGCCACCGTCGTCACCGTCGCCACCGTCGTCGCCGTCGCCACCGTCGTCGCCGTCGCCACCGTCGTCACCGTCGCCACCGTCGTCACCGTCGCCACCGTCGTCGCCGGTGGATTCGATGGTGAGCGTGCCGGTCGCTTCGTCGTCCTCAGTGGCGATGCCGTGCTCGTAGTCACCAGCGTCGAGGCCGGACGTATCGGCCGTGAACTCGACGGTGGTGGTGTTACCAGCACCGAGCGTGACTTCCTGCGTGTCGAGCTCGTCGCCGTCAAGCGTGAGCGCGACACTCTGGGTGCCCTCTGCGCCGCCGGTGTTCTCGATCGTGGCCGAAACCGTGACCGAGTCACCAGCAGATGCAGTGGCTTCCTGCGGGCTCAGGTCCGAGACCTCGAAGGTCGCGGGCTCCTGAGTCTGCTCAACGAGGACCGCGTCCTCGTCAGCAATGCTCGAACCGCTGACACGGAAGTTGACGGTTGCATCGTTGCCGACTTCCCCTTCCGTCGTGTCGATCGTCGCTTCGAAGCTACCGTCCTCCGAAACTTCCACGTCATCATCCGTCAGGATGAAGCCGGGCGAAACGCCGGACGCGGACCGGACACGAACACTGACCTCAGTGCCGGGCGCAACGTTAGTCGTGCCCGTGATGGCTGCTTCCTCACTGTTGGCGATTTCGACATCGCCGTCAGCGTTGGTGTTGTCGAAGGTCGCGTCGCGGTCTTCCAGCGTGAAGCTTGCCTCAGCAGAGGCACTCTCGTCGGCCGAGAAGTACGGGAACGCGTCCTCGGTGTCACCAACATCGTACTGGTCATCACCGGTGCCGAACTCGTAGCGGTCGTCTTCGTCCGTTACGTACTCGTAGGTGACATCGAACTCGTCACCGTCTTCGATGGACTGAGAGAATCCAGCGTCGTCCTCGCTCGTGTCGACCACGACGAAGAACTGACCGTCAGCGAAGTAGACGGTCGTGTCGCTGAAGTCAAGCTCAGCACCTTCCTGGTTTGCGGTCGCCGAGACCGACTCAACGTCGAAGTTCACACCCTCGAAGTCGTTGTCGATGAGGTTCTGGAGGCCCTCACCGCTAACGCCCTCGTTGAGCGAGTCGAGGTCGGCAGAGGTGTTCTCGGCAACGAAGCCCTCGACACCGTCGGCCTCAACCTGAATGACCATGCGGTCATCAATGGCAACTGTCTCGCTCGGAGTCACATCTTCGAGCAGGGCCTCAACGTCGTCAGCCTCGTCACTGTCGCCGGCGGGTGCCGTGTGAACGGTGACGCCGTCGATAGTCGGCTCGACGAGGTCGAGCGTCGCAAGGTCGAGCTCATTGTCGACAGTCAGTTCGTCATCTTCGTTGATAGCGAACTCACCGTCGGCGGTCGCGACCATCTCGTATTCGCCCGGCTGGGCCGGCCGGAGGAGAGTCGCGACTTCAAGCCCGTTTGCACGGAAGTCCTGTAAGTCGTCGAACGAGCCATCATCTTCGTCCTCGTAGGACGCCTCGTCAGGGTTGCGCTCGACGATGTCGTCACCGGACTGGTACGCGTCGTCCGCCTGAGCCGTACCAAGCGTACGCGTGTTGATCTGGAAGGTTGCCTCGTCGTCATCGTCGTCGTCCTCCACACGGACGACATCGAAGAAGCCGACCTCTTCGTCACCGATGCCGATGTAGGCTTCGTCAGTGTCCTCCAGTTCGACGGTGACTTCAACGACGTCACCAGCCGCGGCGGTGGTGATGCTCTCGTTAAAGTTAGCCGTCACGTCCTCTTCCTGAACCGTCACCGACGCCGTGTCGGTCGCTTCAGTGTCTTTGACTTCGAGATCGAACTCGTAGTCGCCGGAGTCAATGGACGTGTTGCTGAAGTTGGCGATGATCTCGTCGTCGCGGAAGCCCTCGACGATGATCTCGTCGTCTTCCTCATTCTCGTCGATAGCAACGCCGTCAACGGGGCTGTTGTCGCCCGCGAACAGCGCTTCGAGGTCGTCGTAGTCGAGACCGTCGGCGCTGATGATGACGTTGTAGCTGTTACGCTGCGATTCGGTGGTGAGTTCGGCTTCGGTCTCACCGGTGTCGTAGGAGTCGTCCTCCCACTCGGCGCTGAAGTCCTGGACGGTCAGCTCGAAGCTGTTGTCCCGGGTCTCAGCAAGGTCGCCGCCGCGGAGGAAGTAGTCGCCGCTCTCCAGATCCGAGGTGTCGAGGTCGATGAAGCCGCTGTCGTTAGCGGTGTACTCGGCCTCGAACGAACTCGAAGTGATGTCGTCACCGTCGAACTCGTCGACCTGACGCAGGGTGTACTCCGTTCCATCCTCAAGGTCCGTCGCGTTGACGTCCTGACCCTGGTAGTAGATGGCCTGCGAGTCACCATCGACTTGGTAGGTGACAGTGCCGCTGCCGGCAGCGTCACCGACCTGAATAGTCCCGTCGAACGTCTGATCCGGAAGCTCGTCAGAGCTGACGGTAATCGTGTAGTCGGCGTCGCCAGATGTCGCCGGTGCCGTGAGGGTACCGGAGAAGCTACCGAGCGAGGCAGTGGAGCCAGACGAGATGCTGGCCGTGCTATCGCTGGTAGTCTGACCGTTGAACGCGATCTCAACATTGACGTTGCTGAGATCAGCTCCACCGTCGTTAGTCACGTCGACGGCGAGGCCAGTAGCGTCAATTTCCGCGCCAGTGTCGACCTGACTCGGCAGGTTGTTGACCTCACTAACACTGTTGACGTTCAGCGTAAGGGTACTCGAACTGATGTCGCCCGAGCTAGTGCCAGTGACGATCTCATCGTTAGTCGTGTTGTACAGGACAACACGGTGGTCGTAGGAGCCAGGACCGAGGTCACCGACCGCGGAGGCTGCACCATTAAATTCTACGTCTGTGGTTTCACCATTGGCGAGGTCGGTACCAGCGAAGTCAACAGTGGCGACATTGCTGAATCCACTGCCCGAGTCAACCTGGAACGCAAACGCGTCTGCGCTAGGCAGGTTGGACTCGTTGAGGTTCGCGGAATCCGTATTTTCAATTGTAACGTTCGGTGCGACTTCGGTTCCTTCTACAATGGTCGCGTCGTCAGACGGCGCATTGTAGGTAATGTTCACGTTGGAGCCGTCGGAAACTGCGGCAGCGGGTGCTGCTGCAAATCCGGCTGCAAACATGGACACTACCATGATCGCCGCGAAGAAGACCGCGTTGGCCTTCCCGCGATAGTTTGTGTCGTTTGTCATTGTTTGTTGTCTGCCTGCATCGCGTTGGCAGCTTTCTCCATCACCTGACGCCCGATCGTCGTCGACCGACATTGCGTCGAGGGTGCCACCGGACTCGGCTGTGGATAGTTACGTACCACGCTGGGTAGGGGTACTGCATCAGTAACACACACCGGTTCTGGTAAATACTTTGTGTCTATCACTACGCGTGTGAAACCCTACCAAACGGCGGCGTACGAGCGTCAGACGCCCGATCTGGATCGGCGACGATCGCCGATCTCAGCCGAGATTGACATGCTATCCAACTGGTTTGTGAGCGCGAGGGCGTAACGCTTACAGCGCTGGCTTGAGTTACGTAATACGGGCCCGCTGAGGGGCAACGCACATGTTCTCTTGGTAGGGGATCGCGTTGCCCTTCCGCTTTCACATTCGTGAGCCACGGCACTCACTGTCTCGGGCCCAGATCCCCGCTACCCATCCTCTCCCCGCCGCCAGTTTTCACTCGCTATCGTTGAACGCCGCCTCGAGCGCCGCCGACCACGATCCGAATCGATGGGCGTACGTGCGCGACGCGTACGATCCGACGCCGGACATCTCCTGAAAGGTGGGTGGCTCGCCCAGCTCGTCGGCTACGCGATGCAGCTCCGCGAGCAACGCCGCTTTAGTGATGCGTGGCTCGGTCCGGGCGTCCGCCGGCTCAAAGCCCGGCTCGGCGAACGCTGCCGATCACGGCCCGAACCGGTGCTTGTACGTCGACGCCCAGTACGTCCCGTGCTCGTTCATCGTTTCGACAGTCGACCGCCCTCCGTGGTCGTCGGCGAGGCGCTGGAGTTCCGCCGAGAGATCGGCTTGAGGGATCTCTGCCTGTGCGTCGTGTGGCTCGAAGCCAGCGCGAGCCACGGCGTCCTGCCACGAGTCGAAGCGCCGTGTGATCGTGGTCGCGGTAGTCGCAAAGAGAGGGCGAGCAGCTCCTCGTCGCTGTAGGGCATATCCGGAGTGATACACTACGAAGGGTATGAGTGGTTCGGAGACCTCGTCGCGCTTCGCGTCGTCGCGACTGGCCGGAATCGGACTGGAGCGCCCGCGGGCGTGCGCTGTCACGGCGACACTCTCGCGGGCGCTCCAGCGTTGGGATACGCGTTGGTCTTGGAAAAATAGCTTCGGCTAGGGTCAGGTGTTGTCACTCCGACATCGAACGAGGCGATCGGATAGCGCACTCGGTGGGAAGCGTCGTCACTCCCAGGCTCGTCGAAACTGAAGAATGGCCGGGGTGGGCTCCGAACCCACGATCTCCGCATGTCCCAGGTCCGAGGCTCGGCGGAGCCACGGGAAGGACGCGGACGCTTCCAAGGCGTCA
>Ga0207753_1000978_pt1 | contig 10223 bp, 7 predicted proteins | sample PonA233FremontCA_2_FD_187273 | JGI IMG/M metagenome (GOLD analysis project Ga0207753, IMG submission 187273) | Salt pond sediment microbial community from Fremont, CA, USA - Pond A23 Sediment 3 (SPAdes) | ecosystem: Environmental > Aquatic > Non-marine Saline and Alkaline > Saline | place: USA...
CAATTAGACGGCTACCGTCGAAGGGTCACGCGAAAGCGTCTTTGAACCCCGAGGAAACACGGAACCTCAAACTCCACTTCGTGGATTCCCGCGACTTTACGCGCGGGAGGATGTCAATTCCAAATTAGTAGTAGTAGGCTGTGTATAACTACCAACTACATACTTTGTACGTGAATAACCAGCACGGTTATTTATATGTAGTATTCAGAACTGTCTGGGCAGACTGACTGTGACTCGTACTGATGGAGACGGTGGGACGGGCAGGTCGACACCTTTTGGTCGACGGCGGCTGCTCAAGAGCCTCGGTGGGCTGCTGACGGTGCCGGTCGGCCTCGGGTCGACCGCCTATCGGCTCGACCGCTCGTTCCGGGATGTCGACGGTGATGGGGTTCCCGACTCGCTCGAATCCGACGCGGAGTTCGAGGCGTGGCTGACGAGCGTGTTCGGGGCCGATCAGTTTTCGGGCTTCGATCCCACGCGTCGGGATCTGCTGGTCGACGCCCGCTACATCGGCCGAACGCGGATCCGCGAGCGAACGAAAGCACGGCTGGTCGAGCTGTTCGGTGCCAACGGCATTCACTTCCAGTGGCTGGACTATCCCGACCGCTATGACCGGTCGACCTTCGAGCGGCGATATGGCTACGACGCCAGCGAGATCCTCTGGTCGCCGCTGAGCTTCTACCACCGTGAGATCGAGCGTCGGCTCAAAAACGTCGCCCTCCAGCTGATCGTCGTGCCGGGGTTCGGCAAGGGGCCTCACCGCGAGTATCTGTACAGTCCGTGGACGAAGTTCGACAGCGGTGACGGGTATGTCAGCGGGTTCAACACGGGCAATCGAGCGGTCGTCGCTGGCCGACATAGTCACGAAGCCGAGGCCAAACTGGTTCTCCACGAGATCGCCCACTACGCACTGTGTCACTCGACCGATCCGGCAAACACCGGCGTCATGGGCACCGGAGACGAACTCGATCTGCAGGCCGACGAGTGGGCGGCCCTCCGCGACGGGCTCGGCGCGGTCAGGGACACGACCGGCTTCGACATCGCCTTCCAGCGGTGTCTCTGGGCCGAACAGTGGTCGACTCTGCCCGGCCCGGATCGGATCGCCGCGGCGGTCGGCTGTGCCGGCTGTCGGGTCGGCTGAGGCCGCGGCGGCTACGACTGCGTGGCTACTGTTTGGAAACCCGAACCGTATCGTCGTCGACCGCTTCGATCTGATCCTCGCTAACGGGATAGCTGTCGTCGGTCTCACCCCAGTCGAGGGCGGCCTTGATGCGGTCGGCGAGACTCGGCTCCGGATCGACGTACAGCGTCTGGGTTTCGGTGTCGACGTCGCTGACGATGCCGATCTCCTCGTCGTCGGAGACCACTTGTTTGCCGACCTCGTCGTCGGTGATCGCCGCTTTCTCACCCGTCGGCTCCCCAGTCGACTCCATCTCACCTGTCTCGCCGGTCTCGCTGGTCTCGCCGGTCTCCCCCGCTTCACCCTCGGGCTCGGCAGCCAACTCGGCGTCGGCCGCGGGGGTCGTCGCCGATTCCTCGGCAGCGGTGAGCTGTTCGTCGGTCGTCCGCACACCGGCCTCGGGCTGTTGGAGCATGGCTGCCTCGTCGGTCTCGCGGTCGACGATCGCCCGTTCGACGATCGTACTCCGACTGTCGACGATGTCGACCAACTCGGAGTCGGTGATATCGCACCGCAGCCGGTGGTGGTCGGTCGACTCGGTCTCGACGAGGCGGCGCTCGACGAACTGGCTGCGGATCGTCTCGCCTTCGGTCCGTTCGCTGGTGATCGCCCCACTCGGCAGGCTCGCGGTCTCACCCGTCTCGTCGGTGACGATCTCGCCTTCGATCACGTCGCTTTCGAGGAGGCTCTGCTCGATTCCCTCGATGTCGATCGCATCGCTCTCGATGGTGTCTTCTTCGGTTATTTCCTGTTCGACGACCCGGCTCTCGACGGTTTTGCGGTCGAAGACCTCGGTCGTCGTTCGCACGGTCTCGTGAACCTCGAGGACCACGCCGTTGCCGACCGCCAGTCCCGGTGTCGGCGCTCTTTCCTCCCGGTCGACCATCGGCTCGTCGCTGACCGGGGTAGCTTCGTCCGTCTCGGTCTCACCCATCTCGCTTTCACCCATCCCGGTCTCGGTGTCGACGTCCATCATCGACTGCTCGGCGCGGTCGACCTCGTCGACCGCCGCGCCGAGACGCTCCGTGACGTCTTGCTGCTCGGCCGAGAGGCTGGCCGGAAGCTCGGCCGGAGCGTCGACGAACTCGATGCCGACGAGTTCGCGGCCCATCGGCTCGCGGTCGACGACGGTACGCTCGATGGTTTCGCTGTCGACGACCTCGCTTTCGATCTGGTCGGTTTCGACGACCGTCGTCTCGATGACCTTCGTCTCGGTGAGTTCGCTCCGGACGACCTCGCCTTCGAGCAGCGCCGTCTCGACCTCAGTGGTCTCGACGACCGCCCGTTCGGCGACCTCCTTGCGGTCGATGAGATCGTAGAGCCACTCATCGGTCTCGCCGACATCGCGGTCCTGATAAACGAACGCCAGCTCCTCGTCCTCGAAGGTCTCGAAGAACGCATCCCACGAGATCTGTTCGAGTCCCTCCATCGCCTCGTCCTCCTCGACGATGTAGAGGGTTCGAGCGGTGTCGTCGGTCTCGCCGGTCATATGGGCTGGTGTGCCACCCCGATCCTCGACCCACTGCCTGATCGTCTCGTGGTCGGTCGTAATGTCACGTGGGCTCGCATCTGTGTTGTCCATGATCGTTGGACAGAAACGCACGGCAGCGTCTTATCTCTGATTTCCGGGGGTTCGATAGATTCCTTCAGTGGAGACTCCCGGAGGACGGACGGTCGGGGAGCCGGAAAATCGGGGTGACGATCGGGAGCGTCGGAGCGATGGGGCGGCCGGGGGTCGACGACCGGTTGGCAACAACCGTCTTGAGGCTGCGGCCCGTCTGTCGGTTTCGGCGCGCTGTCCCAGCATGCCCGATACCGTCGTTTTGAACCCCGAGAGCGGCACCGGCAGCCACGGCCCAGCAGTCCGGACGCTGGCAGCGAACTACGGCTATACCGTTCGTGAGACCCAGCGACCCGGCGATGCCGTCGACCTCGCTGCTGCCGCCGTCGAAGCCGGAGCGGAGTTCGTCGCCGCCGCGGGCGGTGACGGCACGCTCAACGAGGTCGTCCGTGGAATCGAGGCCGCCGACGCCCTCGACAGCGTCACTGTCGGGATCGTTCCCTGCGGGACGGGGAACAACGTCGCCGCGAACCTCGGGATCACCGGCATCGAACAGGCCTTTTCGGTCTTCGAGCGCGGCGAGCGCCGCTGGGTCGACCTCGCGTTCGCCGACGACCGCCCCTTCGTCAACTCCTGTGTCGGCGGGCTCACCGCCGAGGCCAGCGCCGCGACCAGCGTCGCTCAAAAGCGGCGGTTCGGGACCGCAGCCTACTTGCTGTCGACGCTCCGAACCGTCCGCAACTTCGACAGCCTGCGCGTGACCGTCGAGATGTACGACGACCCCGACACCGCCCCGGTCTGGACCGGGAAAGCCGTCGGCTTGCTGATCGGCAACGCCCGGCGGTTCCCCCCGAGCGGCAGCGAGCAGGCCAACGTCGAGGACGGCCGGTTCGACGTGACGCTGGTCACCGACAGGGGATCGGTCGGACTCCTGAAAACCGCGACCGCCGAGCGGCTGTTCAACCGCGAGAGCCAGTGGACCGCCCGCTACACCGTAGCCGCGATCGATATCTCGGTCGACGACGGGCCGGTCGCCTTCAGCCTCGACGGCGAGATCATCCACCGGAGTCGGCTGGCGCTTCGCATCCGCCCGCGGGCGCTCCGGGTTGCGGTCGGCGAGCGCTACGAGCCAACGCCCCCGTAGCACTCCATCGGTTCTGCGATCGGTTCTGTCCGCCGAGTCGACCAGTCGCTGCGGTCATCTTCCAGCGAGTCGACCGATCCGTACGGTCATGCTACTCGCCAACCAAATCGTGGTATGACACAGCACACCGAAATTCGGGTCGACATCGAACTCGACGAGGTAACTCTCGATGGCAGACTCGCCGTGCCCGACGATGCATCGGGAATCGTCGTCTTCGCCCACGGCAGCGGGTCGAGCCGTCACAGCCCGCGGAACAACTACGTCGCCGAGGTGATCCGGAGCCGCGGGCTGGGGACGCTGCTGTTCGACCTGCTGACCGAAGCCGAGGACCTGACTCGGGCCACCCGCTTCGATATCCCACTGTTGACCGACCGACTGATCGGCGCGGTCGACTGGCTCCGAGCGCGCGAAGCTGGCCGCGAGACCACCGGTGAACAGAACATCGGCCTCTTCGGCTCCAGCACCGGCGCGGCCGCCGCGCTCCGGGCGGCCGCCCGACTGGACGATATCGGCGCAGTGGTCGCCCGCGGCGGTCGGGTCGACATGGCCAGCGAGGTATTTACCGAGGTCGACAGCCCGACGCTGCTGATCGTCGGCGGCGACGACACGCAGGTCCTCGATCTGAACCGCGAGGCCCACGACCGGCTGGCCTGCCGGTCCGAACTCCACGTCGTTGAGGGGGCTGGCCACCTCTTTTCGGGCGCAGGCGAGTTAGAGGAGGTCGCCGACGCCGCCACCGACTGGTTTGCCACGGAACTCCGGTAGCCACCAAGATACAGAATCAAACGTTTGGCCACAATATGCCAGTATAAACTGCTATTAGTCCCGATTTCTTCGACCCAAGAAGTAGCATACAGCCTAATACATGTATATGGGTGTCGATGCCGGCAGTCACACCAGATGAACACCACAACAGTTATCAATATTCACATGTGTAAACACTGCATGCAAATATCTAGAAAAAGTTTGGTCAAATCGACGATAGTGGCGACAAACGTTCAACTAATTGGTGAGTAGAGTCATGTTCGGACTGTTGTTGCAGGTCAACGTGACCGAGCTGGCGAGCAGTATCAACGGGATCTGGGTGCTGACCGTAAGCTTCCTGATCTTCTTCATGCAGCCGGGGTTCGTCCTCCTGGAGGCGGGGCAGGTCCGGTCGAAGAACGTCGCCAACGTGGCGATGAAAAACATGTTCGACTGGAGTCTCGGGGTGCTGGCCTTCTTCCTCGTGGGCTTGGGAATCGCCAACGTCGTCGGCTCCCTCACCTCTCCTGCCGAACTCTCGCTGGCCGAGAGCTTCGGCTACATCAACGCGCCGGGCGAGTGGATCGGCTGGTTCTTCGGGGCGGTGTTTGCGATGACCGCCGCGACCATCGTTTCGGGGGCGGTCGCCGAGCGGATCAAGTTCAAAGCCTACGTGATCTACTCGGTCGTGCTGACGATGGTGATCTACCCGGTCGTCGTCGGGCTGACCTGGCAGGGCGGGCTGCTCTCCGAGAGCGGGTATCTCGGCCAACTGCTCGGCACGGGCTATCTCGATTTCGCCGGTGGAACCGTCGTCCACATGGTCGGCGGCGTCGCTGGCATCACCGCCGCAGCCATCGTCGGCCCGCGGGAGGATCGCTACGACGACGAGGGATCTAGCAACCCGATCCCGGGTCACTCGGTGCTGTTCGCCGTCGTCGGAACCTTGTTCTTGGCCTTCGGCTGGTTCGGCTTCAACGTCGGCACCCAGGCGACCGTTCTCACGAGCGACGGGGCGTTCCTGGGTGCGGAACTCGGTCGAGCCGTGCTGGTCACAACACTGGGGATGGCCGCGGGTGCAGCAACCGCATCGGTCGTCACGACGATCTATCAGGGTAAACCCGACCCGCTGTTCACCGCCAACGGCCTGCTGGCAGGACTGGTCGCAATCACTGGCGGGGCGGCCTACGTCACCTGGTGGGGTGGACTCCTGCTCGGCGCGCTCGGCGGCGCGCTCGTCTACCCGACCTACCGGTGGACGACTGACGCCCTGAAGATCGACGATGTCTGCGGGGTCTTCGCGGTCCACGGGATGGCTGGCGCGCTCGGGGTCGTCCTGATCCCCTTCGTCGGCGTCGGTGCTGGCGGCGGCTGGGCGTTCCTCGGCCTCCCACAGCTCGGGATGCAGATCACCGGGATCGTCGTCATCACGCTCTGGACGATGGCTGCGACCGTCGGCGTCTTCCTGTTCATCCGGACGGTAATGGACATCCGCGTCAACAGCGAGTTCGAAGCGGCCGGTCTCGACCAGGCCGAACACAACATCATCGCCTACCCGCAGTTCGCTACTGACGGCGGCACCCAAGCCAAATCGGGAACGTCCTCGTCCGCGTCGACCGCGAGTTCGCAGGGCACCCAGGAGGCCGACAAGCCAACGATGTGGCGCGGCGAGGAGATTAGCTCCGGGCGGGCCGCCGTCCTCGACGGGGCAGGTATCGAGTCGTTCCCTGATCCGACACTGGTCGTCGACGACGAGGGGGGAATTACCGCGCTCAACCCACAGGCGATGCGCTTTTTCGAGACCGTTCAGGAAGCAGCCCTCGATAGCCAGCCACGGGCGCTCGTCGACGACGCCGACAACAGCCTCTCGGCGATTGCTGACGTACTCCGGACCGGCACCGAGGTCAGGGACAGAACGGGAACGATCACCATCGGTGGCGACTCGGTTCCCGTCGCGGTGACGGCCACCCCGCTCCACGAGGAGGAGGTACCCGTCGGCGCGCTGGCGACGATCCGGAACAACGCTGCCGAGGTCTCGACCAATCACCACCGACAGACCGTCGACGAGTACCGCGACGCAGGCATCCGAAACCAACAGGAGAAGCTCGCCGAGCTCGCCGACGGCGAGTTGGACGTGTCCTCGGGCGTGCCGGAGCCACCCCGGGATCACCCTGATCTCGAATCGCTCCACGACGTGTTCCGAGAGATCGACGGCCACATCGTCGAGACCGCCGACAACATCGCCGCCATCGTGGAAAAACTCCCCGGTCAGTCCGAAGAACTCGCCGAGACCAGCACTGCGCTGAGTGCGTCGAGTGTCGAGGTCGGGGAGTCGATAGACGAGGTCAACGAGCTGTCGACCGATATTGATGCCCGGGTTTCGGCGCTCGCCGGGCGGGCGACCGAGGCCAGCCACAACGTCTCGGATCTCTCGGCGGCCATCGAGGAGATCACCGCCTCAACCAGCGAGATCAGCAGCCGGTCGACCGAGGCCACCGATATCACCCGCGAGGCTGTCGCCGAGATGGTCGAGACGGTCGACCACATCCGCGAGGCTGCCGACCGAACGACCGAGGCCTCGACCGCAATCGACGAGCTAGAGGAGGACATGCAGTCGGTCTCGGAGATCACGACGATCATCCAGACGATCGCCCAACAGACCAACCTACTGGCGCTCAACGCCTCCATCGAGGCCGCTCAGGCCAACGGTGACGGCGATGGGTTTGCCGTGGTCGCCGACGAGGTAAAGAACCTCGCCGAGCAGACGAAAGCCTCGGCCGATGACATCGCCGAGATCATCGACACCGCCCAACAGCAGACCGACACCGTCGCCGACACGATCGAGGAGACCACCCAAAAGATCTCGACGGGCGCGGATGTGGTCGACGAGAGCGTCGGCGATCTCGAAACAGCGAAAGAACGGATCGAGGAGACCAACAGCGGGATCAGAGAGATCAGCGACGCGGTCGACGAGCAGGCGACAAACACCGAGCGGGTGAGTTCGGCGATGGCCGAAGTCGAGGAGGGGACCGACCGGATCGGCAGTCTCGCCAGCGAGATCTCGGCGCATGTCGAACGGGAACGCGGCGAGATGCAGCAGGTGACGAGCCTCGCCGAGCAGTTGAGCGACCTCGCCACCGAGATGCACGCCAACATCGACAAGTTCGAACCGAGTTCGAGCCTCGGAGCCTCGGCCCCGCGGTCCGACTGATCGCAGATGGCTCCTGAGTCGACTCAGTCGTCGGCCCCTGTCGGTCGGTAGGCTCGGCTGACGGCCTTCCAGCGGTCGGTGTGGACCCGCCACAGCGAGATCGCCGCCGGGACCGCCGTCTCGACGACGAGCGCGATATACAATGCCGTCACACCGAGCGGCGTCACGAGTCCCAGATACGCCGCCGGGAGCGCACAGCCGTAAAGGCCGATCAACGACGCATAAAACGGGATGCGGGTGTCGCCAGCCCCGCGGAGCACGCCGGTCGCCGAGCCGCCGACGCCCAGGGGGATCACGCTCACCGCCGCCACGATCACGAAGCTCGTCGTGAGGTCGATCGCCGCGGGATCGTCGACGAACACAGCCGCGATCGGCTCCGCAAAGGTGACGACGAAGACGGCGACGAAGAGGTAGACGACCAGCGAAAGCGAGATGATCTCCCGGCCGAAGGCTCCGGCTTCGGTCTCCTCGCCGCGGCCGAGGCGCTGGCCGACGAGCGTGCTCGCGGCGATCGAAAACCCCCACGTTACGCTGTTGGCGAGGTTTCGGACCCGGCGGCCGACTTCGAGGGCTGCGACCGCCTCGGAGCCGAACTGGTCGGCGATCCCCAACAGGGGGAAGACGACCAACCCTTGCGAGAGTCGCCGGGCGACGAGGGGTGTCGACACCCGGACCAACTGCCGGACGAGGCCGAGGTCGACCTGTGGCCCACCGAGCGAGAGCGGAACGGGGCTTGCTCCCCGCCCGAAATAGTCGCGGCCGAACATCCCCCACGAGAAGACGAGCGTGACGAGCCCGGTCGACACGGCGGTACCGATGGCTGCACCCGCCACACCCATCCCGAAGCCGAAGATTAGCGTCCCGCTGATGAGGACGTTCATCACCGCACCACCGGCCCGAACGACCATCGGCGTGAACGTGTCGCTCACACCGGCGTAGGTCCGGCTGGCGATCATATTGAAAAACTCGAAGCCGAGGCCGGGGGCGACCAGAGCCAGATAGGTCGTTCCGTAGCCGACGGCCGCAGGGTTCTCACTCAGGAGGCCGATCAGCGGTTCGGCGAAGGCGACGTAGGCAGCGACGATTGGGACCGCCAGCAGGAGGGCGATCCAGAGGCTCTGTTTAACCACGAGGGCGGCCTGACCGGCCTCGTCGCCGCCGTAGTTCTGGGAGACGAGGCTGACGGTCCCCCCGGCGAGCCCGATGGCGACGAACTTGCCGACCGACCAGTAGGCTCCGGCAAAGGCCAGTCCCGCAACCGCGGGCGCGCCGAGGGCGATCCCCACCATGGCGAGGTCGGCGGTCTGTTTCGACATGATGGCAAAGCCCGTGATCACGCGGGGCCACGCGAGGTCGACCGTCGACCGGAGCCGACCCCGTTCGATGATGCCCGCCCGCTCCAGCAGGGACGCGACGAACGCCAGCAGTCGACGGAGCCAGTCCATACGGTCCACTCTTCGACTCCCACGGCTTTCGTCTGTTGGTTTCGCTGTCCGAACGGCTGCCAAGCGATACCGTAACCTGCTTGATGGACCACCACCGACTACCAGTCATGAATCCCGACCAGTGGCACACCTACCTCGTCACACAGGCGTCGCTCTCGGCAGGCCGGTCGACCACCGACATCGTCGCGGCCGCCACCGAGGGCGGCGTCGACGCGGTCCAGCTCCGCGAGAAGGGCACCGACCTCCAGACGCGCTACGAACTGGGACGCGAACTCCGCGAGCTGACCACCGAGGCGGGCGTCGACCTGCTCGTCAACGACCGGGTCGACCTCGCCCATGCGATCGGGGCCGACGGCGTCCACCTCGGCCAGTCGGACCTCCCGGTCTCGGCGGCCCGCGAGATCCTCGGCCCGGAGGCGACTATCGGCGCATCGGTCTCGACCGTCTCGGAGGCCCGCCTCGCGGCGATCACCGGCGCGGACTATCTCGGTGTCGGCGCGGTCTACGGGACGGACTCCAAACCCGACGCCGAGTCGGCCGACGACCCCCTCGGTCTCGATCAGTTGGCGAAGATCGTCGACGCGGTCCGGATTCCGGTCGTCGCCATCGGTGGGATTACCGCCGACAACGCAGCCGCAGCCATCGAAGCAGGCGCGAGTTCGGTCGCAGTCATCAGCGCGATTACCGGTGCAGACGACCCCACCGCCGCCACCCGCGAGCTTCGCAACGCCGTTGGAGCCGAGGGGATCGAAGCCATGGAGGCCGACGATGACTGATGAGATCGACTGCTCGGCGAGTGCGCTGGCCGACTCGCTGTCGGCTATCGAGGAGACCGAACCACTGGTCCAGCATCTCACCAACCGCGTGACGATCAACGACCTCGCAAACATTACGCTCCACTGGGGGGCGCTGCCGGTGATGGCCGACTCGCCGAGAGA
>Ga0207753_1000979_pt1 | contig 10222 bp, 9 predicted proteins | sample PonA233FremontCA_2_FD_187273 | JGI IMG/M metagenome (GOLD analysis project Ga0207753, IMG submission 187273) | Salt pond sediment microbial community from Fremont, CA, USA - Pond A23 Sediment 3 (SPAdes) | ecosystem: Environmental > Aquatic > Non-marine Saline and Alkaline > Saline | place: USA...
CAGTCTACAGAAAAAAGGCCGGGCGGCAATCATTGTCTAGAGCGGCGTTACGGTCAGGGTGGCACGGGGGCCGTCGACAGGCACGAGGACGGGAAGTGTCGTGGGCAGGCCGGGCTGAATGGTGGCGGCCTGGTTGACAGACGTGTTTTCCCGGTCGGCGATGGAGACACGGAACGTCGTAAAGATCGGGGACTGACCCTCGCGGACACGTCGGAGCGACTGCTGAAAGGTGGGGAACGAAACGTTGTCCGGAACGAGGGCTGCTCTGGGGGCGGCGGAGGGGTCTAGCGGCAGAACGCACGCCTCGTTCGCATCGGACAAGACCACGGAGCGCACCGCGGTGCAGGAGGGGGCCCCCGAAGACCGAGTGGCGATGATGCGGTAGCCCTGCGGCTGGGGCCGCTCGAAGTCCGGACGCGTCTCCAGCGCACTCGTGTCGTTCGGCACGAAGATCTCCGCCCGGTTGAGAGGAGCGCTTTCGAGGGTGTCGAGCGGGTTTTCGTCAAAGCTCCACTCCATCGTGAGCCCCGTCCCGACGCCGTCCTGCATCAGTCGATATCCGGACGGTGGGTCGCCAGCATTGGTCTGCTCGACGTGGGTGAACGTCTTCAGGCCCGAGTAGTCGGCCGTGGTGGTGTCCCCGGAGGCAATTCTTCGGAGGCGCAAGGCGGTGTTCGACGAAGAGAAGCCCACGACGGCTTCGCTGTTGGGCGCGACGATCTTGAAGCCGTGGAACGCCTCCTCAAAATCAGCGCCGTCGTTGCCCGTGTTGCTGAGGGTGAGCAGGTTCTCGTTGATCCAGGACTGCTGGAGCTGAATGGTGACCAGCGAGTCGGACGGGTTGATCTGAGCTCCGTTCACGGAAACCGCAGAGGGGGCGGCCTCGAAGCGTTCCGTCGCCCGGGCGGAGTCCATGGTGGCCTCGTCCGTGAGGTCGTACACCTCCACGTTCACTGGTCCGGAAGAACGGCCGTGTAGGTAGTCCGTCGTCAGGCGCAACTCGGCGGTGAGCGAGTCCGGGTCGGCCGAGTCAATGTCGGAGGGAATGCTGCTCCGCCCCGCGAAGTCGACGTACCCTTCCGTTTCCACGACGCCGGTGCCCGGCGTCGGGTCGTCTACAGTTCCAACCAGGAACCGCCACGCGTTTTGGGACCGGGGGCGCTCCTGAACATTGTCGCCCGTAATGGGGGCGACTGTGGTGTCACGGGTCGTGGGCGTCACGTCGATGGTCGACGGTTCTCCCCCCTGAAGGGGATCAGAGCCGACCCCCAACCCGACGTCCGACGAGTCGCTGCAGGCGGTGAGCGAGACGAGCAAAGCGCCCCCAACGAGAAGTGCAGGGAGCCAAGAAGACCTCAGAGACATCGGCATTGCGAGCGGCGAGCGCCGGTTCGGTACGAAAGCTGGGGGAGAGCCCCCTGAATGCACGACACGTCGACGCAGAGCATCCAGGCGAATACAGCACTTCAGGGACCGGGCCCGAACGCAACACACCAACGGCGTGAGCCCGTCCTGGAATCGGATTCCTGAATGCCGCCTGGAAGTGGGGTGTTTCTAGCCAGGCAAGCGCTACGCAGGGACTTCACCGAGCATTTGATCGTACAGCGCGACCGTTTGCTCGGTGCGCGGCTGGGGGTCGGCCTGGAATCTTGAGACCTCCTCGGCGGTCGTGCCATTCGCCAACGTCCCGTTCGGCGGAAGGATCGTGGCGTCCGCGTAGGTGCGGCCGATCTCCGAGAGCGTCGCCCCGGCGTTGCCGTCGATCGGAAGGTCCATCGTGTCGGCGAACGAGGCCTGGAGGGTCGTGGCCGGCGCTTGCCCGCCGGGGGTGTACACGGACTTCGTGGTGCCCAGCAGGTCGTCGTCCGCGTAAGTGGTAGAGAGAAGCGTCGGAAGGAGTCCACTGATCCACCCGAAGCCATGGATCAGGTCCGGGCCCCAGCGCAGCTCCCGCAGCGTCTCCAGCACGGAGCGATTAAAAAAGAGCGCCCGGTCCGCGTTGTCGTCGAAGGCGTTGCCGTCGCCATCGGTTGCGCGGCCCGACCGGCCAAAGTATCCCTCGTGGTGCATGAAGTAGACCTGCAACTGCACGTCCGGCACCGAGGCCACCTTCACGGAAACCGACTCGGTGTCCGCCCCCATCGGCACGTCCGTGTCCGAGAGGCGAATGACCTCGTGGAGGCTGTGCGTTCGCTCGTCGATGTCCCCGTAGCAGGGCATCATGATGCGTACTTCGAAGTCCCCGGCGTTTTGTACCTGCTCAGGGAGCGACCGGGTGAGAGCGGCGAGCGGCGAACGCTCGGTAAATGGGGCGAGTGCGCCGGCGACGTAGAGGAGACGATGCGAAGAGGCCATGTCACTTTGGGGGTATAGGGAGACAACGATGGGTACGGACGGAGCACAGCCCGCTCGGAAAAATGCCGGAGCGAATGACCCTCGTCCAGTCGGTGGGGCGAAGCGCGATCGAGACGCCTTCAAGGCAGCAGAGGAATGAAGAACCACCTCGAAGGACGATCTCGGATCGAAGAAGGCTGGCTCAGGGACTGTGAAGCCCGGGCCGTGAAAGCTCCGTAGTTCAGAACCGGTGTTGAGAATCCCGCGTCAACGGATGCGAGTGACGAATAGTGTACTTTGTGCAAAATAAACCTACCGCTGTCTGGCTCGGGAATCAATGGGAGGACCCACAACGACGGGAAAGTCGCATCAAAACCGTGAAAATTTAGAAATTGGCAAGGACGTTCTGGCTGCCTCGCGAACCTGCTTTCGTTGTCGAGCCGGCCCGCGACACCGGGCATCACCTGATGAACTCTCATGCCGCCCCGCCCCCGAAGCGTGGACGAAAACAGACTCTACCCCGGAGAGGCCTGAGGGACAGTCTGCGCTCACCTCTCATTAAGAAGCCCTCGGCTCGGTGGGGGGCGTGGACGCCAGTCGCCCTGGACTGCGGAGAGAAAAGAAGCAAAGGACGTGACCGTGCCTTGACGTTTTCCCCGATGAGGGAAAACTTTCGGCGGCTGAAGGATGCATCTGCGGAGGGGCTCCGTCCGGCCCTTCGGCGTCATGCCAACAACCCTATGATCCCCTGGCCCTGTATTCCAGAGGAAAAGGTGCGCCGAGGGGCCGGACGGAGCCTCCCACGAACTTGTGCAGCACAAAGACTTCTTCTACAGATTCATTTCCGCAAAGTGCATTCCAACCACCCACATGACCGACTACTGACCCAGAGCGGATGGCCGGGGGAAGAAGTGCGACAGAAGGAACCGGAAAGAAGTGTGCGCACTTTGTAATATGAGAACTGAATCGGGGCTGGGCCCCCAGAGATACGAACGATCTTTGTGACCGCTCGGCGCAATATGCCGTGGGAGATTGGATGAGTCAACCCTGAGAGGCGCAGTATTTTCGTCTGGAAGAGGGGCTGTCGGGCCTTCTCGCCGATAGGGGGACAGGAAATGGCACTTCTGTCTTCGGTCGGCAACTCCGGTCTTCCATTCGCCCGACCGACGAGACGCGCCGCGGATTGGCCGGTAATTTCTTTGGGGTTGGCGGAGGAAGGCCGTACCTTTTCCAGACGGAAGTTGCTGCTTACGACCAACGTTTTCTGTCGCCGCATGCCGACCCTTACGGCCGAGCACGTCGGGCACCACTTCGGGCGGTTGCTGCTCTTTCGGGAGCTGTCGGTGACCCTGCGTGCGGGGGAGACGCTGGCCGTGACGGGGGCCAACGGGGCGGGCAAGTCAACCCTTCTCCGCATTCTGGCGGGGGTGCTCACGCCGCGCACCGGACGCGTGACGCTTGCTGTGAACGGAGATTCCGTGTCTGTGGAAGAGCGGCCGCTCCGGGCCGGACTCGTGGCCCCGGCCGTCGGCGTCTACGAAGAGCTCACGGCGCGGGAGACCCTTCGCTTTCTGGCGCGTGCACGCCGCCTGCCGGATCCCGCGGCCCGGATCGACGAGGTGCTCGCCCGGGTTGGGCTCGCCCGCCGGGCTGACGACCGGGTGGGAACGTACTCCTCGGGCATGCGACAGCGGGTGAAGTACGCGGCCGCCCTGCTCGCCACCCCGCCGCTCCTGCTTCTCGACGAGCCCGCTGCGAACCTCGATGCGGCGGGGCGAGAGATGGTCGCGTCGATCGCGGAGGCGTGGCGGGCGCAAGAACGGCTGCTCGTGGTGGCGACGAACCGGCCCGATCAGGCGGAGCGGCACGACCGACAGCTCCGCATCGAAGACCACCGGTAGCGCACGGGGCATCTGGCATCGGCACGCTCCCGCGCGCACTATTTCTTGCACGTGTGTTTTCCCTTCCGCCCATGGCCCACGACACAACCGAAATTTACGTACGGGACCTTTCCGAGGACGTCGCCGCCGACTGGTTGCAGGGCGTCTTGGAGAACCTAAAGCAGGTGCAGGAGGCCCCAATCGTTACCTATGAGGGCCGGTACGACGGAGAGGCCGTTCCAGTACAGATCACCGAGCAGGTAAAAAACGGGCCCTACACCAGCATCTGGTTCAACGCGCCCCGTCTGCCGTGGGGGGGCATCCAGGAATGTGCCCGGGCTGCCCACGCGGCACTCGGGGCCGAGGTGCTCTGCTACCTGGACCAGCCCGAGGAGCCGTGGCGCATGCTGCGGGTGGTGGAGGGAGAGACCGAACGGGTCGACGAGCGCACCCTGGAGGATTTCTAGCGCTGTCCGGAGGTGTCGCGGGCCTCGAGGGGACGCACCGTCACCGCGTCGGCCGGGGTGTCGAGGGTGAGGGTCGGCCCGCCGCCGTTGAAGGTCCAGCGTTCGCCGTCTGTCGAATCTGTTGAAGGGGCGCCGAAGGCCTCGTCAACCGTGAAGTCCGCACTGTCCAGGTCCGTCTGGAGCGCAAATCCTGCCCCTGCAGGCAAAAAGAAGCGCAGCGTACCCGAGTGGGTCTCCGCCGTGCTCGACGCGGAAAAGTCCGCGAAGGAGAGGGACGCGTCTCCGGCATGGGTGTCCAGGGCGGCGCCCCCGCGAATGCCGGTCGCTGTGATCTGTCCCGAGTGCGTGCTCAAGTCGAGCATGCCGTCGGCCGAGTCGACCACCACGGTGCCCTGATGGGTATCGATCTCCATGTTCGCCTCTCCGCCTGCGACCTCGATGGTGGACGCGTAGTCGCTGACCTCCAGCGTGGCCGTCTTCGGCATTGTGACGCGGTAGTGGGCGGCCAGATTGCCGCCCGCGCTCGGAGAGATGCGGAGGAGCCCGGGAATGTGAATGGACCAGGAGGCCCCGTCCTGGTCGATCGAGAGGCTCTGGTCGGTCCGACGGACGACGACCTTCGACGTCAGCCCGGAGTCTTCGTCGCTCACTGGGGCAATCCGGTAGGCCACTTGAGCGCGCTCCCACGTGGTCACAGTGATGGTTCCCTTGTGGGTGTCGTCGATTTCAACGGCGCCGTCGGGGGCGAGGCGGACCGTGTCCTCCACGGCGTCGGGGGTAGCGGGCTGTCCAGCAGCCCCTGTAGCAACGCCAAGGCTGAGCACAAGCCCGATGGCGGCGTTCCACAAAGCGGTGGGGTCGGACATGGGAAGCCGAGAGGAATGGATTGGCTTTTTCCCTACCTACCCAATGAAAAGCACCGATGCAACCGTCCCGGAACTGCCCGCCGTGGCCCCCGGACCGGCCTACCGGATACGGAGGGCGAAGTCTCCGTCGTCAGCCTCGAGGTACAGTTCAGGGCCACCCCCATTGATGTCGCCTCGATAGTTGGGCTCGTCCTCGTCCCCAGTCCGGATCGTGGAGAGGTCGAAGTCGGAGCGCAGGTCTACGTCGTCGTCGAAGTCGGTGTTGAGGTCGACCCCCGAGGTGGGGGGGAGGGTGAGGGTCGCATCGCCCTCGTGGGTGTCGATGTGCACGTCGTCGCTCACCGTCGCAAACGAGGCGGAGACCGTCCCGTCGTGCGCGTCGAACCGAAGGCTGCCCTCCAGTTCCTCGACGGAAAGGGTTCCCTCGTGGGTGTCCACCGACAGGCGGCCCGTAATGTTGCGGAGGTCCATGCGGCCCTCGTGCGTCTCGAGCGTCACGTCGCCGCTCTGGTTCGTGATGGAAATGGGGCCCTCGTGGCTGTCGATGGAGACCGCCCCGTGCTGGTCGGTGACGGTGACTGGTCCCTCGTGCGTGTCGATGTGGAGCGCCCCGGCCAGGCCGGTTACCTCGATGGCCGATTCGTGGTCGTCGAGGCGAAGGGCGGCGGACCGCGGCATTCTGATCGTGTAGTGGACCGCCGGGATGTCGATCCCGCCCCACCGAAATCCATCTTCGTCGAAGCCAAAGACCGTCGATTCGTCGTCTCCGTCCTCGTGGTCCGTCGCGAGCCGGAGGCGGTCGTCGCCTGAGCGGGCCCGGATCGTCACCTTTTCGGCATCGGGGTCCTCGTCGGTCGGCATCACCTCGGCCTCGTACCGGACGCGGTTGCGTTCCCAGGTGGTGACGGTGATGGTGCCCTCATGGGTGTCGACGGTGACCTCCCCGTCGGGGGCAAGGGGCACCGCATCGCTCACGGTCCGGGCCGGATCCTGTGCGACGGTGGAGGGCACGACGCCCAGGCTGAGGACAGCGGCGGCGAGCAGGGTATAGAGAGAGGGGACGGATCGAGGCATGAGGGGCGAAGTGACTGCGCAACAGACGATGGAACGGCCCGCGAGAACCCGCAGGGGGCACCCCATCAAACGAGAACACTCGCCAATCCGTTACACTCGTGGTCGAAATGAGCCCGCAGCGAGCCGGAGCGCGGCCGTGTTTTCGGTTCTCGGCCGTCCCCATGAGAGGGAACAGCGTTCGCCCCGACCGCGAGTCTGCGCAAGTGGTGCCCTGCCGGGCTGCCCACGGGCCCTTTCCGTGCGAGAGACCGGCCGCGTTCACCGGTCAATGCCCACCTGCCGCCCGAAAGGAGGGAGGCGGGGCATCTCGTTCCTGAAGCGATCGTTCCTGAAGCGACTGCGGAATGGGCCGCGAGTTACACGTGCTCCTCGGCGTGGTACGACGAACGCGTCAGCGGGCTGCTCTCGACGTGGTCGATGCCCTTGTCTTCTCCGACCTCCTTGTACCAGTCGAACACCTCGGGCTCGACCCACTCCTCGACGGGGAGGTGGTGATCGGTCGGCTGCATGTACTGGCCGATCGTCATCACGTCGAGCCCAATCTCGACGAAGTCATCCATGATGTCCAAGACTTCTCCTTTCGACTCGCCGAGGCCCACCATGATGCCGCTCTTCGTGCGCAGGTCCTCCTCCTTTGCCCACCGGAGGACCTTGAGGGAGCGCTCGTAATCGGCCTGGGGCCGGACGCGGCGGTAGAGGCTGGGCACCGTTTCCACGTTGTGGTTGAAGATGTCCGGCTCCGCCGCAAAGACTGTTTCGCACGGGTCCCGCATGCCCCGGAAGTCGGGCGTGAGCACCTCGCAGGTGGCCCCCAGGTCGTGGATGCGCTCGATGACCTCCGCAAAGATGGGCGCACCGCCGTCCTCCCGCTCGTCCCGGTTCACGCTGGTAATGACGGCGTGGTCGAGGTCCATCTTGTCGACGGCGTCGGCTACGCGGCGCGGCTCGTCCCAGTCGAGGCCGTCCTGCGGCTGTCCCGTCTTGACGGCGCAGAAGCCGCAGGAACGGGTGCACACGTCGCCCAGAATCATAAAGGTGGCCGTGCCCCGGCTCCAGCACTCCCCCATGTTCGGGCAGTTGGCGCTCTCGCAGACCGTGTGCAGGTCGTGGTCGTCCACGGTCTCGCGGACCTCCTTGTACGATTCGCCCTGCGGAAGGGAGACGCGGAGCCACTCCGGGCGCTCGCCTCGTTTGTTTTTGTTCGTGTTCTCGACGACGGGCAGTTCGACGAACCCAGGATCGCCGTCGCCCGACGGGCCGATGGGATCGGGCTCCACGGCCCCCAGGTCCGTGTCGCCGGGCATCGTGGGCTTGTTCTCAGAAGCGTCCGGGTCGCGGGTCTCGGTGGTGGACATACGCAAAAGGAGAGGGTCAATCAGCCGACCACGGGGTCGGGCGAGCGACCCCGTGGGGTTGGCACGAGAACATGTGAAAGTGAATACGTAGGGCCACGCTGCCCGTTCCTCTCAACCCGGTCCCTCGCGGGGGACGAGATCCTTCTGCCGGGTCAAAGACGAAGACGTTAAAAAGCGGCTCCGCGGGTCGCCGGCTCAAGCACGGAGTCCCATCCCCCACCCGGCCTCTCTGCCAATGGAGAGAAGGACATCGGGGACCCGGCGTTCGCATCCGGTAGAAAGCAGCGTGCCGGCTGGAGAGCCCCGACCTCACTCCTCGAGCAAGGAGAGACCCCGAAGCGGGGGAAGGAGAACGGTCCGCTCGAAGAGGATCGATTTTTACAGTCCGTTCGACGCGTCTAGAGGGCCCTCCGAATTTGAATTCGTACTGTCGGGTTCAAGAAAAGTTGACAAAGCAAGGCCCTGACGCCTTATTACTACCGTTGGCGTAAGAGGGCGTTCGATGTGGGGGGACGGCTCCGCTTCACCTCAAGCTCTGATCTGGTCCCCGCGCTCGGGCTGGTTTCACATCCTGTACCCGCGGGACGCATTTCTCAAAGTGGGCGAGTGTCATGTCTATGTTCTCCGTCTCAATGTTCGGGAGGCTCCGTGTTCGGCAGAACGGGGAGCCGATCGAAGATTCGATCCCGAAGAAAGCTCAGGAGTTGCTCGCGCACCTCCTGCTGCATCGCCGGGCCCATCCCCGCGAAAAGCTCGCTACGCTTCTGTGGCCCCACGGGACGACCCAGCGAGCCAAGGCGTATCTACGGAAGGCCTTGTGGCAGTTGCGCCAGTCGCTAGACGCCGACGACGCGGATGCCGATAGCGTTCTCCGTGTGGAGGGGGACTGGGTGCAGGCCTGCCCGGGGGAGAACGTGAGCGTCGACGTTGTTGACTTCGAGAATGCTTTCGACGCAGTGCAGGACTGTAGCGCCTCAGAGATGTCGGCTTCCCAGGTCCGGGCATTGAAGTGCGCTGAGTCCTTGCATACCGGCGACCTCCTCGAAAACTGGTACCAGGAATGGTGTCTGACCGAGCGCGAACGGCTCCGGGACATCTTTCTGCGAATGCTCGATCGGCTGGTCCGCCGCTGCGAGCAGGATGAAGCCTACGACAGTGGCATCCAGTACGGAATGCGGGCGCTCCGTATCGACCCGGCGCGGGAGCGAGTGCACCGTCACCTCATGCGCCTCCGGGCCCGGGCCGGCGACCGGATCGGGGCACTTCGCCAGTACGAGCGCTGTGCGGATGTGCTTGAGCGGGAGCTCGGGGTGTCGCCGTCCACGGCCACGCGATGTCTTCACGAGCGTATCCAGGAGGACCGGTTTCCAGAGCCGACCAATGCGGAGTCCGACGCGTCCGGGTCCGAATCTTTCGCCTGGAGCGACAGCGCCATCGACGATTTGAGAGCCACACACAGGTCCGATCTTCCCGAAGATCCCGACGTACAGCATCTTCGCGAGGGCATCGAACGCATCCGTCAGCTACAGAACACCCTCGCCGCGGTCCAGCAACAAATCCGCCGCGACGTCGAAACGGTGGAGGTCGTGCTCCAGAAGCGAGAGGAATAGATCCTTCCGCGGGTCCCACTTCTTTTCTCGCTGCGCCAGTGATCGCAAAGCGGCCGCGCTTCCCGCTCCCGTCCTCGTCGACAGTGGCGCCACTCGTGTCCCTCGAACTGTCGCTAAAGTGGGAGACGAATGGCTCCTTCGGCGGACCCGCACAGCGCGACCGTGTCCCTACGAGTACCCTGCGGTCCGAGAAGAACACGGAAAGATACGCTGCGGGAACGCCTGATGAAACGGCCGTCCCATAGGTTCTACGTCGCGACAAAAAGCATTGCGTTCGCGGGGGGAAACCGACCAGACTACGGACCCTCTATCCCCCGGCACTGGGCGTACTTGACACCGATGGACGGTCCCCCTCCAGACACACACTCGTTCGTAGTCCGGGTTTGGCCGAAACGGGTGGAGAATGCGGAGGGGGATGCGTCGTGGCGGGGCTCCATCACCCACGTCGAGACCGGCGAGCGCATGTATCTCGAAAGCCTGACAGAGATTCCTGGTGTCATCGCCCCCTATGTCGTCGAGACCGGAGGCACGCTCGACCTCCGCACCCGCCTGTGCTTGTGGATGGCATCGCTGGCTCTTCCCGAAACAGCCCCCGACTGATACGGGCGCCGGCTGCTTCTCACTTCTCCCAAGAAC
>Ga0207753_1000980_pt1 | contig 10216 bp, 8 predicted proteins | sample PonA233FremontCA_2_FD_187273 | JGI IMG/M metagenome (GOLD analysis project Ga0207753, IMG submission 187273) | Salt pond sediment microbial community from Fremont, CA, USA - Pond A23 Sediment 3 (SPAdes) | ecosystem: Environmental > Aquatic > Non-marine Saline and Alkaline > Saline | place: USA...
CTGCGATCTCCCGTTCCGGCTCCCGCCGGTCGACCTGCCCCCCGACGTCGACACCATCCCGACGAACGGCTCGCTGGAGGCACGCCCTGCCAGCGCGTAGTGCGAATCGGGATTCATTCTGTTGACATTACCGGTGGGTCGAGATACCTTCTATTCCCCATCACTTTTCACTCGCACAGGGAGTTCCGCCCCCCCGAATGGTCCGTTTCCTGCTCGTGCTTTTGGCCGTCCTCGTCGTCGGACTTGCCGTCCTGTTCGGCCGTCCGTGGCTCTACGTCGCGACGGGCCTGATCCTCGTCGGCGGCCTCGGGGGATTGGGCTGGTGGCTCTGGACCGCGTTCGGGCAGGGCCAGGCGGCCCCGGAGCGCCCCAGCCCTGCGCCCGACGCCGAGAACCCATCGCTCGACGACCTCGGAATCATGGACATCCAGCCGAAGGAGGCGGGGCCCGACGCGTCGGAGCCCTCCCCGGACGAGGCGGCCGAGCACAGCGGTCCCCGGACGCCCCCCAACACGGCCGCCCCCGCTGAATCGGACGCCTCCTCCGCCCCCCCTCCGACGTCCGTCGACACGCCTCAGCCCTCGCCCGCCGCGGCCCCACCGGCCCCGGAAGACACGGACGAGGAGGCGGATTCCGTGTTCGCGCCTCTGCTTGAGGCCGCGCGCGCAGCCCTGGACGCCCGAACGGTCGGTCTTCTCGTCCAGGAAGACGTGGCGCTGACCTACCGGATTAAGGCCCTCGCCAGCCGGCACCCGTCGGTTCGGAAGGGCGGCTCGTTCGACACCCAGACGCCCCTTCTGACCGCCACAATGTCGCGGGAATCGGTGGCCTACCGGTCCCTCACCGGGGCTGAGGTGGCGGTCGAAGACCTGGGCTACTACGACGATCCGCCGACGGTAGACCACCTGGCCCTTGCCCCCGTCGCCCAGCCGGATTCGTCCTCCACGACGTTTCTCGTGGCGGACGCTTCCTCGGACGTCGACCTCGGGGCGTCTCGGGCGCGCACTGTGCTGTCCCACTTCGCCGACACGGTGGCCCTCCTGCTCGACACGGACCGGTCGCCCGACGGGCCGGAGCAAGCTTCTTCCCCCGAAGGCCCCCACGAGGTTGAGGACGCCGATTTGCTGGCCCCGAATGCAAACGGCACACCGGAGGCAGACCTCGAGGCGGACGAGGACCCGGAGGCGTCGCCCCGTCCCCGCCGCGAACTCATCGCGGAGGAGATGGAGACCGCCCGCTCATCGTCGGAGCCGCTCGCTCTGGCCCTCGTTCACCTCAACCGGGCCGAATCCATCGCCCGCCAGGGCGAGGAGGCCGTCGCCTCCGCCGAGCGCCTGTTTGAGGCCCGCCTGGAACAGAAAGCCCCCAGCCAGCGGGTCGAACGGTTCGGTGAGCTCACGTACGGCGTTTTCTTCCGGGCCGGGCCCGACACCATCGAGCCCTGGATCGCAGACTTCGAGGCGGCGATGGCGCAGGAGCAAGGACAGCTCGAAGGCGGCGCGAGCGTCGGCGTGGCCCTGTGGACCGACGAGACCCCCGAGGCACTCCGGACCGCCGCCACGGAGGCCCTGCGGGAGGCGTACGAGACGGGCACCTGCACGATCGTGACGTAGTCGGGCCTGAACCTGCCCCCCAGAGTGGCGTTTTGGGAATCCCCTCCTCGTTGGAGGATATGTCACACGTCGCTTCCGTCACGCGCCCTTTTGTCGCCATGCCAGAACTCGATTCGTCGCCGCGCATCACGCACGTGTCGTGGGGCCGCCTTGAGGTCGAATTCGCATCCGACGACGGCACCCGGTCGTTCAAGGACGCCAAGTTGTATCCGGGCGGGGCGCGCGTGTGGGACTGGAACGAGACCGGCACGTCCCACACGCCGGGCATTCAACCGGCCGACGTGGAGGAACTGCTGGAGCACGGGGCCTCGGTCGTGGTCTTGTCCCGCGGCATGAACGAGCGGCTCCAGGTGCAGCCAAAGACCCTCGATCGGCTCGACGACGCGGGCGTGGCCCCCCACGTGCTTCCGACCGACTCGGCCGTGGACCGGTACAACGAGCTGCAGGCCGCCGACGAGGCCGTCGCGGGCCTCTTTCATTCCACCTGCTAGCACGGCGCCCCGACATGCACCTGCCCGCCCCCACATGGACGTCGTCGTGGCCGGCGGGGCACCCAGTTAGCGTCTGGCGACTTCGCATGAATGCCCTCGGCGGCGATCCGGAGGCGGTGCTGCGCCCGCTCACCGTTCCGTCCGAGCACGACCGGGCCCGTCGCTACGCGTTCGCGGCCGACCGGCACCGCCACCTCGCCGGCCGCGCCCTCGTCCGCCTCGTCCTGTCCCGCTGGCAGAACTGCACGCCCGCCTCGCTCGCAATCGCGGAGGGCCCTCACGGCAAGCCCAGACTGCAGGACCCGCCGGCCGATGGCCCCCGCCTCCACTTCAACATCGGCCACACCGGCCCCGTGGTCGTCGTGGCCTTCAGCCGGCATCAGCCTGTAGGAATCGACGTGGAGCCCCACACCCGAACGGTCGACGCCCCGTCGCTCGCAGAACGGGTCCTTACCGCCTCGGAGCGGGACCGGTGGCGGTCCCGGCCCGCCTCTTGCCGACAGGCGGCCCTCCTGCACCTGTGGACGTGCAAGGAGGCGTTTCTCAAAGCGACCGGCGAGGGCCTGCGTCGTGCGCCGACGACCGTCGAGAGCATCGCCGACGGCTCCACAGTTGTGGCCCTCCGCGACGCGCCCGACTCCAGCGCCCCCTCTTCCGCCCCTGCAGATGAGTGGTCGGTTCGGCCCTTCTCGGCGACGGACGATGTCCTCGGGGCGATCGTGCGGAAGGGCGAGGTGCCGACCCCGGTCTCCTGGGTCGACGCGACGAACATCGTGACGCGGTCGGCCGAGTGAGGCCCCTGTCCCCCCACGTGCCCCCGGCCTACTTGCCCCCGCCTACTTGCACTCGTCGCTCACCACCTCTCCCCCACTCAGGACGGTGCAGACGTGCGTGGTGTACTCGAACGGGTCGCCGTCGAAGAGCGCCAGGTCGGCGCGCTGCCCCGGGGCCAGGGTCCCAACGGATTCCAGCCCGAGGATCTCGGCCGCCTCGCGGGTGATGCTGGCCAGGGCCGCCTCACGGGGCAGGCCGTGCGCCATCGCGATGGCCGCCTCGTAGAGCGCAATGCGGGTCTTGGGCACGTAGGGCTCCCAGCCGGTCTGGATGGCCACGGGGACGCCCGCGTCGTGCAGGACGCCCGCCGTGGTGAAGGCGGCGTTCTGCGTGGTGCCCGAGGGGCGGGCCATGGTCGGATGCAGAATGACGGGGACGTTGGCCTCCGCGATCTCTTCGGTCATCAGATACGCCTCCGCCGCCCCGTCCAGAATCAGGTCAAAGCCGAACTCCTCCTGCAGGCGCAGGGCCGTCTGGATGTCGTGGGCCCGGTGGGCCGTAATGAGGGCCGGCACCTCACCGCGCAGCACATCCTGCAGAACGGCCTGCCCCAGATCTCCCTCCGACTCGCCCCCGTCCATCGCGGCCTGCGCGTCGAGCAGGGCCTGTCGGAGCATCGCGACGCCTTTGGCCCGGGTCCCCGGACTCTCGAAACGGGCCTGCGCGTCGGGCCCCAGCGTGAAGGCGACCGTGGTGATCGAATCGCGCAGGGAGGCCTCGACCGTCGTGCCGGCGGTCGAGAACGTGGCCGTCTGCCCGCTGATGAGGGCGCCCGGCGCGTGGCCGGTGTGGACGGTGGTAAAGCCCAGCTGCTGGACGAAGGACACGAGCTGCTCCCGCGGGTTGTACGCGTCGAGGGCCCGGAGCGCAGGCTGCATGGGCTCCGAGGTGTCAAGCTGGTCCTGATCGGCGGGCACGTTGTAGATGCCCGACAGGCCCACCGTGCCCCGCGGGTCGATCAGGCCCGGGGTGGCGACGGACGCCTCGTGCACCTCGGCGGACGCCGGCACGTCGACCTCCGGCGCGGGCCCGACGGCCGCAATCGTGTCGTTCTCGATGAGCACGACCCCCTCTTCGATGGGGTCGCCGGTCATGGTGTACAGGGTATCCGCCCGCACGGCCCGCTGCGGCTGGGCGGAGGCCGTGGGCAGGCCGCCCCACAGCAGGAGCGCGGCGAGCAGAATGGATAGGCGGCGGGGGCGAAGACGCGACATCGACATGGCAGAACGCTCAGTTGAGAGACGGAAGCAGACAGACAAGAGGCAGCGGGCGACGCAGGCGTTACTCATGGACGTGCTGGGCCGCCCCGTCGTAGACCCGGTACCCACCGGTAGCAAACTCGCGGTCCTCGGGATCGGATCGGTCGAAGACCGGCGTGCCCTCCACCCAGGTCTGTTCGATCTTGGTGTACACGCTGAGCGGGTCGCCGGACAGCACGATGAAGTCGGCGTCTTTGCCTTCCTCCAGTGATCCCACCTCGTCCTCCATGCCGAGCATGCGCGCCCCCGCCAGGGTCACCGATTCGAGCGCCGCGTCCCGGGGCATGCCCGCCCGCACCCCGATGGCCGGGGACCGCAAGAACAGCCGGGAGTCGGTGATGGGGTCGTCGGTGTGGTAGGCCACGTCTACGCCCGCCTCCTCGAGCACCCGCCCCGTGCGGTAGACCAGTTCGTCGGCCTCGTGCTTGCCGCCCGGCGAGTCGAGCACGATGATGGAGGCCGGGACGTCGGCCTCCGCAATCTCGTCGGCCACCTTCCATCCTTCACTGACGTGGTGCAGCACGAGGTCGAAGCCGAACTCCTCGCTCAGCCGGATCGCGGTGAGAATGTCGTCGTGCCGGTGCGTGTGGAAGTGCACCGTCCGCCGCCCCTCCAGCACGTCGATCAGGCCCTCCATGCGGAGGTTGCGGTCCGGCGCCTCCGACGGATCGTCGGCCTGTTTTTTCTTGCGCCGGTATTCCTGCGCCGCCACGAACTGCTCGCGGGCCATGGCCGCGGCCCGAGCCCGGGTGCCGGGGAAGGCCCCGCTCGCCCGTTGGGGGTTCGTGCCGTTGGCCATCTTCATGCCGCCGCAGTCCCCAACCGGTTTCTCCTCACAGGCCGACAGTTCGGACACCGTGCCCCCCTCACGCAACTTGAGGTAGGTGGTCTGGCCGCTCATCAGGAGGCCAGAGCCCGAGATCAGCTGGACGGTCGTGATGCCGCCGGCGCGGGCCCGGTGCAACGACGGGTGGCGCACGTTGATGGCATCGATGGTGCGGGCGTCCGGGTGCATCGCTGCGGACCCATCCCCGCCGCCCACCTCCCCGATGTGGGAGTGCGTGTCCACGAGGCCGGGCATGATCTCCTTCCCCGCCGCGTCGTGCTCCACCGCGTTCGCGGGCACGTCGACCGATCCGACCGGCCCGACGGCCTGAATCGTGCCGTCCTCCACCACCAGGACGCCCTGCTCGATGGGCTCGTCGTGAATCGGGTAGAGGGTGGCGTTTCGGAAGACGTGAGGCCGGTCTTGAGCCTGAGCGGGCGCGCAGAGGCACAGTCCCGCGAGGCTCAGGAGGAGAAGGACAGTCCGCATGCGGAACAGAGGACGGTTCGAAAAAGACAAGTTGCGCTGGGCATATAGAACGTATGACGTGCCCCTCGCACTCGCAAGCGAGCCAAAGACGGCGCGGCAGTCTGGGGAGAAGAGCATGCATCCGCCCCTTCTATCTTTCTTTTTAGAGAGGTCCTCCAAGTTAGAGGAATCTTCCAAGTTTAAACTGAACCGGACGCCCAGCACTTGGGCTGGGGGGAAGGCGTCGAAGGTTGTGAATCACCGCACGAGCGGCTTCTCTGTCTCTCTGGAGGACACCGAAGCTACTTTGGTAGCGTGCACACGTTGATGAGAGATTTTAGATCATAATGCGATATTGGGTCAGACAGACGACGAGGCACCCGTACTCAACCGATGACAGACCCCGTCACCGCGATCGTCTTTAAAAATTACGGTCGGCATCGTCTTCGGAGCAGGGCGATACAGCAAGCACGAAGTTTTGATTGAGCAGCATCGACGGAATGGCATGCATCCGTGCCTGTGCCCTGCGGGGTGACGCGGTTCGGGCCTTCTTCTATTGCCGAGACAGGTCCCATTTTCTCTCACTGAGAGCTTCCTTCGCCAAGTGACCCTTTTGCTAAGTGCCGAACAGTTTACTTCCCTAAACGCCCTAGCGTAAATGTCTCGTCCCTCCGTTGCTTTCCCGTGGCAACGTGCCCGTCGTAGCATCATAGCGCGACGCGTCCTCGCACTCGCCCTTTTCACCTGCGGGACACTCGTGGCGGTCTCCCCAGGAACCGTACACGCACAAGACACAGCGTCTTCGTGCACCAGTACCGTAGCGGCTGCGGAGGAGGCGTACTTGAACCGCAACTACCAGGAGGCAGTCACACTCGCCTCTCAGTGCACAGACCGGTCGGCCTTTGACGACGAGATCGTGATCCAGGCGTATCGGCTCATCACGCTGGCGTCACTGCGACAGGGCGCCCTCGTCCAGGCCCGTTCCGCGGTCACCAATATCCTCCAGATCGATCCCGGGTACACGGCCGATCCGGTCAACGACCCGCCTGCCTACGACCTGTTCGTTTCCTTGGTGCGGCGGGAGGAGAATATCGAAAATACAGCAGACGCGGAGACCGATACAGAAAAGCCTTCTCCTGCTCCCCCGCGACGTAACGAGGGAGGGCTCTTTCTTAAACTTATCGGGGTCGGCCTCTCGGATTACACCGGCGACCTTCCGGTTGGGACCACCGGTCATCCCTTTGACTTTCAGGAGGCAAGCACCGGATCCGGGGCCCCGTACCTCTTTACGGCCGAACTCGGATACGAATTTTCCTCGAACTTGGCCCTCGTGCTCGGTGTTCAGACCGGCAACTATCCAATTGTCGGATACTCGACGGGGAACAACGACATCTCGGACTCTTGGCGACACACGCCGCAACTTCTGGTTCGCTATACGTTTGGCGCTGCGGGCGAGTCGGTTGCGGCGTACCTGGACGCAGGCGCCAATGTCACCTTTGGGGGCGGGGGCATTGCCAGTCCGGGGTTTGGCCCCTCCGTGGGCGGCGGGGTCGACATTCCTCTGAGCAACACGTGGTCCTTCTTCGTGGAGTCCCGATTCAACTTCACCCTTCCGGACAACGCCATTGACGGCACAAGTTATCCCGAGGACGTTCAAGTAGAACGCCCGCCTAAGGGAAGCATTACCGGCCCCTTCGACTCGGTAAATCAACTTCTCGGAATTGGCCTCCGCGTCCGGTTTGGCGGCGCGGCAAGCGGCTCGGCTGCACAGGAGTAGCGCGTCCCGTCCCGCCGGCCTGCACTAGTCCTCCCCCAGCGCCGCGGTCACCTCGTCGGCCGCCTCCTTCAGCAGGACCGCCGACCGGAGCGAGAGGGCGCTCTCGTCGAGCAGCCGCTTGCCCTCCTCCGCGTTGGTGCCCTGCAGGCGGACGATCAGCGGCACGTCGATGTCGATGTTCTTGGCCGCCTCGATGACGCCCTGGGCCACCCGGTCGCAGCGCACGATGCCGCCGAAGATGTTGAGGAGCAGGGCCTCCACGTTCGGGTCCTCCAGAATGATGCGGAAGCCCGCCTCCACCGTCTCGGCGCTTGCCGCCCCGCCCACGTCGAGGAAGTTCGCGGGCTCCCCGCCGGCCAGCTTGATGATGTCCATCGTCGCCATGGCGAGGCCGGCGCCGTTCACCATGCAGCCCACGTTGCCGTCGAGCGTGATGTAGCTCAGTCCGTGCTCCCCGGCCTTCACCTCCGTCGGGTCCTCTTCGTGGAGGTCGCGCATCTCCTCCAGGTCCGGGTGGCGGAAGAGCGCGTTGTCGTCGAGGTTCACCTTCGCGTCGACGGCCTCGATGTCGCCGCCGGGCGTCTGCACGAGCGGGTTGATCTCCGCGAGCGTGCAGTCATTCTCTTCGAACGCTTCGTACAGGCCCTGAATCGACGCGACGGCCTGCTTGAAGGCATCGCCCTCCAGCCCCATGGCGAACGCGAGCTGGCGGGTCTGAAACGGCCGCAGGCCAATCGACGGGTCCACCCACACCCGCTGGATCTTCTCGGGGGACTCCTCCGCGACCGTCTCGATGTCGACGCCGCCCTCGGTCGACACCATGATGGCGTTCATGCTCGTCTCCCGGTCCAGGGTGACGCCCAAGTAGTACTCCTGGTCGATGTCGACGCCCTCGGTTACGAGAATCTTGCGGACCGTCTGGCCCTCCGGGCCGGTCTGGTGGGTCACCAGGTCCATGCCCAAAATGTTGTCGGCGTGCTCGCGGACCTCCTCGACGCTGTGGGCGAGCTTGACGCCGCCCCCCTTGCCGCGCCCGCCGGCATGGATCTGCGCCTTCACGATGAACAGGGTGGCGTCGTTCTCCTCCTCCAGCCGGCGCGCCGCGTCGACGGCCGCGTCGACTGTCTCGGCCACGATGCCGTCCGGAACCGATACGCCGTAGTCGCGAAAGAGACCTTTTGCTTGGTATTCGTGGAGCTTCATGGAGTGGGGCGGATTGGATGAACGTCGAATTTGCTGGCAAGTAAATGGTCGGGGCGGACAAGGTCTAGCAGGCTGCTCATTTTTGCGGGGTGTTCGCAAGCGATCCCGTCCGCCCCGCCCTCTCCCCTCACGCCCCCCCGCTGCCATGTCGACCTTCGAACGGCACATCATCAAGCGGCTGCTGAAGGGCTTCGTACTGTTCGTCGGGGCCCTCCTCGTCTTCTTCATCGTGCTGCACTGGGTCGAGTACAGCGACGACTTCCTCGACGGCGGGGCCACCATTTGGGAGGTGTTTACGGTCTTCTACCCCAACTACGTCCCGGAAATCATCCGGCTCACCTCCCCGCTGGCGCTGTTTCTGTCCTGCATCTACCTGACCGGCACCCTCGCGCAGGAGCTCCAGCTCGTGGCCCTGCAGACCTCCGGGGTGTCCCTCTACCAGCTCCTGCGGCCGTACCTGGGGGTGGGACTGCTCGTCACCGTCTTCATGTTCGGGTTCAACGGATGGGTGGTGCCCAAGACAAACGAGGTGGTGGTGCGCTACGAGAACGAATACCTGCCCGGCAACCAAAAGAGCGTCCAGACGAGCGAGATTCACCGCCGAAACGGCCCCAACAGCATCCTCTCGGTGGGCTACTACGACGCGGACCGCGAGCGGGCCCACACCGTCTCCCTCCAGCAGCTGGCGGGGGACGCCCGCCTGGCCCGCCGGGTCGACGCCAACCGGATGGAATGGGACGACTCCCTCGAGGTGTGGAGACTGGACGACGTAACACGCCGCACGTTCGTGAAGGGCGAGACGCAGCGCAAACGCACCATCGCCTCACTGGACACGACCCTTCAGGTCTACCCCCGCGACCTCGCCCGTTCAAAAAATGACGTGGCGGCCATGACCATTCCGGCGGCCGCGGAGTACCTGGCGGCCCTGCGCCGGTCCGGCGTCGGGGGGCTCACGCGGCCGCTGGTCGCCTACTACAACAAGTTCGCGTACCCCTTCGCCAATCTTTTGCTGGTTCTGATTGGGGTGCCCATCGCCTCCACCCGCCGCCGCGGCGGGCAGGCTGTTCGGTTCGCCATCGGGCTGCTCATCGCCTTCGTCTACCTTTCCGTTCAGAAGCTCGCGGAGCCGCTCGGGTACGCCGGCACCCTCAGCCCGGCCTGGACCGCCTGGCTTCCCCACCTCACGTTCGCCGTGGTGGCCCTGCTCGTGCTCTGGTGGGCCCGCAAATAGCGGCTCCGTTCCAGGCATGGGCCGTCCGCCCCGAAACCGTTGCCCGTCGTGTTATTTTTACAAGTAGTGGCGGAGTCTCACCTGTGGACTTCCCCGCCCTCGTTCTCACCCCCCGTCCGCTCACCTGTTTTCTTTACCTATGCCTATGTGGCACGACAGCGTCCTCGGCACGATCGGAGACACGCCCCTGGTTCGGCTGAATGAAATTGGCAGTGACCTCCCCCCCACGATTCTCGCGAAGGTGGAGTTTTTCAACCCGGGGGGCTCGGTGAAGGACCGGATTGGGCGTGCACTGATTGAGGAGGCCGAAAAGGAGGGGCGCATCGAGCCGGGCGGCACCATCATCGAAGGGACCAGCGGCAACACGGGCGCGGGACTCGCCATCACCGCCATCGCCAAGGGGTACCGGTGCATTTTCACCACCACGGACAAGCAGAGCCAGGAGAAGGTGGACGTGCTCCGGGGCCTGGGCGCCGAGGTGCTGGTGTGCCCCACCAACGTGGAGCCGGACGAT
>Ga0207753_1000981_pt1 | contig 10212 bp, 3 predicted proteins | sample PonA233FremontCA_2_FD_187273 | JGI IMG/M metagenome (GOLD analysis project Ga0207753, IMG submission 187273) | Salt pond sediment microbial community from Fremont, CA, USA - Pond A23 Sediment 3 (SPAdes) | ecosystem: Environmental > Aquatic > Non-marine Saline and Alkaline > Saline | place: USA...
TCGGCCGCCAGGTCCATTTCCCCGGCCTCCAGCCGCGAGAGGTTGAGCACGCCGGTGAGCGTGTCCATCAGCCGCTGGCCACTCTTCTGAATCAGGCCCGCAAACTCCCCGAGGGGCTTCAGGTCGCCTGCCTCGGCCGGAGGCTCAAGGCTCCCGGTCTCCTCCTCAATCATCTCCGCAAACCCCAGGATCGACGTCAGCGGCGTGCGGATTTCGTGGCTCATATTCGCGAGAAGGGACGACTTCATCCGGTTGGCCTCCTCGGCGGCTTTCTTGGCGCTCATAAGCTCGCGCTCCTTGCGGACGTTCTCCGTAATGTCTTGCGCCAGCATCAGGCCCTTTGCATTGGTGTCGCCCTGGAGGGGCACGACGTAGACGCGCAGCGTGCGGCCGCCCACCCCAATCCGGCGGTCCGTCCGCTCCCCCTTCAGGGCCGCCTCGAAGCGGTCTACAATGGGGTGCCGCCCCCCCTCGATGCCGACGAAGACGGTTCCGGCCTGTGCCCCGAGCAGGTCGGACTCTCCCAGCTCGTACGTGCCGAGCAGTTCCCCGGCCGCCAGCGTGTAGGTGAGGTCCTCGTCGAAGAGGAACACCGCCCCGTTCGGAATATTCTCGGCGAGGGTCCGGTAGCGGCGCTCACGCTCGATCAAATCACGCTCCTGGTCCAGCGCATCTAGGGTGTCCTGAAAGCTCTGGGCGACGACCTCCAGAAGACGGAGTTCATCGTCGTCGAGCCGGTTTTGGGCAGCGGCGCCTACCACCAGCACACCGCGCTGCCCCAGTGGGACGTACGCGCAGCCTTCGAGGCCCGACCGGTCTACGCCGTCGTCGATGGTGCTGGGATCGGAGTACGCATGGGTGTCGCCCGTGTCGAGGGCGGCCCAGAGCGGGGTGTGTCCCTGCTCGACCCGGGGCATCGACCCGGCCACCTCACTGTCGATGGTGCCGGCCCGCACCAGCACGTCGCCGTCTCGCAGGTACACGGCGGCCTCCTGGAGGCCGAGGGTGTCGCCGAGGGCATCGGTGACAGTCGACGCGGCGCCGGCTTTCGTGCTCACGTCGAGAAGGTCCCGCGTCACGCGGTAAAGGGTGCGAAGGCGCTGCTCCCGCACTTTCTGGTCGGTCACGTCGGTAGTCACGCCGGCGAGCCGCTGAAGAGCCCCTTCGTCGTCGTAGATGGCATCGATCCGTGCCGTAAGCCACCGGCGGCCCCGCGTGGGATGCAGCACGCGGAACTCTTGGTGCTGCGGCCAGCGTGGTTCGTCGGCGTTCTGGGCCTCAATGTCGGAGCGAAGGGCCGCGAGGTCCGCGGGATGGACGTGGCGGGTCCAGGCACTCGGGTCGTCGCGCAGCGTGTCCCGGTCCACGCCGTACAGCGTTTCGACCGCACTGTTGGCGTAAAGGAGCTCTGAGTAATCGGGCGTAACGATATAAAACGCGTTCGGCACCGCCTCCGCGAGCTGCTCGAACCGCTGGTTGGCACGCCGAAGGGCCCGGCGTCGCTCCTTCTGCTGGGTCACGTCGCGCCCGATCCCGCACAAGACGCGGCCCCGTGTCGGGGCGTCGAAGGCGTCCCCCACAAACTCGTGGGGCACCCGACGCCCGTCCTTGGTGACCAGGGGGGCTTCTACTCGAACAGCCTGACCCGCGGCGCTCTCCTCGATGGCGTCTCGGATGCGCGCTGCATCGTCTCCCTCGAAGAGGTCGAGGGCCGTCATGGCCTCAAGCTCCGCGTCCGTATAGCCGGTGACCTCATTGACGCGGCGGTTCCAGAACAGGAGATCTCCCTGCTCGTCGAGCAGGTAAAACACGTCGTCAATCGTGTCGAGGATCTGATCGAGGAACGCCTTCTGGTGGGCCAGGTCCTTTCGGTGTTCCTCACGCTGGGTCACGTCGTGGATGACCGAGAAGAGAAGCGTCCCGGCCCGGTCCAGGTTCGGGATTGGGGCCGAGAGGACCCGCACCGTTCGGACCGCCCCGGACGCGAGCTCGTGCTCGAACAGGAACTCGTCGCCGTCCTCCGCCGCTTCGCGGCGCTCCCGCGCCACCTCCTCCGCTGGAAGTTGATTGATGTCCTGGATCGACATGGACATCAGGATGTCCCGCTCGTATCCGTAGAACTCAACGGCCGCCGCGTTGGCCTGCTCAATTGCGCCTGTCTCCTCGTCGATGAGCAGCATCGGGGCGCTGTGGCCCTCGAACATCATTCGGAACCGGCGCTCCCGGCGGGTGAGGCGCTTTTGCATGGCCTTTCGTTCGGAGACGTCTCGGAAGACCCCGTAGACCACGCGCCCGTCGGGGAGATCTACGGTAGTGGCGTTGATCTCAACGGGGGTGGTGGTGCCCTCATCGGTGACGACCTCAATCTGGGTTTCGTCCGGGAGGGCCCGCATCGGGCCGTCTTCGTCGAGGCTCCGCCGAAACAGAGACGCGTACACCTCGGCCCGGCCCGAGGGGTGGAGGTCAGTCTGGTGGGCCCCGATGATCTCCTCGCGGGGACGCCCGAGCAGGCCTGTGGCGGCCGCGTTGGCCTCCACAATCTTGCCGGTTTCTACGTCGGCAACCAGGACGGGATCGGGGTTTGCCTGGAGGAGGGTCTGGTAGCGCTCCCGGCTGGCCGCGAGATCACGCCTGCGTTCCCACTGGGCCGTCACGTCGGTGGCGATGCCCAAGACGCGGACGGCCTCCCCTTTCTTGTGAACCGGCGTCGCCCGGAGGCTCATTCGAGCAACCCCTTCCTCGGGGTGGAACAGCCAAAAATCTCCTTCCCACGATTCGCCGGTGCTGGTCATGTTCTCCAGGGCCGCCTCCACATCGGGCAGATCATTGGGGTGAACGATTTCGGTAAAGGCCTCGAATGTCTGTGGGTCGTGCCCGAATAGGTCCTGGAGGGTCTCGTCCCACTGCATCTCGCCGGTCTGTAGGTCCCACTCGAGGACCCCCGTGTCGGTCCCCGAAAGCGCCAAGTCGAGCTTCCGTTGGCGCTCTTTTCGATCAGTCACGTCGGTCCCCGACGCGAGGAGGCGGCCCACCTCGCCGTCCTCGAAGATGGGAATTACCAAAGTCTCGATCCAGCGGGTGCGCCCGTCCCCGTCCTCGATTCGAAACTCTCCGTTCCAGGAGGATGTGCTGTCGACGACGGAGTCGAACCCGTCCCGCACCCGCGATCGGTCCTCCGGATGGATCAGGGCAAAGAAGTCGTCTGTGCTCTCCGGTGCGCGTCCAAAAATGTTGCGAAGCATGCCATCCCACCGGATCTGGCCGGCCTGCAGGTCCCACTCGGCGATGCCGGTCTCGCTCGCGGTGAGAAGCAGTTGGCGTTTCCGGTTCCGATCCCGGCGATCGGTCATGTCCCGCACCGTACACACGAGCCGCCCTGCCTCCGTAACGGTGAGGGACAGCGCCGCCGGGAACGTACTGCCGTCCGGGCGCTGTCCGGTCACGAGGCCCTGCCAGTGCCCTTCCTCCTTAAGCACGGGAAACACCGTTTTTTCAAGGCGATCGATCTCGTCCTCCCCATAGAGCATCCGCCAGGTGTTGCCCAGGAGCTGCTCTTTGTCATCGAAGCCGTACATGTCGGCGTGGGTCTGGTCCACGTACACGTACTCGTCGCCGGCCAGCACGGCCATGCCCTCCGCAGAATCCTCGACGGCCTGATGGAGGACCTCCAGCTCGCGCCGCTGGTCCTCCCGAGCGGTGACGTCGCGGCCCGAGACAATGAGGGCCGTGACCGTGCCGTCCTCGCCGGTGACTGGGCGGATGCTGCCACGCACTGTGAACGTCAGCCCGTTGCCCGTGACGTGCTTGGACTGGTACGTCACGTACTCGCCCCCCGCCGCCCGTTCGATCCAGCCCTGAAGGTCCGTCTGGAGGGCAGAATCATGGTCCCACCAGGGCGTCTCCCAGAAGGGCCGTCCCACTACGTCTTCCCGGTCTGCGTCGATGAAAGAGAGGGCCGTGTCATTGACCCTGCGGAGCGTCCCGTCCAGGTCGAGAAGGCCGGTCAAGAGGTTCGGGTCCTGAAAGACCGCTTCGAACTGCCGCTCACGGCGGCGTAGCCCCTGCTTTCGTCTTTGCTGATCGGTTACGTCCTGGTAAATTCCGACCAGTCGCTCCGCGTCCCCGTCTTCGTTCCGGAGGATGCGTGCACGGGCCTGCACATGTCGGTCTTCTCCGTCGGGCCGGCGAATTCGGTATCGGACCTGACAGGTCTCTTTATCAGGGTTCCCCAAGACGCGGGCCATTGTGTCTTGGAGACGTCCCCGGTCACCTGGGTGGACGTGCCCGAGGAGTGATCCGGTTGTCTTCGGAGCCGCATCGACCCCGAAAAGGACTTGGACGCGCTCGTCCCACACGCGCCGATCTTCCGGAATCCACCATTCAAAAACGCCCGCGTCGGCGGCGCCGAGGGCCACGCGGAGGCGTGTCTTCTCCTCGGCAAGGGCCGTGCTTTTCTCCTGTGCGGAGGCCTCCGCCTGCTTGCGCTGGTGAATGCTTCGGGTGACGCCGGCCAGCTTCACGGGGGCGTCCAATGTCCTTTCGTCCAATGTCCTTTCGTCCAATGTCCTTTCGTCCTGCGAGGAACCGTCCTGCGAGGAAAACGAGGGGCGCCCGACAACCTGTACAGAGGTTTCGACCCACTGGGCGGTTCCGTCCGGTCGAAGAACGCGGTACTCCCCGCGCCAGCGCCCATGCTCAAGCAGGTCATGGACGGTTGGAAGCTCGGGCTGATCCTTCGGGTGCGCCGCCGACCGCCAGAGCATCGGGTCTCGGACAAACGCGTCGGTGGGGCGGGCGAAAATGTGCTCTTCCGAGCTGTTCACGTAGGCCAGTTCATGCCGGACGGGCTCGGCCTCGCTCGAGCCGGTAGGATGAACCTGCACTTCCCAGACCGCGTCATCGAGGGACGCAAGCAGCTCATTGAGCCGCGTCTCGTCCGACTCGGCGGTGCCCCCTTGTTCGACCGCGCTGATTTTCTGCCGGCGGCGCCGTTCTAACTGCTCGACCCCCATCTGTGCCAGATCGTCCAGTCCTGTAAGTTGACGCTCCGAGGGGACTCGCGGCTCAGTGTCCAGCACGCAGACGGTCCCCAGCACATGGCCGTCCGGGGTAATCATGGGGGCACCGGCATAGAAGCGGACGTGGGGATCCTCCGTAACGAGCGGATTATCTTCAAACCGCTCGTCCTCGGTCGCGTCCTCCACCACGAGCTGCTGGCCATCGTCGAGGGTGTGCACGCAGAAGGAGGCATCCAGCCCGAGCTCCTGCGCGTCGAGCCCGATACAGGCCTTGTGCCACTGTTTTTGGTCGTTGACGAACGTGACAAGCCCGATGGGCGTGTCGAACAGGGCCGCCGCGAGGTCCGCAATGCGATCGAACGTTTCCTCCGGGGGGGTGTCGATGACGTCGTACCGGCGTAGGGCCTGGAGTCGACCAGGGTCTATGCGGGCGAACTCTTTTTTTGAGGCGGAGGTGGAAGCGGGGGCCATGGAGGCGGGAACCTGAGGTAGAGACTACGTGGAGGAACACTGGGATCCGCTATGTTCGGTCCCGGAGGAGACTCTCTGTCCCGAAGCAGAGACTATCTGGGAGAAAAATTTTATAAAGATCAGGGAGTGTGCCAGTCAGGGGGTGTACTACCAAAATGGTCTTGAGCCGCTGGGGCGGACCTTCAATGTATTTCGGAGGGCCAATTACTGACCGGGAGACGGGGCCTGGCTTTCAATATGCTGGCGAAGAGCCGACTGGTCGTCCTTGGTCAATTGGGCGTACTGGACAACGTCGATGCCGCTGAGATCGGCGACTGCCGTTGCATCGGACTGGGTCGCCGAGAGGCTCAGCACGACACTTCCGTCGGCGAGGGTCCACTGCTCTTCCGTCGTTGCAGGAGAGCAGTCCACTACGCAGAACCAGTCCGTCACCGGGGGTGCGGGCGAGTCAGAATTCTCTTCCGATTGGCGGAGGGTAACGGTCGGGCAAATGCAAACGGGTCTAAGGGATGATAAAGAAGGACGCAAACTGGAATGCCTCGGGGCAAAGTCCGGAAAAATCTTCCGCTTGTAGTAAAGCAACAAAAATGCCAGTCTTTTCTTTTTGGCTCACTTCGGACGCCCGTACGCTTCTATTATATTCTATTTTAAAGTTTTCTCCTTTTTGAGAGGATGAGGGGTGCCCCTACGCTTCAGTACACGCGCCGTCGTCTTCTCGGAGAAGGACGTCGCTCCGATATGATCTTTGCTTCGGTATTTTCGTCCCCTTCGCTGGGAGTCTCTGTAAGGCAGTCGGTCCAGCCGCGTATTGTAGCAGCGTGGTTGTTGACCGACAGTCCAACGCCGGTCGTCTTTCCGCGGGATCTCTCCGGCCCCGGTCGACTTGCTTGACGGCGGTAGTTCAGTCTGGGGCGATCTACACAAGCGGGCTTCTCGGCTTCTTCGAACTTAGATTCGTTATCATAAAGACTACTTTCTGAAAAAACATAATCCAAAAGATTTCTGTAGAGTTAAGGCGCACTACACTCACACGCCACCAAGAAGGTGCAGACGACGCCCGTCCAAATGCGAGGACCTCGCAAAATTCAGCCGCGTCTGTGTGCTTTTTGTCTTTCGTGGCGGCCAGGCGTTGAAACGGCATGGTGCCGCAGGCGGCCTGAAAAAGTTGCATCCGACTTCTCTCCCGGGCCGCCCTTGGCGACATGGGCACTGCCTCCGTGCCCATTCGGATCTCCCCGCGCATCTATAGCCGTTCTTGGAGCCAGCTCGCCGCGATTGCACAGCGGCAGGGCAACAACGCGGATCCCAACTCTGCCGACGAGGGGGGATTGCCGGTTTGCGTGTTCGGTCCCGTCAAACGGCGGTCGACCATCAGCGGGATCCACGAGCAGGCGGAAGACTGCCTTGTGGAGTGGTGTCCCGACCTGCCCGCGTAAGAGAGCTGCAATCGTCGTCTGAATCGGTGGGTGTCGTTTTTACCCCGCTCGTCCATCTCGGATATCAGCTCCACAAGGACACAGAAAAAGGGGGTGGAGTTGCTGAATCGACGCCGACTATGCTGGCGAAAGGACCGCGGGCTTCCTAGGTGATAGGGAAATTCTGGGCGGCAGGGCAATTGCTTGAACGAAGAAAAGTCGCCCCAAGCTTCACTTGGAGCCCCTGTGACGACGGCCGAAGCCTTCTCGTCCTGTCGGATGAGTCCTACACGAGCACAGGACGTAAATCGGGTAGCTCCGGTGCGCGAACCGGAAAAAACTCTACAAAAACATAATCCGGACTCGTGCCGGATCGTGCGGCACCCCAGGTCTGTGGGTTGCCTGCTGAGGGGGCTGAGAGGAGGGGGGCCAAGATCCGGAATCTGGTGGCGGGCCAGGAAGTCCTCCTGTCTGTAATATGGGCCCCCTGGACCCAGACGGACGACTACGAACGGATCTCTACCCCGGCAAATTCGAACCGGGCCCCGCCATCGGGAGAGGCCGTAAGGCGAACGGTCCAGCCGTGTGCCTCGGCGATGCGCTTCACGATCGAGAGCCCGAAGCCGGTCCCCTGTTCCCGCGAGGTTTCCCCGGGTTTGAATGCCGTTTCCCGGCGGGCAGGCGGAACGCCGGGCCCGTCGTCCTCCACGTACAAGACGGCGTCGTCGGCACGCCCGACCCGCACCGTGACGTCGCCCTCGCTGTGCTCGACGGCGTTCCGGAAGAGGTTCTCGAAGACATGCCGGAGGCGGTCCGGATCCCCCTCGATCGTACACGCCTCGTCGATGACCAGGGACGCCGCGTTGGTCTCCACCATGTCCCAGCACTGCTCTGCGATGTCCGTCACCGAAACGGGCTCGAGGGATTCGGCCTCGTTGCCGCGCCGGGCGAGGATCAGGGTGTCGGTGATGATGTCCTCCATCCGGTCGAGGGCCTCGTGTACTTTCGTGCGGTGGAGGTCCTTGTAGTCAGGATCCTCGACGGCAAGCGTGGTGCGCATCTGTGCAACGTTGAGCGGGTTGCGGAGGTCGTGGGCCACGATGCCCGCAAACTCGTCGAGGCGCTCGTTCTTGCGGCGGAGGTCCTCCTCGCGGTGGACTTGGGCGGTCACGTCTCGGGAAATGCCGACGATGCGGGTGACTGTGTCGTCGACGACGACCGGCGCGAGCTTGGTCTGCCAGATGCGCGACCCCGCGGGCATGTCGAGCTCCTCCTGGTAGGAGATGGGCGCCCCGGCCTCCACACAGCGGTGGTAGTTCGCCTCGAGTTCGGCGCCGAGGTCCGGGCCCAGAACCTCTCGGGGCGTCCTGCCCCGCACGGATTCCGAGTCGAGCCCTGTTGCGGCCTCGTGGTACGGGTTGAGCCGCTCGAAGCGAAACTCCACGCCCGACTCTTTCGCCTCCACGTCGACGAAGAAGATGGCGTCTTCGGCGTTCTCCAGGAGCGCGTGGTACTCTTCGGTGAGCGCCCTGAGTTTTCGTTCCTTCTGGAGCTGCTCCGTCACGTCCCGGCTGAGAGCGATAAAGCGCTTCTCGCCGCCGATCTCCGTCTTGTCCACCCACACCTCAATCGGAAACGAGGAGCCATCCTTGCGGCGGTGGCGGCCGCTTTTCTTGGCCCGGTCGCCGACCTCCATGGTCGTCCAGGTCTCCCGAAGCTCCTCCTGCGACAGGCCGACCTCAAAGTCCGCCACGTTCATGGATAGCAGCTCCCGGTACGTGTAGCCGAGGTCGTCGACGGTCTGCTCGTTGACGTCCAGGATGTGTCCCTCCACGTCGTGGATCACGACGGAGTCGGGCAGGTCCTCGAACAGCGACTTCAACCGCTGGCGGCTGCCCTCAAGGGTCTTCTCGCGTCGCTTTCGCTCGGTGATCTCGCGGCTGATGCCGACAATGCCCACGATGGTGCCGTCCTCGTCGCGGTGCGGATACCGGTTCTCCAGAAAGACATGCTTCGTGCCGTCAATGAACCGGGTGGCCTCGTAGGATTCTGCGTTCCCGTCCGCGAGAATCTGTGCGTCAACCCGGCGGATTTCGGCGGCACTCTCGGCGTCGAACAGGTCCTCGGCGCGCATCCCCACGACCTCCTCGGGGGGGAGCCCGACAAGATCGGCGGCCGCCTCGTTTACGAATTGATAGCGCCCCGCACGGTCCTTGAGGTACACGGCCTGTGCGGTGTTCTCGACGAGCGCGCTGAGCTGACGGTTTTTTTGCGCGAGCGCCTGCTCCGAGGCCTTCTGGTCCGTAACGTCGGTGAAGTAGAGCGACAGCCCGCTCTCGTCGGGGTAGACGCGCACCTCGAACCACCGGTCCAGGCCCGCGTCGTATCGCTCGAAAGACTGCTGCTCCTGGGTCGCCATCGCCAGGTCGAGGGCGTCCTGTGCGGCGGTTCCCTGCGACTCCGGGAAGGCGTCCCACACGTGCTGCCCGATCAATTGCGCCCGGTCGGCGTCCAGGATTTGCTCGGCGCGGTCGTTGACGTACGTGTACCGGAGGTTCGTGTCGAGGGCCACGATCCCCTCGCTCACGCGCTCAAGAACGGTGCTCCGTCGCAGCGCCTCCTTGGTGTCGAGGTTCTGTGCCGTGGAGGAAATCATTGACGCACAAAAAACGGGTCCCGTAAAGCAGAAGCATGCCCAAAGTTCTCTGCCTAAATCTACAATGATCGTACCATCCACGAGACCGCCCGAACCAGCCCCGAACGCGAGGAGGCCGGCGCTACTCAGGCGCTTAGGGGCGATTAGAGAGGGCGGCTCATCCGCACAGTGCAGCCCGGCGGCCGAGGGGCCGGAACGGAAACATTTGCCGTTCCCGGGGCGCGGGGACTAGCGGCCCGGGGCCTTCTCCTCGTACGGCCCGAAGTGCTTCATCGGCTCGTCGTAGCCGAGGAGGCGGGTCTGCACCCACCCAACGGCACGGTCCTGAAACATGGCGATCGAGGGGACGATCATCATGAGGACGGCCGTGCCGAAGACAATGCCGACCCCGAGGCTCACGGCCATCGGGATCAGGAACTGGGCCTGCACGCTCTGCTCAATGATGATGGGGAAGAGGCCCAGGAACGTCGTCAGGGACGTGAGCAGGATGGGGCGGAAGCGCATCTGCCCGGCCCGGACGAGCGCGTCGGGCCAGTCGCGGCCCTTGGCCCGTTCCTCGTTGGCAAAGTCGAGCATCACGAGCGCGTCGTTTACGATGACGCCGCTGAGGCCCACGATGCCGTAGATGCTGAGCAGGCCGAGCTGGATGTCG
>Ga0207753_1000982_pt1 | contig 10208 bp, 11 predicted proteins | sample PonA233FremontCA_2_FD_187273 | JGI IMG/M metagenome (GOLD analysis project Ga0207753, IMG submission 187273) | Salt pond sediment microbial community from Fremont, CA, USA - Pond A23 Sediment 3 (SPAdes) | ecosystem: Environmental > Aquatic > Non-marine Saline and Alkaline > Saline | place: USA...
CCCAGAGCCGAACCGTCTGGACACTAAACGAGGAGTAAGTCGTAAACGCCCCGCAGGCCCCGGTGCCGACAAGGAGCGCCGCTGGCTCGCTGGCCCCACCGAGAACCACCAACCCGAGGACGAAGCTCCCGATAACGTTGACCACGAGTGTCGCGGTCGGGAACGGCCCCGACCCCTGCCACTTGACGACGAGATCCGCGGCGAGATACCGGGCGACTGCACCGATGGCCGCGCCAGTGCCAACGAGATAGGCGGGATCGGTCGGGACCGTCATCGTCGACCCCCATCTACGACCTGTCGAGCCGCAAGCACGGCGAGGAAGCCGACCAAATAGCTTGCACCCACGTAGCCGAGGGCAGTCAGTGGCGCGACCAACAGGCTGTCGACGACGAACGTGCTGTAGGTAGTAAACGACGACAGAAAGCCCGTCCCGAAGACGAGCCGGGAGTTGTCGGCGACCGCCGGCTCGCCCAGCGAGTCGTAGACCAACACGCCGAGGGCAAAGCTCCCGACGATATTGACGAGGAACGTCCCCGAAAGCGTCCCCGGGACGGCGAGGTCGACGAAGTGCCGGAGGTTGGCCCCGGCGAAGCCGCCAATCGCGATCAACAGGATCGGTTCGAGCTCTGAGAGGAGCTGTCTTGGTGTCATGGGTCTTTGAGACAGGAGCCATCAGCCCGGTCGGCGGTTCCGGCGGGCGAGCCCCATCGCCCGGAGGGGTACCCCTCGGTCGCAGCAGACTGCTACGACGGTCTGTTTTCCCGAGATGGTGCCGCGGGCCTAAACGTTCGCATCTCCGGCCGGATTCGGCCGGTCGACAGTGACAGATCTCCGCTGCTGGCCCGCAGCAACCGGCCTTCGAGACAGTCGCTCCGAGACGCTTATTCACCCCCAACCCCCAGTGTAGGTATGCAACAGGTCGATGCGGAGCTGTCGACGCTCGACCGCGCAATCGTCAACGCCTTTCAGGGCGGATTTCCGACGGTTGAGCGCCCGTTCGAGCCCGCGGCGGCGGCGCTCCGCGATCGTGGGGTCGACGTGACGGCCGACGAACTGCTCGCGCGCATCCAACACCTCGACGAGGAAGGAATCCTTACTCGATTCGGCGCGCTGGTCAACGCCCAGGAAATCGGTGGCAACGCCTCGCTGGTCGCCATGCACGCCCCGCCCGAGCGGTTCGACGAGGTCGCCGAGCAGGTCAACGCCTTCCGCGAGGTCGCCCACAACTACGAGCGCGAACACCCACATCTCAACATGTGGTTCGTCGTCAGTGTAGCCGACGAGGGCCGGATCGAAGAGGTCCTCGCCGAGATCGAGGCCGAAACCGGTCAAGAAACGTACAACCTCCCCAAGCAGCAGGAGTTCCGCGTCGAGGCGAAATTCATGCTCGATGGTCCGATCGAGGCGGGCGATGTCGACCTTGCTGACCTCGGCCCGACCGTCGAACCGACTGATAAAGCCACCCTGACACCTGCAGAGCGAGACCTCGTCATCGAGATTCAGGGCGGACTTCCGATCACCGAAACTCCGTACAAAGACGTTGCCGACGCGCTCGATGCCGACGTCGACTGGGTGATCGCCACGGTCAAGCGCTTCAACGAGGAGGGGAAGGTCCGGCGTGTCGGCGTGATTCCGAACCACTACGCACTGGGGTACACCGAAAACGGCATGACCGTCTGGAACGTCCCCGACGAGATCGTCGCCGAGGTCGGCCCGGAGATCGCCAGCCTCGGGTTTGTCACCCACTGCTACCAGCGACCCCGTCACGAGGGCGTCTGGCCCTACAACTTCTTTGCGATGACTCACGGTCGGACAGAGGACGAGAGCCAACAGCGTATCCAGCAGGTCAAAGCGCGGATGGACGACTTCTGGGATGTGGGTGACGACGACTGGGATTCGCTGTTCTCGACCCGAATCCTCAAAAAGACGGGCATCCGGCTGGCCGAACGGGCGGAGGCGAACACGGAGTGATACCGCTCTACCACGATTTTAGCGGTGAAACGGTGCTCGTCTTCGGCGGCGGCAGCGTCGGTGCCCGGAAGGCCCGACGATTCGTCCGCGAGGCCGCAGTGGTCGTCATCAGTCCGACGTTCGACGACCGCTTCGAGGAGTCCGAACTGGCAGCCGTCGACCGAGTTCGCGCCGCCCCGAAGCCCGAAGATGTCGCCAACTGGGTCGACCGATTCGAGCCCGCCATGGTCGTCGCCGCGACCGACGATGCCGAGCTCAACGCGGCGGTCGCTGAGGCAGCCGACGAGCGTGGGCTCGTGATAAATCGCACCGACCAGTCCGGGGGCCGGGATGTCGGCAGCGTCGTCGTTCCGGCGACAGTGCGGGACGGCCCGGTGTCGGTTGCGATCTCGACCGGCGGCAAGAGCCCCGCGCTCTCGCGGTATCTCCGCCAGCAGATCGAAGCCGAGATCGAGGATGCGGGCGCGATGGCCGAACTCACGGGTGATATCCGGAGCGACCTCAAAGAGTCCGACTACTCGGCGGCAGATCGCCGGGCGGCTGTTCGATCGGTTGTCCGGTCGTCATCGGTTTGGAAGGCTTTACATACGGGTACTCCCAACGCAGAAAAAGAGGCAGAGCGCGTAATGGCAGCTGAACACGACGACAACGAGGGGGCAAGCCGATGATTCGGACCGGCGTCATCACGGGCGTTAGTGTCTCGCATACTAACGCGAGCGTCGACGAGATCGAAGCCGCGAGCTGCGAGGACGTGAGCGGCCGCGTGTCGGCGCTCCTGACCAAGCCGGGCGTCTCGGAGGCGTTCGCCATCGGGACCTGCAACCGCTCGGAGGCCTACGTCGTCACCGACCGGGCCGAACAGGGGCGGGCGGCAGTCGCCGAGGTCACGGCCGACGTCCGCGAGGGCGCAGTCGACCACATGAACCACGAGGAGAGCCTGCGGCACCTCATGGGCGTGGCCGCCGGGCTTGAATCGCTTGTGTTGGGCGAAGACCAGATCATCGGCCAACTCAAAACCGCCTTCGAGGCCTCACGGTCGGCCGACGGGATCGGCCCACTGCTCGAGGACGCAATCACGAAGGCGGTCCACGTCGGTGAACGGGCACGCACCGAGACCGAAATCAACGAGGGTGTCGTCTCGCTGGGCTCGGCGGCCGTCGAACTTGCCAGCCAAGAGGCCGATCTCACTGAGTCGACCGCACTCATCGTCGGCGCGGGCGAGATGGGATCGCTGGCAGCCAGCGCCCTCGATGCGGCGGGTGTCGACCGCCTGCTGGTCGCCAACCGAACGATCCCCCACGCCACCCACATCGCCGAGACGGTTGATGTCGAGGCGTCGGCGATCGGCCTCGATGCGGCGGCGTCGGCCGCCGAGCGAGCGACAGTCGTCATTACCGCAACCGGGAGCCCCGAATACGTGCTGAAGTCGGAGGAGCTGGCCGACGCTGGCGAGACGATCTGTATCGATCTCGCCCAGCCGCGGGATATCGACCCCGATGCCGAGGAACTCGCCGAGGTCGAACTGTTCGACATTGACGCACTCGAATCGGTAACCGAGTCGACCCACCGCCAGCGACAGGCCGCCGCCGCAGAGGTCGAGGCGATGATCGACGAGGAGTTCGACCGCCTGTTGGCGCTCTTCAAACGCAAGCGCGCCGACGAGGCGATCAGTACGATGTACGAAAGCGCCGAGCGCGTCAAAAACCGCGAGGTCGGCACCGCCTTCGCCAAGCTCGACGCCCACGGCGAGCTGACCGACAAACAGCGCGAGGTGATCGAATCGCTTGCCGATTCGTTGGTCGGCCAGCTGCTGTCGGCCCCGACCAAGAGCCTACGAGAGGCCGCCGCCGAGGACGACTGGACAACGATTCAGACGGCGATGCAGCTGTTCAACCCCGAGTTCGACGGCGACCTGCCGGCGGACGATGCGGCGCTGGATGAAACGACCACAACGTCGACCGACCGCCCCGCCGAGCTACCTGACGAGCTTCCTAACGACGTCTCACCGGATGAGATCCCCCCTCACGTGCTCGAACGGCTGTCCGACGACTGAGGCGACCCGATACCCGAATCGGTACCAACTGTTATTGAGCCGGGCGTCGACACTCTAGTATGACCCTTACTGACGACGAGGTCGACGCACAGCTCCCCGACGACTGGGACCGCGAGGGCGACGAGATCGTCCGCACCTACGAGTTCGACGATTATCTCACCGGCGTTTCGTTCACAAGCGACCTCGCCGAGATCGCCGACGAGGAGTTCCATCACCCCGAACTCGTTATCGGTTTCCGGTCGGTCGAGGTTCGGCTGACAAGCCACGAAGCCGGCGGTATCACCGATGACGACATCCGGCTCGCCGAGCTGTTCGACGACGAGTACTGAGCACAGACCCATGGCCGCCTACGTGTTTCGCGTTCGGTTCCGGCTCGACCCCGACGAGGGTCGGGTCGACCCCAGCTCCTTCGAGACAATCCTCCGGATTCCGGCCGCCGATCCCGGCGCGGAGGGGTGGCTGTTCTTCCAGCGAAACCTCTGGCGGGGCGAGGTCGGCGACGAGAGCCACTTCAGGTCGGTTGCCGAAGACCATCTCGGCGTGTCGGTGGTGTCGGTCACATTTAGCGAACTCGAAACCGGCCCATCATATCTCGATGAGTTAAAAACCGAGATTGCAGACGATCCCTCACGGTTCAACGCCGACTCGGTCGACGAGGTACTCCGCAAACACCTCGGCAGTTCGATCCGCGTCCGGTCGGCTGACTGCTGACTGTTCAGCTACCGGCCGATTTGTCACACCGTAACACAAATATACCACACTCACGTAGCTTTCTGTCCAATGGTCACAGAGGCGTACGATTTCTGGCTGTTCGATCTCGACGGGACGTTGATCGACACCGAGTGGGGCTACACCCGCGAGGTGTTCGACCGCGTCGGCAATCGGCTCGGCCGCCAGTTTAGCGACCGAGAGGCCGAAATCCTCTGGCACGGGCTGGGAGGGGCCCGCAACCCACAGCTCCGGCAGTGGGGGATCGACCCCGCGGAGTTCTGGCCCGTCTTCCACGACGAGGAACAGCCCCTCGTTCGGGCGGAGTCGACCTACCTCCACGACGACGCGGTCGACTTCATGACCGAAATCGACCGCCAAGGGGTTCCGGTCGGCCTCGTGACCCACTGTCAGGAGTTCCTGACCCAACCCGTATTGAACCACCTCGATATCGGCGACTGGTTCGATACGGTCGTCTGCTGCACCGAGGAGTTGGGGTGGAAGCCGGACCCAGCACCGGTGAGCCACGCAATGAGCCAACTGGGCGTCGATGCGGGCCAACATGGCGTGCTGGCGGGTGACGGCGAAAGCGACATCGGTGCAGCGTGGAACGCCGGGCTCGACGGGATCCACGTCGAGCGCCACGGGCCACAGCGCCGGGGGCGGTGTGTGCTCGGCGACTATCGCGTCGACTCCTTTGCGCCGCTGCTGTCGGATGTGGCGACCGACGGCGGCACGGGGACGAAATAAAAAGAGTTCTGCGGTTAGTCGGCGAGATTAGAGTTGGCGGTCGGCTCGGCGTCGTCGCCACCCGCATCCATCGCCAGGGCATCGTTTTGCAGCGGACTGAGTGCGTCCCGGCCGAGCAGCGCGAAGACGGCAAAGCCGACCTTCGTGATGGTGTCGAGATAGACGATCACCAACATCTCGGTGTTGGCCTGCAGGAGTCCGAAGCCGACCGGTGCCAGCAGCCAGACGACGGGGTAGATCGTCCAGAGAACGACCGTCACGTTGCGGAGTTTGGTGAAGACGATGGCCACACGGTCGGTCTCGAAGGCCGCATTCTGGGGGAGTGTAACGACGAGCAGGTAGGCGAGCCCGAGATAGGCTGCTGTGCCGGCCCCGAACAGCACCATCGAGAGCACACCCGTGGCGAAGATCGCGGCGGTTCCGAGGAGGATCAACGCGACGTCGAGGCCGATCAACATCCCGTAGAGCCGTTTCCCCGGCTTACAGAGTACCGTCATATAGAGAATCAAAAGCGGTGTCGTCAGCAGCCAGTCGACGTACCGCGGTGCGTAGAAGTTCGCGCCATTGACCGGGATCGTCCCGATGCCGAGGGCGGTCATGGTGTATGCGGCAGTCGCGATCCCGGTGATCGCCGCGAGAATCCCGTAGTACGTCCGGTTTTCCGGATCGTTGAACGCGAAGTAGACCGAGGGGATCGTCCCCGCGGCCAACACGACCGCACCCACTGCAGCCCACTGTTGGGCCGACAGGATCATCGGTTATCACCGAACTGGAACCCACCGTCGTTGTCGGTGTGTTTGCCGCCGTCAGTGGCCGCCATCGAGTTCCCGCTCGGCGAACTGTCGACCGTGATCTCGTTGCCAACCGTCGAACTCCCGGGTCGGGTCGAACGGTTGGCAGTGTCGACATCGAACTGATCGAGGAGGTCCATCAGCTTCTCGGCCTGCGCACCGAGATCGGCGGCCTCGCGTTCGACCGTCTGGAGGCTTTCGAGCTGCTGTTCGGTGGTGTCGGTAACGTTATCGGCCGCGTTGGACGTCTGTTCGCTGATCGAGGCGACCTCGTCGATCATGTCGACGACCGCGCCAGCGGCGCGGGCCTGATCCTCAGTCGTCTGGTTGATCTCGCTCATACTGCTGTCGATCTCCTCGACGTACTCGATGACGTTGTTGAGTTGATCGATCGCGCCCTCGACGGTCTCGACGCCCTGACTGATCCGGATCGTGGTTTCGTCCATCCCGGCCACTGCATCGCCAGTCTTCTGCTGGACGCGCTGGATCTTGCCGTCGATTTCGGCGGCTGCATCCTTGGTCTCCTCGGCGAGGGATTTGACCTCTTCGGCGACGACCGCGAAGCCAGCACCCTCTTCGCCTGCGCGGGCGGCCTCGATCGAGGCGTTGAGTGCGAGCAGATTGGTCTGTTCGGCGATCCCGCTGATCATATCCGCGATTTCGCCGATCTCGGTCATCTCCTCGTCGAGCATCTCGATGTCCTCCATCGTTTCGTCGGTGGTCTCCTCGACGGCGGCCATCTGTTCGAGCGCGTCGGCGGCGGCAGCCTCGCCCTCGTTTCCGGCCTCGGTGGCGTTCTCGGTCGTGTTGGCGACCGTTTCGACGGTGGCGGCGACCTCCTCGGCACCCGAGGAGAGACCGTCCATCTCGTTGGCCACTTCACGGAGGTTCTCGGTCTGTTTGTGTGCGCCCTCCGAGATGTCCTCGACGGCATCCGAGACGCTCCCGCTGGTCCGCTGGAGATCCTCGGCGCGGTTGTCGACGCCGCTGGCGGCCTCGCCGACGGTATCGGCGAACGTCGTGACCTCACCGACAGTGCCTTCGAGCTCGTCGAGCATCTCGTTGAAGGCGATGCCGACCTGCTCCATGGCCTCGCTTTCGCTGTTGGGGTCGACCCGCTGGGTGAAGTCGCCGTTGGCGACCTGCCGCATGGTTCGCTCGTAGCTCTCGGCCTGCCGTTCGATCCGTGTGGCCTGCTGTTTCATTTCGTCTCGAGTCCCTTGGGCCTCCTGTTTGGCCTCCTCGGCCTGTCGTTGGGCCGCTTCAGCGGCCGAGATCTCCTGTCGCAGCGAGCGACGCATCGAGTCGAACGACCGGTAGAGCTGGCCGATCTCGTCGGCCCGCGTGGTTTCGAGGTCGACATCCAGATCGCCGTCGGCCATGCGGTCGGCCTTTCCGGCGAGATGTCGTAACGAAATGATCGTCTGGCTCCCGATCGTGACGCCGATCAGTGCGAGACTGACGACCGTCAGGAGGATCAGCCCGAGAATATCCGATGCAAGTGCCGCGCTTTCGGCACCGAGAGCCTCGACGGCCTCGATATGCACGAACAGCCCGGCTACGACGACGATTCCGACGACCCCGAGCAACGACAGTGTCAGCTTTGCCGCGTAACTATCGCGGATGATATTTGAGGACTGCTCCGTACTCATAACGATACCGACCAATAAGATTCCCTGTATCATAAAACCACGACACCCAGTTATCAGCGCTGAAACTCGCTTTGGGTCTGGTCTAACGGGATCACCGCCCCCGTCGGTGGCGGCGCGGTGTCGACAGTTCAACCTCCTCAGAGACCGGTCGGATGTGAGTGGTAGCTGGTCGACAGCCCCCACTCCTCGGCCAGTTCTTGGAGGCTCCGCACACCGAAGGTTTCGGTCGCGTAGTGGCCCGCCAGAATCACGTTGATCCCGGCCTCCCGAGCTTGGTGGTAGACCTGCTGTTTGCCCTCGCCGGTGATGAGGAGGTCCGCGTGGGTCGTGACGGCCTCATCGAGCCAGTCCGATCCGCTGCCGGTGACGATGGCCACCGTCTCGACGGCGTCGGGACCGAAGTCGAACAGCTGAACGCCCTCAGTGCCTTCCAGTTCGGCTTCGAGTTGGGTTGCGATCTCGTCGACCGAACGACCGTCGACCAGCCGTCCCTGCTGGCCAATCGTAACCGGACCCATCGAGCCGAAAGGGGAAGTATCGTCGAGCTCCAGCAGATCAGCGATTCCGGCAGCGTTGCCGAGTGTTTGGTGGCCATCGAGCGGGAGATGCGAAACGTAGAGCGCGATATCGTTGTCGACCAGCGGGGCGATCCGGCGGTACTGACGGCCGGTGATGCGTTCGATCCCACCCCACGAGAGGCCGTGATGAGTAACGAGTACGTCGGCCCCTGCCTCGGCGGCGGCCTCGATGGTTGCCTCGGCGGCGTCGACTGCGAACGCGGCGTGAGTGAGTTCTTTCTCATTGGGGCCGACCTGCAGCCCGTTGGCGCTGGCGTCGACATCGCTGTAGGCGTCGGTATCGAGTGTCTCGTCCAGCCGAGTGGTAAACGTCGGGAGTTCCATACGGAAGGCTACGGGGCAAACGGCTTGTAAGCCACGAACTGGGTGTGGCTACGAAGTCGATTAAAAACGGGTAGTTACTCGATCGAGACGGCGTTGACCTGACCGTCCTGGCCGGGTCGGGAGGTGACGCGAGCCTTCCCCTCGCTAGTCTGGACGATTGCGCCCTTCGTGATGATGTTTCGCCGGACGTAGTTGACGTTCGCGGGGTTCTCGACGACGTCCTCGATTGTGACTTCGGTTGTTTCGCCGTCGGCCGAGAGCTGGGCGACGTTCGTCGACAGCGCCCGGAGCTTGTCCTCGTTGCCACGGGAGTCGATGATCTGGAGTCGTGGCTCCTCGACGGTTGTCTCGGCGGGCTCGCGGCCCAGCTGGTGGCGTTTCTTCTTGCTGAAATGCTTGAGTCGACCGCCGGTCCGCTTCCGTGTGGAGTGTCCCTGATCTTTCATACTCCGAAACGAGCACCAGCAGCTACTTGAATCGCTCGAAACGGCGCGGTCGACTGTGCGTGTGAGTTAGCGAGTCGACGTCCGACTGCCTTGGCACGAAAGCCGAGGCCAGCGGTGCCGTCACTGGTTAGTCATCGCTCGTGATGCCCGTTTTCGAGGGCTGTTCCCCCGAGACGATCCAGCCAGCCTCGTTCGCGCGGGCGGCGATGTGTGGCTGGAAGACCCAAGCACTCAGTGCAATAATCGGGATCATCGAGGCGGCAACGATGGTGTAGCCGACGTGGAGGTTCGGCAGCAGTGCGTGCGAGAAGACGATCGGGTAGATCACCCCACCGCTCACGCCGATCCCACCGACGATTCCGGCAACCGTCCCGGAGTTGTTGGGGAACATCGCGGGTACCTGCGCGAAGATCGCCCCCTCGGCGAACGCACAGGCCATGCCGACGAAAAAGCCGGTGACGACTGCCGCATAGAGGAACCCCGAGAGCCCGGCCGCGGTCATTGCAAACATCATTACCATGATGAACACCAGCGTGGTGAACGTCCACTGGTTGCGGTACTCGCCCTCGAACACAGGCAGGATATTCATCTCTTTGCGGTCGACGAGATCGCTGACGTAGCCGCCGATCGGCCGGAGGAGACCGGCCGCAATCGAAAACGTCGCCGCGAACGTCGCGGCGATCACGATATCACCTTGGCCGAACGCCTCGCGGTAGTAGGTGCCGAGCCAGCCGTTCATCGCGACTTCCAGCCCGAAGCTCATGATATAGGCCGCCGACAGCACGACCGCGCCGTAGCGGGTGACGATGAACTTCCACTGATCCCAGCTCACACCGGCCTGGGTCGCCTCGCGCTTGGCCTGGCTTTTGGCGGGTTCGGTAAACAGGTAGTAGCCGACGCCGACAATCAGTGCCAGTACACCCGTATAAAAGAAC
>Ga0207753_1000983_pt1 | contig 10208 bp, 9 predicted proteins | sample PonA233FremontCA_2_FD_187273 | JGI IMG/M metagenome (GOLD analysis project Ga0207753, IMG submission 187273) | Salt pond sediment microbial community from Fremont, CA, USA - Pond A23 Sediment 3 (SPAdes) | ecosystem: Environmental > Aquatic > Non-marine Saline and Alkaline > Saline | place: USA...
TCTTCAAGCCGACCATCGTCGCCACCTATCTGGGAGGCCGCTGAAAGGTTGCTGATCCCCTTAATCGCAGCATGACGGACTCGCCAATCATCATCTAATGCCGTCAGAAAGAGCCCCTCCAACCGTGAAATCTGGTGCTCCCTTCCAGCCAATGTGAGATGCTCCGGAACTGCCTCCTCAACTCTCTCTGTGAGAATGGCAAAGAGATGGTAGCGAGAAATCAACTTACGGGCGAACCGAACAACAGACTGCCGCTGATACCCATCACTGTCATCAGAGAGGTCCGGCACATCTCAAACGCCGCATCAAACAACTCGGCCCGGGCCTCCGCCTCCAAATTCTCCAGTCTCTCAATCGTCGAGTTCACCTCATCTGGATTTCCCGACTCCAGTGCAGCCCGGAATTCATCAAGTTGGTCAGTCATCGGTGACAGCAGATCACCGGTTGAGCCAGTAGTCCCAATCAGCAATCGCTTGCTCTGTCTCCTCACTGGCTGCGACGGATTCCAATTGACTCAACGGAACGCCGAGTTCGCTCCCGCTCCATTCTACAGTCACGAACTGCTGGCGAAGCGACGGCTCTGTATCCGAAACGCCGACTACACGCACAGTCTCACCCTCAGATAGTGGCGATACCTCTCGCTCCTCAGTACATCGAGCCTCAAACGGGAAGTCCATCGTTTCCTCCAAATAGATCTTCCACCCCAGCGCCTGCTCGTATTCCGTGTAGGCATCGACAGTGATCTCCATCTTGATTCGCTCTTCACGTTCCTCATCCCTCTCTCGTCGTGGCATACTCCCCCGTAAACAAACAACACAGTAAGCCGTTCGGGAGCCCAAACCAGCCACAATCCCCCAGATGTCGCGAAGAACCGCTGGCGGCTACTCGTCGGTCGAATCCGTGAGATCCGCTTGGTCGGGCTCTCCTGAAGCTGCCTCTTCGTCTTCTTCAGTGTCCTGCCCAGATGCTTCCTCATCAGAGTCAGTTGAGACATCTGCCGAGTCTTCGCCTGCCCCAGACGCTTCAGTTGCCGGCGCTGGGTCCGACTGTGTCTCCGAAGATGGGGACGACTCTGCCGAGGATCCAGAAGAGAGCTCTTCAAACCTCGACAGGGCGTCAGCGAGGTCTGCGGTCGCAGTCTCGATCCCTCGGAGAGTCGCTATTGTCTCTTGAAACTGCGTTATTCTCGCTTCGGTCTCCGCCACGTACTCCTCATCAAATGCGTCGGCACGTTTGCCCAGAAGAAACGCTTTCTGAGCATCCCTCAGGGCCTCCTCAACCGGCTCAATCGTGAGTGCTGCGTCTACCGATTCCAAGACGACAGGCAACGACTCATCAGCAACTTCGAAGAGGACATCATCAGTTGGGAGATGCTCGGTCACACGGGCAAGTGCCTCCTCAACGTCTGCCTGCATCTCTTCGGTCGCTTCCGCGAACAACTCCTCGTCATCAAAGCGTGATTGCGACATATCTGTGTGTCCCGCCTCCGGCTGTAAGAGCATGGCTGTTCAACTGGCTGACAAGAGTCACAGAGCTTGACTCCAGTCAGCAACCCCGCATCGTATCCTTCCCAAAAGAAGCGCCCCAACAGGCGTACGATTCCCCAGAAACTGCCAACAGCTACGTTCGGCGGTCAACACGGACGATCCAAGTGCGGTGAGCCCGAAGATACAAGCCCATACAATAAATACATTCGAATATGCCAGTCGAATTCGACGAATATAGGGACAAACAGGAGGCAGCCGAGACGCTCGCGATTGATCCGGGATCGAACGCACACAAGATTCTCTCCTTTCTAACTGACCATCCTGAGCTCGGATTTAAGCCAGCAGAAATCGCTGAAGAGGTCGATATCCCCCGCGGGAGTCTCAATCCGACACTTGCTCGGTTAGAAGAGCAAGGATTAGTCGAACATGAACCCCCGTACTGGTCGGCAGCAGATGATGACCGGATTGCTGCTATTGGGGCAACGATGTATAGTATGCAGGCATTTGAGGAGCAATACGAAGAAGATGAGTTTGCTGGATGGGACCAGACCGATGTCGATCCGCGAGAGCACCGATGAGTGAAGACCCGTTTGAACGGGGCGACGTCGTCTGGCATCCCGCGCCATTCAAGAGTCGACCAAGTGAACGACCATTTCTCATCCTAAGCGACGCATCCCATCCATTTCACGGCTCGGAGTATGCCGTAATCGGGTTGACTCGAACAAATCGTCCACCTGCGGTTGAACTTGATCAAGCAGCATGGGAGCTGGGTGATCCCGGTGAAGAGAGTTATGCTTCGCCCTGGTATGTCTTTACCATCAAACACGACAATATTGTTCGGCCAAAAGGGGAGCTAACGGCTGCTGCAACGGATGAAATCGCAGAAGCGGTTGCAGCGATGATCGGAGTGAAATGAGGAGTTTCGAGGGAATCAATTTTCAAGCATCTCGCATTGAGAGCAATCCGCGATTTTCGACCGCAGTACAGGGTATACCCGCTATACAGGTCGTGGATGGAGGAAGCGATTTACGATCGTCGAACCCTTATAATAGGTCCCTTCTCGAAAAATAGATAATTTATCAAAGAATTATATATGTCTGATTGAACGACACTGCTAGGTTGAGAATGTCGTAGGGTACTTCGCAGCCGATTTGGAGACGATTATAATTCTTGATTTACTCGGACGAAGGTAGGCGCTGGCTCTGATACTGTAATAAGGGATATGAGATGGCCCCAGTCACACTCACGAGAGATTACGCGTATCCGTATTGGTAAGCGTTTCCGACTCGACCACGGCGATGATGATATCAGGATCGAACACAAGTCGATGTGCACGGTAACTTCCACGGGCTTTCCCGCCCCCCGTGTGTTTATTCTCCGTGATCTCGACTTCAGCCCAGTTTTTCAAGTGCTGTAACACGCTGTTATGCGACTGCGGGGACGCGGCTTCGGAAGCACAGATATCTTGATACACGTCCCGGATCTCGCCTGTACTGAACGACGTGTCCGAGTGAGTGCGTGTCAGATACGCAATCGCGTACAGCACGTACTGAGCGTGTGAGAGTGACTGGACGATTAACTCGCGCTCCCGCGTCGTCGACGCCTGCTTCTGGACAGCCCGAACATCGCTTTCATCAACCTGTGGCTTCCCTGTAGCTTCGGCGTGTTTCCCAGCTGCTCGCAGTAAATCAATTGCTTTCCGCGCATCTCCGTGTTGTTGCCCGGCGAACGCCGCGCACAGCGGAATCACGTCATCGCTCAACACCCCATCTTTGAACGCGTCAGTCCGATTGTGCAGGATTTCGCGAAGCTGGTCAGCATTGTACGGTCCGAAAACCAATTCAGTATCGTTGTTTTGAAACCGGGATTTGACGCGTGGATCAAGATCTTCATAGAAACTTCGCTTGTTCGAAATCACGATTGACCCGGTGTAACAGGCTTTCCCATCGCTTTCAGCATCAGCCAGTTTCTTAATCACGTTGTTCGCATCAGTGCCGAGTTTGTCAATCTCGTCCAGCACGACCACGAAGGAGTCGGCAGCGTCGAGCAACTCCCATAGCCGTTTCAGGTACTGCCCAGTTGAGATCCCTGATGTCGGAATATCCATCTGGGCGTCGAGTTGCCGGTTGGCGCTTGCAGCGAGTGTCTGCGCGGTCTGCGTTTCAGTATTATCTTCCCCACAGTTCACGTACGACGTCACAACTTTCACGTCGTTTTGCTGGCCGAGTGCACGCAGTCGTCCGGCCACATTTTTTGCGCACAGTGTTTTGCCAGTCCCAGGCTTCGAGAGGATCGCTGCGTCGCCAGGTGGGTCGCCGTGCGCAGCTGGTTTCAATACGGACTCAAGTTTAGTTAGCTCGGCGTCACGACCGACGATCCGCCCCATGTTAGGCACGTATGTTGGCCGAAGGAGTTTCGGCGTGTCAAGGATCGATGGATCGTACGTGTCCATCGGATCTCCCTCGATGTCGTCTGGGGTAATGTCCGGGATCGGGTCGTCGGGCATATGCTGTCGTCAGCGGTCAGTCTATTAAATCCACCTGCACCCGAGTGTGAGTGAACTAGTTGTTTATAAAACACGGCGTAGAAGTACGAACCCGAATTTGAGTGAACCGCATATACTTAAACAATCGAGGGATCGACACACCCCTCAGTGTGAGTGAAACACCACAGTCATACGCAAGGCAGTGTCGAAACGCTCCCTTACACCCCTCAGTGTGAGTGAAAACTCCGGCTAGACACGTATCTAGTTGATAAGTATTACCAGCTGCACAATTAGTCGCTTCAGTTCGGGTCGAGCTATGCTTCTTATTTAAACTTTATTATAACAGTAATATATGTATATAGAAAATATGGGAAACAGCCTCTACAGAAGCTTAAACGACTTTTAATCGATATAATACTAAATCACCGATACTTATTTATATTGTAGAGGTGTCAGCGCAGTATCCGTAATACCCCATACACTCACACTGAGGGGTGTACTCCGTCTGTTCCTGTAACCTACTACTCCCCCGACGTCCAGTTAGATCTCTATACACTCACACTGAGGGGTGTGCCCCTCAGCTCACAGGTTTTCAATGACATTGGTCACAGCACTACCAACCAGTATCGACTGATCAGATACCGCTCAAAAACCATGGGTGAGTTGCGATTGACATCTGGTGTAGGTCAAAACAGTTGGAACATGATCGAGTCAAAATGAAGTGGATTCGATGGACTCGTACGTATTACTGCGTGAAACGGGGAGTACCCCGGTTGTTATTTGTTTTCGAGAGCCAGTATCGTGTATGGAGGATAAACTCGTCCGGGAACGGCTAATGGACCACTCGCGTAATCCTCACAACTACGGTGAGCTCCCGGACCCCGATATCGAATGGGAGAGTGAAAACCCACAGTGTGTCGGCCCGACCCACCCTGAGGGTGACCAGGTTGCAGTCCAAGCAACTCTCTCAGAGGGCACCCCACCAGTCGTCAACACAGTTCGATTTACGGGCCGGGGATGTACCCTCTCACAAGCGACGGCATCGCTGCTTACCGAGCAGATGACTGGAACACCCGTTACCGACGTGATTGAGTGGGATAGCGAAACGCTCGAGGAACTCGTCGGAATGGAGTTAACCCCGTCACGTCTCAAATGCGCGGAGTTGGCCCTTATCGCGTTCCGGACCGCTGTCGAAAAACAGAATTAACATACCAACTGCGTGTCTTCGCTGACGATCGCCTCACCGGGCACAGGTACTTACTTCTCGAAATCAGACAGCACATCATAGATGGCACCCGTCGAAACAGGCTCCTTACCGGGGACAAAGCTCCCACAAGAGGGGGAGACGCCGGCGACGGTGCTAGCCATTCCGGGAACGGTTGTGAAGCAGTACGACGTTCACGACGTCGTTGCTGATGCAATCGAGGCTATCGCTCCTGATCTCATCATCGCTGCGCCACCGGACTCAGCGCATATTGCTCTTGGACCAGTGACTCGGCTCACTGATATTCCAGTTGTCGACCCGAGTCAATCTGCCAGTTATCACATCGTGGACGAGTTGAACATTCTCTTTGCAATGGTCCCTACGCCGGACCATTTGCCACCGAGGCCGACAGACGTTCCCCGAGAGAGTATCAAAAACGGGGGCCTCGCAGGGGTCGAACGCTGCTATGTTGTAAGCGACTGTCTAGAATTAACTATCGACCCCCATCACCGCGAAACCAGGCTTGAGGGCATCGATGAGTATCTTGACTCCCTGCCAGATAGCTGGGACGATGAGTCGATAGTCACACACGTCTCAACTGGGCTACGAGCAGAATACCAGACGCGGTACGAGGTAGCGACAGACACCTATCTGATCCATGGTGCTGGTCCGCCAACCAGTTCTGTCGGCGCTGCCATCGACGAGAACGAACGCCCGCTCATCGAGTTATCGGTCTACTCAAACGGAGCTATCAGGATCGAGACGCACGACCCGACGAACTTCGGGTTTCAGGGACTCGAAGGAATTGGGCCGACGAAGGCCGAGCGGCTTCGAGATCATGGATTCAATTCCCGTGACGCGATTGCGGGGACGACGCCGAAGGAACTCGCCAAGATTCGCGGGTTCGGTGAGAAGACAGCGACAACAGTGCATACATCGGCGACGGCTATCGCGACCGGTGAGGTTATTCAGCGAGATGGTGGGGCGCTTCCGAACGGAGACCCGGTTTTCATCGATATCGAAACCAACGGGCTTAACGGCGAAATCGCATGGTTGGTTGGGGTTCTCGATGGCGGGAGTGAGGAGGGTCACTATCTCTCGTTTCGACAGCGGGAACACGACGACCAAACTGAACACGTCGACGCGTTCATGTCGTGGCTGACTGGCGTCGCGAGGGGGCGACCTGTGATTGCTTGGAACGGGTACAATTTCGATTTTCCTATCATCAAACACCATCTTGAACGAGACGCCCCGGAATGGGTCGCCGACTGGGAGAGTCGCTATCAGTTCGATCCACTATACTACGCTACAACGCAGGGACACGCAACGCTCCCGGCTCGGAGCAACCGGCTAGAGGCCGTCGCTGCAGCACTTGGATGGGTGCCGACGACGACTGGGATCGATGGAAGTACAGCCGCAAGAGAGTACAATACATGGCGACAGACCACGGATCAGCCGGACGGCTATCAACCGGATTGGGAGCGCCTTGAGGCCTACTGCGAAGACGATGTACGGGCGCTAGCAACAATTTATGAAGCCCTTCAGGATGTTAGTCGCCGCCCCTCGGAAACAGAGACACCAGGGAATCGAATAGGCGAGCAGAGTAGACAAGGTTCGCTTTCGGACTTCTCATAACATCCATGAGCCGCAACGCACCACAACGTGACGATGTCCTCTCCGAGGAGGCATTGAAGGAATCGTTCCCAGAGTATTCCGGGCAGGTAACTGCGAGTGAACACGTACCGGCCCGGGATGCAGACACGGTCCCTGCCGAGGAGGTCCTCCGAGACGGGCTCGCCGACCACCTCGATAACGATCTGTACCGACATCAGGCGAAGGGGCTCGCGTCACTCGCCAACGACGAAAATATCGTGGTGACGACGTCGACATCTTCCGGGAAGACTCGTATCTACGCCCTCCAAATCGCCAGGAATCAACTGGACAATCCTGACTCGACGGCACTGTGCATCTACCCGATGAAAGCACTGACTCGGGATCAGGAGAGGACACTCAACGATCGCCTCGCCGAGTGGGATGTTGATACCCGGACGGAGGTCTACGATGGGGATACGAAGCAGGGCCTCAAACGAGATATCCGGAGTAATGCCGACACAATCTTAACCAACCCCGCGGGATTGAACGTCTACCTTCCACGGCACAACACCGACAGTGGATGGTCGCGGTTCTACAATAATCTGGAACTCATCGTTGTTGACGAGGCACACCAATACTCCGGGATTATGGGAACTCACGTGGCTTGGATCCTTCGCCGACTACGCCGGCTATTGAGCTACTACAATGCAGACCCGCAGTTCGTCCTAACAACGGCAACCATCGGGAACCCTGCCGAACACGCCACACGACTCACAAGTGAGGAGTTCACCGTTATCGACGAGGATGGATCACCCCACGGAAAGCGCGACATCGTCCTGTGGAAGCCGCCAATAGATGACAAGGCGCTTAGTGAAGCCGAGGCATATAATATGGATCCTTCAGAGGGTGGTCTCGAAGAGTTCCGTATCTCTACGGGGGAGGAAGCCGCAAAGGTCACTGCTCATCTTGCTGTCAACGAGCGGCAGACGCTCCAGTTCTGTTCAGCTCGCCAAGGGACAGAGATTGCTGCCCAAAAGATCGGTGGGGCCGCCAGAGATCACCCCCGAAATTACTACGTCGATACAAAAGCCTACCACGGGGGGCTTGGAAAGCGCACTCGGAGGGGGATCGAAGCCCAACTCCAAGATGGCGTTGTCGACGCGGTCGCCTCAACGAACGCACTCGAGCTTGGCATTGATATCGGCGGTATCGACGCAACGGTCACGAGTGGCTACCCGGGCACTCGTCAATCATTCTGGCAACAAATCGGGCGGGCCGGGCGTGGACAAACCGACGCACTTTCCGTGTTGGTTGGTGGCGCTGACGCGATGGACTCGTATATTCTCGACAATCCGTCGTATCTCTTCGAAGACGACGTCGAGGATGCGGTCGTCTCCATCGAGAACGAACAGGTCTACGCAGATCACCTGTGCGTCGCCGCGAAGGAACGACCATTGACTGACGAAGATGCCGGGATACTCGGCGAAGAGAATCGGCTCGCCGAGATGGTGTCGATGTGGCAAGAAGCCGGCGTGCTTGAACGGGGCGTTGACCTCGAGAACGGCGTTCATTACACGGGGGATTCACGACCAGAAAGCCGGATCTCGATTTACGACACGAGCGGACGGCAGTATCTCGTCAACTGCATCGATGGCGAGATAGACCACGACCCCGTCGCAAAAGAGCGTGCCTACCGCGACTACCACAAGGGTGCGCTCTTTTTGCACGATGGTGAACAGTACGAGGTCGTGGAGGTCGAACACGATACTCGGACCCCGCGAATCCTAGTCGAAGAACGGGGAACGGGGCGCTACACACAAACGCTATCTGACAAGCGTATTTCGAATCTCCGTCCAGAGATGTCTCAAGACCTCGGCGACGGCTACACGTTGTGGTTCGGTCGTGCTAACGTCGATATCGACTACGCGCAATATCTTGTTCATAACATCTCAACTGGCGAAATTGAAAGTGGGCCGCATCCAACTGGATCGCCACCGTTGTCGCTTGACACCGAGCTTATGTGGGTGTCGCTCCCGAGCGACCATCTTTCAACCACGATCAGCAGACTTGATGACCCACTTTTGGAACCGACCAAACACGCCGAGGCAGACACTGGACTCACCGAACCGGAGCGGTACACCTACGGTGGCGGTATTCATGCTGCCGAGCACGGGATCATCCAACTAGCTCCGCTTGAGTTGATGATTGATAATAGCGATATCGGTGGACTCTCAACGCCCAGACATCAGGATGAGCGAATTCCAGGGCCGGTGTGGTTCGTTCACGATGGGATCGACGGTGGGATCGGATTTTCTCGGGCTATTTACGATAATTTCGAGGCGATCGCCAGACGAACCTACGACCATTTAGACACGTGCGACTGTCAACGACGACGTGGGTGTCCACTCTGTATAATGTCTGAACACTGTGGGAATCAGAACGATCCACTTGATCGTGTAGTTGGGCGACAAATTCTTGATGATGTCATAGACCGATTGTGATGCCATCTCAACTACACGCTATTCGAGTGGGGTCACAGATAGGGGCTCAAGAGCGCGTTCAATTCCGCCCCGATGACTAGCGCAATCGCTGTCGAGAGTATACCAAGCCCCAGTAATACGTAATTGCCGACCGTGCTGTCAGCGTTCCAGAGGTCGTACGAATAATGCCGGTTATCGCCAAACGGTGTGACTCCCATCGGGGTAAGCGCATCCGCAGCAATATGTGAGCCGATCGTGAGTCCGCCCACAAGCGCCATATATACGCCCGTTCCAGCGACGAGAAACCACTGTGACGTGACAGTGAGTCCGAGCGCCCCACCGAGTAGTCCCACGACGGCGGCGACGCCGATCGCAAACCGCACTGTATGTGTCGGCCCTCGATGAGAAACATTCGGCAGCTTTTGATCCCAATCCGGTACCATAGCTAACCCGACCGAAAGAATGGCACCACCGACAGCGGCTACCTCAAACCCAACGGCCAAAGCCCCCATCCCAACCGGAGCATATGCCGTCAGCGCAGCCCCGTAATGACCTTTCTTGTACATTCCACAGCCGATTGTTGGAAACTCAATGCCTTAGAGTGCGTGGTGGCCCGGACAGCGCCATCGTCTTATTTCGCTCACTGTATCAATAGTGGAGACACTTCCGTTCCCATCGACGATCTCGTTCTTATACTCCTTGAGCGAAGTACAATCGCAGCGGTGTGGGGACAGTCTGTTGGTGCGCTCTACTAAGCCAGGATTGACTGCCGTGAGCCGAGCGGGAGTACGACTCTGCCTCCGCATTGGTTGGTGTGGTCATGCATACCACCCAATTTAAATTACATTTTCAATGATTATAAATACGGCGGCAAAACGTGCCCAAATCAGATAGGCTGCGTTGAAATCCGATTTCAGATAGATTCCAACTGAGACAGTGTCTATGACACCCTCAACAGA
>Ga0207753_1000985_pt1 | contig 10200 bp, 5 predicted proteins | sample PonA233FremontCA_2_FD_187273 | JGI IMG/M metagenome (GOLD analysis project Ga0207753, IMG submission 187273) | Salt pond sediment microbial community from Fremont, CA, USA - Pond A23 Sediment 3 (SPAdes) | ecosystem: Environmental > Aquatic > Non-marine Saline and Alkaline > Saline | place: USA...
GACCGCGGGGCCGATCCGGCCCAGCTTCGCGTCGTCCCCAACGGCATCGACGTGGACCGCTTCGAGTCCCCGACCGACCGCCCCACGGCCCGGCGCACCCTCGCGGACAGCGTCGGCGCCCCCGCTCCTGCTCCCCCCCCGGACGGACTTCTGCTCTGCAGCGTGGGACGGCAGGTCGAGCGCAAGGGAACGGCCTGGTTCGTCGATGCGGTGATGCCCCGCCTCCCCGACGACGTGCACTACTGGATCGCCGGCGACGGGCCGCAGGTGTCGTCCATCCAGGACGCGATCGACCGGCACGATCTATCTTCTCGCGTCCGCCTCCTCGGGCGCATCCCCAACGACACCCTCGCCCACCTTTACCGCGGGGCCGACCTGTTCATCATGCCGAACGTCCCCGTCGAGGACGACATGGAGGGCTTCGGCATCGTCCTGCTTGAGGCGGGCCAGTGCGGCACCCCTGCCGTCGCGGCCCGCCTCGAAGGGATCCAGGACGTGATTACGGACGGCGTGAACGGCCACCTCGTCGCCCCGGAGGACCCGGCCGCGTTTGTGGAGGCCATTGAAGCGTATCGGGGGAATCCTGAGGCGCTGAAGGCGGCCGCGCAGCGGGCCGTCGACCACACCGAGGCAACCTTCGGGTGGCCCGCCGTGACCAATACGTACCTGTCGGTGCTGCGTACGCTGTGGGCGCAGGGCACACCGCCCAGCGCGGACGCCGGGGTGAAGGCGACGGACCGTCCCGCTGTGGTCGGGGCGCAGGCGACCTAGAGGGTCTTCCTCGTCCCGATCGCCGCCTTCTGAGTGGCGGCCCGGCACATTCCCCGACCCGGATCGTATGGGAGGTCCGCATATTTTTCGACGACCGACCCGGGATTCACAATGCCGACCCGCCTCACCCGCGAGATCGCCGAGCTGCGCAGCCGCCTCCTCGACATGGCCACCATCGTGGCCGAGCAGTTCACCGACGCCGTCGACGCCCTCCTCGACCACGACGTAGAAAAGGCCGAGCACGTGCTGGACCGCGACCGCGAGGTGGACGCGCTGGAGCTAGAGGTCGACGAGTACTGCCAGCGCATTCTGGCCCGCCATCAGCCGGTGGCCACCGACCTCCGCACCCTTCTCACGGTCGAGAAGATCAACACCGACCTGGAGCGGATTGGGGACCACTGCTGCAACCTCGCCCGCAACGCCGAGCACGTGACCGAGGCCCCGGGCGTTCTGGAGGCCGTCAAGATCCGCGAGATGAGCCAGGCGGCCCGTCGCATGCTCGACGAGGCCAAGCAGGCCTTCCTGGACCAGGACGAGGAACTGGCCCGCAGCATTCCCGACCTCGACGACGAGGTGGACCGCCTTCACCACGAGAACTTTCGGGGGCTGGTGGACTACATCCAGAAGAACCCGGAGCACGCGGAGGTGGCGGCCCACCTCATCACGGCCAGCAAGGCGATCGAGCGGATCTCCGACCACTCTACCAACATCGCCAAGGGCGTCGTCTTCCTGATTGAGGGCGTCGACATCCGGCACGCCAGCGTGCAGGAGGACATGGCCCCCGGAAGCATCTCCCCCCTCCGCTCCTCCTACTCCTCGTAGCCGCCCGTCCACCGAAGCTGCGCGACCAGGGGGCGGTGGTCCGAGATGGCGGGCCCCGTTCCGAAGGAGGAGACATGGGCCCCATCGATGCGCCACGCCGGCCCCACCAGGATGTGATCAATCTGGACGACGGGGCGCCAGGCCGGGAAGGTGGCCCCACCGCCGGCCGGCCGCAGGCCCCGCGCCATGTGCTGATAGGCCCACTGGTGGGGGGTGCTGTTAAAGTCGCCCACCACGAGCACCGGTCGCGTTTCCTGATCGACGCGCCGACGAATCCGCCGGGCCTGCTCGGCCCGGTGCAGGGCCCCGTCGCGGTACGTCCGCAGAAATGCACGCCACCGCCCAAGCGACTGCTCCCCGCTCAGAAGCTCTTGGGGCCGGGTGCCCACCGTGTGCAAGTGCACGTTGTAGAGCACCGCCGCGCGGCCCTGCCAGGTAAAGTGGGTGCGCGTGTACCGGGAGCGGGCCCGGGCGTCGCCGGACGGGGGCAGAGGGTGCACGCTGATTGAATCCAGGGGCACCCGCCCCAGCACCGGCTGATAAATCGACGTCTCCAGGGGCCGCACGGGAGGCAGCTTGTACCCGACCGAGTCCCGCCGGAGCGTGTGGAGGGGCCAGGCGGCAAATTCGAGCGAGGGTTCGGGGGCCTCGGTTCGCATCCACGTCTCCTGAAGGGCCACCACGGCCGGGGCCTCCCGCCGCACGAGCGTGCGCAGCCTCCGCTCAGCCTCCGGCCCACGGGCGAAGGCTGGGGGCAGGTTGAGCGTCATCAGCCGCAGTGCGTCCCCGGGAGACTCCGCCGTGCCCCAGGCCGGAGCGGCCGGAAGCGTTCCGAAGCGGGCCACGACGAGGACACACAGGACCGCCCCGCCCGCGACCCGTCCCCAGCGCCGCCGGTAGCTTCCGTGCGCGAGCAGCCCGGCGCCAAGAAGCCCGACGATCACGCTCAGGGGCGGCACGAGCACCGCGAACAGATCCGTCCACCAGAAGTGAGCGGGCGGAAGGTAGGGGGCCGCGTACCCGGCCAGAAAGACGGCGACCAGCAGGCCGACCCCGCTCCACACCAGGCCCCGAAGAATGCGTCGCAGACCAATCACCGCCAGCCAGTGAAGCCATTCAGAAGGACAGGCCGATTCCCCGCGCCGCCGAATCTACGAATCGAATGGTCGGCGGACATCCGCGCCTCCAGTCGCATCTCCCAAAGCGCCTCACCCGCCCCGTAGCAGTCCCCCCTCGAGGGCCTGCTCTCCGGACGTGAGGGCCGGTACTGGGGCGGCCGCGTCGCGCCGGTTGGCGACTGCCTCAATCTCCCGGACGAATCGGCGCCGGCCCCGGCGCACCCAGCCCCGAAACTGATCGCTCGTACCGGTGGAGCGGTCCAGCACGGCCTGGAGCCGCCCGATGTCGAACTGGGGGCTGCGCACTCCCGCCCCGGCCCGCACCGCGTCGACCGCGTTGCAGTGCTGCTCGTAGTGCCCCTCCACCGGCACCACCTGCACGGGCGTGCCCAGGTACATCGCCTCCGCGATGGACTCGAACCCGGCGGTCGATACGAACCCCCGGCAACGAGCCATCAGCGACAGAAATTTTTCGTCGTCGATCTGGTGGAAGGTGAGCGTGTCGTCGTATCGCTCGATCGGGGCCGCGTCCGGGCGGTCCCAGAAGCAATGAAGGGGCACCTGCGGGTTCTGCTCGTGCCACCGCACCACCTCGTCCGCGTAGCCGCTATTGAGAATGTAGACGAGGAAGAAGGGCTCGCTCTGCCCCTTCGGCTGCCGAAACACGCCAGACCGCAGGAGCGGGGGCAGGACCGTCAACTGATCCCGGGGCCGGTCGGGGGCCGGGTAGAGCGACAGGGCGAGGCGACGCGACGCGCCCCAGGCCGTGAGCCGGGCGAACGCCCGGGCCGCCCACCGCTGCCCCCAGCGCCCCGCCGGGAACTGGTACGTGGGGTGCAAAAACATGTACTGGTGCGCCACCGCCACCACGGGCACCGACCGGCGGCGGGTCATTGCGTGCAGTCCCACCAGCGGCTCAAAAAAGTTCACGACCACGTCCGGCTCGTGACGATCCAGCGCCGCGTCGAGGGCCTGGAGGCTGCGTCGAAAGGTCGGCGTGCGCCCCACCTCCCGCACCAGCGTCGCCCAGGGCCGGACCGATCGATCCGCCGCGTCCGACACGAAGCCGGGACTCGCCGTGCACGTCACCGGCGCGTCGAACGCTGACCGGAAGAAGGCCGGCACGGCCTGGCCCTGACTTTTGCCGACCACCACGCCGGCCACCTCGTGGCCGACCTCCCGGAGCAGGCGCCGCAGGGCCATCGCCTGCGTGAGGTGGCCGCGCCCCTCCCCCTGGACGACAAAAAGACAGCGGAGCGCCATTGGCACCAACGGGGGTGTTGCGTGAGTGGGATACAGACTACAACACGCACACGAGACACGGGTGCTCCGTTCCCTCCGGCGATCCGGCCTTCCACTGGCCCCACACACGACACGCCGGACCCCCCTCACGGGAGGCCCGGCGTGGATCGTGGGTTGGCCTGTGCGCCCGAGGGGCGAGCAGGACCTACTGAATGGTGCCGTCCTGGGCAATGAGTGCCCACTCCGACAGATTCCACTCCGCCCCCGGGCCGAAGGCGCCCCGGAAGCTTACCTGCGTCCAGCTTCCGTTCTCTCCGCCGCTGCCAAACTGGGGCGGCTGGCTGGCGCCCGAGGTGGCGGGGCCGGCCGCCGCCGGATCGAAGGACTGCACCGGGCCGTCGGGACCGCGCTCGCCCTGCGCTCGCGTGATGCTCGCAATCGGGCGCTGGTCCGTGTTGAGCACCTGATTGCCGTTGGTGCGGAGGTAGTCGGCCAGATTGCCGCGCATCGCCTCTCCACGGTCTCCGGACACCACGTCTACCCCATCATCGTTCTCTGTCGTGGTGAGCTGAATGAGGTCCTCGAACTCCGTCGTGTCGGCGAAGGCCGGTCCGATGTTGAACCAGAGGTTGTTCTGGTGCTGGAGGTCTCCGTCGTCCCATCGGTTGGCCGCATCTTCGCTTCCGTCCAGGTCTTCAATCTGGAGGCCGGCGTTCGTCCGCCCCCCCATGAAGACCGTGTTGTAGTAGGACGTGGCGTTATTGTCCCGCTGCAGAAGGAAGGGGTCCTCACCGTCGCCCGACAGGTTCTCCCGCGTCACATCGGGGCCGATGCCGATGTAGGTCGCGTTCGAGACGTCCGACGTGGCGTACGGCTGGGCCGTTTCCGGACTTGTGCCGCCGTCGTGCTCCCCGATGCGGCCGGCCTCGTTGGCGCCGTGCACGGCGAGCCAGAACTGGTTGCCGCCCTGGAAGCCCTCGTCGATGTCGTACGAATCGTCCGAGGCGTAGGCCGAGATCAGGTATTTCGTGTTCACCGTGCCGCCGAACCACTCGAAGCCGTCGTCGTCGCTGGCGTAGGACTCGACGTACTCAACCGTCGACCCATTGCCGACGCCGCCGATGGTGAGGCCCTGAATCTCGTCCCCACCCGCAAGCGAGGTGCCGGTGTGGCGGATCGACACGTAGCGGAACGTGCCGACGTCGTGATTCGGGTCAAAGTCTCCGTTCTCGGCGCCGTAGCGGATGCGGGCTCCGCCCACCTCGTCGGGAATGCCCTCGATCTGAGTCGTCGGCGGATCGGAGTTGATCGGCGCGTCGCCCAGGAGAATCACTCCGCCCCAGCGCCCCTTCACGTCGCGGCCGAGCCCGTCTCCGTTGTCGCCCTCCGCCGTGAAGATGATCGGGTTGATGGTCCCGTCATCCTGCTCTCCGTCGGCCTGAATGGTGCCGCCCCGGGTCACAATGAGTGCCGCCGCGTCGCCCCCACTGCCGGGTAGGCCCTGAACAACCGTGCCCGGCTCGATGGTGAGCGTCTGGCCGTCGTTGACGAAAACAAAGTTGTCGAGCTGATACACGTAGTTGCTCGTCCAGGTGATGTCGCTCACCTCGTTCCCCTCGGCGTCGAAGTATCCGATGCCGCCTTCGTTCACGTCGCTGACCGTAATGACGTCCGGCCCGCCGTCCACGGCGGTCGTGTCGTACGCCTCTACGCTGAAGGGGGGATCGTCGTCGTCCCCGTTCATGCCCCCGTTGGAATCGCACCCCGTCGCGAAAACGAGGGCGGTGGCCACGAGAAAAGCTCCCAGCGTTCGGAGCGAGAACCATTGTCCAGTGCCTGTTGTACTTGAGTCTTGCATAATGCGTGTACCTTGAATGAAAAGGGCGCGCTGCAGTGCGGAAGGGGAGTGGTTAACGCTTGGGTAACACCCTTCCGCCAATCACCGAAGGGGGTAAGCCGTCGTCGCGGCTTGCCCCCTTCAGGTCGTGTGGTGCATGTGTTGCCGATGCACGCTTGGGAGTGAGCCCGGATGTTCGGACTCCGCTCATAAGTGTGTGTCGCGTTGTCTCCTCGGCCGCGTCTCGGCACGAGGCGTCGGTATTAGAAGGAGTAGGAGACCCCGACGGAGACGGTGCGCCCCAGCGGACGGAGATCGTTCACATACTCCGTGCCTTTGAAGGACTGGGACACCACCTCCTCGTTGTTGAGCACATTCTTGACCGAGACCTTCGCCCGCACGCCCCGAAGCAGGCGCTGAGAGGCGTTCAGGTCGATCATGCTCCGGCCTTGCTCAAAGAGATCGGCCCCGTTTCGGGTCACGGTGTCGAGCCGGTCGCCGAAGCGGTTGTAGAAGACATTGACGTTGGTGCCGCTGTCCGGGTTTTCGTAGCCGACATTCAGGTTCAGGATGTAGGGCGACTGTCCCTGGAGCGGGCGGGTGTCGTCTGCGTTTACGTCGAAGGCCCGGATGGCCTCCACGACGTCCTCGGGACGCGAGACCTGCGACTGGGTGAGCGTCAGATTCCCGCCCGCCTGCACGTGCTGAAGCCAGGAGGCGAGCCCCCCGAGCCGCTTCCGGGCCTCCAGCTCGACGCCGTAGACCCGGGCACTGCTCCGGTTGACGTACGTGATCTCGTTGTTGGCCGCCGCCTCAGGGTCGATCGTCCGCTCAATCGGGTCGGTAAAGTCTTTGTAGAAGACGCTGGCCGACAGCAGCTCGCCCGGCCGTGGGAACCACTCCCATCGAAGATCAAAGTTGTGGACGCGGGTGCGATTCAGGTCCGGGTTGCCGCGCTCAAAGTAGTCCCCGACGAACTGAAACGACTCGAAGGGAGCAAACTCCCGGAAGGTTGGACGGGCAATGGTGCGGCCGTAGGCGAGCCGCAGGTTCATGTCGTCCCGGAGGGCCCATCGCAGGTTGGCGGATGGTAGAAGATCGGCCCCCGAAAAGGTGCCCCGGCGCGGGGGATCCCCGAGCGTTTCGATAGACATGTCCGTGTATTCCACCCGCACCCCGCCGGTGACAGTCACCGCAGAGAGGCCCGGCAGAGGCGTCTCCGCCATCAGAAAGCCCGCCCCCACGGTCTGGTCTCCGTCGTAGTTGTTTCGGGGCTCCGTAAAGTCCAGCACGTACGTCCCAAACTGCGGGGTGCCCTGTTCGTCCTCCCCGATGATGCCCGCCTTTTCGTTGACGTACGCGTCCGGGCTCCCGTTGAATTGAGCGGCGTTGGTGGCCCCGTGGCGGAAGATCCGCTCCCGGAACTCACGCGTCTTCGTCCGGAAGCGCCCGCCAGTTGTGAGCGTGGCGGAGCCGAGCGGGACCTCCACGGACGCATCCCCCACCCACGTCCGCTCGGTGAGATTGCGGAAGTACCGTTCCGGCGGGGGGAAGATGGACGGGGAGATGGCGTACGCCGTGTCGCCGTTCGGCAGCGTCTCGAACTGATTCGAGAAGAACCGGTAGTCCGGTTCGTCGCGGGTTGCCTCCGAGCCGGAGGCCGACCACTCGACGCGGATGCTTTCGTCCCCCGGCCCGAAGCGGTGCGTCCCCTTCACCTCTGCGGACGCGACCGACCGCACCGTGGTGCGGGACACCCGGGTCTGGAAGCGGGCGCCACCGGTCAGGTCGCGGGGCAGGCTGCCCCTCTCAATTCGGGCTTCTGCCTCCCGGTCTCGCGTGTAGAGCAGTCGCAGCCCCAGCTCGTGCTGGGGATTCGGCTGGAGCGAGAGGCCGAGGAGCCCACTCGCGAGGGTCTCCTCCACGCCACGTTGCGTCGTGTATTCCGCGTCGGGATTCAGGGTCTCGGACTCCAGGCCTGCCTGGTTGAAGCGCGCCGTGGTCCCGTCCGTGTACCCGGAGAACGACTTCTCGTACGACCCCGACGCGATGACCCCAAGCGGCTGGTCCCCAAAAACGGTGAACTGGTCGCCGAAGGAGGCCTCCACGCTGCGATTCCCGATAATCTCGTCCTGCCGCGGCGAAACCGGGGTTCGGAACGCCTCCGTGACCGCCGTCAAGGCCTGCATTTTCCGATCCACGTCGCCCGCAAAGTAGGGCGGTTCCGACTCCGGAAGATCGGCGTCGTCGGCAGCACTCGGAAGGGAGCGAAGTCCCCCCACGGGGCGGAGCATGCTGCCCCCAATTCCCACCTCACTGTTGAAGGAGGTCGAGACCGAGAGGGTGGCAAAGCGCTCGTCCGGAAACGACTTCGTTGTGATGTCGATGGAGCCCCCGGTGAAGTTGCCGGGCCGCTCCGGCGTGAAGGTCTTGGTGGTGACGACGTTGTCGATGAGACTCGATGGGAAGACGTCCAGGGCCACGCTGTTGCCGTCCGGATCGGTGCTCGGCAGGTCACTTCCGTTGAGCTGCGTGTCCACGTACCGCCCCTGGAGGCCCCGCACGTTCACGTACTTCCCTTCGACCAGGGAGGCCCCCGTCACGAGGCTCATGGCCCCCGCCGCCGTGCCGGCCCCGGCCCGACCAATGGTCTCGGCGCTCACGGCGTTGCTCACGGCCGACGCCGCGGCGCGTTCTTTGAGCAGGCCGGCCTCCGTGTCGCGTGCCGCCTGGGCCGACACGACCACCTCCTGGAGTTCTGCGGTCTCCTCGGCCAGGGCCACCTCAAGCTCCGCGGTGCCGCCCGCTGTAACCTCTACGCCCGTTACGGTCTTTCGCTGGAAGCCCACAAACGAGAAGACGAGGTCGTACGCACCCGGCGCAAGCCCGTCGAGTCGGTATCGCCCGTTGAGGTCCGTCGAGGTGCCCTCGGAGGTGCCCTTGATCCGCACGTTCGCCCCGGGCAGCGGCTCTCCCTGCCCCTCTTCCACGACCACGCCCGTGATGGCCCCGGTCGACGTCGTGTCCTGCGCACCGGCGGGTTGGCTCCACGCCATCATCCCCGCGAGGACGAGAGTGGCACCAAGGAGACACCGAAGAGTACCGTGGGTCATGGAGGCGGGATTGGCTCGTCCGGGAAGGCATGCACACAGGGGTCGCATCAAATCCTCATTTCACATCCTAACGGGCGAGTGTTATGCCGCCATTATGGATGGATTATCCTAATATTAATGAGACGGAATTTTGCGGCCCTTCACGTTTGTGGCGCCGCCCACACCCTTCTGCGCCCTTTCCGCCTGCTCCCGAGACGAAATTCTCCGAAGATTTCGGGCGCGCGCCTGCATGTGGGTGCGCTGCCCATCATCTTTGGAGTTTGATATTGGACTCTCTAACGACCGAGTCCCTCCAGCACCCTCCCTGCGACTGAGCATCTCATTGAGGCCGCTCCCCGTTCGTGCCCAACCCGAAGACCTCGAATCCATACCTGATCCTCTTTGCGCTCTGGCTGATGATGTTTTCGGCCAGCAGCCAGCTGATCATCATGGTGCCCATTCTCCCGGAGATTGCGGCGACGCTCGGGGTGAATGCGTTCTGGCAGGGCATGCTGCTCACGGCCTACGCGCTGTCGCTGGGCGGATCGGCCCTCATCACCGGCCCGGCGTCCGACCGCATTGGGCGCCGCCTCATCCTGCTGTACGGGACCATCCTGATGGCCGTCACGCTGGTCCTGCACACGGTGGCGGAGAGCTACGTGCTGCTCTTCTCGATGCGCCTGCTGGCGGGGGTGGGCGGCGGCATGCTCACCAGCGGCTCCGTGGCGTACGTGGGCGACTACTTTCCGTACGAGCAGCGCGGGTGGGCCAACGGGTGGGTGATGAGCGGCACGGCCTTTGGCCAGGTGGCCGGCATTCCCATCGGCAAGGTGCTGGCCTCCAGCTTCGGCTATCGGTGGCCCTTCCTCATGTTTGCCATCCCGATGGCCATCTCGGCCCTGCTCATTTGGCTGTACGTCCCTCAGCCGGACGCCGACCTCGATGAAAAACGCCTCACCCCGGCCCGCCTCGTGGAGAAGTACCGGGCGGTGCTTCGGGGCTCCGACGCCGTGAACGCGGTGGCGTCGTACCTCCTCATGTTCTCCGGCTTCGGGCTCTTCACGTCGTTCCTGCCGAGCTGGCTGGAGTCGACGGTGGGGGTATCGAGCTACGAGATTGCCCTCCTCTTTGCCATCGGGGGCACCGCCAACATCCTCGCGTCCCCGCTCGGGGGGCGCCTCTCGGACCGGATCGGGCGCAAGCCGATCGTGGTGTGGGCGTCCCTGGCGCTGGGCCTCCTCATGGCGTTTGCCCCGCTCTACATCACGGGCTTCCTCATCGCGGCCGTGCTCTTTTTCCTGGCCATGGGCCTGATCGG